>JABAOF010009027.1_pt1 | contig 15361 bp, 19 predicted proteins | sample 7062171 | NCBI WGS metagenome assembly JABAOF01 (sample SAMN14538628, study PRJNA623070) | marine sediment metagenome | biome: marine biome [ENVO:00000428]; feature: marine pelagic biome [ENVO:01000023]; material: deep marine sediment [ENVO:00002113] | place: India: Gulf of Khambhat ...
TTATCTCCGCTCCCTGTGATTCCCCACGCGATCTTCCTCTTCTTCTTTCCATTTCTCTTCTCGATCGTCATTACATCTGCAACCATGATTCCCGCCTCAACCCTGTTCGCCACCTTCGCGTTTCTTCAAAAACCCAGCAAACGCCTTAGCAGTCTTCCTCAGGCTTCGAAAGCCCTCCGCATCCTTTCTAACGCCTTCCAGCGTGTCCTTTGACCAAAAAGCAGCCCCCAGGTTTGCGCCAAAGGAGCCGCCGCTGAGGGGTATGATTTGGTTGAGGATGTAAAAGGTTGTGATCTGTTGCATCGCCAGTTCTTGTCCGCCGATTCTATCTNNTCTATCTCCTCCAACTGCGATGGCCATGCCCACTCTGTCTTTGAAGACGTTACGGTCCGCGGCGAGCAAAGCCCGGCATCTGTCCAATACCGCCTTTGCTTGAGCACTAATTCCACCGCAGTAAACCGGGGTGGCGACTATTATTCCCTGGGCATCTCTCAGCAATGGGTAGAGTTCGTACATGTCATCCTTGATTTTACACTCCTTGTGTCTCAGACAGTAGTCGCAATGTTGGCAAAAGCCAATGTTCTTGTTTCTAACAGTGAAAAACTCTGTCCTGAACCCTTCTTTTTCCAGCATGCTCAACGCGGCTCGCAAAACGTACTCCGTTGCTTGTTTTCTCGGACTCCCACATATGCCAACGATCATGTCAGTTCCGGAGAAGTCTATAATTACAAGCATCAATAAGGGTTGCTAAGGCCCCGTATCCTGTTTGGGATCTTCTGTCTTCGACACGCCCGTGGACGTGCAAAAGCTAATAAATTCTTCAATAAAGACAACTCCGGGCGAGGCGCTATGCCCAAAATGCTTGTTGTATATTACAGTCATACTGGAAACACCGAGAAGCTTGCCGAAGCCGTGCGCGCGCGAACAGTCCAGAAAGTCGAAGCAGACCTAAAACGCCACGAGTCACCGTGGAATCTCGAAGGTACGACGCAATCTTGATTGGCGCCCCGACCTACAGTCATAATATCCCTAACAACCTTAGGAAGTTTCTTGAGGAAATCGCTTTTCAAGGCGTCAGTTTGAAGGGCAAGATCGGAGCGGCCTTTGGATCGTATGGCTGGAGCGGCGAAGCACCACGAATGATTCTTGAAGTAATGGAGCACAAATTCGAAATGGAAGTTCTGAAACCTCCCCTGCTCATCAAATAAGCACCTGACGAGAAAGGGCTAGAGGAATGCCACACGCTTGGGAAGCGGGTTGCTGAACGAATCGCAGGATCTTCTTGAGCCTGCCCTTGTTTTGGTGGAGCAACCCACAGAAGAATATCACACTTTGCTGTGTTGGATTCTGGGACTTTCGCTTCCGATCACGTGCAGGGGTGTCAGATCAGCATTCTTCAGTCTATGACGTTCATTGGTTGGCCGCAACACGCGAGGGTGCCTGCTCCGGTCTCCAACACCTTGATTTTGTTTCCGCAGATTTCACAAACATACACGTCTCCAACGGTGGTCATTGGTTCACCGCGTTCAGATTGTCGCAGTCTGATTCGTAGTATATCTGAGCGTACTCGTAGGCATCNNNTTCACACCAGACTTCAAAATAGCTCTTTGCATGCGCGCAGACAGGACATTTCTCAGGTGCTTCGCTGCCTTCGAAGACGTAGCCACAGTTTCTGCATTTCCATTTGACCGGCGTATCTTTCTTGAAGACGTTGCCTTGCTCTATGTTTGCCAGGAGCTTCCGGTATCGCCGCTCATGATAACTCTCTACCGTAGCGACCATGCGAAAGGTTCTGGCCGCCTCTTTGAACCCCTCTTTCTCTGCAATCTCAGCGAAGTTCGGATACAGAGTTCCCCACTCCAGTTTCTCACCCTCTGCCGCCTCCTTCAGGTTCGCCTTTGTTGAACCAATAACCCCTGCCGGATAGGCCGCGGTGATCTCGACCATTCCCCCTTTGAGGAGCCTAAAGAAGAGCTCGGCGTGCTCTTTTTCGTTATCCGCCGTTTCCTGGAAAATAGCAGATATCTGTTCATAACCTTGCTTTTTGGCCACGCTGGCGAAGAACGTGTATCTAGTTCTTGCTTGGGATTCTCCCGCAAACGCCGCCAGCAAGTTTCTCTCGGTTCGACTTCCTTTCAATTCCATTGCTTGAACCTCTTTTGGCTGAATGTGCACTTCTCTAACCGCACTCATAAGTGTATCTGACTGTGGGGCGTGCGCGTGTGAATGACGAGTCACGGAAGTTGCGGCATTCACGAAAGGATGGGCACCCGCGTATGAAGCACGATCAGCCCGAGCAATAGCATCGCCGGCACTGCGATGGAAAGGAGAATGTCAAGACTCGCTCTGTTCGTCTTGAGGTGGGGAATCAGAAAAGGCACGCGGGTCTTGTAGTCTGCGAAGGATTCTCCATATGTCTTGGCCAGATGCCGTTCTTCGATCAACGCCAAGACAATGTAAGCGATAAGTTCGAGGAACCACACTGCAATGGTCTGTGAGGGCCTCAAGAAACCCGTGCCAAAGGTGTTGTTGAGAATCCAGACGCTCCAGCTCGTCAACCCCAAGGTCAAGAGAATCATCCCCAAGTATTGCGGATGTCGGACCGAGCCGTACGGCCCCGACGTGACCAGCCCTGCCCGTCTTCTCCGCAACAAGTAGACTGTAGAGTACACGAGGAGCATGAAGCCACCGATGAGGCAGATCTTCTCGAGAATGGAGATGGGCGCGAAGAAATCCAGCAACGCCCTCGGGAGGTGAACCGGAAGGTTGGAGAACATCAGGATCAAATAGCTCACAAAGGGCACGGTCATCAACGCCCCCCAAATGCCGAGCGGAGGCAAAGATTGGACAAAGGGAACGAAGTATCCTGCCACCTTCAACAATCCTGATCGAATGTGTTCTAGTTCCATGGGTCTTCACGCTGTTATTGTTTCAACCGAGGATAAGAGGCTATGTTTTCGAACACCGTGTTCTAGTCTGTAGACAACACGACGCGTCACGACGACCTATCGCTAAATGGGCACGATGTTGCCTCTGAGTTCAGCTGAGACCTTGTCGTGTTTCGTCAGATACTCTGTTAGGGCGTCAATTGCGTTGATGTCTAAGGTGCGTCGGTTCTGACCGTATTGCTCTGGCACTCCCTGCGTCGTGACAAAACAGGCAGTGTAGGTTTTCGCTCGGTCCAATCGCTTCCCGGCAACGAAGAATTCTTGGATGCGTTGGCCCTTGGGGTTCTCTACTTTGAAGTAGAGGTTCAAGCCCAAGCAGCGTTTGACGTAGCCGCCCATCTGCTTGTACGGATTGCGGGAGAACGTGCGCTCTAAGTTTTCCTCCATCATCGTCCACAGCTCCTTTCCCGTGATCTCGCACATCGAAACCGGCGGATTGGTCGGAATGATGTTCCACAAGTCATTGACCGTGATCGGTCCGGGGACTATTGGGGCGCCGTACCGCCATCCGTTGGAGAAGGCTAGTTCCACGTTGCGGCTGGCCACCAAGGCTTGGAGCAGCAGGTTATCCATGGTTGCTTCCATCACCGTGTTCCGATTCAGCGCGGTCTGCGTTTGGCCGACAACGGGCTTCAGCATCTCACGATGCGGTGCCAAGGCGTCGTCCACCATGCCGTCAACCTCAGGATCCGGCTCAATAGTTTCGTCTACGTTGATCAAGGCGTGGCGAAACTCGTGTACACGGCCGTTTTCAACTTCCAGATCCAATCGGCCGATGAAGGAGCCATGACAGCCCGACTGCATGATGATGGCGCCGTTGACCACCACGGCTTCGTAAACCCGGTTGTGCGTGTGACCGCTCAGCAACACGTCGATGCCGTCCACCTCTTTGGCCAGTTGCAGTTCTTGGGGGTAACCCAGATGGGACAGGACAACGATCAGGTCGACGCCCTCGTCGTCACGTAGGTGTTGGATATGGTGGGGTAGCTCGTTGTTGCCGAGGGTGAAGGAGAGACCTGTGCTGAAGTGTTTCGGCATGGTTTTGTCTACAATGGTGGCGGCGATTCCGATTACGCCTACACGGAGGTCGTTGCGTTCGATGATGTGGAAGGGTGGGAACGCGAGCTTGTTGTTGGATTGTTGGTAGCAATTGCTGGCGAGCAGGGGGAAGTCTAGTTTGTCCACAATGCGCTGGAGGTTTTCGGGGCCGTAGGCGAACTCCCAGTGGGCGGTCATGCCGTCAAAGGCGAGGGTATTGAGTATCGGGACTAGGGCGTCGCCTCGGCTGGTGACGGCGAGAAAGGTGCCGTGGATGGTGTCGCCGTTGTCTAGCGCGATGACCGCGTCAGGATGTGCGTGTCGCGCCTGGTTGAAGAGGGTGGCGATGCGGGCGTAGCCGCCAGCCTGTCGATAGACCGCCTTGTCACCTGCCCAGTACAGTTCAGGGTGGAGTTCGAAGTAGCCGTGACTGTCGTTCAGTTGCAGAATCGTGAGGTGTCTGCGTTTGGCCATCAAATCACCTGCCGTCTAGGGTATCCGCTCTCTACGTGTAAAAGCGTTCCTCGGCTATGGTAGCGCCTGTAGACAGCTGATGATTCTCTTCATTGTTGCCATTGCTTATGGCAGTCGGGTTCACGTTCAAGAATCTCGTTGATCTCCTTAACCACCTGCTCTAAGGATCGGGATCCAACGATTTGTCCGATCTCTCGGCTCTTGCAGAAGAGTTTCACGGTCGGCGTGTCTTCGACCCCGAGGCCTTCCGCCAGCTTCAGGTTCGCGAGACTCGAGAACATGTTCATTTTGACGAAGGCGATTTTGCTGTTGAACGTTTCGGGGAGCTTCTCATAAATGGGTTTGAATTTTTGGCAGTTTGGGCACGATTTGATCCAGAATTCAATGACGACGGGTTTGTCGGCTTCTTTCACCGTGCTTTCGAAGGCGGTAGCCATGATCTCGACTACTTGTGTCATGTCTGAATCACTGTTGAAGTCGGGGCTTCGTGGTTTTCGGGTGCAATCGCGTTGGCTAGGTGAAGAACCGGCCCATGATGTAGGCGCCGAGTGCCATTGTGGCGATGCCGATGAGGACGGGGAGGTTGCCTACTCCTAAGCTGGCCCACGCAGATCCGGGGCATTGGCCGGAGATGCCCCAGCCGGCGCCGAAGATAGCGGCGCCAATGATGGTGCGTTTGTTCAGCGTGCGCGTTCGTTTCTTGAATTCGCCGCCGAGGAGTGGGCCTTTCAGGATTCTCGGGATGAGGTTGATGGTAAGTGCCGTCACGAAGGCGGAGGCGCCTAGGAGTAGGAGCAAGCCCAAGTCTTTGAGTTGCAGGAAGCTGAGCACGATCTCTTGTTGGGCCATGCCGCCGTAGGCTAGTCCGAAGCCGAACAGGAGCCCGCCGGTGAAGACAAAGAGGTGCCGGAGGTTCATGGAATCACCCCGAGTGCTTGGACAATCAGTGCCGTGAGGATTCCGACGGCGAGAAACGTGATGACGGCGTATAGCGAAGTCGTTGAGAGCGAGGCCAATCCGCTGATGCCGTGACCGGAGGTGCAGCCTTTGGAGAGGCGGGTGCCGAAGCCGACGAGGAAGCCGCCGATGGCGAGTCGCCACCATTGCACGGTGGTCCAGAAGAATCCGTCGGGCGAGATTGCTAGGGCGTAGATGAAGGCGCCGAGGATGACGCCGATGGCGAAGGTGAGGCGCCAGCTACGGGATTCTAGATACTGTTTCTGTTGGAAGTAGGGGCGTTTGGAGACGTACGAGAGTATAGTGCTGAAGAAGCTGCTTTGCGTGGCGTGAAGGCCTGTGGTGATGTAGATGTGGCCGACGCCGATGCCGATGAGTATGCCGCCGACGATGTATGGAACGATACCTAATGGGAACATGTCTTTCGCTTTTGCCTGTGTACTTAGATAAGTGTTTGTATCGACGATTCTGATGCTTCGGGAGGCTCCAGCAGGCCCATGGGGCTACGTTTTGGGATGGGCTAGTTGACGCGCGGGAACGCGGCCGCTTGCCATGCCATCATGCCGCCTAGCAAGTTGTACACATCTCGATAGCCTTTTCGTCGTAGAAGGCTTGCGACGAGGCTGGCGTGATTCCCGGTGTTGCAGGTCACGACGATGGGACGATCGGTTGGAACTTCGTCGAGTCGGTGTTCCACGTGGCCCGCGTAGATGTGATGGGCGCCTTCGATGTGTCCTTGGTCCCACTTGCTTGTCTCGCGCACGTCGAGCACGAACAGGTCATCGCCGCTGTCTCGTCGGTCTTTCAACTCTTGTACTGTAAGGAGACTGAGGTGGTCCATCGGCCAAGCCTCTTCATACCATGGTGCGATCCCGTCATGGAGATAGCCGACGATCTGGTCATACCCTAATCGGATGAGGTACCGCACCGCCGTGTCGAGATCGCGGTTGTCCTCTAAGACCAACAGGAGCGGCGTGTCGTACCGCAGCGCCCACCCGGCATAGGCGGGCAGTCTACTCAGCCGGATGCTGTGGGACCCGGCGATGTGGGCGCCGCCGAACGCTGGAGGGGGTCGCGTGTCCACCACGACGGCGCCACGCTCTATGTGGTTTTGGAAGACTTTGGGGGGCAGCGGGGCTGGACTCGGAAGACGACCCAGAAGCGGTGGGCCGTTCAGGTTGTATTGCTCCATTTTCCGGAAGTACGGGGGTCTTTCATGATGTTCCGCTACTTTGAGCTGGATGAATTCGTCCTCGTCTTTCTGCAGGATGGGGTTGAGACGGCGTTCCAATCCGAGGGTGCTTTCTTCGCGTTCGCTGATGGCGCCTCCGCAGATCGAGCCGGCGCCGTGGGCGGGATAGAGGAGCACCCCGTCGCCGAGGGGGAGCAGTGTGTGGAAGATGCTGTTGTAGAGGTTTTTGGCCATCCGCGGGGCTTCGTTGGGGCCGTAGAGGTCGATGCGGCCGACGTCGCCGACGAAGAGGGCGTCGCCAGTGAAGACCATGAGTGGGTCCTTGCCGGTGTCAAGATTGGTGAGAGCATAGGACATGCTTTCGTCGGTGTGTCCTGGGGTGTGCAGGGCGGTGATCTTGGTCTTTCCGAAGCGAAACTCTTGGTCGTCTTTCAGAGGTTCGCCGTATTTGAAATCCAAACCAGCGCCATGGTGGATGGTTGCCCCGGTCAGATGCGCTAGCTCCAGCGAGCCGATGACGTAGTCTTCGTTGCGGTGGGTTTCAAAGATGTGCTGAATGGTCAGGCCTTTCTGTTGCGCGATGTCGAGGTAGATTTGGCAGTCGCGTCGCGGATCGATGACGAGCGCGTCATGTTCGAACCCGACGAAATAGGAGAGGTGTGCTAAGCCCTCGGATTTGATCTTGTTGAGAATCATCTTGGATGCCTCTTGGCATTTGGGAGAGATACGAACATAAGGATTTTCCCCCAGTTATCCCGTGAATGCTTGGGTGCTATCCTGTGAGGCAAGAGGCTGTAGGCGTCGCAAATTTTGCCGAGACGCAGGCGCCACGCCCTCGTGTTTTAGCAACAAAGCTTGGAGAGGGCTTCGTTCGCGTCCGAAGACCTACCATAACACCACCATAAAACCATCACAGAGTACATACGTGTGCTTGCTATCTTGCGGCAATTTTGATTGGTGATTTTGAGAGGAATTCCGCAAGTATGTAGAGCAAACCATTTGTGAGTGAAAGCAGAAGATGGCTTTGAGAGGTGGTCCTTTGCCGAAACTGAAGCTTCGGGTCGAATCGGCGATACGTGGGTATCTGGATGACTGGTTGACTGATGAAGGCTTCAAAGAGGAGATTCAGTCGATCCTCGATGAATTTCAGGGAAAGCGGCTGCTTCATCAAAACATTGGCCAACTAGCTTGGTGCCTGGAACAGGAGAATCCTGAGAGAAGAAGCAAGTTCGAGACGCTCTGGGGACTCCTCGACCAAGTGAGTCGGCGAATTCGTGAGGACTTCAATCGTCGTATGAAACATCGTGCGCGTTGAAATCCGCGCCTGCCACAAGTCATAAGAATCTAATTTTGCTTGTAGAAATTGGTGGTAGCGAATGGGAATTTCTTTGAGATGGTTAGGGCATTCAAGCTTTCATATCGAGGCTTCGGAAAAGGTCATCTACATAGACCTTAAGAAGTATGGAAAGGTGGTTGAACCTTCAGAAAGGGCAGACATCGTTCTGGTAACATACGGGCATGCTGATCATTGTAGTCCCGAGAAGATAATGAGAGTTCAGAAAGATGACACTGTGATCATTGCCCCCAGTAACTGTGGCAAAAGGATGAAAGGGGACGTTAGATCTCTCAAGCCTGGAGAAGAAACAGAAATCGATGGCGTAAAGATTAGAGCAGTTGAAGCTTACAATCACAAGAGGTTCAAGCCTTCTGGCAAGCCTTGGCATCCTCAAGGCTATGGCGTGGGCTATCTAATCAACGCTGAAGGAAAAGCAATCTACCATGCTGGAGACACCGACTTGATTCCCGAAATGAAGAAGCTTGGGTTGGTTGATGTGGCATTATTGCCTACTGGAGACAAGTATACTATGGATGATGTTGAGGCGGCTGAGGCGACCCTGCTGATAAAACCAAAACTGGTAATCCCCATGCATACGTGGGAAAAAGATCCAAAGGCGTTCAAAGAAAGAGTCGAAGCAGACTCTGAGACTGAAGTTGTTGTGCTAGAACTCGGTGAGGAATTCCGAATCAATGCACGCGCGTCTTAGGTTAGATACGCATGCTTTTGTCACTTGATGAAGCGGTCAATGCAGGGTAGATGGAGAATGCAGATAGAAGCGATATCAAAGGCTCTTGAGGCAAACAATTTTGACGCCCACTTTGTGGAGAGCCGTGCAGCTGCAAACGAAACGATTCTCAGCCTAATTCCAAGAACTGCCACTGTTGGGGTTGGTGATTCGGCGACCGTTCGGCAGATTGGCATTTTAGAAAGGCTGGAAGAGCGTGGAGCAAAACTTCTGAATCCGTTCTCAAGGGAGTTGACGACTGATCCAAGCAAACGTGACGTGGGCCATGAGCTGTCTAGAGCAGTTTTCACGACTGATGTTCTGATTACTGGGACTAACGCCATTACCATGGATGGGAAACTGGTTAACGTCGATGCGGTGGGTAACCGCGTGGCGGCGATGGTCTTTGGGCCGAAGCAGGTGATCATTGTTGTGGGCAGGAATAAGATCGTAAAAGATGTTGACGCGGCGTTCCATCGCATCAAGAACGTCATCGCGCCGTATCACGCCAGGACCAAAGAGTTTGCCACCCCGTGCGCTCGGACTGGACGCTGTAGCGACTGCGATTCCCCCGACAGGCTCTGCAACGTGACCACGATCCTTGAGAAGCGACCGTGGCGCACGGCTATGACGATTGTACTCGTTGATGAGGATTTAGGGCTGAGTTGGGATGAGACATGGTCCCCGGAGCGCACCAGCAGAATCAAGTCGAACTACGAAGGGGTCACGTGGGTCTTTGCCCGGTCCTTGCACTCACCCTGTTGATTCCTGCGTGTCTTTGGCCTTAGGTAGTCACTAGGTTCGGTTTTATGTGCGCTCGCGTGCATTTATCTCGAAACTTATAACGTTGGAACGTTGTGAGAAGGATATGGAACTTCGGGAGACCCCTCAAGGAGTAACCCTGATCATTTTTGTCAAGCCAAACTTCAGACAGTTCCAAGTGAAGATCGAAGATGACGAGATCGTAGTGTGCTGTCGAGAAGCCCCAGTGAAAGGCAGAGTCAACAGAGAATTGACAAAGGAACTTGCAAGGCTTTTCAAAAGAAGAGTGGAGATTCTCTCAGGGTTTCGTTCGCGACAGAAGAAAGTTCTGATCGCTGATATCAACCCAGAAGAAGTGAAGCATATTCTCCATTATGCCTGCGCGCATTAGAAGATGCAACACTAGTTGATGTGGAACGCTATCAAACTCTCAGTTAAAACGCTCTCCGTTCCATGCATGCATGCCTTCAGTCAAAGCGTTCAGTATCTCTTCGGTAAAAGCGTCGACTGCAAGAGGTCCGTTCGCAGTGATGATGTTTCCATCTCTTACTACGCTTCTTGTTGTGTCAACATTTGCTCCACCATTGATCAGATCAGCCTTCATATCCGCGTCAGGAAAGCATGTGATATTCTTTCCTTCAACCAGATCTGCTGCCGCCAGAACCCAAGGTCCGTGGCATATAGCTGCGATTATTTTTTCTTGATTGTTAGCTTGCACTAGGATGTCAATGGCCTTTTGCCCCTCTGGATGACCAATAATGTTTTCGGGGCCATCACCTCCTGGTATGAAGACTACATCGTAGCGTGACACGTCCACTTCGTCAAATGAAACTTGTGAGTGGAGCCCCCAAAGCCCAGAAACCTCACCTGTAGTGAAGCTTGCAAGCGTCAACGTGATCCCTTCTATCGCCAAGGTTCTATTGACACTGTGCAGTTCCCAGTAATCGGAGCCAGCGGCTACTATAGTCAAAACTTCAAAATTCTCGGATCTTGGTTCTGTTGGTCTGAAAAGGAGAAAGGCTCCCGCAACGACCCCTACGGCTACGACGAGCAAACATACTGAAACATGTAATCTTTTCAAGGAACCACTCCTCTCTACCACAAAGGAACTTGCCATGGGGCTTTTAGCTTTGCGCCCATTTCTCTTAGTGTAGTCACAGCGCCCGCGCAAACCCGAAAAGCCATTGACAAAGGTCAGTTGATCGCTCCATACGATGCTTACTTACAATGATTAACGTCACGTGAGAGCGACTCAAATACGCCGGAACTGAAAGCATAGTGGGATGTGCGCATAGCGTCTGTGTGTGTGAGAGAGCATGCATGCTCTATTGATTATTTACTTTCGGAAAGAAGATGCCGGACATCCCGAACAACTTTCATAGACCGAACATTTGCTGCAGTCTAAGCCACACGGGGTGGTCGCCTGCGTCGTTGACGGTAGGCGTAGACGTGTTTCTTTTGGATAGTGCACCTCGTCTACGAGCGTGACTTCTGCTCTTCTCAGTCCGAAGATTTTGTCTGGCGCCTCTTTCTGATATCTAGTCCAACCGTGCGCGCGATCTTCTGCAAGAAATAGGATGGCGTAAAGGCTATTCCCGTTTGTTGCGATGAAATAGACATAGGGGCAGTCACGGAAGCGATTGGCAATGTTCTGAGCTTCTCTTTCGCTAGCCGCCTGACCTGAAAGCATGGTGCAAACGAGTTTCTCTTCCATCGCATATTTCTTCTTGCTGTTCTAGTTTCAATCACGTTTTTCATTCCTTCTTATCTAGTTTGCGTGCGTATTCCTTATGTGTACTAGCTTTTGGAACACGCTGTACTAAAGCTTAGGATAAAATGCTAGCGAATGCTCAATAGATACGTTTGTGAATACGATGGAAAGGAAGATCAAGAGACAATCCCTCGTCTACGGCCTTACTGCCATTCTCCTCGCTTCCGTTACGACTGCCGTGATCTTGAGCATCGACCTTACGTCCCTTGATTATGTGCCCGGCGCTTCGCCCATCTCGGCGCCAGTATCTCTCCCTCTCTCAACGTTTCAATCGGCTGAGGCGTTGAAAGACTTCCTGCGATTGAACTCGAAAACCCAAGGACCCTTCTGGCTCTACGGCGCTGAAGATGCAAGGCTTCTGGGGACCCGAGGCCTACTGGCGTTTGACAGTGCCTTAGAGGCTAGTGGGGTTCCCTCGCATTCAACCACTAATATCCAAGTGACAGGCGTCGACGAAGCTGATATCGTGAAAGTGGACGACCGAGGCTACCTGTATGTCGTGTCAGACAACAGCGTACACATTCTGAAGGCGTATCCGCCGGCACAAGCGCAACTGGTTTCAACGATAGCCTTGGACGATCTGCATCCCATTGGCATCTTCGTGCAAGATACCAAGCTGGCCGTGCTCGGATCCGATTACACTCTCCCAACGATTTATGATAGGCATCAGGTGGTTGACATCCAAACGTTCATCAAAGTCTATGATGTGGAGAACCCAAGCGATCCCTCGCTGGTGCGTGACTTCGCTATTTCCGGGAGCTATTTCAACTCACGAATGATGGGCGACTACGTCTACTTCGTCGTCAGCAAAGCCGCGTACTTGGAGGATGATATATTGTCTCTGCCCGAGATTAGCTCAGACCAGAAAACCATCGAGATTGCGCCCACGGAAATCCGCTACTTCAACGGGACCGACGACTACTACCAATACACCACCTTCGTCGCGATGAACGTGATGAACACCACCGAGGCGCCCGTCTACTTGCCGATCATGCTGGGCGGCACCTGCAACATGTATGTCTCACTCGACAACATCTACGTCACTTCCGGAGGCTGGGAGGGCGACACCACGATCTATCGCATACGCGTCCACGGTAGCAATATGACCAGCGAAGCCAGCGGCACCGTCCCCGGCCGTGAACGCAACCAATTCTCCATGGATGAATACAACGGTCACTTCCGAATCGAAACGACCTCCTGGTCCCCAAACTGGACCAGCCAAACCAATCTCTACGTACTGGACTTGAACCTCAGCGTGGTGGGCAAGTTGGAAGGGCTTGCGCCAGGTGAAAACTTCCATGCCGCCCGATTCATGGGCGACCGCGCTTACTTCGTGACGTTCAAGAAGACCGATCCGTTGTTTGTGATCGATCTGAGCCAGCCAGCCAACCCGTCCGTTCTCGGTGAACTGCACATCCCAGGCTACTCTGACTATTTGCATCCTTACGATGAGACGCATTTGATCGGCGTTGGGAAACACACCGTTGAAGCTGATGAAGGCGACTTTGCCTGGTACCAAGGTATCAAGATAGCTCTCTTCGACGTCAGCGATGTCGCGAACCCCGTGCAACTGGATACGATCATCATCGGCGACCGAGGCTCCGACTCGCCCGTCCTCTATGACCACAAAGCGTTCCTCTTTGACAAATCCCAGTCGCTGCTGATAATGCCCATTCTGGAAGCTGAAATCGATGAAAGCAAGTATGGTGGCGAGGTGCCCCCCTACGCGTACGGCGAGCCCGTGTGGCAAGGCGCCTACATCTTTGACGTCAGCCTGTTTCATGGCTTTCTCTTGGAGGGGCGAATAACGCATCTGGAGTCCGGCATGAACATCTACGAGGAAGGCTACTGGGTCAAGCGATCCGCGTACATCGGCAACGTGCTCTACACGATTTCAAGTCGCAAGGTCGCCTTGAACAAGCTGGATAACCTCTCACCCATACTTGAGATCGAGCTTCCTTAACCCCCCCTTTTTCTTTGAATAGATGATTCTTCTAGAACTAATGTCCATTTTCCTCCGGGGCTCTCCATGTCAGGCATGCCTTCGCATTCACAAAAGGCTTAAACTTCGCGCTTACTGATGACATGCTGATCATGTGCAAATCAGGTGAACCCGTATGGTCAAGAGAGAAGTCTATTACTTCGAAGATTTTGGAGAGCAGAATACCGAACAGACCCTGAACGCCGCGAAGACGGCCGCTTTGGCCCTCGGTTTGAAACATGTGGCTGTCGCCACCGCCAGTGGGGCTACCGCAGTGAAGGCGGCCGAAGTGTTCAAAGGCACCGGGGTGAACGTGGTCGCGGTGACAGAGTATGCAGGGATGGCGGAATTCCAAGCGTCCAACAGAAAGCAGCTGGAGGCGCTGAATGCGCAGATTGTCACGAGCGCCCACTCGTTTCTCTCTCCCGCCGAGTCGATCGCGCAAGTTCACCCGGGCTACTGCAGTGAAAACACCATCATCAAAGAGGTCTTGCGACGATTCTCCCAAGGGTTGAAAGTCGCCGCTGAGATTGTCATGATGGCCACCGATGCGGGCGCGTTGCCACTAGGCGTGGACGTCGTTTCCGTCGCGGGAACCGGCAACGGTGCGGACACAGCGGTGGTCGTGAAATCCTGCCATTCCAATGACTTCTTCCACAAAGAGAAAGGCATGGAATTTCGAGAGATCGTTGCCATGCCGCGGACGAAGAAGTTCTGGTAATCGGCACTTCGTGTTCTGTTGACAGCCTCGGCGTGTCTGGTGCGGGTGATGGGCGATGTCGGGGAAAGCCTCGAAGACTGTCGGCGGGTCGATTGAGCAGACCCGCGAGTATCACACCCGCTATTTGAGAGCGATGAATAGTCCTCTGCGGAGAGCGATCCTCCGAGCCCTGAAGGAAGGGGACGCAAGTATCGGCGATCTCCAAGTGCGGACAGGGCTGGACCCTAGCACGCTGCGATGGCATCTGAGTGTATTGAAGCATGGCTTCTGCGTCGAGAAAACCCTGCGAGACGGAGAACCCGTCTATAAACTCACCCAAGAAGGCCGAGTCATTGACTACTTGGAGTAGACTTTGACAGAGAGCCTTGTTGTTTGTATCGATCGGCGAAGCTTAGAATCTCCTAGAAGCTAGAGTCGCATTGTGGGTAGCCAGCATCTTATTCATTGTTGCTAAAACAGCAAGCCTTCTCAAATGACTCTGCGCACGCACCTTTGTTGCATGTGTGCAATACCAGTTTTGAACTCTTATGGTGACCATAAGAAAAAGGAATTAAATAATTGCGGTTCAGTCCTATCAGAGGATGAAAATATGAAGAAAGATTGGAGAGGTGGCATAATTGCCGAAGGGTTGAGTGATCCGACGATTATCAATAAATTCTCAGTTTATGGAGCCTCAATCAGTGAGGACGGTATGCCTATTGACTATGAAGGGAATGTTGGAAGATGGCACGGCTATGACGTAAGGTGTTCCAGAGAGGAGATCGACGCCTTGCAGCAATACATTTTGCCTGGCTGGTATGCGCACTTCTGGAAGGACAACAAGATAATAGTTGTTTTTAACAACAAGCAATTCGAGCTTGACAAAGATGATAAGAGCACATGGAAAGAAGCCATCGAACATGGAAAGAAGCAAGGAATACCTGAGAAGGAGCTTGACTTTCCAACAGAATGAAAAGCATGCGCGCGCTCACAATTCTCGATTTTCGGGTGGCCCTTTAGCTGGCGTTTTCTTTTAGCCAGTTGGCTTGGAGAGCCTTCATAGCAGTGCGGAGTTCCGCTTCTGAGGCTCTCTGACCCAGAGACACTTTGCTTCTCTATGGGAAGCTTATTAGCAAGGGCTCGGTAAGTCGAATATTCACGTACGGCTCTCGGTTAGGCATGGAAGCTGAACGATGTTCGTGGATAGTCATGCGCATCTGCAGTGGGCGAGTTTCGATCAGGATCGGGACGCGGTGATCCGTCGGGCGAAGAAGGCGGGCGTGGCGAACATCGTGAACATCGGGTTTGATGTGGCGGGGAGTCGGCAGGGGGTCGAGTTGGCCGCACAGCATGATGGGTTGTATGCGACGGTGGGGTTGCATCCGCATACTGCGAGTCAGTTTAACGAGACGGTTTTGGAGGAGTTGCGGCGGCTCGCTGGGCAGGCGAAGGTGGTGGCCATTGGAGAGATTGGG
>JABAOF010001860.1_pt8 | contig 15357 bp, 11 predicted proteins | sample 7062171 | NCBI WGS metagenome assembly JABAOF01 (sample SAMN14538628, study PRJNA623070) | marine sediment metagenome | biome: marine biome [ENVO:00000428]; feature: marine pelagic biome [ENVO:01000023]; material: deep marine sediment [ENVO:00002113] | place: India: Gulf of Khambhat ...
CGAGGAGCGACACGACCTCGTCACCCAGCCGCTTGAGCAGCAGGGGATCTTGCCCGGTGATCTCGATGTTGATCGGCGGGCCCGTGGGCGGCCCCATCTCCGGCTCCTCCAACGCCACGTCCGCGCCGGCGAGATCGACCCCCGCAGTCCCCCGGATGTTATCGATGCTCTCGAAGGCATCGATCTCGCGGTCCTCGAAGTCCACGAACTGCACGACCACTGTCCCGAGGTGCGTGCCACTACCGCCGGAGAAGCCGGCCGACACCCTGGTGCCGACAGTGGCCACCACCGACTCCACATCACCCTGACCTGGGACCCCGCGGAGCTGCTCCTCGATCTGCCGCACGATGCGGTCGGTCTCCTCGACACGGGTGCCAAGCGGTGCCTCGATCTGCACATAAGCCGCGGTGGGCGGCACGTTCTCCGGGAAGAACTCCACCCCGGCGTTGAGGAATCCGAAGACGACGATGGCAAACAGCAGCGCGGCCCCCGCACCCGCAACCATGCGTAGCCGGCGCGCCAGCGCCCAGCGCAGCACCACCTCGTACCGCTCGATCACCCTCGGGAGCGCCCTGGTCATCACCCAGTGCCCCGTCGGATGCCCCACATGGTGGTGGAACGCGTATACGACCACGCCCGTGAGAATGAGCAGCAGCGACGTGAGCCAGTTGACCGTCAGCATGACGAGCATTACGAGCGCCCCACCCACGATCAACACCCGCCGCAGGCCGGGGCTCATGCCTACCGGCGCGTCCTCAGTATCCAACATCCGCGCCGCCATCGTGGGCAGGATCACCAGCGCCACGAACAGTGACGAGCTCAGCGTGATGATCAGGGTGAACGGCAGGTACTTCATGAACTCCCCCATGATTCCGGGCCAGAACGTCATGGGGAAGAACGCCGCCAGCGTAGTGGCCGTCGACGCGATGATGGGTACCGCCACCTCTCCGGTGGCATACTTCGCCGCCCGCACGCGATCGAACCGCTTCTCGCGGAAACGGTAGATGTTCTCGACCACCACGATCGCGTTGTCCACCAGCATGCCCAGGGCGAGGATCAGCGAAAACAGCACCACCATGTTCATCGAGAAACCGACCAGCCGAATGATGCTGAACGACAGCAGCATGGAGAGCGGGATGGCGAGCCCCACGAAGGGAGCGGTGCGCACACCCAGCACGAAGAGCAGCACCACCAGGACCAGGATAAGGCCCGAGATGATGTTGTTCTCCAGGCTGCTCACCATGCCGCGGATTTCCTCGGACTGGTCCGAGGTGGTCTTGACGACGGTGCCCGGCGGGAAGTTCCGGGATTCCTCGTCGATCACCGCCCGCACCGCGTCGGCGGTCTCGATGATGTTCTCACCGCTGCGCTTCACGACGGCCAGCGATATGACCGGGTTGCCGTCGAGCCGTGCGAAGCTGTCGCGCTCCTTGAACCCGAAGTCCACCGTCGCGACGTCCCGCACGTAGATGGGGCGGCCGCCGCGCGTGATGATCACGATGTCGGCGATCGGATCGGTCTCCTCGAACTCGCCGGGTACCCGCACGAGGTACTTCACGTCGCCCACGTCGATCGTCCCACCCGGGACGGTCACGTTCTCGAAGCGCACCGCGTCGATCACATCGTCGAACGTGATGTCGTAGAACTTCAGCTTTGCCAGATCGACGTCGACCTGGACCTCCCGCTCGAGCCCGCCCGCCAGGCGTACCTCCAGCACGCTGGGGATCTGCTCCAGCCGATCCTGCAGGTCCTCTGCCACCTCCCGCAGTCGCACCTGGCTGTAGTCGCCGGCGATGTTCACCTGCATGATGGGGAACTGAGAGAGGTTGATCTCGATCACCTCGGGCTCTTCCGCCGCCGGTGGCAGCTCGGGCTTGGCGATGTCCACCTTCTCGCGCACCCGTTGCAGCGCCTCATTCATGTCCATCCCGGCCTCGAACTCGATGTTGATGCTCGAGTAGCCTTCGGCCGAGACCGACGTGATCGTCTTGATATCGGCGATGGTATTGAGCTCGTCCTCGAGGGGCTCGGTGATCAACGTCTCGATGTCGCCCGGTGCCACGCCGGGGTAGATCGTGGTCACGAAGATGTTGGGGATCACGATCTCGGGCATCGACTCCTTGGGCACCCGGAGATACGATGTGAGCCCCATGATGATGACGATCAGGGTCATCACCATCACGCTCGTGGGATGGTCGATCGCGAACGAGGTGAGGCGAAACTCCTTGAACTTCCGCTTGTGCCGCGGATCGGGGGCAGACCCCGGGGGCTGGAACGTCCCGCTCACGCGCGCCGGGTCGGTGGCGGATCGCGGGACGCGGTGCACGCCGCTTTCGCCGGTCTTGGAGTGCTTGGACTTGCCGGCGCCCTTCCCTTCTCCCGACATGCGCGGGGCGCGGAAGGATTCGGTGTCGCCGTCGCGGTCGCTCATCGGCCCCCTCCGCTCGCGCTCACGACCCGTACGAAGCTCCCCTNNGTCACCGATCTCCAACCCAGACGCTATCACGATGCGGTTGCCGTACGACGGCCCCAACTCGACCTCCCGCGCGGAGGCCACCGGGTAGCCGTCGCGGTCCGCCACCACGTAGACCTGGTAGCCGTCCTCCGTGCGCAACACGACCTGCTGCGGCACCACGATTACTTCCTCCAGCCGATCCCGCTCCACCTGCACGTTCGCCACCATCCGCGGCTTGATCACCCCATCGGGGTTGTCCAACACGACCTCGATCGGAAACGTGCGGTTCCCGGCGTCCACCGTCGTACCGACGAACCCTATGGTTCCGGCAAACCCACGCCCTCCGAGAGCGTCGAAAGTGATCTTGGCGCTGTCACCGCGCTGCACGGAGAGCGCGAACCGCTCGGGCACTCCCCCTACCACCTTCACCTGGCGCACTGCGATCACCCGCACCACCGGGGTGCCAGCGGCCACCATCTCACCGGCCTCCACGAACTTCTCGTCGAAGATGCCAGTTACCGGTGCCTTGATCTCGGTGCGGGCCAACCGCTCCTCGAGCACCTGCAGTCGCGCCCTCGCCGCCTCGGAAGCCGACTTGAGCTGCAGGTAGGCGATCTCGCTGCCGATCTGCTCCTCCTCCCACAGGCGGCGCTGCCGCTCGTAGCGCTCCCCCGCCAGCTCGGCGGCGGCCACCGCCTCCTCGACCTGTGCGCGTAGCACGCTATCNNCCGGCGCTGTCGCTGGTACTGCTCCTCGGCGACGTCGGCTAGCGAGCGCGCCTCGTCGACCATACCGCGCAGCACGGCGTCGTCGATCTTGGCGATAACCTGGCCGCGGCGCACCCGGCTCCCCTTCTCGACCAGGAAACGCTCGATCACCCCCGCCTCCTCGGCCGAGACGGTGATGTCGTACATCGCCTCGACCTCGCCCGTGATACGGATGTAGTCCACGAAGCTGCTGAGGGCGACCGGAGTCACCTCCACGTTGACGATCCGGGCACCGGTGGTGTCGAGCGTGGAATCCAATTGTTCGGCCCGCGCCTGACTCCCATCGGACGGTGAGCATCCCGCTACGGCGAAGGCCAGCGCCGCCGCGGCGACGAGAGCCGTGACTCCTCGTCTGCCGCGCCCCACCTCGCGCCACCACCTCATATCGATGCGCATCGTGCTCGTCTCCATCATGAGCCGTCCGCCGGGATCTCGCCCGGCGCCTCCGGCGTGGTGCCCAGTGCCATGTCGAGCAGCGCCCGGGCCGTGAGGTAGTCGTAAACCGCCTGGGCGTAGGCGAACTCCGCCTGCCGCAGAGCCTCCTCCGCGTCGGTCATCTGGAGCTGCGAGCCGATCCCTTCCCGGTACTCGACCGACGCGATCTCGAAGCCCCTGCGGGCCTGCTCGACGCTGCGCCGCTGGCTGGCGGCGCGCTGGCGGGCCTCGCCGACGGCGTCCACCAGGCTACGCACTTCGTTCCCGGCGTCCAACTCCGCTCGCGCCAGTCGCGTCTCCTGCTGCCGCACCGCGTTCCTCGCCTCGTGCACCCGAGCGAAGCGGCTCCCGCCCTGGAAGATCGGCAGCTCCACGCTGAGACCGGCCGCGGCGGTGGTGTAGCGGCTGGTAGCACCCTCCCCGAAGAAATCCAGCCCACCGTCCTCCTGCGCCAGGATGTTGTAGTTGGAGAAGAAGGAGACTCGCGGATAGAACTCCCCCTTCTCCGCCGACAGGCGCGCCTCCTCCAGCGAGATCGAGGCGCGGATCTGCCGCAAGTCGCTGCGCTGATTCAGCACCAGCTCACGCAGTCGTTGCTCTTGATCCAACAGCGCGTCGGGCGCCCCTGCGAGTCGCAGGATCTCGAGGTTCGCGAGGCTGTTGCTCGGCGGATCTTGCAGATCCATCTCGTTGAGGCTGCCCTCGAGCTCGATGTCGAGACCAGGGTTCAGTCCCATCTCGACCAGAAGCTCCCGCCTGCGGGCCTTCACCGCATTCCTGGCCCGCTCCAACTGGGCCTCGACCGACGCATACTCCACCTCGAACCGCAGCACGTCGTAGCTGCTGGCGAGTCCGGCGCGGTTCATGGCACGCGTCTCGTCGAGGGTGGCGCCGATCCGCTCCATGCTCTCCTCGACCAGCCGCAACAGCTCCGCTGCCAGCAGAGCGTCGAAGTAGCGCTGCCGCACCGCCAACACCACCAGTTGGGTCGTGCCACGCAGCTCCTCTTCCTTGAGGCTGCGGAACCGGCTGGCCGCTCCCAGTCCCACGAGCACGCCGTACTCGAACAGTGGCTGGGAGAACGTGAACTGGGCCGTCCAGTTGTTGTCCGACCCGATTGTGATGGGGCGCAACTCTCCCGGGGCGCCGCCGAAGAACTCCGCGGGGAGGAAGATCTGCTGCTTGAGGAGGTTGCGGGAGTACGAGGCGCTGGCAAAGATGTCGGGGAACACGCTCCCCCACGCCTCCTTCACCTGCTGGTTGGCGATCTCGTAGCCGTACTCCGCATCATCAATGGTCTGGCTGTTGGCCAGCGCGGTTTGTATCGCCTGGCCGAGCGAGTAGCGCTGGGGCGCAGGCTCTTGAGCCACCGCGCACCGCACGACCGCTGCGGGCCCCAACAGCACCGCTGCCAGCATACCGAGACGCAAGGTGTTCAGTCTCATCGCTCACCCCTCCCCCCCGCTGCCTCCGGGCTCCCGACGGCCGCCATCGCGGCCGGCCCAATCACGCCGCCGCTGACCAGCGGGCCGAACGCGTGGAACAGCTCCAGCGGTGTCCGCGCCATGGTCTTGCTGTCGAACTCCGGACACTGCTCGATCTTGCACGCCAGCGAGATCGTGAGGAGGCCGTGGGTGAGGCTCCAGAGGAACATCACCATCAGGTCGGGATCGATCGCGCGCATCGCGCCCGAGTCCATGGCATCCACCACCGCCTGACGCAGCAGGCCGTAGCCTCCCCCTTCGGGGAGGTCATCCAGCGCGTGTGGGTGCGGGTGCTGCAGGCTGAACAGCACGCGGAAATAGGCGTGGTTCTCGAGGGCGAACTGGAGGTAGGCCTCCCCAAGCGCCCGCACCCGCTCGAATGAGCCGCGCGGGTGGGCCCCCATTGCCTGCTGCAGATACTCTCCGAAGCGGCGGAAGCCTTGCTGCACCACCCGCTGCACCAGCTCGTCCTTGTTCTCGAAGTAGTGATAGATGGCCGTGGCGCTCACCCCCACCCGGTCGGCGACCGTGCGCATGGAGAGCCCCTTCAGCCCCTTGTCGGCCAGTAAGTCACGCGCGGCCTCGAGGATGGCGCCCTCGACGTCCCCTGCGCGACCGCCGACATCTTCTCTTCCAGCCATGCTCGCTCCTGCCTCCGGGGTGCCCCGGAACAGCTAAATCCAGGCCACTCAATCGACTTAACGGCGTTAAGTTAACGCCGTTAAGCGTAACCCTAGGTCCCTACGCAGTCAACAGGGAGCCGGTTTCAGCTGCGCGACGCCGGAGTAACGAGCGAGCAACGCAGGAAGTTGCAGGTTGGGGATGTCGCCCCCCACGCGCACCCGCGGGGTAGCGCGACTCAGGCGCCGGCGGCCCGGGCGGCTGCCCGGGCGTCGGGCCACCGTTGCCCCGGCTCCTTGGCCATGCACCGGCGCAACGCCGCTGCGAAGGGGGGTGGCGTGTCGGGGCGTTTGCCCCGCACGTCGGGGATGGGCTGCTTCACGTGCATCGCGAGGGTGTCGTGCACGGTATCGCCCACGAACGGGACCTCGCCGGTCAGCATCTCCCAGGCCAGGATCCCGAGGCTGTAGATGTCGCAGCGGTGATCGACGTCCGTGATGCCCTGGGCCTGCTCCGGGCTCATGTACTCGGCCGTCCCCACCACCTCGCCGGTAATGGAGATCGTGCCACCCCTCACCGCGATCGCCTTCGCCACCCCGAAGTCCAGGATCGAGACCCTCCCGCGCCGGTCGAGCATCACGTTCGCCGGCTTCACGTCGCGGTGCACCACCCCGTGGCGGTGGGCGTATTCCAGCCCCTTGGCCAGCTCACCGAACACGCGCAGGGCCTCCTTCACCGGCAGTCGCCCCTCACGATCGAGCCGCTCCCTGAGCGAGTGACCCCGTACGCGGGGCATGGCATAGTACACCAGCCCCGAGCCCTTGCCGGTGAACAGGACGGGCAGGATGTTCGGGTGGTCGAGCTGGGAGGCGAGCTCGGCCTCGCGCCGGAACCGCTGCTTCAGCGGGCCCGCGGCCAGCAAGCTGGGGCGCATCACCTTCACCGCCAGGTAGCGGTTGCGGCGCAGGTCGCGCACCGAGTACACCACGGCGAACCCGCCGCGGCCCAGCTCGCCGACCAGGCTGTAGTCGGATCCCAGCGCGGCGGCAAGGCGCTCGCCTGTCGTCGCGTCCCAGTCGAACGCGGCGTCCGCCCGCCGGCCACAGCGAAAGCAGAATTGCGCGTCGGCGGGGAGTGGGACGTCACACTGTGTGCAGACCGGCATTGCCTCGGCGCTCGGCAGCGAGTCGATCCATGGCAGGCAAACATACGGTGCAGACCAGGAAGCGCGAGATCGGCCTCTTGCTACCGGGGATGACGTTCAACGCGTCCATCTTCCCCGAGCTCGACCTGCCTACACTAGCCGTGGACTTCAACGAGTTGGCACTCGGGCGGGGCGGGAGCACGGTGGCAGGCGGGCGGATGGAGGTCTATCGCAACATGCTGGACGACTTCCTCGGCGGCATGGCGCCGTGGACCGGTAGCCGTCGCTTCGTCGTGGCTCACAGCTTTGGGGGGATGCTGGCACTCCACTGGCTGCTGGCACACGGCTGCCAGGGCGTGGCGCACATCGACGGGCTGTTGCTCATCGCCACGACGGCCGGGAGGATGTTCGACGTCGTGCGCCTGCGACTCGGGCGGGCCGGCGGACGGGTACGACGCGTGGGGGTGCGGTGGGCCATGCCACTGTGGAACACTCGGCTCGTCACGCGCGCGCTCAAGCGCATGCTCACCGGGGGATCACTCGGCGCCCAGCGGGTCGACTTCCGCACCCTGGAGGACCGGTCCGACCTGGCGCTAGACCTGGCAGGCTGGCGCAACACGGACTGGCGCGCGATGCGGTCTTACCGCATCGCGTTGCACGGGTTCGACGTGCGGGATCGCGTGGGGGAGATCGGTGTGCGGACGATCGTGCTGCACGGCAGCGAGGATGCGCTGTTTCCCCTCAGCGTCGCCGAGGACCTGGCGGCTCGCCTCCCCAACGCCGAGCTCCGCGTGGTGCAGGGCGCCGGACACGGGCTACCGCTGACGCATGGCGACGAGGTGCGCAGGGCCGTAGAGGTCCTCACCGCCACCTGAACACCCGGAGCGCGACCCCGAAGCTCACGCCTCCCCACGCCATGAGCAGTGCCATCAGGCCGGCGCTAGCGAGCAGCGGCGCTCCGTCGAGCAGCACCGACCGCAGGGAGTCGTTCAGCGCCGTGAGCGGCAGTGCCCGGATGAACGGCTGCATCGTCTCGGGGAAGTGGGAGTAGGCGAAGAACACACCCGACAGGATCCACATCGGGACCATCACCAGGTTCATGAGCCCCGACACACCCTCGATGGTCCTCGCGCGGCTCGCCACCAGCAGGCCCAGGCCGGAGAACGTCATCGCACCGATCACGACGATCGCGGCGACGGCAAGGAGCGAGCCGCGCACCGGCACGTCGAACACGAGGTGGCCGAACAGCAGCACCGCCGCAACCTCGAAGCCCAGGAAGAACAGCCGGGCCAGCATGAACGAGAGCATGAACTCGCTCTTGCGCATCGGCGAGGCGAGGAGGCGCTTGAGTAACTTGTCGTTCCGCGCCTTCACAATGCCGAAGCCGATCCCCCACATCCCCGTGCCCATGATGTTGAGGCCGATGAGCCCGGGGATCAGGAAGTCGATGTACCGGGCCCCCGGTTCCATCACCTTTGCGTCGCGAATCTCCACCACGTCCCGGCGGCCGGCCGTTTCCTGCAGCGCGTCACCCACCACGAGTCGCGCCACGTCGCTCTCAATGCGCGTCGAGTCGTAACGCAGCACGATCGGGTCACCCGGCGTCACCACCAAGGCCACCCGCCCAGTGCGCAACCGGTAGTCAGCCTCCGGGCCGTCCAGCAGCACTGCCTCGATCCGCTCCGCCTCGTCGAGCGCGGCCACTAGCGCGGCGGCCTGGTCGCCCTGCTCCACAGCGATGCGCACCACCTCAGGCCCGCGGCTCTTGAACGCGAGACCGAGGGCGAACGCCAGCATGATCGGAAAGGCGAACACCCAGAACAGCGCCTCCGGCTCCCGGGTGAACTCCCGGATGCGCCACAGTGTCAGCTGGAGGATGCTGTCGAGCCTCGGCCTACTCATCGCGCAGGTGTCTCCCGGTGAGCGAGAGGAACACGTCCTCCAGCGTGGCATGGTGGGTGGTGAGCTCGCTAAGGGCGTTGCCTCCCTCTTCCAGCAACTTCATCAGGGCGGGAACGACCTGGTGCACCCGACTCACCGTTAGGTGAACCTTTCCGTCGTCGTGCGCCACCTGCTCGACTCCGGGCAGCCCAGCCAGCGCCTGGTCGGCCGGCGCAGCACCATCCTCCACGGCGAACTCCACTACGTGCTCCGCCCCGAGCGACGCGATGAGCTCCCACGGTGACCCGAGAGCGATGATCTTCCCGTGGTCTATGATCGCCACGCGGTCGCACAGGCGCTCCGCTTCCTCCATGTAGTGCGTGGTGAGCAGCACCGTGCCTCCCCGGCGTCGGAAGCCGGCGATGATTTCCCACATCTGGCGGCGCGACTGAGGGTCGAGTCCGGTCGTCGGCTCATCGAGGAAGAGGATGTCGGGATCACTCACCAGGGCGCATGCCACCGCCAGGCGTTGGCGCTGCCCGCCGGAGAGCTTGCCGACCCAGGCGCGGCGCTTTTCCTCGAGCTGCACCACGCGAAGCACGTCGTCGACCTCGTTCCCCCTGCGGTAGAAGCTACGGAACAAGCGGATCGCCTCTTCTACGCTCAGCTTCTCGGGGAGTTTGGTCTCCTGCAGCTGCGTCCCCAACCGCTGCCGCAGCTCGGCTTCGTGGTCGTTCCAGGCGAGCCCGAGCACCCCCACCGTGCCCGCATCCGGGTCCAACAGCCCCTGGATGATCTCGATGGTGGTGGTCTTACCCGCACCGTTGGGGCCGAGCATGCCGAAGCACTCGCCGCGCTGGACCTCGAGGTCGAGCCCGGCGACAGCGGTCACGTCGGGCGGGTAGCGCTTGACGAGCCCAAGACAGGAGATGGCCGACGCAGACATGACCGGCAATCAACCCGGTGCCTCTTCAAGAAGCAAGCAGACGCTCCGCTGGCGTCGGTCCCACTGCCGAGCGAGCTTCCCTGCCATGGCCATCGCTCTCTCGCTCGCGGTGATCGTCGCGGCGTGGACACTGCTCCTCCTCGGGGTCGAGCCGGTCCCGACTTGGTTCTACGTGTTCGTGTGGTATCCCACCCTGGTCGTGCTGGACGAGCTGGCCAGCCGCAAGGAAGGCACCCGCCCCGTGTACCGCAGCGGCTGGCGCGCGCTTTCCTTGCTGGCGTGGTCGGCGGTGGTGTGGCTCCTGTTCGAGGCCTTCAACTTCCGGTTGCAGAACTGGTACTACGTCTTCCTGCCGCTCCACCCGGCGGAGCGGTGGGCCGGGATCACGCTCTCCTTCGCGACCGTGCTTCCGGCGCTGTTCCTCATGGCGCGCCTGCTGGAGAGCACGGGCGTGGGTAGAGCCTGGCGCACTCGACCCGTGACGCTGACCGCGTGGCAGCTCCGTGCGGCGACCGCGTTGGGCCTGATGACCCTCGCGCTCGCCCTGGGGCTGCCGCGGCTGTTCTTCCCCCTCATCTGGGGCGCGGTCTGGCTGCTGCTCGAGCCGGCCGTGTACCGCCGCCACCCCGAGTGGTCCCTGTTCCACGACATCGAGCGGGGCGAGTGGGGCCGCATCGGCCGGCTGCTGCTCGGCGGGCTCATCGTGGGCCTGCTGTGGGAGTGCTACAACTTTTGGGCGCGCGGGAAGTGGATCTACACCGTCCCGTGGCTCGAGCACGCCAAGCTGTTCGAGATGCCACCCGTCGGGTTCCTGGGGTTTCCCTTCTTCGCCCTCGAGGCGTGGACCCTGTACCACGCGCTGTGTGCCGCAGGCGTGGCCGTGCCCTTTGCCCGGGGCCGCATGCCCTCGGGCCCCCGCCTGCTCGTCGCCGTACCGGTGGCGGCGGCATTCGCCGGCGCGGTCCTCCTGGGCATGGAATCGTGGACCATCGGCTCCACCACGCCGCGGGTCGAGGACTTGCCCGGGGTGTCGCTGCAGGACGCCAGAGAGCTTAGGGCGCAGGGATACGGCTCCGTATTCTCCCTGGCGACGGCCTCGCCCGAAGCGCTCGCCCGCGCGTCCGGACTCGCTCCGGGAAGGGCGGCGGCCGTAGTCGATGTGAGCCGCCTCGTTACACTGCGCGGCCTCGGCACGCGTAACGCCCGTCTGCTCCATCGGGCGGGGGTACGCACCGTGTGCCAGGTGGCGCGCCGCGAACCGCTCGGGCTGTGGCTCGCACTGCTCGGGGCGCGCACCCGCTGGGAACCGGCCCGCGGTTCGCGGTCACTGAACAGGGTGAACCCGCCGGCACCGCGCCCGACTGCCGCCGAGGTGGGGGTCTGGGTGCGGGCCGCGCGCCGCAATTGCCCGACTAGTTAGCTTTCGGCCCCATGTTGTCCGTAGCGCTCAAAGTCCTCGCCGCACTAGTCATCGTGTACGCGCTGGTCGTGTTCCTGGCCTGGCGGTTTCAGGACCGGATCGCCTTTCCGGGCTCCGGCGGGCCGCTGCCGGCTCCCGTGGCAGCCGGCATCCGCGACGGGGAGCTGATCAGCGTCACAACCGAGGACGGCATCGAGCTGCGCGGCTGGTACCTCCCACCCGACCCAGCGCCGCCCGAGGGCGCTCAGGCCCCCGGGCTCATCTGGTTCTACGGCAACATGGAGACGGTGGGCGCGATCGCGCCGGTGCTGCGGGAGTTCCGCCCCCGGGGGATCGCCATGGTGGCACTCGACTACCGCGGCTACGGCCAAAGCGGCGGCACCCCGACCGAGGCGGGAGTCTACCGGGATGCCGAAGCGGCCTGGCGGTATCTCACCCAGCAGCCCGAGATCGACACCACTCGAATCGCGGTCTACGGCCGGTCCATCGGGAGCGCGGTGGCACTGTACCTAGCGACCGAGCGTCCAGTGCGGGTCGTCGTCCTCGAGTCGGCGTTCACCAGCGGCCGCGAGATGGCCGACGAGCACTACCGCATGCTGCCGAGGTGGCTGGTGCAGCTTCGGCTGGACAACCGCGAGCGGGCGCAGCGTCTCACCGTTCCTCTCCTGGTATTTCACGGAACCGACGACTGGATCGCCCCATTCGAGATGGGACTCGCGGTCGCCCGAGCCGGGCGCGCGGAGCTGTTCGTCCCGCTCGAGGGCGCAGGGCACAACGATACCTACGCGGTCGGTGGGACGCTGTACCGCGACACCTTCCTCGCGTTCCTGGAGCGATACCTCAAGTAGCGTGGCCGCCCGGGGGGAAGGAGTAGGAGCGGCTCAGCACCTCGCTCGCACCTCACGCGCCCATGCACTAGCTTCCCGCACCCCCAAAGCCCCACGGAGCACCGCCGATGCAGAGGCTCATTGTCCCCCTTGCGTGGCTCGCCATCGTTGCGCCGCTCACCGCCCAGGAGTATCCCTCGAAGTTCTCGCCGGAGGTTGCGCGGCACCCCGCTGTGCTGGACGCCCTGGCCTACATCGACACCCACTTCGAGGAGCAGGTGGAGGAGTGGATCCGGATCACGGAGATCCCGGGCACATCGCGACACGAAGCGGAGCGCGCCGCCTACGTACGCCGCGAGCTGGAGGCGCTCGGACTCGAGGTGCACGTCGACTCCATCGGCAACGTGGTGGCCCGGAGGCCCGGCACAGGCGGCGGACGCACAGTGGTGTTCGCCGCTCACCTCGACACGGTGCATCCCCTGGAAACGGACCTCACGGTGACGCGGCGGGAGGGCAGGCTGTTTGCTCCCGGCGTGTACGACAACAGCGCGTCCGTCACTAACATGTTGGCGGCCGCCCGGGCAATGACCGCTGGGGGCCTCACCACCAAGGGCGACGTGGTCCTCATCGGCACGGTGCAGGAGGAGCTCGGGCTGAATGGGATGCACTACTGGCTCGGCCAGAACCCCGCGGTGCCCGATATGCTGGTCGCCCTGGATGGCGGCCTGGGTCCGGTGCGCTACGGCGCCCTGGGGATCTACTGGTCGCGCATGGTGTTCCGCGGCGCCGGCTCGCACACCAACTACTCCCGCGGCAAGCCGCACCCGGCACGGGCGGCCGCCCAGTGCATTCTCGACATCTACGAGGTCCCACTGCCCGAACCGGACGCGCCGGTGGGCGCGGTGTATAACGTGGGCATGCTGCGGGGCGGCCACGTGGTGAACGCGATCGCGCAGGAGGTGTCGTTCACCGTGGATCTGCGCACCGTCGACCCGGTGCTCCTCGCCCAGCTCGACACGGCCATCGTGAGCGCGTGCGGGGCTGCGGCCGCTGCCGGAGAGGTGGAGTTCCACCGCGAGTGGATCCAGCGCAACGAGGCGGGTGGCACCCCGGAACAGCTCGCCGACCGCCGGGCGCACCCTCTGGTGCAGACCGCCGTGGACATCCTACGCTTTCTCGGTTACGACATGGGTGACCGCCCACCGGCGCGCGCCTCGGGCTCGACCGACGCCAACGCCGGCGTCCTGCGGGGCATCCCGTCCATCTCGGTGGGCCGCGCGCGTGGTGGTGAGCAGCACACCCTGAGTGAGTGGGCCGACGTCGCGTCGGCGAAGATTGGGACGAAGCAGATCGTTCTTCTGGTCGCGGCCCTCGCAGAGCTAGACGAGGGCTGAGAACCAGCATGTGACGTGGAGCAGGGGAAAGACGCAAGATAAGACGAGGGGGGCCACACCACCCCGCTACCCCCCTACACCGCCTCCCGCTCCGTCGCATGCACCCGGAACGTGAGCAGCCACACGAACGCCACGATCGCACCCGCGATATAGAACGGCAGCGACGCGCCCAGTGCACCAAACACCGCCGTCGACCACAGCGGTGCGATCACCCGCGCCATTCCGCCGAAGGCCTGCTGCACACCGAGGGTCTGCCCCAGCTCGTGGCGCGGCGCTCGATGGGTCACCAGCGCCGAGACCGCCGGGAACAGGCACGCCGTGCCGATGGGCACGAGCCCGAGCAGGATTCCCATGGTGAGGACGTTCTGCGGTAGCGGAATGACGACCAGCCCCAGCGCCAGGAGCCCGGCTCCCACCCGCATGAGCTTCACCTCACCCAGCCAATCCACCAGCTTCCCCAGCATCACGGCACGCATGATCACGCCCACTGCGCCCACGTACACGAAGAAGATCCAGATGTTCTCCTCCGTGATCCCGAAGTCGCTGGCGAGGTAGAGCGCCAACACGCCGGTCATCGACATGAAGCCCAGCATCCCCGCCGCGTAGATCCAGACGAGCTGAGGGACCTCGCCCCCGGGGTGTTGCAGCACCTCGGCGATCATGCTTCGGATCGAGCGATGCGCCCGCTCGGGGGTCTGGCCCGCAACGCCTCCGTCCGCCTTCCCCGGGTAGGACTCCGGCAACAGCTTCCAGGCAAACACCAGGTTCAGCAGGCAGAGGCCTGCCGCCACCAATCCCGGCGCCTCGGGCCCTAGCTTGAAGGCCAACGAGCCAATGGCAGGACCGATCATCACCCCGGCACCGGTCGCCGCCGAGACCCACCCCAACGCCCTCGCCCGGTCTTTCGGCTCGGTCACGTCGGCCACGTAGGCCTGGAGCACCCCGGTCGTCCCACCACCCAACCCCTGCACGATGCGGGACAGGAAGAGCATCCCGATCGTGACCGCAAAGCCGAAGATGGTGAACGCCACGGCCGACATGCCGAGCCCCACGAGAATCGCGAAGCGCCGTCCGAAGAAGTCCGACGTGCGGCCCCACAGCGGGGACGAGGCCAGCTGCGCGATGGAGAAGCTCGCGATCATCCACCCGATGACCCACTCGGCCGCGTCGAGTCGCAGCGCATAGAGCGGCAGCAGCGGGAACACCATGGCAAACCCGAGCATGTCCACGAAGGCCGTGGCCAGGAGCACCCAGAGGCGCCTCATCGCCGCGTCCCCACTACCATGGCTGTCGCCGAGAAGAGCATGAGCACTACGCCGTACGCCGCGGCGGTGCCCACGTCGAACGCGCGCAGCGCCGAGAGGATCTCGATCGAGATGGGCCGCGTCTCGAACGTGTACAGCACGATGGACGTGACGAAGTCCCCCAGGGCGGTGGCGAACGCGAGGGCACCGCCTGCCAGGATCGCCGGGCGCAGGAGCGGGATCGTCACCTGCCGGAGGGTGCGCCACCGTCCGGCTCCCAGCGAGGCGGCGGCCTCATCGAGCGAGGGATCGAGCTGGCGGAAGCCCGCCAGCACCGAGCCCGCAGCGATGGGAATGTTGCGCACCAAGTATGCCAGCGGGAGAATGACCACCGTTCCCACGAACACCCAGCGCAGGACCCAGGGAGCGAACACCGAGAACGCCGTGGCCAGCGCGATCGCCAGCACGGTGCCGGGCACTGCCCAGGGGACCGACAACAGCGTCTCGATCGCGCCGCGCAGCACCGCCCGCCGTTGCACCACGAGGCGACCGGCCCACAGTGCGATACCGATCGCCGCCGCCGTGGCCAGCCCCGCCATCCATAGGGAGTTCACCAGGGGCCTGAGCCGCTCCGGTTCGGTCACCAAAGCGGCATAGTTCCCCAGAGTGTACGCGGGAGGCACCAGCTGCGTGGTCCACGTACCGATCGGGACGAGCGACACGACCACCAGCGTGACAT
>JABAOF010028462.1_pt1 | contig 15357 bp, 12 predicted proteins | sample 7062171 | NCBI WGS metagenome assembly JABAOF01 (sample SAMN14538628, study PRJNA623070) | marine sediment metagenome | biome: marine biome [ENVO:00000428]; feature: marine pelagic biome [ENVO:01000023]; material: deep marine sediment [ENVO:00002113] | place: India: Gulf of Khambhat ...
AAAAAAATTAAAGAAAAATCCAATCAGAAATTAGAAATCAAAAATTTAAATCAAAAGTATAAACTAAATTAGATTAGGTATAATTTCATTATATTCATTAATAAAAAGTTGAGCAAATATGAAAAATGAGTATTTGTGATAAATCAATTTTTTAATGCGCTTTTTTCTAATGATTTTTTTGTTTTCATAGGGATAGCGCGATTATTATAAAGTAGAAGCTTAATATCATGCTTAATATTCTTAACAATCTCATCGTCTATCTTATTAACAAATCTACCAAATTTCTTTTTAGTTATATCATCTAATGTTGATTCATGTTCTTTAAATTTTTCAATGAGATAACATTGTTTATCGTCAAAGAGTTGATCAATAACCTCTTGTTTACTCATCAAATTCCATGTTCCTTTATCATAAACCATTGCGTAAACATCTTTCATATTAGAAATATATACATTGTGTAATTCTGGTCTGTTTTCATCAAAATGAGTATGATTAATTAAAGATGGAACAGATTGATATCCTTTGCGAAGATATTTATCAACTATCTCATCAAATATAGAATACAAATCTTCCTGTCCAAATGTAACGATGTTAATATTATTTTGGGTATTATTAACAGTATTAGTTGTATTATGAGTAGTTGTATTATTAATTTGCATAATTAATTCATTGTTCTTTTTCTGCAATTTCTTATTTTGTTCTTCTAATTTAGATATCCTCTTATTATGTTCTTCCAACAGTTCTTTACTTTTTAGCTCCATATCTTCCATCAATTGACAGTATATTTCTTCTTTTTCTTTTTCAATATCCATCCTTATTTTACATCGTTGTCTCAAATGTCTTGTCAAATTGCCTTTTCTTGTAAAATGTTTATTACAATAATTACACATATATTTACTAGAATTATCTTTATCTAAATCCTCCTGATTTGCATGTTCTGAGGATGTTTGTGAGGGTATTTGTGAGGGTAATTGTGAGGTATATTTTTTTGGTTTGCAAAAATAGCGTATATGTCTTGTCAAATTGTCCTTTCGTGTAAATGATCTATTACATCTTTTGCATTGAAAATTTACGGAGTTATTTTTATGAGGAATCTCAATGTTTTTATGAGGAGGGATTTTTAAACTATCTGCACACGACCTTTTCATTTTGTATACATGATAGTTATATGGACCTTTATGATGGAATTGTTTACCACATTTTGGGCAGATATGAGTAACCATTAATAATATTTTTTATCTTATATACTTTTATATCACAATATAATTATTCAATTTATACGAATAATTTATACGTATAAAAATTTTATACGGATAAATGTCCAAATTTGTATCCCAAAAAATTTTTAATTCTTCGTCATTAAAATTTGTGAGGGCTATTATACGTGCACACAAAAATCCACCTCCTCCGGAGACCCTTTTATTTGTGATGGTATTATTTTAGAAGTCTAAAAATCAAACATAATCATTATTTTATGCTATTGCAAATTATAATAACTGTTGATTTTGAACAGTTGAAATTAATGGAGGTATAAATTATACTATATAATTTTGAATACTTTAAAACAATAGCATTAATAATATATTAACTTATCAATATATATATATCATTGTATTTTGGATCGGTACAAATTAATGGAGTCAAATATACGTATAAATTATTACTATAAAATATAAATAAAATTAATTGAGTATCAAATATAGACAATATATCAAATATTAGCACTCAAAATTACATGATATCAATGTTTTATGACCAAATCAACATTATTCGGACGCTTTGATATATTTATATATAACCCTCATTAATTTTATTCGGAGAAGTGACTCCATGAGTTATAATTATTCGTATAAAATATGAGAGTTTTGAATGGCTATTTGGTATTCTATTATACTTTTTATGAGGGTCGGATAATGAGGAGGTTTTTGGAGTCTTTTTATACCTCTTCGGAGCTGTATGGAGTAATAGGATTTTCGACCTGTTANNCTGTTAAAATTATATAAATTCATGTATTTCAATTGGGGGGAAAATAGTAATCGACATATTTTCAAGCATTCAAATTAAATGCCCTCACAAAGTCCCTCACAAATAGTTGCTATTTCAACTGTTCAAAAATAAATAGATGATATAATTTGAATTAATATAAATATATATGTTTATATGATTACACTAATTCAAATTCACTTACTCCAAATTGCTCCGGATTTAGAGGTAATTTATACGAGTGTGAGGCAATTATTTTTTGAAAAAAAATATGATTTGCATTTTATGTATTCCAAATTATATAGATATTTATATTTTAAACATATATAATCATGTAATCCAATGTATTTTGAACTAATATTATTTATTTACTCATCTAATGTACTAAAAGTAAGTAATAATATACGTATAATTATACGATTTCTCCGTATATACGATTTTCGTATAAAAAGCTAGCGAGAGAGAGAGCACCATAAAAATAAAAGCATTTTGAAAAAAATTTTTTTGGTGAATTTAAAAATTTTTAACAAAAATGGTAACATTTACTGGTTGCCGATTCGTCATGAAATTAATATAAAAATATATTAGTTTTTCGTAATAGCTTAGTCTTCCCAAAATAATTTTCATTAAAAATCATATTTTATTTGCCCGATATGACGATGGCGATTATTTATTTATTGATTATATGACTAACCTTAGTCTTCCCAAAATAATAAATTAATAAATTGGCAAATATTAATGAAAATTAGTAAAAATATAATAATTATTTGATTTTTTTAATGTTTATTTTAGTCATTGAAAAAAAAAGGGGGAATTTATAGTTAGTCTTAACCGTCTTGAAAGATACAAAAAATCATAAAAAATTTATTATTTTTGAGAAAAAATAATATATTTCATTAGTAACTATGTCATTTAATAATTTTATTATTTTTTGTTATTCGTTATAGACCGTCTTAAAATTCTAAAAATTGGCCAAAAATTTATAATTTTTCATTTTATGACGAAAATTATAAATTTTTTATTATTTTACCTCATCATCGTCTTGCTTATTTTTGGAAATCACACAATTCTTCTTGTAATACATCCTTTGCATCTTTATTATACATATTACTTCCTTTTTGGGTTGAGAAAATTAAAGGACCATATGATTCTTTAGCTTCTTTAAAGGTCATCTCTTTTGTTGCAATTCTTTTAGCCAAAACAGCAGTTACTAAATTTGGTCCATCGCCATGACATCTAACCCTCAACATATGTTTTAATGGGTCATATGTTATACTATCTGACAATTTTCTTACATCCTCTTGCAGATCCTTAGGAACATGCAATTTATACCAATAGTATAGAAAATCTGTATGGGGAGCTGGATCATCATGGGGGATTTGTTCATCATGTAGTTCCACTCTATCCCAACAGAAACCTCTTCCTTCCAATGTTTTCTTTTTCCAAATTGCAACTCCTCCTTTTGATTTATCTATAATATCTGGCATTCCAAATTGAGAAATTACATGTTTTAATCTTTCGGCTGGGTTAAACTTACCATATTTACCACTTGGATGGCCAGTATTAATCCACTCTAATTTATCATCCAATGTGCTAGATTTATTTTTTTTATTAAATAGCATCCATACTATTAATGCAGCTAGGATAAAGATCACAGAATATTCAATTGTATCAACATTCATGTTTATACTATAATACTAAGAAAATTGAAAAGACAATGTTTTCAAATAAAAATAATAATTTATAATTAAGAATAATCATATATGTCCGTCTTTAATCAATATTACATTGCGCCCCCAGAATCTATCTTTGATAATGATTGTATTTATAATATGTTCGATCTTGTTTTCAAAAAAGAGATTGGTCGAGAAAAACTTAATGCACATTTTAAATATAAAGGGGAAACATATGAATATATTAAGTCCCATTTAACAGATTACAATTTAGAAGATTTAGTAAGAATACTAGTATTATATCATTTGGGTATGAGATATCAGAAAGCCAATTCAGTTAATTTTGGATTTTTAACGGATAATTGGCAAGTGCCAACACCAATTAGTGGTACTCAAATGCTAATTTATGAATCACATATCGAAAAAGTTAGAACGATGTATGGTATATTAGTACAATATATTGAAACAATTGATCCAGGGTTGGCACTTAAAGCTAGAGATCTTGCATCTATTTTCGGTATACAGTTTACGGCGCAATTATCACCAAATTCTTTCGTTAAACCCAAAATGGAAAATATGGAAGATCTAAATATACATGAGAAATATTTATATCCAGACACCCCAGTTGGAAAAACAGTGGGAGATTTGAAAATGCATAAAATGTCAGAAAATAAGATATCAAACAAAGTATCTGAAGATGAAAGTAATATGCAAATTGATATTTAACAATAATAAAAATTTATTTGTTTAATAAATCAAAAACTTTTCGCATCTTTTCTATCAATTTTGTATTTTCTGGTTCTTTAACAAGAAATATGTATATACACTCCTGATAAGTATCAGATATTAAAAATGAAATATCCTTTGTGATCTTTATGCAAACGTCTGGATATTTATTATCATAAAAGTATAAATCATCAAATGGATTATTTTTAGTGCCACTTACAAACCCAATTTTGCTTTTATATAGGACTATTTTATTTATATCTATTGTACTATCTATCTTTAGAATATCTTCTATATTTATGTTACGTTCAGTATGGGATACAATTGATCCTATGAATTTATAAAGTTTTCTATTATTAAGATCAATCCATTTACTATAAACTTCTTTAACTATTTGCTTCTCATTGCCAGTAAGCCTTTCTTCTGATGACGACAAAAATTTTAAAGTTTCAATAATATAAGTATCACTCAATTTGTGGAAATTTTCTATCTCTTTGACAGATTTGTACATATGAATTATTGGCTCCATCATCATCATCATATCATTAATCATATATTGAGTTGAAATGACAACTTTGTGTGTATAAACCTGTTTATGAAGTCTATATCTTGTGTCAAATATAGCAGATACTTCATTGTACATCTGTTTTGGAAAACATATAATGTTATTAATTACTTTAGCATCATTTAATAATCTAATATGATCAAATCCAAAATTTAATCCAAGATTTTTGATATCTCTTTTTAAATAATCAAATTTATCTACATCAATTGAATTGAAGTTGTTGGATATAATTTGATATATAAATCCAGTATGCTCTTTATTAGGATTTATCAAGTTTTGGATGAATTTAATTTCTCCTTCTTTAATTAGATTTTTTAGAACCTCATCATTATTAATTATCAACTCTAAAATGCCACACGATCTATTTTCATGTAGGTCAAATGGATGTTCATCCTCTCCATTGATATATCTCATAGTTGGGATAAATATATCATCAAAAAGATGTGAAAATGGGCCGTGGCCTATATCATGACACAGACCTGCTATTTTTACTAATTCGCAAACATAATCATCTAATTTGTCGTAATTGTCATCCCTACTACTTCCATATGTTCTTAAATAGTAATCTCTTAGTTCATCAATATTATNNAATAATAATCTCTTAGTTCATTGATATTATCCATACAATCATTTATATGATCCAAATTAGAATTTTCCTTTATACTTTTTAACATCCAACCAGCCAAGTGATATGTTCCGACAGAATGTTCAAATCTTGTATGAGTTGCTGATGGAAATATATAACGGCATGTGCCAAGTTGACTTAGATATCTAAGGCGTTCAAATTCTGGAGTGTCAATAATTCTACATGCAATATTTGTTAATGCAATGGGACCATGAACATTATCATGAATCTGTTTAAAATTTTTCCAAAGTTCCATCTTTTTACTATTTTTGTTAATAATTAATAAAAATAATAAAAAAAAATCAATTTTTACATACAAAGCTTTGCAATAGAACCTGTTAATTGTAATGATGAATCAACACCTTTTGTTATAATAATGGAAGCTCTACTTATTTCATTCATATATCTAATTTTAGTTTTCTCATCGATTTCATCCACTGTTAGTGATTTGAGTAAATTTACCATACTTAATGAAATATCTGAACTTGAATATCCTTTTGATCTTAATCTTTCTAGATGACAGATAGCACTCTTAAGATCTTTGTTGTAGCACGATAAAAATATATCTTTTATTACCATTGGATGTGGTTTATCACACAACTTATGTACATTAATAGGTATTATCTCACCATATCCATTGTATGTAAGCTGAAGATGATTAATGGCTTTTCTCATGTCACCTTGTGATGTTAATACAACTGCTTTTAATCCTTTTTCATTATATTTAACATTTTCTATTTTGCAAATATCCTCAAGTCGTTTAAAAATTTGTTCATCATTCAATCTTTTGTACCTAAATATAATGCATCTGCTCTGGATAGCTTCTATAATATCAGAAGAGTTATTACAAGTAAATGCAAATCTAGTAGATTGATAATATGTTTCCATTAAATTATTAACCAANNTTTTTTGTCATATTATCAGCCTCATCTAACAAAATAATTTTGTGTTTTGAATATTTTCTTTCAGGCGTGTCTTTAATATCCATCTTCTTTTTGCAAAAATATGTGATCGAGTCTTGCACAGCCTTAATACCCCTTTCATCACTTGCATTCAATTCTAAAACTGCATGTTTAAAATATTTCCCTAGAAGACATTTTGCAATGCACAAGATTGTTGTAGTTTTTCCAATACCTGGGACACCGGTAATAATTAGATTTGGCATTTCTTTATCTCTATTAAACTTTAAAATCTTATTTCTAGTACTCCTGTCAACTACAAGATCATCTATTTTGTATGGTCTATATTTTTCAATCCATGGAATATTTTTTGTAACTTCCTTGCTTTTAGTTTCTTTTAATTTATTTTTAATTTCTAATTCATCACTACTTATACTATCAGAAGAATCATCAAATGAAATAAAATCAAGTTTTTTACTAATTTTTGATTTTTTTTTAACCATATAATAATTTATATTTTTATCTCTTTATATTGAAACAGTTTTTTAATAAATCAATTTTTTTAAGAATATATGGAATGACATTTCTTATCTAAAATTTTCAGATTTTTAATAATTAACAATCTATGAAATAGAGTACATCTATTTATATTCTTGATATGTGAACATATTTCGTTATATATCTTATCGATGCTTTTCATTTTTGGATTGTACAAAATAAATTGTGGAATAGTATTCATATTAATAGGAAGAGTTATATCATAGTACTTAACTAAATTTAAAATACTGTCGTCAATTATAAATTTAACTTTACCACAAATTCTATTTAAAGAATTAACAAAATATCTTTTGGCAACTCTATCCCCAGTACAAAAAATATAGTTCTGATGATTTGGAAAGATACTATTTTTGGATACAAAATCTAAATAAAGTTGTAAATCATTACTACCCCAATCTAAAATCTTATCCTTAGTTATCCACGAGCAAATATACAATTCACTATCATCTTCAATATATGTTAGAAGATGATTTGCGACATTTTCATTTATTCGTATAGAATTATTCTTTTTAATCCGGAGCGTATTGGTAAAATCAGAGACGATAGATGTTTTATTATTATAAATAGTTTCCAAATATTCATCTATACTATCTATTTTGTACAAATGGAGGTCATGATTAAATTTCATTTTGCCAATGTAGTTTGATTCTTTGCCAAATTTTTCATATATATCTCCATTTTTATCAAGAAATACATAAAAATCATACATTCCCTCACAAATGAGAGTATTAACTTATTTTCAAATAATCTAATCTTAATTTTTAGATTTCAATTTTTTGTTTATGAATGAGCAAAGCAAATGAAGAAACAAAAAATTAATTAAATAAATAATTATTATTTATGATAAATCAATTTTTAATAATTTATTCAAATCAGGATCATAGTTATACTGTTCTTCGTCAATCTCTTCTTCCTCTCCTTCAGATCGTAAATCTTCTTCTAATTCCCAAGTATCATATCCATATTTATGACATATGAATTCTTTCCTGATATCTACATCTTTGCTGTTCTTTTCAATTACATTATTTCTAATTAAATAGTCTCTAATACTAATACAATTTTCATCCCAACTTTGATAAGTATTTATTGTATATTTATTCTTTTCATAATATTTTATTCTCTTTTTACTCCATGATTCAAAAACAGAAAATTGATCATTGATGTCAACAATTAGTGGATTTATATCACCCTCTTTTATTGGTTTTCTTAAGATTCTGCCAATAGATTGAATAATATTCTTTTTAGGAGTTGCAAAAACTAGCGTATTTAATTGATCAATATCTAAACCCTCTTCAGCCATCGCATATGATGCAAATATAATATCAGCTTCTGCAGAATCAACTAACTCATATCTTTTAAGTCGACCAATATAGAATGCAGTAGTTATTTCATCTGGTTCCAGTTTTTCACTTTTTTCATCTTCTTTAATTATCTTGTCCATTTCTTCTTTAAGATACTCCAAATGAGCAATTCTGTTGCTTAGAATAAGAATTTTTCTATCAGGTTGATTCCTTAAGACATTTATAATTTTAATAATAAATTTATTTCGACCTTCTATTTTTCCAATGTTTGAAATCATCTTTGGAACTGATGGTTTTATTTTTCCTTTCATCCACTGTTTTTTCTCTTTGAATAGTGGATCATTAGTTTTATAATCAAATATCTTGATAAATACATTTTTATCACCCTCTCTTTCCAATCGATATATAATGTCGCCCAAATACCATTTAATAACCCTGGTTAGTCCATCAGATCGGTATGGGGTTGCTGACAAACCAATTGTATAGTGTCCACCTGTTTTCATCATTGCTCGAGAAAACACCTTCGCACCGAGATGATGACAATTATGAACTATAGGACCATTTTCTTTTTTTGATTTACTACCAATTATAAAATTATGGTTATCTTCAACTTCAATATCATATACATATTTATAACGTTTTTTAACTTGTTGTTTTGTAACACTAGTTATTTTGCAAGTACCATAATCAAGAAATTCTTTATTCCATTTATATTTGTTATTCAGGTCAATATCATATGTGTATTTGTCTTTTTTATTTTTACAAGTTGTACAATATTTTTTATTTTTTGCCGTATGGAAAGTGTTATCTTTACAATTCAAACAATACCTATAACAATATTTTACTTTTCTTTTACCACATTTGCCATAATATACCTTACCTTGTATTCTCATATCTTTAGGAATATTGTAAATATAATTATATGTATCTTCACTTGAATGGTCTCTTTGTATATCTTCAATATATTTTGTTAATGATTTAGTTGATAATTTCTTCATCATTGATGGATGAATATATTTATAAATTTCGGACATTAATTTCTTCGTACCATTTTCATTTATTGCAATATAATAATGACCTCTTTTATCCTTATAATAAAGACATGGTATTCCTAAACTTTCTAATTTTTTAACTAACCTTTCTTGGCTATCTTCATCAAAAGAGCAAGTTGATATTGTCATTCTTGGAGATATATTACTTAAAGATCCATCATCCATAATCCAGATAGCTATTGCTCTCCAATCTATTTTATCAATTATCCATTGTGGACATTTATTTTTTGATTTTGGGAAATTTTCAGAAAAGTCAAATATTTTTGTTTGGAAATAAACTGCTGGTTTACTTGCATATCCATTTTCTTTAATATATTTAGTGTAAACGCCAAATATAGAAGCTTTCCAAGCACAGTATTCTTTTTGATCTATCCCATGTATTTCTTTTAATCTGTATCTTTTGCTTGACAAAATATCAATATTACAATCTCCCAAAAAACTACCTAGGATGATCTGAATCTGATCATCATTAAGACCTTTAGCAAATACATTTTCTTGTAGATTGTCATCACGCATTCCAATAATAATATCATTAGAATTTAACTTATTTGCCTGTTTATAACCATTTACTGTTAAATATTTATGTTTAGGAGTACAAATAATACATCTCTTTCCCATTTTAACTCGAACAAGTCTTTTTGCTTTCTTTTTCCAAGCATATGTCATTTTTTTAAATTCAAATTGTTTTGTTTTTTCATTAAATGATTTAATCAAAGGTAATTCTTCTCCATCATTCCACATGTCATATAACTTTCCTATTCTCACAGGTCCTTTATTTGTTAATACTATTTCTCTTCTTACGAAGCATTCGTCAAAACACAAAATCCCAAATTCTTTAAATATTTCAGAATCATAATCAATCATACTTATACTATGCAACATACCAACAACAATATCTTTTCCATCGATATCTACATGTTTTTGTCGAATCATTCCAATTTTAGCATTTGGAAGAAATTGTTTTATCCTTTCATACCATTGATCTTGCAAAAAGGTCTTATGGACAACAACTAGGGTCTTTAGGCCAAGCTGACTTGCTAGATAGAGGGCGATTGTAGTATTATGTGTAACTGTAAAATCTCCCAATAGAAATCTTTTATTACCATCAATTTCAAACCCATAATAATCGTCTATTCCTATTGGAACAACTTTAATTCCATAAACAGTGACGTCTTTAATTTGTTTTCTCTTTTGAGCTTGTTTTCTCTTAATTTTAGTTGGTATAATATCCGTATCGCCATGAATATTTGTGCGATAGTATTTACCTTTTTTAGGCCCTCCTTTTGCATTAGTGCATGTTTTCCAACATTCTGTTTTGTATGCAGCTAAATCGAGTGATCTAGCAATGAATATAATATCATCTATTAGAATTTCTCTTTTTTGACATATATCAAATCCTTTATTAGCCTGATGTCCATCGGCATCTATAAAACCTGCCAATAGTTCTAGTCTTATTCTTCTTGAGTTGCATTTATAAATTTTAGGAATATGTTTATTATTTAATAATTTCATCTTTCGTAATTGTTGTAGAAAATAGTTTTCCTCCTTTTTATTTTTTCTAGATATATTATATCTTATTTCATCACCTTTTATTGGAGTTGCTTTAAGATTATGTTTTTCAGCAAATTGAAATAAGTAATCCAATGGTTCTTTATCTACGTTTGTAATTTGGGGTAAACATTTTGATCCATCTCCCAACCAAAGTCCTAAAATATATGGATCCAATTCTACTTTTTTAGATCTAAAATTTACTTTTGTACGATAGCCTCTTAAAGGACTACCTCTACCATGATAGTATTTTGATAAATTGAGATAATCATCAACAGAAATATCTAATATATCCCCCTTTTCGAATTTTTTTGTATATCCACTTCCTTTAATTCCTGAGGGTTTAATAGTATTATATTTCAAGGATAGGATGTGTGATTTGTTCACCGTATATTTGGGACCTTTTATAGGAATAATATCATACATCTCCTCTCTGCCTCTTGCTAATGATAAAACAGTTCTTGGTTTACTATCATCGCCCATTAGTTTGTCACCTACTTTGATGTCCTCAACATTTTTAATCGATCCATTGTACATTAGAATTGGTGTTCCTAATGATAAGCATTTTCCAGCACCACAAGGGAGCGATATAATTCCACCCCCATTTTTCTTAATAGACTCTAAACATTTTTCAACAATTGGCTTTTGTTTTTCTCTTAATTTTCCTTTAAAGTTAATATTAATTTTATTTTCATTCATTGGAACTATTTTTGTGGGTTTGCCAAAATTTTTCTCACCATAGTATCTTGGAACAGTTATAGACTCCTTATTTTCAGCATAAATCTTAAAACTCTCAACATCAACTGCATAATCTGGGTGAACTTCTGGCGTAACTTCTAAATCATTCTTAATTTTGGCTAATTTTTTTTTATCTAATTTTTTTTTGGATAAAATATAACCTTGCCTGGTCAATATTTTATGTTTTGAGCTCATTTAATGATTTAATATAATATAGATTTAATGATTTGATTTTAAGTATTTAGAATTTAATATATATTATAATAATTTCAATTATTCAAGAATTTAAATTTTATCTACAATTATATTATAAAAACTATAATAGCAAATGCAACAATTTGATGCTACAGCAAAAGACTACTTAGCTTTTCTTGATAATGAATATGTGTCAGCAGCTCTAACACTATTTTTAATTGTATATGCTGGCGTTGCCGCGCCAAAACTTCCAGAAAATGTTGCACGTCTGTTTGATAATCCTCTAGTTAAATTCCTTGTCTTTTTCCTAATTGCCTATATGGCCAGAAAGAACCCAACAGTTGCAATAATTGCAGCAATTGGTTTGATGGTTTCTCTTCATACTCTATCCAGATATAAAGTTAATAGACGATTAGTTTCCATGGCTCAAGCTGCAGAAGAAACTGTTCGTAGAGATTGGGGTAAACTTAGAGGAGCTGTTGGTAGAGACATCTCAGAATTAAGACAACGTGCTGGTGAATTACTTGGCGACTATCCTGTTGAAATGGAAGGTCCAGTTATGCAAGATGAAGGTGTTCCAGAAGCTGCTCTTGCTGACTTACAAGCGGAATCCAAAGCTCCACCCTCCATGCCACCATCTGGTTGTGTAAAAACAGCAAACTACAGAGATAGTTTCTATCCTCAATACACAAACATGAAACCAGATGCTTACATGGCTCGTTACTCTGGAAATGATATTTCTGGATATGATCCATCTGCTGATTATGCAAGCAACTAAATTTAAAAATTTAAGTATAATTTAGAAAAATTATCTTTAAATATAATAAAGAATGTCATCTTTTATTGATACAATTTTTATAATAATATTTATTATCGTAGTATTAATAATAATTAGTTTAAGTGTTACAAAATTAATTGATAAAAAAATAACAGGGACAAAAATAGTTGTGAATGTTTGTAAAAATAGTAAAGGGGATATTGAAGTTGCAAAGAACTCAGATGATAAAGTGGAAAAATTTATTGTTGCTGATGCAAATGATTTTCAAAATTACAGAGCTCATCGGGAAAGAGTTATGCAAAAATCAGATGTTTTTGAGGATGAAATTGATAATTCCATTAATAAAGAATCTTGCAATAAAGATGATGATTTTTATACGGGAATTACTTATGATTTTAGACCAATTGAGGCACAGAAAAGACTTGATGAACACCAACATAGAGAATATGTATCAGCTTCTGACTTTGGTTGGGAGTCGCCCAGACAGTATGCCGCTTGTGCAAATAGTTCTATCAGTCAAAAATTTAAATCTGGTCCAAAAAGTTTGATGCCATTTCAAATTAGCTGCACAAGGCCAAATAAAATAACTGCTGAGAATTACTATAAAACCCACTATAGTGTTCCTGTTATACCAATTGAAGATCATTACGTAAGGGGTCATAATTATATGGATTATTCAAATTGGGTAGAACCAACAAAAATAGATCAACGAATACTATCACAATCTACTAAAGGATTACCTAGAGATCAAAGAATTGCATTTATTCCAACAGGGTGGAACTATGGATTCCACAATACTCCAGCAATGACTATGCCATAAATTTGCAATAATTATTTATTAGTTATTGCAAAATATAAAATTAATATTTACTAAGTATAAGTAAGAATCTACAATGGAAAGTATTGATAGTGAAATTTCTGAAGATTTTATTAAAATAGCTAGATATAATTTACATGGGGGGAAACTAAATAACAATAATGAAGATATAGATTACCAAAAAGAAGATTTTAAACTATTTGAAAAATATTGTAAAAATAAAAGGTATCATCCACCAATATTAGATAGGGTTAGAAGGATTATTGCAATTGGTGACATTCATGGGAATATGAAATTTGCAATAAATTGTCTTAAAGCAGCTAAAGTAGTAAGAGAAGAAATAGATAAAAATGGAAACGGTAGGTTGGTTTGGATAGGAGGCACAACAGTTGTTGTCCAAGTCGGAGATCAGATTGATAGTTGTCGTCCTTATCCATTTGATTGTGGAGACGTCAAAGCAGTTCCTACTGATGAAGCATCCGATATAAAAATATTGGAATTATTTGATAATTTAGATAGACAGGCACAACAGTATGAAGACGTTATAGATGGAAAAGTAATTACTGGACGTGTTATATCTTTGCTAGGAAATCATGAATTAATGAATGTATTTGGAAATATGAATTATGTATCATTGGAGAATTTAAAATATTTTGATCCGAATTATGATCCAGAAACAAAAACAGGTGATCCAGAAATAGGAAAGCAGGAGAGAATTAAAAAATTCAAACCAGGAAATAAATATGGCAAATTTTTAGGCTGTTCAAGATTATCTTCGGTTATTGTCGGTGATTTTATATTTGTTCACGCAGGGATTGTGCCAAAATTTTTAAATGATAATAATTTATGGAGTCGTGATGATTTATACCGTATCAATTATAATGTTAGACGGTGGTTACTGGGATTAGATAATTTAGATTATGTTAAAAATATAGTTAATACATCACCAACATCTATGTTTTGGGATAGAATTCTTGGCTGTCTTCCAAATAATTTAGATAGCAGAGATAATAAATGTGTTAACTTTTTAAAACCTGTACTAAAAACCTTTGACATTAAAAGTATGATCATTGGCCATACACCACAATTCCATGTCAACCATAGTGGTATTAGTAAAACCTGTGGTGATGAGTTGTATAGGATAGATGTAGGTGGATCTCATGCCTTTAATTATTTTGATTTAAAATATCAACAGAATAAAGAAATTATGGATTTAAGAAAAGCTCAAGTATTAGAAATTTTAACAGATATTAAATCAGGGAAGCCTACTATTAAGATATTGAGATTAAAAGATGATAATACTATTGAAAAAGTTAATATTTAGAGATATTATAAAATATTTTTAGTTATTAAATATTACATAATTAGTTAGCTTCCTGATGTATAAATGGACATCGGCCAGAACCACCCATTTCTTTTGGCCGACCACGACATTCTTCACCATGTTTGCATGGTCGTTTTTCATCTTTGGTTACTAGGGTCTCCGGATGTACAAATGGACATCTACCTGAACCACCCATTTCTTTCGGCCGACCACGACATTCTTCACCATGCTTACATGATTTTGTTCCATCTTTAGTTTCTGGATGTACAAATGGACATCGACCGGAGCCACCCATATTTTTTGGCTTACCACGACACCCTCCACCATGTTTACACGGTCGTTCTTCATCTTTAGTTAATGTGGCCTCAGGATGTACAAATGGACATCTACCAGAACCACCTGCATCTTTTGATCTACCACGACATTCTCCACCATGATTGCATGGTTTTGATTTTAAAGAATCGATAGGTTTTTCTACTTTGCAATCTGCCATGATGTTATTTTAATAATGATTAGTTTTCTTTAAAGATAATCATAATTATTTAATTATTCAATTTTTTATTTATGAACGAATG
>JABAOF010010022.1_pt2 | contig 15351 bp, 16 predicted proteins | sample 7062171 | NCBI WGS metagenome assembly JABAOF01 (sample SAMN14538628, study PRJNA623070) | marine sediment metagenome | biome: marine biome [ENVO:00000428]; feature: marine pelagic biome [ENVO:01000023]; material: deep marine sediment [ENVO:00002113] | place: India: Gulf of Khambhat ...
CTGGCGTAGAAAATTATTTTGACATTTCCACTCTCTATCGGCACATTTGAATAGAGCATAAGTTTGCATGCAGGTGTATGGGGGAGTCAGAGGTGGGATTTAACTGTGGAATAATCGGTCTTCCGAACGTTGGAAAATCTACCATATTCAACGCACTTTCCGCTGCCGGGGCAGAGATGGCTAATTATCCCTTTTGTACGATCGAACCAAATAGGGGTATCGTTGAGGTACCGGATGAGAGACTTGTAAACATTGCCGAAATTCTGCATAGGGACAAAGCGATCAGGACAAGGATAGAATTCATCGATGTTGCCGGACTGGTGAAAGGTGCATCAAAGGGAGAGGGGCTTGGCAATAAATTTCTCGGTCATATTCGAGAAGTGGATGCAGTAGTACATGTGGTCCGCTGTTTCGAGGCGCAGGATGTAGTTCACATTCCGGGCGATGTTGACGCAGTGAGAGACGTCGATATCGTCAAAACTGAACTGATGCTTGCGGACCTCGAAATACTGGAAAAGGCAAAACAAAAGCAGATTAAGCTCTCTCGGTCTGGAGATAAAAAGGCGATATCTAAGGCGGATTTTATTGCTCGGTGTATCGGTCATTTAAATGAAGGGAAACTCCTGAAGACCATGGAGTTGCATCCCGAAGAGAGGATGTACCTCCGGGAAATCGGACTTGTTTCGACGAAACCGGTGCTCTACTGCGCGAATATTGATGAAAAAAACTCCTTTCTGGTAGCGGTTGAGAAGCTCGAAGCATATGCAAAGGAGGAAGGATCGGCCTTTTTGGCTATTATTGGAAATCTGGAAGAGGAGATTTCTGAGCTCCCGGACGATGAAAAACAGGAGTTTTTAAAAGCCATGGGAATCTCTGAATGGGGTTTAAACCGCCTCATTAAGGCTGCCTATGCACTTCTCGACCTGATATCATACTATACTGCTGCTACAGAGCTTCAGGCCTGGAGCGTACAACGTGGCACAACGGCACTAAAGGCTGCAGGAAAAATTCATACAGATTTCGAAAAGGGATTTATTAGGGCTGAGGTGTTTAGCTACGCTGATCTGCTTGAGGCACACTCAGAACAGGTCGTCAGGGAAGAGGGTAAACTCCGCTCTGAAGGTAAAGATTATGTTATTAAAGATGGAGATATCATTCGATACCTCTTCAATGTATAGGGATCTGGTGCAAACAGAACCCGGTATTGAGAGATGAGTAAGGAAAAGGGACACGATCCGTTGAGTTTTCTCGGGGAATCACTTGCATTGCCCGATACCCGAGAAACCACGCTCAAAAACATTAAACTCATTGTTAAGATCCGATGGTTTATTTCACCGAGTATATATGTGATTATGTTTGCTGCATCAATTTTTGGCTTGTCGCGGACTAACGCATTCTCAGAACAGCTCCTTGTCAACGGAATCAACCTTGGTTTTATCCTTGTCGTGAATATCGCCTATGCATTGCTCGTTAAAAGAGTCATGAGACTCGGTCCACTCGTGCTCTTTCAGCTCTTCATCGATGTAGCTCACTTCAGCTTTACCGTTTACAAAACAGGCGGGGTTACTAGTCCCTTTGCCTTTCTCTACTTCATGGTTATTTTCTCCGCTTCGATTCTCGTTTCTGGTAAAACAACCTATATTGTGGCGGGTGGATCATCTTTCCTCTATTCAGTCATCGTAGTACTTGAGCTAATCGGTGTGCTGCCCCATCAGGATTTTTTTAGTCCTCTCCTGGGATTACAGGAAAACTACTCATTCCTGACGCTCTCCTGGAGCTTTTCCATTTTTTCGTTTTTTGCATTCGCAGCTCTGGCATCATACCTGAGCGAACTTCTGCGACAGCGGCAGAAGAAGCTCAGATTGTCAAATGAGATACTCGCGAAAAAGGTGAAAACGCTGCTTTTAATTTATCGAACCGGAAAGGCGTTGAACACGTGCAAGACGGTGAGAGAAGTAGTCGATTATATACTCTCGGAACTTATCGACCATTTGAAACTCGACAGGGCTCTGCTCTACCTTAATATCAGAAACGAGTATCTTCGCCTTTACATGGTCAAGGAGAGAGTTGAGGCCAAAGCGGTCAGCACCTTTGATGACAGCACGCTAAAGAGAAAAAAGATAAAAGATGTCAAAACCTCTCAGCGGGTTAAAAGTAGAACAGGGGAAATTAACATTGATATTCCCTTACAAAGGAATGCCGGTCTCACTGCACGGGCTGCAATTGGGAGGGAATCCTTCAATATACGAAATCCGGAGAAATCAAAGTATATAAATATCGAGCTGGCAAAAAAGATAGGAATGAATCCCTTTGCGCTCTCTCCACTGGTCATTCGTAACAAATCGGTCGGTGTAATTGGCATAGACCGTAGTTATAAGAACGGATTTATAACGGATGAGGAGTTCAAGATTCTGCAGATGTTTGCAAACCAGGCGGCCATAACGATCGACAGTCTCGAGCGTATCGATCTGGATTTCAGAAAGACCTATGGCCTTTAAGTTACAAGTAATTTGATTTAATCGGTGTGATTTGTGTTACCGCGATTTCAGGCTCTATTCAGCACCAAGTGATTTTAAATATTCATAACTTTTGCGGACGTTTTCATCACTCCCGATCTCTAGAGTACTGTATTTCACATTTCGAAGCGTTTTAAAGATAGATGGCAGGTCAATTACACCTTCCCCCAGTGCAATTGGACTGAATCCACATCCAAATTGTTTTCACCTTTTTTCCTCCCACTCGGCGGGTAGATCCTTCCGGTGTACATGCCATATTCTGTCCTGGAAGGGTTTCGCGTACTCTACCGGATCGGAGCCACCTAGCCATGAATTTCCGGTGTCGAAGTTCATACCAAGTTTATCAGCATTGNNCTCTAAGCGAATCGGTAAGGGGTCCGTGGGATTCAAGTAGAATGGTAATACCAAGATCCGCCGCCATTCTGAGTGGTTCGTATAATTTTTTAGCAGTTGTGAATACCTGCTGGTCAAAGGTGAGATTCTCGCCTTAGGATGTTGGCGGTTAACCCTCGGTCGTTATGACATGGGGTACCTTCATAAGTGTTGCTAACTTCACGGCCTGCATCAGCTCTGAAGTGCCATAGCGGGAAGGAGAGCTCGGGTCAAGAAGAGAAGCATGGGCACAGAAACTGGTAATCGTAAGCCCATGTACCCGAAAGAGGTGGCGTACATCAGCCGGGTTTTCATCGAAACTGACAGTTGCTGAAAAACCGAATTCTCGGGCAAGAGAGCTTCCCAGATGGTTATCGGTTATATCCGCATAGCAAAAACCCAGCTCCGCTATTCTTCCCAGCTGATGACTGAGAGGTTGAAAAGGATCAACCAGAGCAAAACATCCCACTTTCATTTTTAAACTCCTTTTATACAGTATCGAAGACTCGGTTTGCCTTTGGGCTGCATTTATACCATTTTTTTTACCACATTACAAATCATATTTGAAAAAATTAAGGGCGGTAAGAATTATTGACGCGCCCTTAAAATACAATTATTGTTACGTAACATCGATATTACCAAGCAGCGCTCGGGGAGGTTCTCATGTTTGGACTCTATGTCGGTTTTGTTTCGAGCATAGTAGCTATTGTAACGGTTATACTACTCATTCGGGCAGTACTTGTAAAAGAAGAGGGCTCCGATGTAATGAAGCGGATAGCACATCAGATTCAGCTTGGCGCAACAGCGTTCTTGAAGCGAGAGTATACCTATATCACCGTTGTTGTTGTGGTCATCGCTGCAGTTATGTTGGCTGCACCTAGGTACTTCGGTTATCAATCAGCAATTTCTTTCGTTGTGGGAGCTCTAGTATCGGCATCGGCTGGGTATATAGGGATGACGATTGCAACTCGGGCGAATGTCAGAACGACCTGTGCAGCGCAAAAATCGGGCATGCGTGGCGCTCTCAATATCGCCATATCCGGCGGTGCAGTTATGGGTTTAAGTGTTGTTGGGATATCGCTACTCGGTCTCCTCGTCCTCATGTATGCCTATGACCTTTTTGGAGAATCGGATCCAGCACAGTTCCTGCGCAAGTTGAACACCATAAACAGCTATGCAATGGGTGCGAGTCTCTTTGCATTGTTCGCACGGTCGGGTGGGGGCATTTACACCAAGGGAGCTGATNNGAAACCCCGCAGTAATAGCTGACAATGTTGGTGATAATGTGGGTGATACGGCCGGTCTGGGAGCTGATCTCCTGGAATCCTACGTCGAGTCAATCATAGCGAGCATGGTTCTGGCTACATCGGCTGTCTCACTGAGCGTTATGAAGCTCGACCTGGAGGGACTGCGCACGGTTAAGAGTCTCGTCCAGATGGTTCTCTCAATAGCCGGAGGAGGTATAATCTCCTCGATTATCGGTGTTCTCTTTGTTAAGATCGTGGCTAGAAAAAATCCTCAGGGAGCACTTCTGGGAGGCACCTACGTTGCAGCAATACTGACTCTTCTCTTTGCCGCCATCATCATATCCCGATTGGGTGTAAGCTTTGGTGATAAACCGTACGGCAAGTGGGGGATATTCTGGAGTCTTGCCGCAGGCATCATCTCAGGAATTATTATCGGATTTGTTAGTGAATTGTACACCTCAGGGAAGTATAGACCAGTCAAAAAATTAGCGAAAAACAATGAGACGGGCCCTGCAATTGGTGTTGTAGGAGGTATTTCACTGGGTTTGAAGAGCGTGTTCTTCCCCGTTATTGCACTCGTTTTCGCCATCGTTATTGCATACGCAAATGCGGGCATGCTCGGAATAGGGATTGCGTCATTTGGTATGTTGGTGACGACGGGTATGATCGTTTCTGTCGATTCCTATGGTCCTATTGCTGACAATGCGGGGGGGATTGCGGAGATGGCAGGACTACCCCGAAACGTTCGAGGAGTAACTGACAAACTCGATTCAGTGGGTAATACGACTGCGGCTATCGGAAAGGGTTTTGCCATAGGATCTGCAGCATATGCTGCCATTGGTCTTCTTGCAGCATACATTGTCTCAACAGGAATATCTGGAGGATCTCTTGCACTGTCTTCAATCGAGGTGATATCAGGATTGTTAATTGGCGGTATGCTCCCCTTTTTGATATCCTCGATGCTTTTTGAGGCTGTTCAGAAGGAAGCATTTCATATGGTCGAAGAGGTGAGAAGACAGTTCAGGGAGATCAAGGGCCTCATGGAGGGCAAAGCAGAACCCGATTCAGCAACATGTGTTGATATTGCGACAAAGGGTGCACTGAAGGGCATGATGCTTCCAGGAACGATAGCAATACTGTCCCCCCTCATTATCGGGATTCTCTTCGGACCGATAACCCTTGCAGGGATGCTCATTGGAGCAATTGTGACCGGAATCATTATCGGTATACAGTACGCGAATTCAGGTGGCGGTATGGACAATGCGAAAAAGTATATTGAGGAAGGAAATTTCGGCGGTAAAGGTTCAGATGCTCACAAGGCAGCCGTTGTGGGAGATACTGTCGGTGATCCAATGAAAGATACTGTTGGACCCTCGATCAACATACTGATAAAACTCATGAGCGTAATATCACTGGTCTTGGTACCGTTCCTGAAGGAGGTATCGGGCATCATTTGGAATCTTTTTTAAGGGGTATGGCATTGAAGATTGAGTATGATACCGGATATCAGGGCTGCTTTGTATGCGGCCAGGAAAATCAAAAGGGGATGAAAATTCACTTTTTCTATGATAATGAACAGGATGAAATGTTTGCCCGATTCAGGTTTCCTGCATATATGCAGGGTTATGAGAAGGTGGTGCACGGCGGCTTCATATCAATGATACTTGATGAGGTTATGGCAAAAGCATGCCTGCATCGGGATATGACGGCCGTTACCGCTCAGTTCGAGGTTCGGTTTAAAAAACCGATCTACATAGAAGAAGAGTTACACTTTTACGGTAAGATAGCTGAGGTAAGGGGTAAGAGTATTAAAACAGAGGCCCGATGCACCGATTCGGAGGGTTTCGAAAGGGCATCAGCACGTGCCCTTTTTTTTCGGTTTTAGAAATCACCCAGTTGTTTCTGAGCACTGGGTAGATGTGCCACGCTGTTTAATCTGCGAATTATAAAATTTCCATTTTCATTGATGATTTCATTTATAGAGCAGGTATCGATCTGTATTTTCCAGAATGAAGAGGTCGTTAAACCGAGTATACCGAGTAGGATGAGTTTAAGGATGACACGGTGTGTTACAATCACACTATTCTGAGTCTCTGTTGTTACGATCGAAAAAAATGTACGCCAGGATCTTTCAAAGCACTGGTTCAGAGATTCTCCATTTGGAAATGTACACTTTTCCGGATGCAACTTATACAGGTTGTATGAGTCTGGATACTTTTCCTGTACCATCTTTACCGTCTTTCCCTCCCATTCGCCAAAGTGAATGTCTTGAAAGCCCTCTTCGATCTTTATATTGGCTCCAGTGCATTCAGAGATTAAGGTGGCCGTTTCAAGAGACCTTTTCAGGGGAGATGTGTAGATACAGCCAATGGCACAACTCAAAAGCTTTTCGCCTGCACTTTGGGCCTGTGCTTTTCCTTCTTTGCTGAGCGGAATGTTCCTATGACCTCTAAAAAGGCCATCCCGATTCCACTCGGTTTGTCCATGTCTCACCAGATATATCATTTTCAGCAATCAATCCTTTAATTTATTCTAATGTTTATTTGAAACGTATAGATAATAAGGATAAATTGACGCGGAGAGTGCTTGGTTTCGATACATTTATTATTCACATTAAATAGTTTGACTTTTGTCAACCTGTACCATAATATTAGGGCGAAGTTATACTCTTAAAATGTTGTTAGCATTTTTAGTATTAGCAATAGTGGGGGTTTTTCTCTTCATCGCTATAATAACATTTTATAGCAAAAAGGATTTTTCAAACAGCACAAACCAGGAAACTGCCGAGATCGCAGGCCCTCCAGCCGTGCAAACTCAACCTGTACCGGAAGCGGTTATTTCGACCCCTACGATTGAGAGTCAACCGGAGCCGGATGATAAGGGAGAAGGCCAGAGGGATTATATCCCGATTCTACACTTCGATGAACCTATTCCCGGATTGAAAGGAAGGGTATTCGTTCATTTTGATGGTTCGGGCTCTTTATTTACCCTTGAGACGCCCGCTAAACCTTCTGATATAACTCTGAAACAGGATGAACTCGAGAGTGTCTTAAAGGGGAGACTCCTCCTGACCTCAAGGTACATCGTTATTTTTAATGAAGAAATTCAAAAAAAGTTCGCAATTACAACTATAGAGCAACACCATTTTCAGAATTCTTACATGATTTGATTTTTAAGAGAAAGAAGGTAAAGGTAAAAAAAGATATTATTCAAATAGATGGTAATCTCAAGGAGTTTCAATATATTCTCGATGCACTGATGAGGTGAGCTAAATTTACCAAAAGAGCATTGAAAATATTCACTGAAATAGAATATTGAATTTTCGTCCTTTCTGAGAGATGGATCATTATCACTATTCAAAATACCACTATAGGCCACACAGACGGAAGAGAAAACTTTTCATCTCAATACTCATTCTCATTTTTATTGGTGGTGGAGTGTTCTTCAGTGTGTTTTTCCTCAATGTATATACACTCTACGCCCACATGGTCGATCTTTACAGGATATGGTTCAATGACTACAGTTTTCTTGAGAAGAGTATTGATTCCGGCAATTACAATGTAGCAATACATGAAGGAACACCTTATCTTGAGCGGCGGCCGTACAATCCTCGTCTATTACGGTACATTGGTGAATCCTATTACTACATATCTACGAGTCTGACAGGAAATGAGAAGGAGGAATCCTTAACCAGTGCGATACGATACCTTAGAAAGAGCATTGTTCTCTCACCTTTCGATGATGTCCTTACAAAAGCTTACTATATTCTCGGCATGTCATATTTCAGAAAGGGAATATCCTACTATGAGCTTGCAGCTGAATATTTGAGACGTTCGTTGGAGTTAGGATACAATGATAATTCAGTATACGAAATACTGGGATACTGCTACTATAAGATTGGGGCGCTTGACGATGCGGTTACCTTCTTGGAAAAGGCAAAAATAGAAGCCTCACGAGATATCGTGCGCCTGTACCTAGCGTTTACGTATAAAGAGAAGGAAATGTATGAAACAGCCGTCAAGGAGCTCAATTACCTTATTGACAACACACGGGATGATGCAATTTATGAGGAGGCTTTCTCAGCACTGATCTGGATTGACTTTCATGAAGAAAGATTCGATGTTGCCAAAAAGAACATACTTTCCATTCTGGAGGTCAATGAAAACTCCGCTTTTGCTCATTTCTGGCTCGGGAATATCTATGAGATGGAGGGAGATTTGATCTCTGCAAGAAAGGAGTGGCGTAAAACTCTCAAGATCGATCCCAAACATATTGGTGCAATAGAGAAACTGTATTGAAAGGACTTCTATGGTATTCGGGAAATTGTACGGTGCTTTTTCAAATGACATCNNGGTCAGGAAGCGAAGAGAATGCTCGGAAGAACACCGGGTGAAATTATTGCAATCAGGCCAATGCGAGATGGCGTGATTTCAGACTTTGAAACTGTGGAAAAAATGATAAAGTACTTCTTTCAGAAGGTACACAATAGGAGGGCACTCGTTAAACCCCAGGTGGTACTGGGAATTCCCTCATGCATAACGGAAGTTGAGAAACGAGCCGTACGTGAGTCTGCCGAGCAGGCGGGAGCTCGCGAGATATATCTCATTGAGGAATCCCTCGCCGCGGCTATCGGGGCCAACATACCGATTCAGGAACCAGCAGGTCATATGATTATTGATATAGGGGGAGGAACTTCAGAGATTTCGGTTATCTCTTTGGGAGGTATGGTCATCACTAACGCAATCAGGGTTGGAGGCGATGAGTTCGATGAGGCAATCATCAATCACATGAAAAAGATCCACAATCTTGTCATAGGCGAAAGCACGGCGGAAGAGGTAAAGATTACAATAGGAAACGTGTATCCCGATAAGGAGGTGCAATCGTTTGAAATTCGCGGAAGAGATTCAATATCGGGACTGCCGAGAATACTAACTGCCGACTCAGTAGAGATAAGGGAGGCTTTGCAGGAACCGACTACCATCGTTCTTGAAGAAATAAAAAAGACTCTCGACCAAACGCCTCCGGAACTTGCAGCAGATATCGTTGAGCGGGGTATAGTTCTGACCGGTGGAGGATCCCTGCTCAAGGGATTTCCGAAGCTCATCAGCAAGGAAACTGGCGTGCCGGTTATACTTGCAGAGAATCCACTGACCTGTGTTGTTCTGGGGACAGGTAAATTCCTCGATGAATTAAAATACTTGAAAGATTATCGATAGCCTTGATCCACAGTCAATTTAGAGTTCATCCGAACTTTATATGAATCATACACGAACCGTACGGAATAGAAGTATACTGGTACTTGTTTTTCTCCTCTTCATCGCTTTTATCCTCATGAGTATCTCGCAGACGAAGTTTAGTATACGGTTTAAATCCCTTGCATATGGCTTACTCTATCCGTTCCAATTTACCGGTGCAAAGTCGATAACACTCGTCGTCAAGGATTTCTTTTCCAGTATAGAAAACAATAGACAGTTGAAGGAAGAACTTGCCCAGGTAAAAGCACTTCTTGAACAGTATGAACGAAGCCAGTATGAATTTGAAGAAATAAAGAAGGAAAATGAAAGATTGCGCAACCTGATCGGCATACAATCAGAGCTCGAATATGAGACTGTAATTGCTGAAGTTGTTGCGAAATCACCACAAAACTACTACAAAACACTGGTTGTAAACAGGGGAAAAAACAACGGTATCGAAAAATGGATGCCCGTTGTCGCTTACCAGAATGATATGAAGTGTGTGGTTGGCAAGGTTATTGATGTGCAGCAATTCTCCTCCCGGATTCAACCTCTTATCGATCAGTCGAGCTATATTGGAGCAATGTTGGTGAATTCCCGGTATTCGGGAATATTGCAGGGACAGAGCCCCATATCTGAAAATACTCTGCTACAGTTTATTGACCGGAGAGCCGAAATCAACTATGGGGACCTGGTAGTAACCTCTGGAATGGGCGGTGTGTTTCCGAAGGGTATCGTAATCGGTGAGATTATTTCAGTGTCTAAAAAGAGGTACGGAATTTTTCAGGAGGCACTGGTTAACCCGTTTATAGATTTTGGACGCCTAGAAGAGGTGTACATTATTACGAAATCCGTAACTGAGGATTACCAGTAGGCTCCTAGGGGAAGAATAGTCCTGTGAAGAGATACATAATTTTCATTTTGTTCGTAGGATTCTTTGTTTTTTTTCAGTCAACCTTATTCTATTCGAATTTGAATATAAAGGGTATAAATCCCGATTTTCTCCTCATAACTCTTTCTATTACAGCTTTTCTGCTGGGGCCGATGCCCGGACAAATTTTCGGTTTCGTGACAGGACTGACTGTTGATATATTATCCGGAGGAATTCTCGGAATTTCAGCATTTACCTTTACAGCGATTGGTTATAGTGTCGGAATTGTGGGAGGGATGGTTTACGGGAGAAATATGCTCGTTTCGATTATACTGCTTTTTTTTGTCACCATTGCAAAGGCAGCTCTGTTAAGCATGCTTGCAGCCATTTTCCTTCATCCGGGATTCTTTGGATACTTTTCTCAGGGAAGAATTTTTCTCGAAGCAGTGATTAATAGTCTCTTAACCCCACCGCTGTTTTTTATTATTATGAAATTAAATAAGCTGGTAAGCGAGTAGTAAGATGAAAATAGTGCGCAGAATGATACGTTCGGATCAGGGATCTGAAATGAAACGAAGAATTTATATTTTCTCAGGCATCCCGATTCTCTTTTTCCTCTTGATCCTGGTTGTTTTATTTTACCTTCAAATAGTACAGGGTCCTCAATATGCTCTGAAGGCAAAGAAAAACAGGGAGCAGTATTCAATACTGCCCGCCATACGTGGTATCGTGTATGACAGAACGTATAAAACTATTCTTGCTTATAACAGAAGGTCCTTTGCCGTAACAGTTGTACCTCAGAATCTTCCTATCGATCATGACGAACGTGATGCCCTTTTAGAGCGACTCGGACTTCTTCTCGATATGCAGAAGTGAGGAAATTGAAACCATTCTTGGGAAGAAGAATTACTCTCAGTATGGTTCCTTTGTAATTAAAACGGATGTACCTTTCAAGGATATAGTGTTTCTTGCTGAGCACAACAGGGAATTTCCGGGAGTTTACTGGAAAAGCAAACCCTTACGGGTGTATCCCCATGATGATCTACTAGCTCACGTGATCGGCTTTGTCGGGATGATTAGCGAAAATGAGTATATTGAGCTCAGTGACAAGGGTTATAACATCGAGAGTGTTATAGGAAAAAGTGGTGTGGAGAAGATCTATGATCTGGAATTGAAGGGACGGGACGGTTATGTGAGACGAATTGTTGATGCAACAAACCAGGTGGAAGCAGAGATCATCGACAGAGGTGCGGAGCCACAGCCCGGGAAAAATGTTGTGCTGACGATCGATAGAGACTTGCAGCGTATTGTCGAGGAAGCTCTTGGAAATAATACCGGGGCCGTCATTGTATCGAAGCCTGCAACCGGAGAAATTCTTGCCATGGCTTCCTACCCGCGTTTCGACCCGAACTTCTTTGTTTCGGGCAGTAATGGTGAGGAATTTAAAAAGCTAACTCTTGATACCCGGAAACCATTTCTCAACAGGGCGATACAGGCACAGTATCCTGCAGGGTCGATTTTCAAGCTCGTTGTCTCTCTGGCGATACTCGAGTCCGGGAAAATTCCTATAGACAAAGGATTTACCTGCGGGGGGGGATATCAAACGGGAAATAGATTTTTCTCCTGCTGGAAAAATCATGGGACAGGAGTCGATCTGCACAGAGCGATCGTCGAATCATGTGATTCCTATTTTTATCAGACATCACTCATTCTTGGACCCGAAGTAATAGCAGAATATGCAAGAAAGGTTGGTTTCGGTAAAAAGCTGGGTATCGATCTCATTGGCGAATCCGAAGGCATTGTGCCGGATATTCAGTGGAAAAGGGAAAACAGGAAGGATATATGGTATGATGGAGATACCCTTAACCTATCCATTGGTCAGGGATATTTGCTTGTTACACCATTACAATTAAACGCCCTTACAAACCTCATTGCAAATCGTGGTGTGCTTATGAAACCCTATATCGTCAGGGAGATCCGGTTTGCAAAAAATGATGAGATCTCCTATAACAGAGCGCCCCAAATTCTCATTAATAGCAATATCGAACGCTCCAGGTTCGAGTTTATCATTCAGGCGATGCGAGGCGTGGTAACACATGGTACTGCACGGTGGGGTGGTGCAGTGCTTTCAGTTGAAACCGCAGGAAAGACGAGCAGTTCAGAAGTTCAGGGCATGCCCACTCATTCCTGGTATACTGCCTTTGCTCCATATACGAGCGATAATGGAGACCTGGTAATATCGGTAACGGCAATAATAGAGCACGGTGGTGCTGGAAGTGTTGCAGCAGCTCCCATAGTGTCCGAGATAGTTGAGGCTTATTTTTCCGGAGGTGATCTCTATATGGCCCGCAGGAATATCTGGAAAGCAAGGGCATCCCTGCGCAGAGAGGAAGGCTCAGGAGGTGACCTGTAGGTTACCAGAAATTAATATTAAGGTTAGTTCAAGGATAGGTATAATAGTGGCTGAGGCGATCCCATGAAAAAAAAGAGCCCTATTGGTCCTGTCAAGATCGATTACGTACTCTTATTTACATTTGTAGCTCTTTTGTGTATCGGCATAATCACCATATACAGTGCGGGAGGAGGATCGCAGGAGAGTGGTGCTGGCGACAGGCAGCACGTTCGTCAGATTTACTGGGCTTTTACGGGCTTTGTTATCTTCATGCTTATACTGTTTGTAAACTACCATAAAATGGGAGAGTATGCATTATTCATCTATATTGCGGGAATTCTACTGTTGATCATGACGCTTCTCATCGGGAAGCAGGTACGGGGTGCTAAAAGTTGGATAACCATAATTGGGGGTTTCGGTTTTCAGCCTTCAGAGTTTGTAAAGCTTGCGTTGATCATTGCCCTTGCGCGTTTTCTTGACCGGATTGGAGAAGACATTCGGAGTCTTAAAAACGTTATTCTCTCACTCCTTATCACTGTTATCCCAATGGGGTTTGTGCTCCTTCAACCTGATTTTGGCACAGCACTGGTTTATCTACCAATTTGTCTCATCATGCTCTATTTTGCGGGAATCAAATATACCCATCTGCTCTCGCTCCTCATCATATTTGGTATTGCGGTCGTTCTACCCCTTCTGACAACTTATAGTAAGCTTACAAGGTCTGAGACGCTTGCATTCCTTCAGGTACTTGATGATACGAAGATTGTTTTCATTATTGCACTGATTTTTGGTTTTTTGACTTTTGTCATGTTTATATTGTACCGAATCAAGAAAAAGCCAATTATCTACAAAGCAACGACTATTTTTTTGATATTTTTTTCAGGGCTTATTTTAGCTGCACCCCTCGGCAGATTTTTGAAGCCTTATCAAAAGGAGAGGCTCGTAGTATTTTTAAAACCTTCCATCGATCCCTTCGGTTCGGGTTACAATATAATTCAATCCAAAATAGCGGTTGGTGCGGGAGGATTGTACGGAAAAGGCTTTATGGGTGGAACACAGAGCCAGCTCGGTTTTCTGCCCGAAAGAAGCACAGATTTCATATTCTCCATATTTGCGGAGGAATGGGGATATTTGGGGACATTTGCACTTGTGGTGCTTTTTGGACTATTCATCTACAGGGGATTGGTGATTATCTATGAGGCAAAGGATCGATTGGGCCGACTGCTTGCAGCTGGGATTGTCGGCTTGTTTCTTTTCCATATTGTTATCAATGTTGGTATGACGATTGGTATTATGCCCATTACGGGGATTCCTCTTCCATTCCTCAGTTATGGGGGCTCTTTTCTCCTCACCTGCATCGTTGGAGTTGCAATCCTGGTTAACATTGAATTGAGGAGATATGCCCGTTGAGTTCATCTCTTTATAGAAGGGTATTTCCTCTTCTTCACAGAGTTCTTAAACCTGCCCGGTACATAGGCAATGAGTTAAACAGCATACAAAAGGACCATAATGAGGTGGAACTCAGAATGGTTCTTTCCTATCCGGACGTCTATGAAGTTGGAATGTCCAATCTTGGACTCAGGATACTTTACGAATGTGTCAATAGGGAAAAGCGGTTTTGCTGTGAAAGGGTTTTTACACCCTGGCCAGATTTTGAAAGGGTTTTGAAAGAAAACCGAATCTCTCTCTATTCGTTGGAGACCTTTACACCACTTGATCAATTCGATGTTTTGGGTTTTTCAATTGGATATGAACTTCTGTATACCAATATACTTGCCATACTCGATCTCGGCGGTATTCCACTCCGTAGCAGTGAGAGAGATGAGTCTCATCCCCTTGTCATAGCGGGCGGTCCTTCGGTCTATAATCCCGAACCGATGGCGGATTTTATTGATGTCTTTATAATTGGAGATGGAGAATCTTCGCTTATGGAATTTCTCCATAGGTATCGAGCTTTGAAAAATCTGTCAAGAAGAAAACAGCTACAGCATCTGAATGATTTCGACTTCGCCTATGTTCCCTCCCTCTACAACACAATCCACATGGATGGATATTTGCTAACCGATATCAAAAAAACGGTAAGGAGGAGAATAGAACCAGATCTCGAACAGCTTCCCTATCCTGTAAAAACGATTGTTCCTCTTATAAAGATTGTTCAGGACAGAGTCACCGTTGAGGTGAACAGGGGATGTACAACCGGATGCAGATTCTGTCAGGCTGGGTACGTGTATAGACCCGTACGTGAGAGAAGTGTACCGAATCTGTTGGGTATTGTTAATGAATCGCTGAAAAACAGCGGATACGATGAAATTTCACTGGCATCGCTCAGCATTGGAGATTATACCGGATTGCATGACCTGGTGAAACTTATCTATCGTGAGTTTGCAAAAAGTCATGTGTCCGTTTCGTTACCCTCCCTACGTGTAAACAGTATGAATCTTGATATACTGGAGTTGATCGGGAGCGTGAGAAAGTCTGGGCTTACCTTTGCGATAGAGTCACCAGACGAAGATGTACGAAAAAAACTCAACAAAATCGTTGATCGGGGGCAGCTGAACGAGATCATAGAACATGTGGTACTCATAGGCTGGAGGCTTGTTAAACTCTACTTTATGGTCGGTATTCCTGGAGCAGTAGATGAAGCAAAAAAAATAATCGATTTTATAAGAGAATTTAAAAAATCGAACCCCACAATTCGTGTGAACGTCAACATTTCGGT
>JABAOF010005169.1_pt3 | contig 15345 bp, 18 predicted proteins | sample 7062171 | NCBI WGS metagenome assembly JABAOF01 (sample SAMN14538628, study PRJNA623070) | marine sediment metagenome | biome: marine biome [ENVO:00000428]; feature: marine pelagic biome [ENVO:01000023]; material: deep marine sediment [ENVO:00002113] | place: India: Gulf of Khambhat ...
AATTACCTCTCCGTGAAACCGGGCTTAGAGCGAGAATTCGAACAAGAAGCGAAAGAATTGTGCCGTGTCACGGTGGAGATGAAAGGATTTCTCGGCTCGAAGATCTTCAGAGTGTCTACCATTTCATACGGAGGCAGCGGACTCCAAGGCACATACGAAGATATCAACGTGGAACCAACGAAATACGTGATGTTGACCTACTGGACAAGCAAAAAAGCCCACGAACAATTTCATAAGGAGCAAACAATCCTCAAAGGATTCATGAGCCTTATGAAATACCTCGCGATCATGCCCTACGAAGAGTATGGCGAAATCATGAGATAATGACCTCAAAAATCCCCAGTCTGCTCCCTCGCGGATGGAAACTAACAGAGGTGAAACCCATGGCAAAGGTTCATCAGCAAGAAGCCCTCGCACAAATCCGAACCCTCCTAGCATTGCAGAGAAACTATCTGGCTGAAGAGAGGACGGCACTGGCCGAATTCAGAACAGGATTGGCACTCACAGTGATAGGCCCCACCGCAAGCACTGTCGTTGCGTATATCTTTTCCGCCTTGCCTTTAGCGCAGACTATTGTTTTGGATGTGCTCAATGTCGCCTTTTTTGCCATTCTCACTGTTATTGGAATCCGGACAAGTCTTACCTCGCGATCCAAACTGAAGATGATAAGGAAAAAGGAAAAGATCATAAAAGATCGGGAAGCTGCCATCATGAATAGCTCCAAGGAGCTCCACGACCTTCTCTGCGACTGCTTGGACCTTGAATCGGAAAACAAGTGAGGAATTAAGGCAACAGATCGAATCTGCAACTACATGACTCTAGTCGAGAAGGCGACCAAGAACAAGTACAGTCGCGCGCGATTCGAGCCCGCAAACGATCTATACCGCTAGCCTCCACCGACAGGAGGAAGTATTGCGACAACATATCCGTCTTTCAATTCTGTGTCCAAGTTCTTGAACGCTCGAATGTTGAGACCGTTGACCATGATTTGGTAGTAGCCGGGGATTTCTTCACCACCCTCATAAAGCTCCTTTTCAAGTCCCGTTCCGTATTTCGAAATGAGAGAATCGAGCAAATCCTTCACGGTTTCAGCCTCTATCTCTTCTTCCCGCTTCCCAGTCATCTCCCGTAGCATCGCGAAGTACTTGACCTGAACTCTAGCCATGCGTGAAGTATCTCGCTGAACTACTATAAATGTTCAGTCGGCAGCGCCCCTGGGATCGGACCTATGCTGACGGATACATCACAGTGGAATTGCATCCCGGATGAGGATGGTATGCCTGCGTGCCCCTTCAATGGACAGGCTATGTTTCTCTTTCCTCTGGCTTAGGCTCATGTACGAAGAGAACTGTGAGAAGAACCGAAGGAAGTATCAAGAGCAACATGGCTAGAAATGGGGCCTGCGGGAATACGTTATCGTACAAGAGGCCTCCTGCGATCCCGCCAAAGGCCATGAATACATACGTGAAAAAGTTCATCGATCCGGTGACTTTTCCCCGCTGAGTCTGAGGTACAAGATCGGCGAATAATGCCTGATAAGCTGAGAAGCCCAGTAGCTGAGTGAGTCCGATGAGGGGCATCGCAATGAAGAGCGTTGAGTAACTGCCATAGACGAAGAGCAGGATGGACGGAACGATGAGGAGGCTTGACAGTACTAGGGGGATTTTCCTACCGGCTTTGTCCAGCAGCTTCCCAACGGGGAAGGACAGAGCAATCATCGAGAGGAACAGGGCGATCATGACGTAGCCCCATTGGGTGCGGGCAAGCTGGAGGGCGGGGTCCAATTCTGGCGTGTATATCGCCGGTTGCGGGGCTCCGCCTATCTGAAGCTCATAGAAGGCATAGACCAAGAAGAGTCCCATAATCATGGAGAATGCTGCCCGTACAATGAGCGCGGAGAAGAACAAGAACAGTGTTGAACGGGGCACCACCCGCCACACACTGATTCCTTGTTTTAGCGACTCAGGATACGAGTGCAGCACATCATTCAGATTTACTTTCTCTGCGTTTTCCATGCTCTCTTTCAACTTCAATCGCACAGCCGCCGCCACGGTGAAGAAAATCGTGACAATCATGTACGCTATACGCATACCTGTCTCAGACCCGTAGGTGGCCACCAAGAATAGCGCTACTACCGGGGCAGGAGTGGTTGACACGCTCATCACCAAGTTCAGTATAGAAAACCCCATTCCTCGTTTTTCAGGCGGCAAGGAGTCGGCAAACGTGGCGTTCAACGCGGGTTGATAGAGCAAACAAAGGTTTTGAATTGCCGCGCCGATCAAGATGAAATGCCAGCTGGGGGCGACTGCGTAGAAAATGTAGGAAAGTGCCACACCGAAGGTGAGGGTGGAAACAAGCCAGCGTCTTCCGTATTTGTCCGCCAAATAGCCTCCCGGAAACTGGACAGATGCGAGACATAGCATGGAGACCAGAGTTATCAACCCCAGAATAGTAGCACTTCCGCCAAGCTGTATCACGTAATCGGCGTAGTAGGTTCCTGGAAGCTCTCCAGCGAAGTCCATCAGAATCCAGCTGATGATAAGGATCAAGTAGTTTCCTCGAAAGAAGGAGAACTGATCTCGTAGCTTTTCGATGAACGCCATCTTGGCTGTTTCCTAAATGCTCAAAGCCTCTGTATAGAGCATAAAGAGAAATATAAGACGTCCGCCTTGATTCAGCCTTTCGAGCTAGGTTGCGAAGTAGCGTTGAGATGTGGCGCGCACGAGATACACATATGATCCGTCTCTGTTCAGGCTGGAAAAGCTCTTTTGAACAACTTGTGTCTAACACCTATGCATCACGTGTGGAGAAGATCGTCGTGATTCGCCAAATGAAGCGTGGAGAGGAGAATGAAATTAGAACACTTTATGCGAAACTCAGTTTTGAAGATCAGACTCTTTGGCGAAAGAAGACCAAACCAATTGGAGAGTATCTTGCAGAAGCTAGTGAGATGCCCATAACTGAGGAAATCAAAGGCAAGAACGTTATACTTGTTGCAGAAGAAGACGGTACAATCGCCGGCTTCTGCTGGTGTACCATTGTTGACCGAGGTTTAGACAAGCAAGCTGAGATCGCTGAACTCTATGTTGAAAAAGAGCATAGGGGTAGAGGTTTGGGAAGCAAGCTGTTAGCAGCAGCTAGACAGCTCTTCGTTAACGAAGAGGTTGAAGTCGCATTTGCCTGGACACATCGAGGCAACAAAGAGGCAAAAGAACTATACAAGAGTGCGGGATTCCAGAAAGTCGACCAGCTGGTCATGGCTTTCATTCCACCAAGGCAAGAAAGGATTCCAGAGACACCTAGTACAGAGTAAACTACCGCGAAGAAAACAAGAGTGTCGGGTTGCGGATTGATGGAATTGTAAGAAGCACTTATGTGGGTGTTTGGTTCTCAGCGGGCTTCGGCTTCGATTGCGGTTTTTGTTGCTTTGTCTGCTTTGTCTGCTTTGTTTGTTCCAGGTGTTTTCCGCAGTTCCTGCAATAGATCGCTTCTAGTATGTTCCTTGTTCCGCAATGAGCGCAGTAGGCGCCTCTGTAGGCGGGCGGTGAAGCTCCGGTTCGGCCTACTTCCAGCAGGTCGGTGAGCAACAGGATGCCCTGAACCATTAGAAACAAGCCGACGATCCAGACGAGAAGGCTTGGCAGGAGTATGACAACCATTCCGAAGACGATGCAGATCATTGCCAGCACTGGCTTCGAGAGTGTTATTCCCATCTTTTCGAGACCCTTATCAACATAATCGGCCATAGGTCTATTCCCTCCTAGCAAGAACCTGATTTCAGGAGTTCATAGCATTTGTGAAGTCGCGATTAGTATTCTAACTCTGCAACTGCACCCATTCTCTGACGGCTAGTTCTCGCTTCAGAATGATTAGCGCGGCTCAAACGGGATATACGCAAGATGCGCAAGGGACGGTAGTCTTATTACCGAGGAGCGTTCTCTGAAACCCGCTAGAGAGGTGTGACATTTGCAGATACTGGTTGTTTATGATTCGAAGACGGGAAATACCGAGAAGATGGCGTTGGCAGTTGCTGAGGGCGTGACAAATAGCGGCGGCGATGTTGTAATGAAGAAAGCCAATGAAACCACTAACGAGGACTTGCTGCAAGCTGACGGGATCATTGTAGGTTCACCGACGTACTACGGTCAAATGTCGGGCGCAGTCAAGTCCATGTTTGACGAGTCAATTGAGATTCATGGGAAGTTGGATGGCAAAGTTGGAGCAGCCTTTACAAGTTCGGGCGGCGCGACGGCCAGTGGCGCTGAGACCACCATACTTTCGATCCTGGAAGCCATGCTCATTCATGGAATGATCATCAAAGGGACAGCGCACACAGGGCACTATGGGGCTGCTGCAGTCGAAAAACCGAAACCACGAGATACCAAAAGGTGCCGAGAATTAGGCACCGCAGTTGTCGACCTAATCCTCAAGTTGAAGAAATAAATGATGCGTGCACGCAAGCTCAGTACCAGCCGAGAAGTTCATTCTTCCTCCATAGAGAAGTTCTAAGACAGTTGGCTGAAGCCCAAGGTAGCAGAGGTCAGTTTATGTCTGGAAATCTCCTTTAGATGATTCTATGGCCTACTACAGACGACGACTTTCAGCCAATAGACTTCGGAGATGCTATGAGATAGCGCCTCCGCAGATCAAACGTTATCTTAACGCCGAAATCGAGTTCGTTATTTCTAACATTAAGAATGCAAACGGGGTCCTGGAGCTTGGTTGTGGTTATGGCCGGGCTATGAAAGAGGTTTCACCATTTGGCTCATGGCTGATTGGAAATGACATTTCAAAGGAAAGTCTGAAGCTTGTAGAGCCTTATATGAAAAGCTGTCAGAATTACGCGGTCTTTCTGATGGACGCATCTCAGTTGGGATTTCGTTCAGGCACCTTCGACGCCGTGTTCTGCATCCAAAATGGGATATCGGCATTTGGAGTCGACAAGAAACAGCTCATCGCTGAATCAGCACGGGTGACAAGAGACAACGGCATGATTCTTTTTTCGAGTTATTCTCCAAAAATCTGGGAGGCGCGTCTAAAATGGTTTAGAAAACAAGCGAGCCTTGGGCTTATCGGCGAAATCGATGCGGAGAAGACCCGTGATGGCACAATCGTGTGCAAAGATGGTTTTAGCGCCACTACGATCAGCGGTGACCAGTTTATCAGACTATTCGCCGCATGTGGCTTAAAAGCCTCGATCGTTGAAGTAGAGGAATCCAGCCTGTTCTGCAGGGCCATCAAAGAAGAAGAAGGGATTTCCTGCTAGAGAGGATTGGTGAAGAGATCGTTCCCTCAGGTGGATTCGTGAAGCAACTGTAAACGCTTGGAAGAGGTAGACCTGGAGAGCGAGACCCTTTAGTTCCTGCTCAAGGTGTCATCAAAGCTTTTGAGCCGTCTAGTGTCGATCGGCGCACGCGTAGGCTTGTCTACGTGTGTGCGGACTACGTTTGCGTAGTCAGTGAATAGAAGATCATTGTTTTCTGAAAAGTATTCAAAATCGCGTCCGAGGTTTTCGTAGAGATGTTTCATGATCTGTATCTCAAGAATTTTGGCTCCATTTCCAAAGAGCTTTTCAATTGCCTCAGTGAACTCTTCAATTCTGTCGGGAATGTCCTGCTTCTTGATGGAGAAGTTTCTTTCAAGATAGAAATAGATTGCCCGTTTCGAAGAATCCCCCAATGAAGACAACGTTTCATCTACCGCTTCCAGTAGAAGCTTCGTGAAATCACGCTTATATGCCGATTCGAGGATTGAGACATTCATCAATTTCCACTCTTTTGTAGTTCTGTAGAACTGGTCTTGTGTTCTACTCGCCTACACATCGTATTGTATCGTGAGATTTAATATAGACCTTATTTCGAAGCCCGATATATATACCCAATTGGACACATTCAATCTGACGCGTCACTAGATTCCTCGCAGTCCGCGTCTTTTGTGGATTCGGGGGTAACCTGTCTAGATAGATCCGTGCAGGGGCTTCGTAGTCGCAACTCTCCCACCGGTCCGTTGCGCGCCCACGTTTGGCAATCGAAAAGTCGAAGTTATAAGATGTAACTCGATTATGAATAGGAAGTCAGAGAATCGGCTGACCCACAGTCTGTCGAGATGAATGAGATCACCAAAGGTGTGAACAAAACCGAAACAGCAAGAATCCAAGAGACAGGGAAGTGAGGAAATGGCTGGAACGAATGATGGATTGCACGTAACCAATCGAAGTGCGTGGCGTGAATGGCTCAGAGAAAACCATGGCATTAGACGCGAGATTTGGTTGATCTACTACAAGAAGCACACAGGGAAGCCCAGCATCCCTTATGATGATTCGGTTGAAGAAGCTTTGTGCTTTGGATGGATAGACAGTATCATCAAGAAACTTGATGAGGAGCGGTTTGCGCGGAAATTTACACCTCGCAAACCTAGGAGCAGCTGGTCTGAGATGAACAAGGAGAGGGCGAGAAAAATGATGAGGAACGGAAAGATGACCGAAGTAGGGCTGGCAAAAATCAGGGAAGCAAAGAAAAGCGGCGAATGGTCTAGAACTCCTCCCAAGAGAAAAGAGCTGGTCATTCCTCCCTATATGAAAGCAGCTTTGGCGCGAAATGAGAAAGCTCAAGAGAATTTCTACAATTTGGCCAAGTCTTATAGACGACAGTATGTAGGATGGATCTCAAGCGCAAAAAGAGAAGAGACGCGCAAGAGACGACTTGCAGAAGTCATCAGACTTCTCGAGAAGAACGAGAAACTGGGCATGAAATAGAACTCGAAAAGCACCAATCCCTTAGTTGTTTGACCCAGAAGACAGAATGTTTTCCCACGAGAGGGCGTAAGCAACGTGTCCGATGGACTTACGTGTTGAATGTGAGGGTGCTTTTGGCAACCCTTTTATAAGGAGCGGGCGGTATAATGGAGTTGTCACACTAATTCATGCTTGAATTAAAGAAGCTTTTGAAGGCTTTGGAAAACTGCGTGCGAGATTTTTGTGACGGGAAAAATGAGGTAATATGGAAATACAGTATTTCGAAGATTTGCCGTTGAGTGCAGAGGTTGTTAAAGGCATCGAAGAGCTTGGATTCAGTGATCTTTTTCCAATTCAGGCTCAGGCGATAATTCCACTGCTTGAAGGCAAGGATGTTATCGGGCAAGCAAAGACGGGAACCGGTAAAACCGCGGCTTTCGGAATTCCGATGATTGAACGGTTAAATCCGGAGATTAACAGCGTTCAAGGCCTAATTCTGGAGCCAACACGCGAACTTGCCATACAGATTGCAGACCACATGAGGCAGTTCAGCAAATTCTCAACGTTGAAAATCTTGCCGATCTATGGTGGAGAACCTATCCAGAAGCAAATACGTGCCTTGAAAAGAGGCGTCCACGTTGTTGTCTGCACACCAGGGCGCCTGATAGATCATCTGAAGCGAGGAACCCTAAGTCTGAGGACGGTGAAAATCGTTGTTCTGGACGAGGCTGACCGGATGCTTGACATGGGATTTATCGATGACATCGAATACATACTCTCGAGAGTGCCTACGCAGCGCCAGACAAGCCTCTTCTCAGCAACAATCGATCAATCAGTAATGAACATATGTCATAGATACATGACGAACCCTGAAAAAATACTCGTAAGCAAAGACGAGATCGCCCTCACTTCGATAGACCAGTACTATGCAGCGGTTAACCCAAGAGACAAGTTCACAACGCTACGTAACATTCTGGACAAGGATGGCATAGACCGAGCCATAATTTTCTGCAGGACGCGGAAACGGACCAGCATGTTGGCGCACATGCTAGGGGAGCGAGGATATGATGCAAGGCCTTTGCACGGTGGTTTCACTCAACCACAAAGAGACGCCGTCTGCAATGCCTTCAGAACGGGAAAGCTCAGGCTGCTTGTTGCCACTGATGTTGCGGCAAGAGGTCTAGACATTGAAGGAATCACCCACATAATAAATTACGACATCCCATTGGACGCATTGGTCTACTTTCACAGAATCGGACGCACTGCTAGAAAGGGGCTTGAGGGAACCGCCATAACCCTCGTGGGCTACAGGGAGATGACCGAACTTGGCCGCATAAGAGCGTTGACAAACACCACAATAGAAAAACTGCAAGGCGCGACCTACCATTCGCAAGGAGATTCCGCAGACACATACGAAGCAGTCTGCTCTGACTGTGGTCACGAATGTGAAGTCCCGTTTCGACCTGACCCCGATAGGCCTGTGTACTGTCGTGAGTGTTGGGCAATGAGACGAAGACCCGGCGTGCGGACAAGATACAAGAATGAAGCGATATTATCCCCTCGAGAATTAGTGCGACTTCAAGCGCAAAACCGGAGATAGCAAGCTGGAGGTGACCGAATGGGCAAAAGAAAAGTGAAAAGTGAAGGCGAGCTAAACGTTTCGGTATTGCCTGCAGGCAGTGACGTCATGGGCATCGCCAAAAAAATGTTGGGGTTCGACCGAATTCTCGTGGGCTGCCAAGACGGTAAGGAGCGTCTCTGCAGAATACGTGGAAAGATGAAGCGACGCATGTGGATAAGGTTGGGAGACATCGTTTTGGTCTCGCCGTGGGATTTTCAGTCCGATAAGCGGGGCGACATCATATGGCGATATAAAAGAAATCAAGCCCCGTGGCTAAGAAGGAATGGGTACCTGAAGAGTTGATAAAGAGAATTTAGCTCGCGCAAGATTGGTAACGAGAATCTTTTATACGCACGGCGAATCCATATTCTAGATTTATGTCAGTGAACAAAGGGGTCTTCTTGCAAGGCATAAACGTTGTTGCTTTCATCGTTACCGTAGCTGTTAACGTTCTGGCGGGGAGCACAACCTTGTTGGGCGGCACGACCAGTGGAGCGGTCTCGGATCAGTATCCTACGTTGATCACGCCCGCGGGGTACACGTTCTCGATATGGGGAATCATCTACACGCTTCTGCTGGTGTTCATTGTCTATCAAGCGCTGCCCAGAAATCGGGAACAGCCCTTCGTGGGGCACGTCGGTGTTCTCTTTGCCTTGAGCAGCGTTTTGAATGTCTTTTGGCTGATTCTTTGGCACTATGAACTCATCACTTCTAGTGTCGCTTTGATGCTTGCGCTGTTGGCCACGTTGATCGCCATCTACTTGCGTCTTGACATCGGTCGAGCGGCTATCTCATTGCGGGAAAAAGTGTGTGTCCATGTTCCGTTCAGCGTCTACTTGGGATGGATTACGGTGGCGTCGATCGCAAACGTCGCGGTGGCATTGCGGTTTGTGGGATGGGGTGGCGGTGGCATAGACCCGGTCACGTGGGCGGTGCTCGTGATGGGAGTAGCTCTAGTAATAACATTGGCCGCTATCGTACTGCGGAAGGATGCCGCCTACAGCCTTGTCATTGTGTGGGCACTGGCAGGCATTCGGGCGAAACAGCTCGAGACGCAAGCGGTGACGTTAACCGCGGAAGTGGGCATAGCGATCATTCTCATTGCTCTTGTTGTCATGGCTGTCATTTCAAGACTGAAGCAATGAGTGTTGTAGACGCCCTTGGGAAGAGCCTTAGATTCAGATGAACTTAGACAAATGGCGAGGTCACCGGCAAGCCTCAATTCGTCACATGCTCATCAGGAACTCTGGCTCCATGTGTGAGAACAGCGTGCGCACTTGAAGTGCTCCAGTGTTCTTTCTCTCCTAATGCCGGCATGTTCGCCAGAAACGGTTGAGTACCAATGAAAAGCTTCGTCATTTCCACATTTTGGACAGGTCTGTGAGATCTTCGCATAGTTGTCTCGGGCTTTGTCAACGACATAGATGGCACGAGAATTCTTCTTCACTTTTTCAGGTTCTGCTCTCGGTTTTAGGGGGCTCCGTTTCTTGCACTTCGGACACCACAATCCTTCTGGTGTTGCTCTCAGGTAGGAGCCACAGTCTTCACAGAACCTCATCGCTGTTCACGTATTCCATACGCTACAACCAATTTGGGTCTTCCGATCTATGGTTTCCAAATTAGCCATGTGCCTGCGAATTGAATATGCGTGCACACAATGCGCGCGCGATCTTAGGTGCAAGCACACAGAATATCATCGAGATTGGTGTTGTACATAATCTCAAAGACCTCCGATCACCATGGATTCAACATCGCGTAGGTCCACAAAAGGGGGAATTTTGCGGGTAGCCTGAGTGTCCCAGTAGCGCACGCGAAGATTGCAGTAATCAAGTCAAAACTGCTTAATAGAAACCAAATGCATTGAGCGTCAGGCTATGCGGTGGGCATTATGGATGAAGATGGATTTCGGTCCTATATGAGAGAGAAGAAGGCTCCACTTCGCAAAACGCGCACATATATGAACCGAATAAGACGGTTTGAGAAGTACTTGAGTGAGAATGAAGATGGAGAATCAATAGAGAGCGCGACGGCGGAAGATCTTGAAAAGTATGTTGAATGGTGCAAGGAGAACAAGGTGAATCCCTACCTAGAGCTCTTCGGCATCCGCGAATACTATCGCTTCCTAGGCATCGAGGAATTGCCCTATACGTGTAATCAAATTATGCAGATAATTCAGCTAGAGAAGTTCAAACTCGGAAACTTCTTGACTGCTAACCAGGAATCTGCGAAGAAGCTCGCAGGAATCGGGATAAAAACGGCGAGTCAGATTCTTGAAGTAGGCAAGACGATAAAGGAAAGGGAAATACTAGCTCGCAAATCGGAAGTTCCTGTCGATGAGGTGCTGAAATTCGTGAAACTCGCGAATTTAGCAAGATGCCCAGGCCATATGAAAAAGAGGGCTTGTCTCTACTATGAAGCAGGCTTGGACACTTTCGACAAAATCGCTGACCAAGACCCAGAACTCATGATCAAGTTTCTTGATGACTTCATCAAGAAGACAGGTTTCGATGGTAGTGCTCCAATACTGGCAGATGCAAGATCATCTGTCGAAAATTCGAAGAGAATCCTCAGAATCATTGAGTTTTAGCAGCGGGCTTCAGTCGCGCGCGCGGCGCTGTATGGTCGTCAAGTTGGACGAGTAGCTAAATACTCTTATCCGTTCGGGCAACACTAGCCTATGCGAATAGCACTGGATAGAGGTTGAAGATTCAAATTCGGGTTGATAGTGTTGAAATCGGAGAAGCGTGAGATCATAGCTGTTTGCGGCTTGGATTGTGGGCCATGTGACATCCGCCGGGCACCAGACGACCCTGAGGCAGCACAACGCATTGTAGCGTGGTTCAAGAAAGAAGGATGGCTCAAAGAAGATGAGGGGATTGCCGAAGTAGTTGAACGCGACATGTACTGCAAGGGATGTCGCGGCGATCGCTCCGTTCACTGGTCACCAGAATGTTGGATTCTAGAATGCTGCGTCGATGAGAAAGGCCACACGTTTTGCTACGAGTGCAGTGAGTTTCCATGTGAACGCTTGTCGGAGCGGGCTAGAGAAAGCGATCATTATGGTCAAGCCCTGAACCGGCTGAAGCAAATGAAAGAGCCCGGTGAGAACGAAACCCAGTGATTCCCATAGGAAGAGGTGCAATGCGTTGGAGTCGGATCCGTTGGCCACGCCTTGTCTGCTCTACTGTGGTTCGTGCCGTTACTACATAACTGGAGAATGCCGAGGCTGTGGGAGTGAAGACCGGTAGGACTGCAGGATCTTCAAATGTTGCCAGGAAGAGCGAGAACTGCAGTTCTGCACTGAATGCCGTGAGTTTCCATGTTCGGTGTTGAAAGAATCCGTAGGCGTTCATCCCGGATGGCTAGAGGATCAAGCAAAGCTCCCATTGAAGCGATCTGCTTGACTTCCCAATTAGTGTGCGCGCGATTATCAGATGGATGAGGCAAAAGCTTGAAATACAGTGTGGGAGAGACTGACGCGATGGGGAAACGCAGATGGAGCGAATCGTGGCCTATTGTGGAATAGTATGTTCTGATTGTCCGGCTCTCAAAGCGACGCAGGCGGATGATGCTGCTGAAAGACGGAGAGTTGCCAAGCAATGGACTGAGCAGTACGGAGCGGAACACACGATTGAGGACATTAATTGTGATGGATGTCTATCGAAGGGCCCAAGAATCTATCGTCATTGCCACACGTGTGAAATTAGGAACTGCGGGCTGAACAGACACGTAAAGAATTGTGCCTACTGTGAAGACTATGCTTGCGACAAGCTGGCGAAGTTGTTCGCAGAATATCAGCCAGCGAAAGATGTCTTGGATGGAATAAGAGCGTTTGGGAAATAGTCCGTTGCGGCGTGCGGCGTGTCATTGACCATCTGTTTTCTGCAGGAGAATCGTTTGTGTGGGGAATGGCATAACGAGGCCTTCCTTTTCGAAGGCTTCCAGGATTGCGAAGTTTATCTCTTGCCGAGCGTCCAGGTACTTGACGAAGTCGGAGGTCTTTAGGTAGTACACTGCCTCAAAATCAAGACTGAACTCTCCGAACTCGGTGAAGTGGACCCGGTCAAACTCCGCCAGCTCGACCTTTCGTATGACCTCTGCGACGATCGCCGGGATCTTTTTGAGTTTCTTTAGAGGCGTATTTGCCGCCACACTCAGCTTGAAGGCGACTCTTCTTTTCTTGAGTCTCCTGAAATTCCTAATACTTGTCGTGGTGAGTTGTCGATTGGATATGACCAACTCCTCGCCTTGCAGGAGCTGTAGTCTCGTGGATTTGATCCCGATTCTCTTCACGGTTCCAGAATACTCGCCCACAACAACGAAGTCTCCAACTTCGAAGGGCCTGTCAAAATAGATAGAGAAGGCGCTAAAGACATCGCTCAAGACGTTCTGGAGGGCCAAAGCCACCGCGATGCCCCCGACACCCAGTCCCACGACTACTCCTGAAAGATCTACGTCAAACGCAACAAGAATCGCTAGAAACGCAAACACATACACAACGGCCCGAATAACCTGCTTCAACACAAAGAGAAGGTGTTCGCTAACCCGCTTTCCACGTCCTGCACGCTCCGCGAGCCAGCTGATGAGCACATTTATGACCCTCGTTGCAATGAACGTAATGATGAGGATCTGCGCCACGGTGAATGCTATTGCCAGAATTCCTGCGTACGGCTCCAGAAACGAGAGCGGCTGCAACCCATAATAGAGCCCTATGAGAAACGCAAGAAGAAGAATGGGCGCCTTCACGTTCCGTATGATCTCATCATCGATCTTCGTTTTCGTCCTTTTGGCCCATCGCGACAGATATCGCCGAAAGATTGCGTAGACCAGCCAGCCCGCAATTATTACGAGGGCAAACAGGATTACGGAAGCAATGATTTCACCCTCTAGTTGACCTAGATTGAAATAGTCTTGCAGTAGTTCTTCGAGACTGGAGACCATTGTGACCACACTTGCTCAGGCTTTACAATTGCACGGATACTTTAAGTTATCGTGCTACACGAATATGCGCGCAACTATGTTCTTAAGAGCCTACGCCTATACCGTCTCCATCGGACTTGGACGTAATCATCGCGCACGCTGCTTCGACTCTGCACGGGAATAGATCCTGCTAGCACAAATGAATTAGATCTTGAGGATAGCATCCACTTCCTAAAGCACATTTGGGGGTCATGCTTGGATTAAGGAACCCGGAGCATCGACTACGTAGGGCGTTCGGTTCAACAACTGAGTCAGTTCTTGGCGTCTTTCACTTCGGCAGAAGAGCTTCACAATCCTCACGCCTTTTTTGGTAAGACTGGAGAAACACTCTGGTTCAAAACGAAAGATAGGTGAGAAGAACAATTGCGTGCGCATGCAGAAACAGATTGGAGAGAAGAAAGAGACAGTCTGCTACGCAAGTAGAGATGGCTATGGAACATCGTTATAATATCTGCAAATGGGGCAATGAATGACCATGTTTCGGATTTGCCCTTCATTAATTCCCTCAACCAGAACAGCACCACAGTTTCCACATAAGAGATTCAGATTTCCGTGACCTTCGATCACGGGTAAGACTTCTCCAACTTTCGGCTCAAGAACAGCTCTCGTCTTGGGTTTGGGTNNTGCATGCATGTTCCGATTGTGGTGAATCATACATTTCCACTCGCCTACTATGTAGCGGAAACCGCAAGTTTCGTAGCTATGATTTTCCTTCTTCATTACCTACCATTAAAGAACAAGAAGCAATAACACTATGCATGCATACATTAAATTTTGTTCCAACCAACCACTGGTTGTCCTTGTGCATTCTTCGCCATTCGCGCCAAAATCGTTTTCCATTCAGCTGTGTCATGAACTGCGGAAAACGCTGCTGCCCGCTTGGTGTAATCGGGATATTTCCAACCGTGTTCTGCTGCTGCCCGCAGATAAGTGAGCGTCTTGTCCTTGTTCTTTAGAGCAGCCCAGGCTTCCGCAGCAACGTGATAGGTATCATTTGGAAGCTCTTCTTGCTGCCGAAAGAGTTGGTCGAAGTAATGAACCGATTTTTCGTAGTCTTTTCGCCGAAAGTTGTACCATGCCAATTCCTCAAGATGCTGAACCACGTCATATGTATAGAAAAATTCTGCATACTCGCGATCCCGATCAAACCCCACCTTCTCTGCCGTCTTCCAAGAGCCCACGTTGAGTTCATTGCAGTGCCATCCTACTGCGGAGAAGCCATGACCAAGACAGTGTTCAGCAGTTGCGGCCACTGAGACAGCAGCTAGCCCCCGTCGCCGATGTTCTGGGTGCGTTGTTATGCCCACTTCAATCTGACGGTTTGCCGCACATTCAGGAGTGCACCACGAGATGACGTCACATCCCCGAAGTACGCAGAAGCTTGCCCCCTTTTCCAAGAAATTCTCCACGGTTCCCCATTGGTCATCGATGTTCATCCGTGTGCGAATTGAATTGGGAAAGACAATTCTAGAATTATCTAGCAAGGCGCGGTCAACACGACGGACGGTGTAGCCCGCGGGAAGGTTGTTGCGCCAATCGAATTGGACTCTGGTGCACACATAATGGTAGCGTGTGCGCTTGATTGTGTCGTGCGTGGGAATCAGTTCAGCCAATTTGGCCTCCCATGCCTCGGGGTGCACTGTCAGAAACATGGATCTGCGGCTCTTCACATGCACCTGACCGGTGAAAATCTGGTCTGCGAGAAAAGCGCGGAGGTCTTCACTTGTCTCCTGGTTGTCGCAGTCTCCTGCGAGAAAATACCCTCCGACCGTGAGCGCCAGGGCCATGCGAGGATTGTTCACGTTATCGACAAAAATTCTGCCCGGGTTGTTATGCTCTACTGTGGCGCGGAGAGCCAGACAATAGTCAAGCCGTCGAAACAGGGGGAGCACCCTGCCGAATTCGTTCTGCTTCAGTTCTTTGAGCATATCATTTCCTCTTTTCACTTTATCTCTAAGACCGCTTGTCAATGCATGCGCGCATCATCGTCCGCTAACGTCCCATTGGCTGC
>JABAOF010005085.1_pt2 | contig 15342 bp, 20 predicted proteins | sample 7062171 | NCBI WGS metagenome assembly JABAOF01 (sample SAMN14538628, study PRJNA623070) | marine sediment metagenome | biome: marine biome [ENVO:00000428]; feature: marine pelagic biome [ENVO:01000023]; material: deep marine sediment [ENVO:00002113] | place: India: Gulf of Khambhat ...
GGTGTGTAACCCATTTCTAACTCACAATATTCCTGAGCAAGATCTATGCATCCTTCATAATCCTCCATGTCATAAGGTGAAGGACAATACTGCTCTGGGATACAATAACCGGGGTCCAGACATGGATCGTCACATTCTTGTGACCAGATGTTAACATACCAGGTCTTGTCAATGCCTGCTGGGTGGGGTTCAGGGTCAGCAGGGTCCAAAACAACGTATGTTTCGCCATCAATCCATTCAACATAACCATCTTGTTTCTGCGGGCCGTCAAAGTACTTGTCTGTAATTGGGTCACTGGTATCTATACATACTCCAGGGTTGTGAAAGTCGTAATAACCATTATCGTCTCTTGTCTCTACGAATAAGTCTCTACAACATTCTGTTTGAGAAGTATCGAGATAAAAAGTAAAGTCTTCTGTTTCTCCTGGATAAAGTTCACTTCCTGTTTTAGCATTCCACTGACAGTAGTAGTATTCAGTACCGTTTATTGTAGTATAAGCATAGAAAGGATCATACCAACCATCAGTAGGATCGCAGCTTAAACCACTAAAGTCAAGCGGCTCGTATACTCTAAATTCATGGATTGGATCAGGTCCACCTGTAGACTCAACATGTGCATTAAATTCAACATTAGCACTTGCTGGTACTATATGCGGTGTTACATCTACAGTAGAAGTATGAGTATTAGCAGAAACAACCCCCGTATTTAGAATCACGACAAAAGCAACAGCGACCAAGGTCAAAACTAAAAGCGAATATTTCGCAAAGCCTACAAGACCCTTATGCATATACAGCACCTCCACCTTAACCATATAGATATTTTTAGCAATGGCAAATTTATGCCATTTGTTTTTGTTTTAGGGTAAAGATTTATATAGGTTTCGGCAGTTGACGGAAATCTTTATAAAACTAGATTGTTCCAAGAACCTGATTTTCGGGAGACCTTGGTTAAAATACGGATTAAAATAGGTTTTTACTGAGAAATGAGAAAAAGTTTCGAGAATTTATAAGGAATGATTGTTCTGTGTTCTTGGTTTTCTTGAGTTTTTCCCGTTCAGGGTTATGAGCCTTTCGAGTTCCTCCAAGTTGAACTTCCTTCTTATACGGACGAATATCTTGTTCAGGTTTTCCCTGTTTTCCGCGTTCAGGCCCCAGACCGAGCGGAGGAGTTTCGACCCCTTCTTCCGGAATTCCCTGACCTCGACAAGATCGTAATCGTGGAGGATATCCAAGTGGTACAGAACCGTGCGGTGTGAGATCCCGAGATTCGAGGCGATCTTCTCGGCCTGCATTTCGTTTTTCGGGGATTTTTTAAGAAGGTAGAGTATGCATAATCGGTTGAAATTCGAGCACACCATGCTTGTCGTAAGATTAAGCTCGATTGAATCAACATTTACTATCTCTCTCTCGTCACCGTTCATGATCTTCCTCTAAGATATAGACTGACGACTTGGGTCGTCTTTCGAACGTTAAAGGCTGACAACTTGGATTTACAGTTTAGGTTGTCTTTCGAACGTTAAAGGCTGACAACCTGGATTTACAGTTTAAGTTGTCTTTCCTATGTTAACACTTCGAAGTGATTATAATTGTTTATTTAAATGCAGGTAAGTTTTTTATACCTTTTGGTAGAGAAAATGTCTGGTCTATATTATTATTTATAATATTGTAATACAACATGAATTAATATGAGGCTGAAAAAACTCCCGAGTCAAAGGGAAAGGAAGCGTTATGTTTTCTTCAGGGTTCATACTAGCGGGAGCTTGGGATATCCGGAGGTCAAGAACGCTGTAATGAATTCCCTTCTCAACTGGATGGGGAGCGAGAAATTCGCTAGGGGGAAGCCCTGGGTCATAAAGAATTTGTGGAAGGCTAATAAGGGAGTAATTCAATGCTCGCACAAGTACGTGGATGACGTGAAGGTGGGTTTAGCACTCATCCATCAGATAGGGGATTCGAGAGTGATTTTCCAGACAACGAGGGTTTCCGGTACGATAAAATCCGGGAAGAAAAAGTTAAATTCTTAAATATTGAATGTTTCCTAAATGGTATTATGGACAAAAAAGAGCTTATCAAGAAAATTCTGGAGCTGAAGAAAAAGAAAAATGCCGTGATCCTCGCGCACAACTACCAGAGACCTGAAATTTATGAGGTAGCGGATTTCATAGGGGATTCGTTCGGACTGAGCATGCAAGCGAAGGCTACGAATGCGGAGGTAATCGTTTTCTGCGGGGTGGACTTCATGACTGAGGCTGCGAAGATCCTGAACCCGGACAAGCGTGTGTTACACCCTGATTCCGGAGCGAAGTGTCCGATGACGGCGATGGTGGATATAGAAAGGCTCAGGATGCTGAAAAGGGACAAGCCTGGGGCGAAGGTAGTTTGCTATATTAACACTACTGCGGAGACCAAGGCGGAGAGCGATATCATTTGCACGTCAACTAATGTTTTGAAAATTGTGGAATCGCTGGAGGGTGAAATAATTTTCATCCCTGATTACAACCTTGGTAAATGGGTGGAGGAAAGGACCAGGAAAAATCTAATTCTGTGGCCCGGGTTTTGTATCGTGCATGACAGGGTTTTGAAAAAGGATGTGGAGCGAATGAAAAAAGAACATCAGGGATCTGAGGTTATTTCTCATCCTGAATCCCCTCTGGATGTCCTTAGGGTCTCGGATTTCGTGACTGGGACAGGAGGGATGATTAAATACGCTAAATCCTCGAATGTCAAGGAGTTCATCGTGGTCACGGAGGAGGGAATGTGCAATAGGCTGCGAAGGGAAGTCCCTGGGAAGAAGTTTTATCCGTGCGCGGGTATCTGTGAGAACATGAAGAAGATCACGCTCGAAAAGGTTTACAAATCGCTCAAGGATGAGAATTATGAAGTCAAAGTTCCAAAAGAAATCGCAGAACGAGCGAGGAAAGCGTTGGAAAAGATGTTGGAATTTAAGTGAATCTCTTTAAATTTATGCCTCTAGGGATTTCTGGTAATGAGGTTTCATAAGATTCTTCAGAAACAACTGAATGGATTGAACTAATGATATCTGCTATCATTCCACCTGTTTCTTTTTCGCCAATCCCGACTTCTTTCTTTAAAAATTCCTTTAAATATCCTCTCCTATCTTCTTCTGAAATAACCTTGTTTGCAAAACTGCAGAAAGTAGGGAATTCTCCCTTTCCAATCAAATTGTTAAGTTTTCCAAAGTAAGTACCTGCGGCTTCTTTGATTTCATTAGTAAGATACAGCTCTGTCTTCTCGTCATATTTTATCAGTGACATAATACCACTTATTAGTAGTTTATATATGGTAAGATTTATAAACATTAACAAAGGCATTTAAACCCAGAAATACAAATTACCCTAATGATAAAGTCTGATTTTCTTGTTATTGGATCGGGGATCGCTGGTCTTAATTTCGCTCTGCAGGCAAGTAAGTTTGGAAGGGTTTGCCTGATCACGAAAAAGGACCTTATAGAATCGAACACGAATTTCGCGCAGGGTGGTATTGCTGCGGTCCTCTCGCGAATGGACAGTTTTGATCTCCATTTGAAGGACACGCTCAGGGCAGGGGACGGGCTTTGTGATAAGGAGGCGGTCAGGATAATGGTGGAGAACGCTCCTAGGGAGATTGAAAGGCTAGTTTCGTTCGGTACGAAGTTCGACAGGAAAGGGGAGGATTTTGAGCTGGGAAAGGAAGGAGGTCATTCGAGTAAGAGGATCGTTCACAAGGGAGACAAGACCGGGATGGAAGTTGAAAGATCGCTAGTAAGTAGTGTGAGGAAGGACAGGAACATTAGGGTATTCGAAAAGCACATGGCATTCGATCTCATAATCGATAACGGGAGGTGCATAGGGGCGAGGGTTTTTGACAAGGGGAGAAAGAAAATGAAAGATTTCTTCGCCAAGGCCGTGGTGCTAGCGACAGGGGGGTTGGGTGAAATATTCGAGAATACCTCGAACTCCAGAATAGCGACAGGGGATGGGATAGCAATGGGTTTCCGGGCGGGATGTGAGGTTAAGGATCTGGAATTCGTCCAGTTCCATCCAACCGCTTTCAAGAGGGGAGGGAAACCCTTCTTCGTGATCTCCGAGGCTGTCAGGGGGGAAGGAGGAATACTAAGGAATTCGAAAGGGAAGAGGTTCGTGAACGAGCTAGGGAACAGGTATGTGGTTGCAAGAGCGATACTGAAGGAGAGGGAGAAGGGTAAGGTTTATATGGACATAACTCACAAGGATTCGGAATTCCTGAAAAAGAGGTTCCCGAAAATCTACAGAACTTGTTTGGAACNNTAAAATTCCGGTGGAACCCGCTGTGCACTACGCGTGCGGAGGGTTGAAAACGGATACGTTCGGGAGAACGAATATTGAGGGGCTTTTCGTATTCGGGGAGCTTGCATGCACGCAGGTTCACGGAGCGAACAGGCTCGCTTCCAATTCTTTGCTAGAATCCCTCGTCTTTTCCTCAAGGGCGCTCCTGGCGGCGAGAAAATACGTAAAGGGTAAAAGGATCTTGAAGAAAAAAAACGGGAAACTCAGGGTTTCCTCGGCCAAGCCTTATACCATAAGGAGAAGTCTCCGAAAACTTATGTGGAGGAATGCGGGGATGATAAGGGATTCGAAAGGTCTGGAAAGGGTTTTGGAAAGGGTAGAGAGAATGGAAGCGGAGTTCAGGAGGATAGAAAGCAAGGGGATAAACCCACAGATTATAGAATTAGGTAACATGATTCTGGTCTCGAAATTGATCGCGAGGTTCGCTCTTGAAAGGAGGGAATCGAGAGGTGTTCACTTCAGGGAGGATTATCCGAGAAAATCGAAAGGTTGGGAGAAGCACATCATTCTTCAAAAGCATAATTTTCGAAATTAGGCATCTCTTTTATCCCTCTTTTATCCATGAGTATTACATCAGCGTTGTATTTACCTGTTTTCATGAGTTCCTCGGCTATTACTGAAAGTGCCTCCGGGGTGTTTTTTATCCCTTCCTTTTCGATTCTTTTTTTAGCTCTTTTCTCGTATCTTTTTGTAAACCGTCTTTTAAAACTCGTTTTGCATGAAAGGAAACTCAAAATTGCACTTATAGGAGGAGGGGCTTTTTTTCTTTGATAAATTATTTTTTCGATATTCTTGGTTTCAGGGTTATAACGAGTTGCACAGTGAATAGGTCTCTCCCTGTAATTTGTTTGGAGGTCCAAAAGCGAAAGGTCCTTTGAGGTTGGGAGAGTTAGTGAATCTTCTGGGCAGGTGCTATCAGTATAGATAGCAAATAAATTTTTAGTCTCTAAATCTATTTCCTCTTTCTTCTTTTCTGAAAATAAGGTCACTTGAACGTTGCTGTCTTTGCACTTAACTACAACTGCATGTTGCTCTTTGTTTTCATACCTCTGTTTTTCAATCAAATTTTTACTAATAGAAAGGTAAATGTTATCAGAAAAGAAGTTTTTCCAGAACTTTCCATTTGGATTAAGCTCTTTGGTATCTATTATATAGTCTACCATTCCATAACTATTCTGTTAATAAATATAAAGCTTATAGTTTGGCGGTATATATTGATTTTTTCATGGAAAAGATAAAATTAGATTAATTTCAGGCAAAAAGTATATAAATTAATCACGTTATAAATGGTTATTATGCCGAGGCAGAAATTTCCGGAAGCGGAAGGGAGGATCTTCCATCGCGTTTTCATTTGCATGAAGTGCGGGGCTAGGATGCGCGCGGACCTGATCAAGGTCAGGGCAGGGAAGATCAAGTGCAGGAAGTGCAAAAGGAAACAGCTCAGGCCCATAAAGAAGGAACACAAGGTTTAATTCTTCAAAGTTTTTAAATTCTTCACTATAAAGGTTATATTATGCTCGAATTGTTAGGGATGGTGAGACCTTTAAACGGGGTAATGGGGATAATAGGTGTTTTTGTCGGGGGGTTAATCGCGGTTAGTGCCAACTTGGGAAGTCTTTACACGTTCCCTTTCTTATTTGGAATAGCGGCGGTTTTTCTGATAACAGGAGCGGGGAACGTGTTCAATGACTATGTTGATGTCGAGGCGGACAGGGTTAACAAGCCGGGGAGCCCCATACCCTCCGGGAAGGNNGTGTTTTCAATAATCCTGCTCGTTCTTGGGAATTTTTGCGCATTGCTGATAAATGGGTTGTGTTTCACTATAGCGATTATAAACTCGTTTCTTTTGATCATGTATTCCCTTTCCCTCCAGCACAAAATCCTCCTGGGGAACCTCACGATAGGTTATCTTGTGGGATCGGTTTTCCTTTTCGGGGGAGCGATTTTCTTGGAGATAAGGCTCGTCCTCATCCTCATGGTTCTTGCCATGCTCGCGACCATATCAAGGGAGATAGTGAAGGATATGGAAGACATGGAAGGCGACCGCAGGAGTTTCCTGAAAAAACTCACCTCGAAAGTCTCGGAAGCAGCGACACCAGTAGCCGAGAGGTTCGGGATAACAACAGGAGGCGTGAAAATGAAATACAAGGAAAGGACAATGATCGTTCTGGCGATATCATGTCTTGTTCTGGCGATAATTTTCTCGGTCCTCCCATACTATTACGGGATTCTGAAAGTAAGTTATCTAGCGGTGGTTTTGGTGGCGGATTTGGTTTTCGTGTCCTGCATATATTCCCTTGGAAGGGAAAAAAGGAAAAGGAAAGGTTACGCGAGGATAAGTAAACGGTTGAAAATCGGGATGCTCATCGCCCTAATAGCTTTCATTATAGGGGTGATAATTTAAATACCCGTTCTGTTAATTTGTGATTATGGAGAGGAGATACCGCTTCGTTAGCAACAGGGTCTTGAAGAATTCGAGAGAGGAAGAGAAGGGAATGATGAGGGTTCTCGTGAAGGTAGACTCCGACATAGCGGAAACAGATTACGAATGCCCTGAATGCGGGTTTAAAGAACATGTCGAGCCGGAGTGGAGCCGCCCGTTCTCTGTCAAGTGTTCGAAATGTGGGTTCGTCATGAGGCTGCCAAGGCTGAAGGACGAGCTCAAAAGGGAGAAAAAGAGAAATAAGTCCTGATTTTAGGTGTAGAATATTTTTAAAACACTGATTTAATTTTAAAATATGATAGATAAGAAACTGCTCGAGATGATGGCATGTCCTAAATGCAAGGGGGACATAAAAGACAAGGGAATGTTTCTTTTGTGCAGGAAGTGTGGGCTGGCTTTTCCAGTCCTTGAAGACAGCATACCGAACATGATAATCGAGGAAGCTTGGCCGTTAAAGAAAGCGGAAAAAAATAAGTTCAAGCACCACTTGGAATTGTGATTCTTTCTTCTCAGGAGCGAAACTTAAGTATTTAAGAAGACATGGTCTTAATTAAAATTGAACGCTGGGATGGCGGAGTGGTAAACCTTCGGGAAGATTCGGAAACAAGTTCCCGAATCGGTCTGCACACGCGCCGGACTTGAGCACTGGATCTGAGGAGCAACTTGGTTGCAATGACTTCATGGCTTGACTCTGACTCGGCGGATATGAGGAGTTACAGTGGTCTTACAGGGTTCCGCAAGGGATTCCAAGTCAAGAGATCCGGTGGGCGAAAAATAGATCGACATTCGCTAGCGAATGTCCTTCGTTCGTTTGCCCTCGCAGGTTCGAATCCTGTTCCCAGCGTTACTTAATTTTTTCAATGCTTGTTTTGGAAAAATATCAAAGTTTAAAAATCTTACATCGCAGATTTAATCATGAAAAAAGGCGAATCCTACACAACATTCAAAGCTTATGTAATCCCCGGAGCTGTTATTGAGGATGTGCCTCACAATAAGTTAATGAGAACGTGGATAGGGTGTCGGTTACTAGTTGGAGATACTGATGATGGAAGTATAGGCATACTCGGTGTTTGGGGGAAAAAATACAAACGATTCAATTGGTTGAGGGGTGGAGTTAGATTCAAATCAAAAGAAGATTTTATTGATGCCATATCCAAGTTAGTGGGTATATCACCTTACGATAACTTCGATACGCCTGAAGAACGAAAAGAAGCCACCGATTACGGGAATGTCATGACCAAACTAAAAAAATTCACATCTGAAGAAAAACTTAAGCTCGGAATAGGATGGATCAATATTAGACAGATAGAAAAGAAATACTCACGTAGTTTTATTGATTATATAGGATATGCAGTGAAATAGATTATTCGTAAAAGGGTTTATAAAGATTTTCCTTCTCATTTTTCGGTAGAACTGATCGCTTCTATCTTTCCTCTCGGCTCCTTCTCTCCGAAGATTTCTGAATTGAACCGGAAGATATCGGATCCCTCGTATTTCCAAGCGTCTGGGGGGAGGAATGCCTTCATGCAGAGGTGTTCGAGAAACGTCTTCACATTCCACCCGTATTCAATCGGGACCTGTGGGAGGAGCAGACCTGACTGGACGCCATTGGTGATTATGAGGCCATCCTTGCCTATCTTTATCTTCTCGAAGTATTCGTAAGGGCTCTTGACCTTGATCTTTTCGGGTTTCGTGAGTATGGAAACCTCGATTATTACATTGTCCAGTTCTTCCTCGCCAAGTTTCGGGAACCTCGGGTCCATCGTGACGCTGACAGCTGATTCCCTTATGGACTCTATCAGTGGTTTGTTGGGATACGGGAGACCTATGCACCCGCGGAGCTCTTTGTCGGGATACGTGTAAATAGTTGTGAAAACCCCGGATTTTTCGGAAAAGATTTTTGGGAGTTTTGGGATTTCTGGGGTTTTCCTTTCAGAAACCCACTGATCGATTGTCTTCCTCGCGAACTTCACAGCGAACTCGCCGTCTTCGAAATTCATGATCTCGCCTTCGGGTAATTTTTCAGAAGAGAGTTCAGCTCCCTCAAAAAATTATTGAATTTGTTCAGGGGTATTCGCGCTCCAGAAGCCTGTGGGTGGCCTCCCCCTGACCCTCCAACTTTTTCGCCAGCCTCCTCAGCGAGGTGGTTGAGGGGGATGGAGTAGTCTCGGGAACGCATGGTTATGTCAAGGTGATTTCTTCGTAGGTAAACCGCCAGGCCGATCCTGCTATCCGTGACCGTTGCCGAGAAAAGAGCGGAAGGACCTCGGAAACCGAAGAAGTGAACATCCTTAACAAAACCTACATCCCCTGATTTTTTCGCATGCTTTTTAACCATATCGTACAGATCGAACTCCTCGTTAACGACTCTCTTCGCCGCTTTCACCAGGCCTGGAACGTCCGAGGGGTTGTTCCCATTCGCAAGCGTTCGAACTATCAGCCTCTTAGAATCGTAGTCATCGAATTTGCTGTCCTTTATCCCCAGGACTATCGCACTCGCTTCAAAATACAAAGCTCTCGCATCCCAACTCTTTATCCTCTCCTCAACGAATTCCGTGTGCTGTGAGTAATCCCCTATCGCCCCGTATATCGCTATCCATACCCTTTCCTTAGGAATTTCCTTTTGGAAATTCCTGTATATGAGTTCGGAGGCGCTCGCGTTTCCGTTGACATAAACTCTCAGCATGTCTTCCAGTTTTTTCTTAACCTTGTGTGGTAAAGGGTGGTGGTCGAAATACAGGATTTCGCTTTTCTCGCTTTTCCCTTCAAGGAGTTTGAGAACGTCTGATATATCCCTCCTCGGGATCGCGATATCCGTGATCACTATTCGATTGACATCTTTCGAATTCAGATCGTCATAGAAGGAGACCGGCTTTGTGAAGAACACCTCCGATCTCGGGAATTTCGAGAGCGCAATCGCTCCAGCGCATATGCCATCGGAATCAGAATGGGTGAGAATGACTGTTTTCATAATAGAGAAATTTGGGTTCGGGATTATAAAAGTTATCAGTTATTTGTACTCGCCTTCCTGTTTGTATTCACTCTTCATCACGTATTCGGATTTCATCGAGTACTCGCTTTCGATGTCTGCCCTTCCGATTTCGGATTCGTATTTCTCCTCTTTCTCCTCTTCTTCGCTCTTTGTTTTCTTCACGGTGGCCTCGAAGATTTCGTAGGGAGGGGGAACATAACATTTCGTGAGGTTCGAAGTGGCGAATCTCCATAATTCTTTACCGTTGTTGATATCGAAAACGTATAAATGACAGTCAGCACATCCGAAAAATATCTTATCACCATAAGCAGCGGGGGTTCCCCAGCTGGTTTCGCTTAACTTTGCTTTCCATAGCACCTTACCCTCGGGGGTGAGCGAATATATGTTTCCAGCTTCCTCGCAAACGTATACTATTCCATTAACTATCAGCGGGCTAGAACCTGTGAACCCTCCTTCCGTTCGCAATCTCCATATTTCCTCACCTGTTTTAGCATTTAAGGCGTAAAAATATCCGTCCCTGCACCCGTGGTAAAGGATGTTTTTATAGATTGCCGGCACGCTTGAATTACCGTATTTACCGGTTCGGAACCTCCATATCTCCTTCCCTGTTTCGCAGTCAATCGTGTACAAATAATTGTCCATGGAACCAAAATACAGAACATTATCGTGTATAAGAGGAGGGGAACAAGTCATTATCTCTTCGCCGGTCTTGAACCTCCATATTTCATTTCCACTTTTTGCATCTAGGCAATACATGTTGGCATCGAAACTTGCTATAAAAACTTTGCTGTCTTTTGCAACTACTGAACTCGCTATGTCCGCGCCTGTTCGAAATTTCCAGATTTCCTTGCCTGTTTTTGCATCAATTGCGTAAACAAACCCGTCCCTTGATCCGAAATAAACTTTTCCGTCGCGAACAAGAGGCGTTGAGAAGACTTCGCCTCCTGCCCTGAACCTCCAGATCTCCTTGCCCTTCAAGGAAATAGCATAAAGGTAGTAATCGTAACTGCCTACGTAAAGGACATTTTCTTGGATAACGGGGGAGGAAAAATTTATCCTGTCTCCGGTCTTGAATCTCCAAAACTCCTTTCCCGTCTCCAGATTCACAGCGTAAACATAACCATCCATCGCTGCGAAGTAAATCGTGTTCTCGTATATCAGGGGGCTGTTTATAATGCTCCCCCCTTCCCCGAGTTTCCAATGCCTGTCGAACTTCCTCGTTTTCCTGACCTCGAATTCCTCGAGCTCGAGATCGAAGTCTTTCCCTATTTCGAACCCTCCGAAATCGAATTCCATGATTAGAAATTGTTTGGGAAATTAATAAAATAAGAAAGAGGTGTTTATCCGGCCAGCGCTGCTTCTATTTCCTGCTTGAATGCTTCGTAAGGTTGCGCTCCCACGAATTTCTTCCCGTTTATGAAGAAAGTTGGGGTTCCTCTCACGCCAGCTGTTCTTCCATCGCTTGTGTCCTTGTCCACTTCGCTGCCGTACTTCTCTGAATCCAGGCACGAGTTGAAAGTTGCCGTGTTCAATCCGAGTTCGCTTGCGTAGCCTTTCAGGCTTTCGTCGTCAAGGGCTCCCTGGTTCTGATAAAGCAGATCGTGGTACTCCCAGAACTTGCCCTGCTCTTCAGCGCACTCAGCTGCTATTTGGGCGTTTCTCGAAGTCGAGTGTACTACGAAATCCCTGTAAACGAATTTCACTTTCCCTGTGTCTATGTAATCGGTTTTTATCTGCGGGAGCGTGTCTCTTGCGAACCTTCCGCAGAAAGGACATTGAAACTCTGAGAATTCTATTATCGTAACCTTCGCGTTTTCATTCCCCTTCACCGGGTCGTCATCCGCTGAAACCTGGACTATTTCGGGTTGCTCTTGCTGGGTTGGTTGTGTGGGAGGGGTTTGCTCTTGTTGCTGTGTTTCTGAACCCGTGTTCGCGATTAAAAGATTGCTCGCTATTGTGTTGGCTGCGTTAACTATCGAAAATGAAAGTATTATGGTCGCTACTATTATCGCGATTGAAAGGGCGTATAAACCTTCCTGGATTGTCTTGTCTTTTCCGAACATGTTATCACACCGTTATATAAGGATAAATATTAAACGAAGAGTTTAAATATTTATCTATGGATTTCGTCTGCTCAGAATGCGGGAAGAGATACGAAAGGGATGAGAGGATTTACAAATGTGAATGCGGAGGGGTTCTGAAACTGGAAGGGAAGGATGTAAGCTTTCCTCTGGATAAAATAAAACAAAGAGAACCCTCCATTTGGAGGTACAGGGAAGCTATTCCGATCGATTCTGATAAGGATATCGTTACTCTAGGAGAGGGGTTCACGCCGCTCGTTCCCGTTAAAATCAACGATATCGAGGTTCTTGCGAAACTTGATTTCCTTTTCCCGACAGGTTCGTTCAAGGACAGGGGATCTTCGGTGATGATAAGCCATGTGAAGGGGACGGGAATCCGAAATATAATAGAGGATTCCTCGGGGAATGCCGGCGCGTCCGTTTCTGCTTATTCCGCGAAGGCGGGTATTTCCTGCGAAATATTCTGTCCGGCTTACGCCTCGGAGGGGAAGCTTGCACAGATCAGGTTGTACGGAGCGAAACTTACGAAAGTTAAGGGGACGAGGGAAGACGCGGAGAAAGCAGTTCTGAAAAAAGCGGAAGAGGTTTATTACGCCTCCCATCACATAAATCCCTATTTCTTAGAGGGGACGAAAACCCTCGCTTTCGAAATCGCTGAGCAGTTGGGTTGGAAATCCCCGGATAGCGTGATCTGCCCCTGCGGAAACGGGGGAATTTACTTGGGACTTTTCATAGGTTTCAAGGAAATGATCGAACAAGGTGTTGTGAATTCCATGCCGAGGTTGTTTGGTGTTCAGTCTTTCGCTTGTCCGCCTCTTTACGAAGCGTATAAACACTCGAAAGATACACCAGACCCGTTTACACAAACCGAGAAAACGATAGCGGAGGGCGTGTGTTTAGCGAAACCAAGCAAGGGGAAGGCAATACTTCGCGCGCTTAAGGAATCGAAAGGGGCGATGGGGATCGTGAGTGATGAGGAAGTGATCGAGGGTTTGAAGATCCTTTCCTCCCAAGGGATATTTGTCGAGCCCACATCAGCGATAGTCGTGAAAGCACTGGAGAAATTCGTGAAAAACGGGTTTGTAAAAAAGGATGAGGAAACCGTTCTGGTATTGTCCGGGAGCGGTTTGAAAGCGATAGATCACATTTCCGAAATTGTTTAGATTTCCTTGATGGTTATGCACTGTACGGGACAGGCGTCAGCGGCCTCTTTGTTGCATCCCAATTCTTTCACTTCGTTCTTTTTGGGGTGGCTCTTGTCCTCTTTCATCTCCCAGTTGTCAGGGCATATGGCAGCGCAGGAACCGCAACCGATACACGCATCCCTGTCCACTATTATCTTAAAAGACATCAGTCAAACACCTCCTATTGATGTTTCGACAATCCTTTCCATTCGCTGTCAACGTGATCCTGTATTTTTTTGATTATATTTTTGTTGTTTGGCTTAAATAGGTGAGCGAACCTCCCCTGGGTTTTGAGGTATTCCTCCACGGGTCTCCTCTTTAACACGGATTTCGTTATCTTGAGCTTGCCGTTATGGACCTCGTAAAGTATCCACATACCTGTTTGAACCGCGAGTTTCGCAATCTCAATCGTTTTCGATGGATCGAACTTCCAACCGAGAGGGCAGGGGCATTCCACGTGTATAAAGGAGGGGAGATTATCTTTTTCGAGGGCCTTCTTAACCTTTTCCTTCAGATCATTTAGAAATCCGACAGAGGCTGTTGCCGCGTAAGGGGTTCTGTGGGCGGCCACGATGTCCACTATGGGTTTTTTCCATCTCTCCTTGCCTATCGACACCCTCCCAGGAGGGCTCGTTGTTGTCCAGGCAGCGAAAGGGGTGGCTGAACTCCTCTGTATACCTGTATTCATGTAGGCGTTGTTGTCCAGGCAGATGAAGCATATTTTGTCGCCTCTCTCCAGCGTCCCGGATAAAGCCTGCAACCCTATGTCGAGCGTTCCTCCATCGCCTGCGATCGCTATCACGTTTCCCTTCTTCCCGAGCTTTTCAAAGGCGAGTGATACTCCACTGGCTATCGCAGCCGAGTTCTCGAAAGCCCCGTGTATGTAGTTCACCCCCCATGAAGTGTGGGGATACTGGGAGCTAACGATTTCCAAACATGAGGTTGCGTTGACAACCACTGTTTTCTTGCCGGCAGCCTCGAGTATGTTTCGAACAGCGATCGTCTCCGGACAACCGCAACAGCTTGTCGCTCCTTGGTAAAATCCGCATGTCACACCCATGTAAGTCCCCTCTTTTCCTCCTTTATATCATCGAATATCCTCATGATGTCCTCTATCTTAACGTCCTTCCCTCCAAGTCCTCCAACGAAAGTGCTCACGGAACGTTTCCTTGTAAGTCCCCGTATTTCGTAACATAAAGCGCCTCCCAGGCCAGGGGAAACGTTTTTCTCGAGAACGCCTATAGATTTCACGTCTCTTAAAACCCTCTTTATCTCACCCATCGGTAGCGGGCGGAAACTTTTTATCTTCACCAGTCCCATGTTTTTGATTTTCTTGTCCTTTATCACCTGTCTTATCGTGCCGGAAAGCGAGCCCATGGTTATGATGGCGTAGTCAGCGGATTCCATGTTGTAGGTTTCAACCAGCCCGCTTCCGTAACCCCTTCCGAACATTTCTTTGAATTCGTAGTTCACCTTCCTTATAACGTCTTTGGAATTTCTTATTGTCTCATGCTGCGCTCGCTTGAACTCGTAGAAGTGTTCTGGCCCTGCCCATGCCCCCTGCGTAACGGGTTTATCGAAGTCCATCTTTCTTCCGGGGTAATCGGGAAGGAACTTCTTAACGAGTTTTTTGTCAGGGATGTCAACGGGCTCGTAAACGTGAGAAAGTATGAAACCGTCTATGCAGATCATTACAGGAAGCGAGACTTTTTCGTTCTCCGCTATTTTGTACGCCTGTATAACGGTGTCGAAAGCCTCCTGCGAACTCTCGCAATAGAGTTGTATCCAGCCTGAATCCCTTTCAGCGAATGTGTCCGACCAGTCACACCATATGTTAAGAGGGGAGGATAACGATCTGTTCGCAACGGCCATAACCACCGGCAATCGCATTCCTGATACATTGTAAAGAACCTCGTGCATGAGAGCGATGCCCTGACTAGCAGAGGCCGTGAATGTTCGGACTCCTGCAGCCTGTGCTCCCAAACATATAGATAAGGCGGAGTGTTCGGACTCCGCTCGCGAGAATTTCGTTTTGAACTCCCCGTCCGCCACCATCTCCGATATCCTTTCGATTATGTGGGTTTGTGGCGTAATTGGGTAGGCGGCGACAACGCCTGGCTCGCAAAGCTTAACCGCTTCGGCTATCGCATGGCTTCCCTCTATAACTTTTTTCACCATCAGTCCTCCATCTCCTTCTCTATAGCTTTGAAAGGGCATACGTTAACGCATATCATACAGCCCTTGCAGTAATCGTAATCCATATTCGCCTTTTTTCTTTCGATTTTTATGCAGCCCTCAGGACAATACATCACGCATA
>JABAOF010032044.1_pt1 | contig 15340 bp, 13 predicted proteins | sample 7062171 | NCBI WGS metagenome assembly JABAOF01 (sample SAMN14538628, study PRJNA623070) | marine sediment metagenome | biome: marine biome [ENVO:00000428]; feature: marine pelagic biome [ENVO:01000023]; material: deep marine sediment [ENVO:00002113] | place: India: Gulf of Khambhat ...
CACTCTCCCAGCTGAGCTACAGCCCCACCGGGCTTTAAATATTACAAGAAGACGCTTCCTCAGTCAAGATGAGGGAATTGGCTATTCATGTTATTCCACCAATCCTATATATTTTATGCAAATATAACGAACAGTTCTGTTAAAAATTGAAAGAAAATATGTTACAATACAATCGAAAAAGGAAAAGATCATGCCAAGACCTAAAAAACCAGCAAGATCATATAAAAACATACTTTTCTGGATTGGTGCCGGAATTATCATCATCATCCTCTGGAGCCTGATTCAATCACCTGGGGGAGCAAAAAAAGAAGTCAATTTCAGCCAATTCCTTTTAGAGGTTGAGAACGACAATGTCTCTGAAGTCGATATTGCTGGAAACCAGATCAAGGGAAAATATACGGACGGAACAGATTTCAAAACCGTCGCACCATCTCAATTTGATGATTTGGTTAAAATTCTCCGTGAACACAACGTGAATATCAAAGTCAAAGACACCTCAAAAAACCCTTGGTTTTCCTATCTCTTCACCTGGTTTCCGATTATTCTGCTAATTCTCTTCTGGGTCTTCTTCATGCGCCAGATGCAAGCAGGCGGAAATAAAGCTCTCTCTTTCGGCAAAAGTCGGGCGAAACTATTCTCTGGAATACAGAAAAAAGTCACATTCAAGGATGTGGCAGGAGTGGAAGAAGCCAAGGAAGAACTTCAAGAGATCATTGGCTTCCTGAAAGATCCCCAAAAATTTCAAAAACTGGGTGGTCGCATCCCCAAAGGTGTCATCTTAGTGGGAGCTCCAGGAACGGGGAAAACTCTTCTTGCTAGGGCCGTGGCTGGCGAGGCCGATGTTCCTTTCTTCTCAATCAGCGGTTCTGATTTTGTGGAGATGTTTGTAGGTGTTGGAGCCTCCCGCGTCCGAGACCTCTTCGATCAGGGAAAAAAGCAAGCCCCCTGCTTGATTTTTATTGATGAAATCGATGCTGTGGGCCGACATAGAGGAGCAGGTTTGGGAGGAGGACACGATGAGCGTGAGCAGACCCTGAATCAGCTCCTGGTGGAGATGGACGGATTCGATTCCAATGAAGGAATCATCCTCATTGCCGCCACAAACAGACCAGACATTTTAGACAATGCTCTTCTCAGGCCGGGCAGGTTTGACCGCAGAATTGTAGTCAATATGCCTGATGTCAGGGGGAGGGAGGATATACTAAAAGTTCATGTGAGAAAGATACCTTTGGCCAAAGATGTCGATTTGAAAGTGCTGGCTCGTTCCACTCCAGGATTTTCGGGAGCGGATCTGGCAAACCTTGTCAACGAAGCAGCCCTTCTTGCTGCACGCAAGAGCCTGGATAAAGTGACCATGGAGGATTTTGAAGCCGCTAAGGACAAAGTCCTTATGGGAGTGGAAAGAAAAAGCATGATCATCAGCGAGGAAGAGAAAAGAAGCACGGCCTATCATGAAGCCGGCCATGCTCTTATTGCTGCTCTCATCCCTGAGGCTGACCCTATCCATAAGGTGACCATCATCCCAAGAGGTCTAGCTCTGGGCTTAACTCAACAATTGCCTCTTGATGATCGATACACCTATTCTAAAACCTATCTCGAAGCTCAGCTTTCTGTCCTTCTGGCAGGTAGGGTGGCTGAAAATATGTTTCTGGATAAGACAACCACTGGTGCGGCAAACGATTTTGAGAAGGCCACCGAAATTGCCCGCAAAATGGTCTGCCAATGGGGCATGTCCGATCTCGGGCCTTTAACCTACGGCGAAAGCGACGACCTTGTCTTTCTCGGCAGAGACTTGGCTATGCATAAGAACTTCAGTGAAAAAACAGCTGAATTGATAGACGCAGAAGTGAAAAAAATCATCACAAGAAATTTCAACAGAGCCAAAGATCTTCTAGAAAAAAACAAGGATAAGTTGATAAAGATTGCAGAAGCTTTACTTGAAAAGGAAGTCTTGACCTCAGAGGAAATAGAAAGGGTTATAAAAGGAAAGAAGATTGTCAAAGGAAAAAAGATCCAACAAAAATCAAAAACTAAACAAGAAAAGAAAGAAGAAACAAAAGGCGTTCACGCCCTAAAAGAACCAAAACTCGCTAAAGTGTGAAGGTGAGAAGAAAGACCGTCCTTGAAATAAACAAAAAAAATTATTTTTTAGGGACAAGAACCTGGTTGATGGGGGTTATCAATATCACCCCTGATTCTTTCTCTGATGGGGGTCTCTATTTTGATCGAAATAAAGCTATCCGCAGAGGTTTAGAACTTGTCTCACAGGGCGCGGATATTATAGACGTAGGTGGAGAGAGCAGCCGCCCAGGCTCAAAGCCTATCCCCCAAGAAGAAGAAATAAGGCGCGTTCTTCCTGTTATCTCCGAGTTAAGGGAAAAAACAAACACACTGCTTTCTGTGGATACTACAAAATCAGAGGTAGCCAGAGCCGCGCTAGAGGAAGGAGCCGATATCATCAACGATATTAGCTCGTTTCGTTTTGACCCAGAAATGATTTCTCTCGCCGCCCAAAAAAAAGTACCTGTTATCCTGATGCATATGAAAGGCATCCCCAAGACGATGCAAGTGAATCCGCACTATGAGGATGTCTTGAAAGAAGTGAAGGATTTTTTAAAAGAAAGACTCGACGAAGCTCAATCTCAAGGTATAAAAAAAGAAAAAATCATCTTAGATCCTGGCATCGGATTTGGAAAAAGATTGCAGGACAACTTGAAATTAATCAACCATATGGACTTCTTAGAAGAATTCAACCGGCCCATTCTAGTCGGAATCTCGCGCAAGTCTTTTATAGGAAAGATCTTGGATCTTCCCCCCGAGGAAAGGCTGGAAGGGACGATCGCCTCTGCTATCTTGAGCATCGTCCGTGGCGCTCATATCTTAAGAGTCCATGATGTGGAGGCGGTTAAAAGGGCCATTGCAGTGGCTGAAGCCATCATCAGCGAAAATTCTCAACCAAAATCTTACCAAGAGAGCGAAAAGGGTAAAGACAGCCATGTTTGCTAATATCAGCAATGCTTTGTCTCGCTTTACTGTAGGAGACTTCATCGATATCCTGCTTGTGACCATCATCCTCTATTCTTTTTTCCGGTTGATAAAAGATACCAAAGCCTACCAGATGTCTATAGGATTGGGTATCGTCGGTATTCTCTTTCTCATTGCAAGGTGGGGAAATTTGGTTGTTACCCACTGGCTGATCAAAATCTTCACAACCTATCTGATTATCGCCATTATTGTCCTCTTTCAGGGGGAGCTAAGACGATTCCTGACTACAATCGGGTCTCGCTCTTTCAGAAGACCCTTCTCTCTAAAATCCTTCCGGGAAAAACAAGAAGATGTCTTTTTGGCTGCAGATTACCTTTCTTCAAAGAAGATAGGCGCTTTGATAGCCATAGAAAAGGAAATTTCACTTCAGAGCTATATTGACCGCGGAACAAAACTCGATGCGATGATTTCCAAAGACCTTTTGGCCAGTATCTTTTTCCCTCGTTCTCCCCTTCATGATGGAGCTGTTATTATCCGAGGAAACAAGCTCCTAGCCGCTGGCTGCCTTCTTCCTCTTCCAGCTTCTCACAATCTTGGAGAAGAATATTTGACGCGAACAAGACATCTTGCTGCTATCGGGCTCTCTCAGGAGACCGATGCCGCCGTGATCGTCGTCTCCGAAGAGACAGGAAGAATCTCACTGGCTACCAAAGGTAATTTAGAAAGAGGACTGGATAGAGAATCACTGAAGAAGCGTTTGATAAATTACTTGAAATAAAAATGAGAAGATTTATCTTAAATCTATTCTTAAAAAACTGGGGACTTAAGCTCTTCTCGCTTCTTCTTGCCTTGCTCTTGTGGCTCATTCTCATTCCTGAAGAGAAGATCTCATCGGTAAAAAACCTTACTGTGCCTCTTGAGCTTCATAACATTCCTTCAGAGATGGAATTGGTCGAAAGGCCTCCCGCGACTGTGGATGTCACAATAAGAGCTCCCCAAAGACTTATCAACCAAATCAACTCCGCCACTGTCCATGCTTTCTTGAACCTGGAGAACGCTAGTGTTGACCAAGAAGAATATCCTCTCAATAAAAATATGATAAGCATCCCAGAAGGAGCCGAGGTTAGAGATATTCATCCAAGCCAGGTCAATCTAAGGTTGGAACTGACAAAAGAAATCATGCTCGAAGTCGTACCCAATATTATCGGAGAATTGAGCGAGGGCCTCAAAATTGAGAAGACAGAAGTTATCCCCTCTCAAGTTGCGATAAAAGGACCAGAAAGCGAATTCCAAGAAAAATATAAAGTCAGAACAAGTCCTCTGGATATATCCACTCTCACCGAATCTACAGAACTCGAGGCTGATCTCATCCTTCCTAATCCTAATCTAAAACTGGCTTCTGCTTTGACAAAAGTGAAAGTTAGGATTGTACTAAAGAAAGTCATTGAGGAGGAAAAGACCGGAGAAGAAGACAACAAGAGAGAAGAAAAAATCAAGAAATAATTTTTTTTGCTTGAATAAACAACTCTCTTAGCTATAATTTACCCCTTAATTAAAATCGCTCGGGGCTAATATGGAAAAGCTATTCGGTACAGACGGGATAAGAGCCATAGCCGGTGAATTCCCTCTAGATTATCCTTCGGTCTACACTTTAGGCAAAGCCATTGTGAATCTTTTTGAAGAAGAAGGGCTTGCTCCTAAAGTCATCATCGGTAGAGATACACGAGAATCAGGGCTCTGGCTTGAACAGGCCTTAACCCAAGGAATAAGAGAAAACCGTGGTGAAGCTCACTCTGCCGGTATTATCCCTACTTCTGCCATTTCTTTTTTAACAAAAAAACATATCTTTTCTGCCGGAATCGTGATCTCTGCCTCTCATAATCCTTATCGAGATAACGGGATAAAAATTTTTTCCTCTCAAGGTATAAAAATTTCAAATGAATGGGAAGATAAACTGGAAAGGGCCATTCAAGAAGAGAGACAGGACGTCCAAAAAGAAATTATAGACATCACTCCTGATTCTTCTTTCGGACAGGAATATATGGATTTCTTGAAGAGTCGTTTTTCCTTTTCCAGTCTTCCACGAAGAATTAAAATCGTCGTCGACTGCTCCAACGGTGCCAGCTCTTTCATAGCTCCTAATATCTTTAATGATCTAGGTTTTGATGTCATTACTCTAGGCGATTCTCCAGACGGAAAAAACATCAACGCTGGATGTGGTTCCCTCTATCCTCAAAAGTTGGCCGATAAAGTTATCGAGAACAGGGCCGATTTAGGAATTGCTTATGATGGTGATGCCGACAGGGCCATCTGGGTTGATGAAAAAGGGAGAATTCTAAACGGCGATCATACCCTATTTGTTATCTCTCAGTATATGAAGGAAAAGGAGCTTTTGAAATCAGACTGTGTGGTGGCCACAACCATGAGTAATCTTGGTCTGGAAAAGGCCCTTGAGAAGCTTGATCTGAGACTCTACAGGACTCAGGTAGGCGATAAATATGTTCTGGAACAGATGCTTACACTTAAGGCCAATCTGGGCGGAGAACAATCGGGTCATACGATTTTTCTGGATGAATGCCCTACTGGAGATGGGATATTAACAAGCCTCAAGATGCTTGAAGTGATGGTCGCACATCAAGCTCCCCTCTCAGAGCTTGTCAAAGATTTCGAGGAATATCCCCAGATTCTTGTCAATGTGAGAGTTTCCCGCAAGGATGATTTCAACCAATTTCCTGAGATTGCAAGTGCCATCGAAGAAATAAAAAATAATATGGGAGACTCTGGTCGCCTCTTCCTTCGCTATTCTGGCACCGAACCAGTCGCTCGTATCATGATTGAAGGCGAGGAAAAAGCAAAAATAGAGACTTATGCCAATAAAATTGCTCGTCTCATTGAACAATATTTGGGAAAATAAAACATCGAGTGATCCTAGAATCATTGGAACTTGATTTTAAGATGATTTATATTTCTCTTCTTTTTTGTTCCCAGCTTTTCATTTATCATTAAAAAAGGAGGAGAAAATGAGGCTTGCTGTCAACGTCGATCATTTTGCCACCATTAGAGAAGCCCGGCGAAGCAATGAGCCAGAGCCAGTCCTAGCCGCCTTGCTGGCAGAACAGGCAGGAGCAGATGGAGTTGTCTGTCACCTGAGGGGAGACAGGCGCCACATCAAAGAACGAGACATAAGACTGTTAAGAGAAGTGGTCAAGACCAAACTCAACTTAGAAATGGCCGCCACAGAAGAAATGAAGAAAATCGCGTTGGAGGTTAAACCCGATGTGGTCTCTCTCGTTCCAGAACGGCCAGAAGAACTGACCACAGAAGGCGGCTTGGATGTCCTCTCCAAAGAAAAACATTTGGCTCCCTTCATTAAAGAATTAAAAAGAGCAGAAATCAGGGTCAGCATTTTTGTCGATCCTGACCTAAAACAAATCGAGGCCTGCCATAGGGTCGGAGTCGATCTGATCGAGATCAACACCGGGAAGTATGCAGAGCTCAAGCCAGGCACAGAGCGAGGTGAAGCCTTGGATGAAATAAAAAAGGCTGCAAGACATGGCAAAGAGCTGGGCTTAGAGATTCATGCCGGTCATGGATTGGATTACAAAAACGTTGAGCCTGTGGCCGAAATACCAGAAATCACAGAATTCAGTATTGGTTTTTCGATTGTGGCCAGGTCAGCTATGGTGGGAATTGAAAAAGCTGTCAAGGAAATGATAGCTCTTATTAGGAAAGTCTGAGTTTCTGGGGAAGACAAAAATCTAATAAAAACTATCGCTAGCAAGACTTTCATTTCATATCCATGGAAATCTGGGATGTGGGTCATTCCAACCGAAAAGAAGAAGAATTACTAAATCTCCTTAAAGAATTTCAAATAGAAACAGTCATCGACATTCGACGCTTTCCGACTTCCAAGAAATTCCCCCATTTTAAGAAGGATCATCTGAAAGGCGCTTTGCAAAAAGCCAATATCGAATATATCTGGCTGGGCGAGAAACTTGGTGGATTCAGAAAAGGAGGTTATCAGGGCTGGATGAAAACAGATGAATTTGCTTCAGGAATAGAAGAATTAAAGAAAAAAGCTTCGGAAAAAAGAACAGTTTTCATGTGTGCCGAAGCTCTCTATGCCCGCTGTCATCGAAAACATATTGTTGAATTTTTAGAACAACGAGGTTGGAAAGTTCTTCACATATCTTTCCGTTCCAAAAAACAAGAATCTTCTTTGACAGCCACCCTTTTTTCTGATAAAGATTTCTAATAATTTCATTGATTAAGCGATTAGTATTATCACCTAATATAAATGTGCTAAACGTAAAATAAAATATCACAACGAGGAACGAAGTGATGTGGTATTCCGAGTTTGTAAATATTGTTGCAAGCGAAGCCAAGCCATCTCATCCTCTGACGAGATAGCCATGCTCCCTTAGATCGCCAGCCATGACCAAATTACAGCATAAATTGAGTTTGCAATAGTAAAATTCGAGGCATAGGGTCAAACATGGATATTGCAATAAACCTCGATCGATTGAAGGAAGACATATTAGCTCTTGCTCAAATCGGCCGTGATCCTGAGGGAGGAATAACCCGTCCCTCTTTTAGCAAAACAGACCTTGAGGCTCGCCAATGGCTCAAAGACAGAATCAAAGATGCTGGTCTTGCTCTGCGCCAGGATGGTGCAGGAAACATCTTCGGGCGACTGGAAGGAAAGGGGAAAACAATCATGGCCGGATCTCATATTGACACCGTGATCAACGGAGGAATGTTCGATGGTGCTGCCGGTGTTCTCTCCGCTCTGGAGTGTATGAGACGCATAAAAGAGGAGAAGATTAATCTCTCCAATCCTTTAGAAGTGGCTTCCTTCACGGATGAAGAAGGAAATCTAGTGGGCGATTTTCTCGGGAGTCGCGCCTTTGTCGGCCTTTTGGAGAGCGAGAAGCTGGAAAAGGGTCTAACTCCATTTGGCTCTCGTTTTGTCGAGATCTTAAAAGGAACCGAATTCACGATCGAGAGCATCCTGGATGCTCACAACCATAAACCTAAGTTAGAAGCGTTCATAGAGCTTCATATTGAACAGGGCACGGTTCTAGAGACAGAAAATAAAACTATAGGCATAGTGGATCGCATTGCAGGAAAACAATACAGATGGTGTTACTTTCTTGGAAAAGCAAGCCATGCCGGGACAACTCCTTTCGAACTCCGTCATGACGCCTTTCTCGGCCTGGCAGATTTCTCTCTGAAAGCCACCCAGCATGTGGCGAGCCAACACTACGGAAGCATGCTGACAATCGGAAAGATATCTATAAGTCCCGGAGCCTTCAGCATTGTTCCCGAAAGAGCGGATTTCTCTCTAGATTTCAGGAGCACTTCCCAAGAGACGCTCGAGAAGCTGGAAAAATATCTTTTAGGGCTCGGTCAAGATATCGCTTCCACACGAGGGCTCCAATTCAACACCCTTCTCATGGATAAGACAGAGCCTATCTCCACTTCATCCCGAATCGGTGAGATAATGAAAGAAGAATGCCAGAAATTGGGATTTTCATCGATGACTCTTCCCAGCGGGGCAGGCCACGACGCCCAGATTCTTTCTAGTGTGGCTGAGGTGGGAATGATATTCATTCCCTGTGTGGATGGGATCAGTCACTCGCCACAAGAAACGATCGACTGGAACGATCTAGAAAAAGGGGCCAACCTCCTTCTCCATACAATCTTGAGATTGGCTCAATAATCTTTGCCAATTCTCTTATCACTCCAGATCCTCCAATGAAGGGCGGAAACTTCGTTCTCTTTTCTTTTGGGATTGTTTTCTTTTCTCTTCTAATATTTTGAGCTTGGCCCTTTTAGAGCGCTTTCTCTTCTGGCGTCTGATTTTTTCTATTCTCTGCTGTTCCTCACTTTCCTTGTCCTTAATCATTCTCTCGACCTTATCAGCTAGAATTCTTCTGGCATAAAATCGATTCAAAGCTTGGGAGCGCTCCTTCTGACATTTCACCTCTATATCAGTCGGGAGATGCTTCAGATAGACACAGGTGGACGTTTTGTTCACCTTCTGTCCCCCTCTTCCGCTGGAGCGGATAAATTTTTCTACGATATCTTTCTCAGATATCCCCAAGCTATCCATCCTCTTGCGGAGGGCTTCTTCCTTTTCTTTGCTTACGCTAAAAGTCGCCATCTTTTTAAAAAAAATTCTATATAGGTTTTATATCTGTTCCATGAAAATCCATATTCACATCTTATTATAGCACTTTTCATTTTAGCGATTTATTGGAATAAAGTAAAAAAGGGGAATAGAAAGGGGACGTTCCCTGCGGGGACACTCTATCTCTAACTATTATAAAATATCTGTTGGATAAGATAGGGTGTCCCTTTCGGGAACGTCCTTTTTTAGCGTCCCCTTTTATATGAGTCGATTGACGGCCTCAGGCAATTCTTATATAAAAGAGATTCGATACTATCTTTAGGATAGGAAAGGACGATGAAAAAAGGGAAAAAATATTTTTTTACTTTCTTAGGATTTATCGGATTTCTCATTTTCTCACTTCCTGGTCTTTCTTCAGTAAATAAGCCTCCCCTGACGGTGGCTGAATCAAGCCATTTTACCGAAACTTCAATGTACGCAGATGTCATCAGCTTCATCAAAGAGCTTCAGCGGCAAAGTCCGTTAATAAAAGTAGAGACCCTCTGTATGAGTACAGAAGGAAGAGCCGTTCCTCTGCTCATCATCGGAAAACCTTGCCCCTCTTCTCCTCTGGATTTAAGATTCGATAAAAGAGCCATCATCTATATACAAGCTAACATACATGCTGGAGAAGTCGAGGGGAAGGAAGCCTCCCTCATGCTGGCTAGAGATATTGTCTTGAAAGAGAGCCCTTCTTATCTCGATGACCTGGTAATCCTGATATCGCCGATCTTCAATGCCGATGGCAACGATAAAATCAGCCCCTCAAACAGGCGAAATCAAGTCGGCCCGGCGAAGGGTGTTGGCGTTCGCTATAATGGACAGAACCTTGACTTGAATCGGGACAGCATGAAAATAGAAAGCCCTGAGCTCAAAGGGCTTGTGCGGAATGTGCTGATGCGCTGGGATCCTCTGCTCCTCGTCGATTGCCATACAACAAACGGCTCATATCATGAAGAATCGGTCACCTATTCCTGGCCTTTAAATCCCAACGGAGACACGGACATAATCGAGTACATGAGGGATAGGATGATGCCTTCCATAGGTAAAATCCTGAAGGAAAAATACAATACCCTCTCCATTCCATATGGTAACTTCATGGATTTCGAGCAGCCCGAGAAAGGATGGAAGAGTGCAGATCCCCTGCCTCGCTTTCTGACCAACTATATCGGACTGAGGAACAGATTGGCCATCTTGAATGAAAATTATGCTTACTCCGATTACAGAACTCGTGTCTACGGCTGCTACCATTTTTTACTCTCTATATTGGATTATTGCGCACTCCATAAGGACGAAATCATCGCTCTTACGATAGAAGCTGATCGAAAGACGATAGAAAAAGGGATTCATGCCTCGGAGAAGGACAAATTCGGTATCGAATTCGAAAGGAAGTCTCTTCAAGATAAAATCACCATACGCGGATGGGAAATGGAAGTGATTCCTCGAGCCCAGGGCTGGCCCAGAGTAAAAAAGAAAGATAGAAAAAAAACTTACATTCTTCCCTATTTGGCAGATTATGCACCTAAAAGAGCCGTTCCCTTTCCCCACGCATATCTCATTCCTCTTGCAGAGTCTGCCCTCGCTGAAAAGCTTCTCGAGCACGGATTGATAGTGGATAGATTAACCGACTCTGTCTCCTTAGAAGTGGAGACTTTTCGTGTCAATGAATTGAAAGCATCAGAAAGAGTTTTTCAAGGGCACCGGCTTAATTCGGTAAGCGGAGAGTATTTTATTGAAAAAAAGGAATTCTCCAAAGGGAACCTCTTCGTCAGTACGGCCCAGCCTTTGGGAAATCTAGTGGCTTATCTTCTTGAACCTGAAAGTGATGATGGGTTATTAGTCTGGAATTTCTTTGATCGCTATCTTGTCCACCAATGGCGGCGGCAACCCCAAATCTATCCTGTCTATAAATTGATGAAGCCCGTTAATCTTGCCAGAGAAAGGATCCAATAATTATTTGCTCTTCTTTTTTGCCGCCACCAAAAATTTACCACAGTTTTCACAAATATAAATGTCGTTGCTACCTTCTATGGCGGAGCTCATTCCAGTCGCCACGTTGATGTTGCAACTCTGACAGACTCCACCCTCCACCGCTGCCACAGCGAAACCATATCTTTCCATGAGCCTGTCGAATCTAGACACAAGGGCTGCATCCAATTCTTCTCGAATCAGATTGGCCTTGTTCTGAAGCTCTCCTCGCTGCTTCTTAGGCGCTTTTTTCTTTTTGATCTCGATGTTTTGAAGCTTATTGAGAAGACTGGCTCGATTAATGATTCTATCCTCTTGCGGAAGTCTCAACTCCACTTCGGAGATAACTTTATACAACTCAGACTGATTCTTGGCTCCGAAGATTCTCTGTCGGAATCCAGATCTTCTCAGAAACTGAGCCAATCCCGCAAAAAGATGGTTAAAAAGGCCAGGAATAGATGGATTCCAGATAACGAGGATGATGAGATGGACTTTTTTCTTATCCAAAGAATCAAAATCGATGCCTTTTTTTGATTTTCCCACAGCAATAGCTATCTCTCCCCCTGTATTCACACGGGCATGAGGGAGAGCAACGTTATGACCTATCGCTGTTGAGTCAAGCCTTTCTCTATCGATGATCCGGGTTAAAATGAGCTTTTTGTTTTTAATGAGTTTTTGCTTGATCAGGATATCAAGTAGTTCTTCAAAGACGCCGATCTTGTTTTCGGCTTTAAGGCTGAATATGATTTGGGAAGGTTTTAAAAAATCGGACAAATAAGAAGTTTTAAAAGACCTATCCATCACATTTATATAGCTATTTTAGCACAAAATTATCCATCTCGAAAGTTTAAAAATGAAAAACAAAAATTTTAGGGCTGTGGATTTTAAGTTATGACAATCAAGGCAAGGCCATCCGGAAATTTGCATAAAATCTCATAGATAAAAAATCATAGTCTAAAAGAGAAAATTACGATCATTAGGAAAAGGAGGAAGTTCTCTAGCTCAGGAAAGCTTGGCACTTATGTGTGTTTCTTCGACACCTCTGGCTTTAACTGCCTTCGAGGCCAAGCGAAGGCCAGAGGAGGCTGCCTGGAAAGGATCCATGCCCTGAGTCAAACCCACGGCTGTCCCTCCACAGAAGACATCGCCGCATCCAGTAGTATCCACCACCTCCTCGACTTGGTGGAGTGAAATCTTCTTCCAGCCCTTGAGTGCAATCACCAAAACTCCTTCTTTGCCTAATGTGACAAAAGCCGCCTCCGTACCTAAATCAAAGGCTCTCTCTCCAAACTCCAAGATTTCCTTCACAGAAGGCTCTCTCTCTGGATGGGCCAACATAGAAGCCGTCTCTTTTGAATTGGCCTGAATATAGGTGACTCCTTCTCCCCAGGCTGTCCAATCAGGTAGGGACTTATACTTGCGTGGCGCATTAAGCTCCTTAGAAAGAGCGAGGGAATGTATATCCAGCCAAATCGAACAGGTTGCAGAACGGACAATTCTTTGCCAGTCCTCAAGCTCGATATCAAAACCTGAATTGATGACTAGAATAAGCATATCTAGCTGAGGAAGATCTTTTAAAACCTGCGCAGGGTTTAAAGGAGGAACGACCGATGTTAATATTTCTATTCTCTCGCCCTGTTCGGGATAATGAAGGTGGACCTGATTCCCAGATCCAGGAACATAATGGATGCCTTGCTTTCTCAGAGAAGTCCAGTTCGCTGTTATTCTTTCCACTCCTGAAGATAAATCTTGACCAAGATTTGTATAAAGAAAGACTTCCTTTCCTAGAGCACAAAGCACGGCAGCTTGATAGAGGACACCGCCTATCCCCTCCCAAGCTGATCCAGATTCATGAGTGATCCGGTCAAGAGTGATGGTCCCGATGAGGCCAATTTTTTCGTTCATTTTTTAAAACTCAGAGTCATATTTTTTATGATTTTCTTAAAATTCACGACTCAGAGGAAAGCCATATATCTACCTAAACAGATGATGGAATAAGGTTTTTGGAAATGGATGAAGCGACCTTTGAAGATTTAGCCTTCCCGAATCTCTTTGGAGGGGGAACAGCTTCACTTTCCCNNGAATGGCGTTAAAAATCTGAACGGGAGCGATCCCATTTTCAAAAACCTATCGTACAATTTTAAGTTATCACGGACTTGGAAATACTTATTGGTATCTTAGTGCTTGCCTCCCGTTTATGATATATTATTGAATCTGATGTTTAAAGGAGAAATTAGATAAGGCGAATCCTTCCTAACTAGTGACCTTGAATATCAAGAAATGAATTTCTAAGAAAAGAATCCATTCAAAATATGAACTCATCATGAAAGAATTACTTCTCGATTTAGGCCGCCTAAGCTTTACACTGCAAGTGCCAGACCACACCGACGTCCTCTCGATGGGGAAAGTCTCGCCTCTCTCCCATCCGGGCGAGAAAATCCGAGACGCTCTTCAAAATCCTATAGACTGCCCTCCTTTGCAAGTTCTGATCAAAAGGAAGCTCGAATCCAAGCCCCAAGCGAGAGCTGTGATTGTCATTTCAGACAACACACGTCCTGTTCCGTATTCGCGAGATTCTGGCATCCTCTTTCCTGTTGTCGAGGAAATGATAAAAGCCGGCCTTCGCCCTTCCCAGATTCATCTTCTGGTGGCCACCGGAACTCACCGTCCGATGAGCGAAGGAGAGCTGAGGAAAATACTCGATCCCCGCATCTTTGCTTTGGGCCTTCCGATCATCCATCATGACTGCCAAAACAAAAAGGAAATGGTCTCGGTCGGAAAGACCGAGCTGGGAGGTGAGATTTTTCTCAACCGTTTCTATGTGGAAAGTGATATAAAAATTCTGACCGGTCTTGTAGAGAGCCATTTCATGGCTGGAGCGTCAGGGGGGAGAAAATCTATCTGTCCTGGCCTTATGGAAGAGTCCACTACCCACCTTCTCCACAGTGGTCCTGTCCTGGATTCTGCAAAAGCCACAGACTTGATTCTGGAAGGAAATCCTGTCCACGAGGAAGCCATCAGGGTAGCCAGGATGGCTGGTTGCGATATGAGCATCAATGTCACTCTCGATTCAGGATACAGACTTACAGGAGTTTTTTCCGGAGAGATGGAGAAGTCCCACCTTGCGGCCTATGAAAAGCTTAGAAGCTATGCCGCCATTGCTGCTAAGAAAACATATGATATCGTTATTGGCCATACAGGCTATGTAGGAGTCAATCATTACCAGGCCGCCAAAGGAGCCCTTCAGTGTATTCCTTTGATAAAAAAAGGAGGGATTTGTCTTCTAGTTACCCACCATACAGACCCTGATCCCATCGGAGGATCAAACTACAAGAAAATGATGAGGCTTCTCTCTGAGAAAGGAGCTAAAAAATTCGTGGAGACGATTGTTGATCCATCCTGGACATTTGTCCCTGAGCAGTGGGAAGCCCAGATGTGGGCCCGTCTGTTTGTAAAGATTCCAGCAAAGAATCTCATCTACTGTACGCTCGAAATCCCGAAGGCCGCTTTCGCTTGGCTTCCTGAAACAGATGCTAGATCTATCGCTCCGAAGGCAAGATCCCTTCAGGAACTTGTGGAAGAATCTCTGAAAAAGACCCTCCAAAATCTTCGGCAGCAACTAGGACAAGAGCCTCGAGTGGCTTTTCTTTCCGACGGCCCTTACGGCATCCCTGTTGCAGAATAAAACAAATCTTGATTTTATCGTCTATTTTAAATTAGAGTTTATATCCTTCTTTAGCTTGTCTATCAAAGTTCCAAAAACATGCAGTAGAAAAATTTTTGTTGGTAAGAATCATGCCTTAAGCGGCGGTGGGGCCTGAGCTTAATTTCTGAGGGGATTCCTTTGTTTCGGAAAGAATTTCTCCCTCCAATCCGATGACAACCTTTTTGAGATCGATTTTAGCTCCAGATAACTCAACTGCTTTTTGGACGATATTGACCAAACCCGAGCAGCAAGGAACTACCATGGTCGCCACAGTCAAAGAATAGACCGTATTGTTCTTGAGGATTTCGGCAATCTTTTCCACATAACCGGTCTTATCATCCAGCTTTGGGCAGGCGATGATTAGCCTCTTTCCTTTCAAAAGATCATGGTGAAAACTGCCCAGAGCAAAGGCGGTACAATCGGCCGCAATCAAAAGATCGCTCTGATTGAAATAGGGGGCGTAAGGGGAAACCAGATGCAACTGGATCGGCCACTGTCGTAATTCAGAT
>JABAOF010022892.1_pt1 | contig 15339 bp, 11 predicted proteins | sample 7062171 | NCBI WGS metagenome assembly JABAOF01 (sample SAMN14538628, study PRJNA623070) | marine sediment metagenome | biome: marine biome [ENVO:00000428]; feature: marine pelagic biome [ENVO:01000023]; material: deep marine sediment [ENVO:00002113] | place: India: Gulf of Khambhat ...
CACCGGCGGCTAGCGCCTTGCCGCTCAAGAGGGACTCTTCACTCTTCCGCCTCGGCGGCGATCCGCGCTCGGTGGGCGGTGGTCGGCAGCGGTGGTGAAACTTTCGGCAGCGGCGGATAGAATTATCGGCGGGGGAGATCGAGCAAAATGTGGGAGCACCCGGGCTGATGACGAAACGTGTCTTGGACGTGGGCAACTGTGGGCCGGACTTGGCCGCGATCAAGGCGCTGGTCGAAGACCATTTTGATGCCGTCGTCCTATCCGCCGACCTGCCGGCCGAGGCCCTGGAGGCGGTCCGCCACCAGCGGCCCGACCTGGTGCTGGTCAACCGCAAGCTGGACGCCGACTACAGCGACGGGTTGCGGGTCATCGAGCAGATCAAGGCGGATCCGCAGCTGGCCGACATCCCGTGCATGCTGGTGACCAATTACGAGGAGCATCAGCGGGCGGCCATGGCGGCGGGTGCGGAACGGGGATTCGGCAAGTTGCAGCTGCAAGCCCCGCAGACGCTCAAGCGGCTGGCCGCCTTCCTGGGCCCTCCTCAGCCACCCCCATGATTCCTCCCTGCAGGGGCCGGGACCAGCTCGCCACGGCAGGCTTGCGCACCTGCTGCACGGCGTGTCCCAGGTATTTTATCGCGGCCGCTGCACCGCAGTCCTGGGAAGGCCCGACCGGCGGACCGTGCCGCGGCGCGGGTAAAGCCTGCCGCGTCTTGCAGCCGGTTGGGGCAGGGGGTGGGGCCAGCCGAGACGGGCCCAGCGGCGGCGGGGAATCCCCGTCCGGCATCAACTCGCCTCTCCCCCGCAGCTCGGCTCTGCCAAATCGTGGCTCTCCCCGACTGCCGGGGAATCCACCATGGGTTGGCTTGGCAGGTGGGCGCAGGACAGCCAATGGCTTTCCAGAGATTTGATCATGTCCCGAAAGCCGCTCAGGTCGGTCGGCTTGCTCAGGTAGCTGTTGGCCTGCAACTGGTACGCGCGGTGGATATCCTCTTCGATGGCCGAAGCGGTCAGGACAATCACCGGAATGTGCTTTAATTGAGGATCCGACTTGACCGTCGACAACAGCGTCAGGCCATGTATGCGGGGGATGTTCAGGTCCAGCAAGATCAGGTCGGGCCGCGCTGCGTCGATAAAGCTGGCCTGCCGCGTGAGGAAATCCAGGGCATCTTCCCCGTTGGTCACAACGTGCAGGCGATTGGGAACCGAGGACTCCTCAAAGCACTCCTGCACCAACCGCGCGTCGACGGGACTGTCCTCAACCAACAAAATTTCGACGGGGCGTCTTTTATCCATGGGATTGTTTTTCGTTGCGGATTGGTGTGGATCCCGCGCGAACGTTACCAGGCACCTTGCATGCGTTTCCCGATCTGTTCACTTTGCATCCTTCTCCCCAGCCACCTACTCTTCCATTGAGTGTGTTGTCACGCGGGGGTTTCGGATTGAGGGGGGCAGGATCACGTCCTGGTGCCAGTACACCCGTAATTGCTTGACAAGCCTGATGAAGCGTTTCCTATCGACCGGCTTGACCAGGTACCCTTCCACGTGGAATAACCTGCTGCGGATCTGGTCCTCTTCGTCCTGCGAAGCGGTCAGGATCACGATGGGCACATCGTGGTGGATGCTGTAACCGGTCCGTATCTCCGTAAAAATTTCGCGACCATCTTTGTAGGGGAGGTTCAGGTCCAGCAGGATCAAATCGGGCCTGGGCGCCTGGGCGAACCAGTCTTCCCGGTGGAGGAACTTCATGGCCTCCCTTCCGTCCCGCACGATGGTCAGCCGATGCTGAATATGGCTGTCCCGCAACGCTTCCCGGGTCAACCGCGCATCGGCGTGGCTGTCTTCGACCAAGAGAATCTCCATTGGTCGACCGACTAATGCGTTCGACATGGCAATCACCTATTCTTGTACGAGCCAAGCAAAAGAAAAGACAATCGATGAACGAGACCGCGTTTTACGGGAGCTCGTGAGAACGGGTGACCACTTGCACGTTAACCTTTTCGTTGGCGGGTGTCAATCAGGACTTCACAAGATCGGCAAGACACACCGGGGGCTCAGGGTTTCCCCGATAGCCGATGACCGAGTTTCGTTAATCCAGCGCATGTTTTCTGCGGCCAGCGTGGTGGGCCGGCGTACGCTTCGGTGGGCTGGCCTCCATCCCGCGGAAGCGCCCCCGTCGCATCGCGACTCGATTTTCCTGCGGGCATCCCGGACCTGAGGCAGGCCTCTGGGGCGGTTGGCTATCGCGGCTTCGCCCTTGGCGACCAGACCGTTTATCCAGCGAACAGTCTGGGGGCCCACGCGAAAATTTTCATCAACCGCAGGGACCTGCTCTTGCCCGCTGCCCTCCGGCGTCTGGGCGGGCTAATCGCTGGTCCGGGTCCCATACAGCAGCCAGTAGACGACGGGGATTACGATGAGGGTGAACAGGGTGGAGGTCACGATTCCGAAGATGATGGACCAGGCCAAACCGGAGAAGATGGGGTCCAGCGTAATGACCCAGTTGCCCAGCAGGGTCGTCCCTGCGGTCAGCAGGATCGGCCGCGTTCTGACCGCCACGCTGCGAATGATTGCCTCGCGGACGGACAGGCCTTCGGCCTCTCCATGATGAATGAAGTCGATCAGCACAACGGAGTTGCGTACCACGATCCCCGCCAGGGCAATCATGCCTATCATGGCGGTGGCAGTAAAGAAGACGGGGTTGGGATAACCACCCAGGGGACGATCGACGATTACGTTGAGCAGCCAAAAGCCGGGCATGATGCCGATGAGGGTCAGGGGGATGGCCAGCATGATGACCAGCGGCAAGCTGCGCGAACCGGTTTGAAACATGAGGATCACAAAGATACCCAGCAGGGCAGCGGCGAAGGCCACCCCCAGGTCGCGGAAGACATCCAAGGTGATTTTCCATTCGCCTTCGCCCGCCCACTCGACGCGGTACCCGGCCGGTAGTGCCCACGGATCGCCACCGCCCGGGGCCAGCCAGGTTCTCCGCTCAACCGGCTTGGCTTTCCCAGCCCGGCGGGCCAGCTGGTCAGGTGAGGCGCCATCCGGTTGCCGGTCGGTCACCACATCCAGGATGGCATCGGCAGGCGGACGGCCGGCGACCTCGCCGTACACGAACACCACCCGCTGCAGGTTCTTGTGATAAATGGGCTGGTCCGCCGCGACCTGTTGGAACCGTCCCAGTTCGCCGATCTGCACGATCTGGTCGTCCTCACCGCGGACGTAGATTTCCAGCAAATCGTCGATCGCCGACCGCTTGGCCCGCGGCAGGCGCAATTCCACCCACAGCGGATCGACCTCGGCTGGCTGATGCAGCACCGTGGCGAGCAAGCCCCGCAAGGCCAGATCGATCGTATCGGCGATTTCCTGGGTAGAGACCCCGGAAAGGGCCGCTTTGGTTTTGTCGGTCGTGAAAATCCATTCCGGATGTTCGGCAGCGGCGCTACTATCCACGTCCACCACCAGCGGCTCGCGGGCCAACCGATCCCTTACCGCTACGCTGGCTTCGATCAGCTGCTGGTAATCACCCTGGGGGGGACCGTAGACTTCCGCGGTAATGGTCGACAAGACCGGCGGGCCTGGCGGCACTTCGACCAGTTTGACATCGGCTCCCTGCTGCCGCGCGATGCGATTCAAGTCATTTCTCAAACGCAGCAAGATCTCATGCGACTGCTGACGTCGGACCTCTTTTGGTGCCAGGTTCACCCGAATGTCGGCCAGGTGGGGATCGCGCCGCAAGAAATAATGTCGCACCAGGCCGTTGAAATCCATGGCCGAACTGGTCCCCACGTACAGCTGGAAATCTTTCACCTCCTCGACTGTCGCCAGATACTGCTCGAACAACCGGCAGACCGCGTCGGTCCGCTCCAAGGTAGTACCTTCGGGCAGGTCGAGGACCAGTTGGAATTCGTTCTTGTTATCGAAAGGCAACATCTTCAGGGGGACCATACGGAAGAGGGGCAACACCATCGCCACCAGCAAGAGAAAGCCGATCACAGCCAACACGGCCCAGCTGAGCCCGCGCCGGGCGAGGACCGGACCCAACACGGCCTGGTAAAAACGATACAGCGGTTGGCCCTGCAGCGGCTCTTCCCCACCGCCCGCGGCGGCCGAGTTCGATTTGCCCAAGGCCACCATGGCCAGCCAGGGGGTAATCACAAAGGCGACCAGCGTTGAGACGGTCACGGTCAGCGGAACGTTCAACGCCATGGGAGCCATATAAGGTCCCATCATGCCCGTGATCAAGGCCAGGGGAAGAAAGCTGGCGATGATGGCAAGCGTGGAGAGGATCAGTGCCGGACGTACTTCCTGCACGGCGCGCAACACGGCCTCGCGCGGTTTGTAACGACGCATTTTGAAATAACGAGCGATGTTTTCCACATCCGTAATCGGGTCGTCGACCAGCAATCCCAGCGAGAGGATCAGGGCGAATAGGGTCACGCGATTGATCGTGTAACCGGCCAGCAGATTGATGAACAGGGTCAGGCTGTAGCAGACCGGGATGGCCAGGGCGATCACCAGCGCCGGCCGCCATCCCAGCACGAGGCCGATCAGGCCGATCACGGTCAGGACGGCGACCGCCAGAGCCTCTACCAGTTCGTTCACCTTATCATTAGCCGTTTCCCCGTAGTTGCGCGTGAGTTGGTAGTGGACGCCGTGGGGCAGCACAAGATCTGCCAGTTGAGCCATCCGCTGCTGCACGGCGTCGGCGACCCAGACCGCGTTGGTGCCTTTGCGTTTGGCGATGGCAATATGCACGGCCGGGTAGAGCCGACCTGGTCGGGGCCGAGCGTCTCCGGCCGCCGGGCCGAAGCCGATCCAGCTGTACGATTCCGGTTCTGCCGGTCCATCGATCACCTGGGCCACGTCCTGCAGGTAAACAGGCTGACCGGCCACGGTGTGAATCACGAGGTTCTCCACGTCGGAGGTATGAGCCAGAAACCGCCCGGCTTCCACCTCGAAATACTGGTCCTGTTGTTCAAAGCCGCCGGCAGCGCGGTTGACGTTGGCGGCCCGCAGGGCAGCCGCGACGTCCAGGGCGGAGGTTTTCCGCGCGGCCAGTCGAGCGGGGTCGAGTTGCACGCGGATTCGCCGCGGCCGACCGCCGATGACCCACACCCGATTCGTATTGGGGATCGCCTGCAAATCGTGCTGGACCTGCTCGGCCAGCCTCCGCAGCTCGTGATCGCCATGGACTTCGGCATCCTCAGACCACAACGTCACATTCACGATGGGCACATCGTCGACTTCCACCGGTTTGACCACCCAGCTGGTCACCGCCGGCGGAACGTTATCGACGTGGGAATAGATCTTGCTGTACAGCTTCAGCAAGGAATCCTCGCGATCTTCGCCCACGTAGAATCGCACCGTGATCACGGCCTTGCCGGGTCGCGAGACGGAATAGACATCTTCCACGCCGTCGATCTGATACAACAGTTTCTCCAGGCGGTCGGTCACCTGCTGTTCAACTTCTTCGGCCGAGAGGCCGGCGGCGGAAACGAACACATCCGCCAGGGGGACGACGATCTGTGGTTCTTCCTCGCGCGGCGTGAGCAGCAAGGCGGCGGTGCCCAGCAGCAGCGCCAGGATGATCAGCAACAGGGCCACATCGCCGCGGAGAAACTGGTCGACCAGGCGGGTCATCCAAGGGGTGTTGGCAGAGTCATCCATGGCGGTTACGGATTGGGCGCGGCAGGGGGAGTCGTGATCTGGCTACGCAGCACCACCCGCTCGCCAGCCCTCAGGCCGCTGAGCACCTCGACGCGTCCGGGCTTTTGCTGGTGGCCGGTCTTGATCAGTCGGCGTTGAAGGACATCGCCGGGACCAACCGTGTCAACGCACTCAAGTTGACCGATGCGATAGATCGCGTTTTCGTTGAGGCACAAGTGTCGTCGGGTGCCGGTGGGGACTTTTAACCGTCCGAACATCCCTTCGTACAAGTTGTTGGTGCGGGGCAGTTTGGCTTTGACGAGGAAAGAGCGGGCGGCGGTGGCTTGCGGCACGATTTCGTCGACGGTGGCCTGGAAATCCCGCGCGAGGGCATCGATGTGGACCGATAGCTTCTGGCCAAGCTGCAGTTTGCCCGCCAGGCTTTCCATCACCGGCGCTTCCAACCGCAAGGAAAGGGCATCGTAAACGACCAATAGCGGCTCACCCGGCTTGGCCATATCGCCCGGTTCGGCCAGTCGATCGACGATCCGTCCTGCCTGGGGGGCGCGGATGGTGCCGTAGGAGATCAATACGGTCGCCTCGGTCACCGCCTGCTGTGCGCGGCGAAGTTGCGCCGTGGCGATTTGCAGCCTTGCCTGTTTGGAATCGTATTCTTGTTGAGCGATTGCGCCGGGATCGGCCCGCCGCAGGTTTTCCGCCCGCTGAAAATCGGCTTCGGCCTGGCTCCGTGCCGCCTGGGCTGCCTGCCGCGATTCTTCTGCTTGCCGCAATCGCGCTACCGCTTCCTCGGTATCAAGCTGCACGAGGACCTGGTTGGCCACAACTTCGTCACCGGCCGTGACCGCGATCTGCAGGATGGTAGCCAGCAGCTTGGAGGAAATCACGGTGCGGCTGGCCGAGCGGAGGGAGCCGACGGCTTCCACAAACGTCTGCTGGTCAATTTCCTGGACTGTGTCGGTCGCTTGGCCTGCCAGGAGGCGGACCGGGCGGTCCGCCGGGGGACCTGTTGTCGGTTCGATTTTGGTGGTGAAGAAGCCGGCCAGCCAGGCGATGACCAGGACCAGGACCAGCAACCCCAAGGCGATCGGCAGGATCGGGCGGGCCTTCTCGAAAAATCGCATGATCCACTTCCTATGGCTCAAGTTTCATCCACCCTGGGGGGAGCGGGCCCCGTGCGGCGACGCAGCCATGCCTTTTGCAGTTCGACAGAACAAAACACCACGCTGCTCAACGCCAGACACACCAGTAGCTCGCGCAGCGACAGGCCGGTGGTGCGAAAAATATCTTGCAGAAAAGGTACGTAAATCACGGCCATCTGCAAGCCGAATGTCAGCAGTACCGACCCGGTCAGGAAACGGTTGGACCAGATACCGATCGTGAAGAGGGCTTCGCGTGTCGAACGGAGAGCGAGCACGTTGCCCATTTGGGACAGGGTCAAGACGGTAAAGATCTTGGTACCCCAGGCGGGATCATAGACCGCGGTGGGCGCGGGGCGCCAGTACCAGTAGCCAGCGCCCAGCGAAATCACTCCCATCACGAGGCCAATCCACACAATATCGCCGGCCATCCGGCGGTCGATGATGCTGGCACGGGGCGGATAGGGCGGCCGCTGCATGGTGTTGCGTTCCGCCGGTTCCACGGCCAACGTCAGTCCTGGCAAACCGTCGGTCACCAGGTTCACCCACAGAATCTGCAGGGGCAGGAGGGGCAGGGGCATGCCCACAAAGGGCGCCAGCAACATCACCCAGATTTCGCCCGCGTTGCTGGTCATGGTGTATTTGATGAACTTGCGAATGTTGTCAAAGATAATCCGACCCTGCTCGACCGCGTTCACCACGCTGGCAAAATTGTCGTCCAGCAAGACGGTATCGGAGGCTTCCTTGGAGACATCGGTGCCGGTGATCCCCATGGCCACGCCGATGTCGGCCTTTTTCAGGGCCGGCGCGTCGTTCACGCCGTCACCGGTCATGGCCACAATGTGTCCCAGGTCCTGGAGCGCCTCGACGATTTTCAATTTGTGCTGGGGCGAGACCCGTGCGTACACGGAAATATCTGCCACAACCTGTTTCAGTTGCCCCGGCGACATCTCCGACAGCTCGACCCCCGTCAATGCGCGCCCGTCGTTGATGATGCCCAGGTCACGAGCGATATGCAGGGCGGTGAGGGGGTGGTCTCCGGTGATCATGATCGGCCGGATGCCGGCCGTCCGGCAGCGGGCCACCGCCTGTTTGACCTCCGGCCGGGGGGGATCGATCATGCCCATCATGCCGACAAAGACCAGGTCCTGTTCCGCGTCGCGGGCATCGGCGGACGGCGGCACCTCCTGGCAGGTGCGAAATGCCAGTCCCAGCACGCGCATGCCGGTGCGGGCCATCTGGTCTTGCGCTCGCACGATCCGCTCGCGCCACGCCGCGTCCAGCGGTTCGGGATGATCGTCGACCCACACGTGGGTGGAGACGGCCAGCACGCTATCGACCGCTCCCTTGGTGAAGGCGACACACTGCCCTTCCTGGATGTGGTTGATCACCTGCAGGGCCGACTGCAGGGTTGGCGGCAGGTGGTCGTCGTCCGGGTGGAAAGCGTGGACGGTGGTCATACGTTTGCGTTCCGAGTCGAAGGGAACTTCGGCCACGCGCTGAAACGCCCGTTCGAGGTCCTCTTTTTTCATCCCCACTCGCGCGGCAGCGATGACCAGGGCGCCCTCGGTGGGATCCCCCACGGCGTGGAAATAACCGGGGCGTTGGGGTTCCGTCTCGAGAGTGGCATCGTTGCACAAGCCTCCCCCGGCGGCCAGCAGCGCCATGGCGGGTTGAGCGGCCACCATTTGCATCCGCTGGTCATCTGGCTGCAAAAGCGGCTCGCCCCGCCACAGCTGCTCTGTAAAATCGAGCCGGTCACCGGCAAAGTCGAGGACCTGCACCGTCATGCGATTTTCGGTTAAGGTGCCGGTTTTGTCCGAGCAGATCACGGTGACCGCACCCAGCGTCTCGACGGCGGGCAATTTGCGAATCAGCGCTTTACGACGCAGCATGCGATGGGCCCCGACCGCCAGGGCCACAGTGGCCACCGCCGGCAGACCTTCGGGCACGGCGGCGACGGCCAGGCTAAGTGCCGTCATGAACATGAGCTGGACGTTTTCCCGTGCGAATCCGCCTCGCACCAGGCCCAACACGAAGACGACACCCACGATCGCCAGGGCGGCCACGGCCAGTCTGCGTCCCAGCTGGGACAGTCTTCGCTGCAAAGGTGTCGGTTCGCGCTGAACTTTCTGCAGCAGGTGGGCAATCTGGCCCAGTTGNNTCATCCCCGTTTGCACCACCAGCCCCTGGCCTCGCCCGTAGGCCACGACCGTGCCCAGGTAGACCATGTTGAGGCGGTCACCCAGCGAGCGGCTGGCCGCCGGCAAGGCCTCGCTCTGCTTTTCCACCCCTTCCGACTCGCCCGTCAGGGCCGCCTCCTGGGTGCGGAGATTAACCGATTCGACCAGGCGGCAATCGGCCGGTACCAGGTTGCCGGCCTCCAGCATAACCAGGTCGCCGGGCACGAGATCCTGGGCGGAAATTTCCCGCAGCTCGCCGCCGCGGCGGACGTACACCGAGGGGACGGCCAGCTGTTTGAGCGCCGCCATCGCCCGCTCGGCTCGATAATCCTGGACAAATCCCAGGCCGGCGTTCAGCACCACGATCGTCAGAATGGCGATGGCGTCGGGGTATTCGTCCAAGAGGAGGGAGACCAGGGCCGCGACGACCAGCATCACGACCATCGCCCCGCTCAACTGTTCCCCCAAGATCCGCCAAGGCCCCCGCCGCCCCGCCTCGACCAGCCGGTTGGGACCCTCTTCCGCCAGCCGCCGCGCGGCCTCATCTTCCTCCAGGCCACGTTGGACGTCGGTCGACAGACGCCCCGCCACGGCGGGCAGGTCCAACTGGTACCACGCAGTTTCGTCCGGGCTCACCACAAGCTTCATCCGTGCAACTGACGATCGGCCAACCACGGTACCGTAAGCAACGGGCACCCACCCCACTCTTGAGGTGGCGCCCAGCCGGAGCCAACCGGGACCGACCGGGGGGCCCGCACGCACCGGCAACCCGTCGCCGCCTGGCCGACGGCCCACCCGCCGCCGGCTTACTATAACAAAAAGACGACGCTATTTGCTGTGGACGAAGGAGCCGACCAGCGGATTTTCCAGCCGCTGAAAATCCGCAAACTTCATCCGAATCGCTTCGCGGTGGGTATTGCCCTCGAAGACAATGTCTTCGTCCTCGGTCAGGCTGGTATCAACCAGAGTCTGCATGCCGTATTGCGATCCGAAGGGAGGTAGAGCGCCCACTTCACAATCCGGGCAATGCGCCGCAATCTCGCGCTCACTGGCCAGCTCCACCACCTCGCAGCCCAGGGCCGTACCGACCTTGCCAAAATCGACATGTTCGTCCGCCGGCAGGACGGCGACCACATAGGCCTCGTTGGCACCGGCACGCAGCAACACCGTTTTGGCCACCTCGTGGCCCGACGTGTGGACGGCCTGAGCCATCCGCTGGGCGTCATAAGTTGGCTCGTGCTGCAACGCTTCAAACACCACGTTTTTCTCTTTCAAGAACTCTTGCACCTGCATGATCTTTCTCCCGTAAAATCGGTCCGGCATCCGTTGCCGAAATATGGTAACCAGCCCGTGGTTGAAAAATCCATGAAATCGGTTAGTGAGCAAAAGACATGCCCGATGGAGGAAGAGGACTGCCGTTGACGAGTGGCCAGACTGGCAACCAAGGCTTTCTGGGGACAAGCGGCTTTCTGGGGACAAGCGGTTTTTTCCCGTAGGTTGTCCCGGTAAATTCTCCGGGCAGGTAACCAGGCAGGCGTTTGGGGGCAGATTCTGCTCAGCAGCCGACCGACAGACGTTTTTCTTTCGGCTGGGGCCATCCNNGGGGGGGGGGGGGCGGGGGGGGGGGGGGGGGGGGGGTGACCGCTGGCAACCTGTGTGTGCGGGTGGACCCCAGTGTGACACAGCCGCACACTGGGAAGGGGGAAGGAGTCCCCGTTCCCGCGGTCCCACGCCTGGCACGCGGTCTGCATTGGCCACAGAATTCGTGTTGCTGCGATTCGCGCGAACCGGCGGGTGGCCCTTCGCGGGGTGTTTGACCAGCGACCTGAGGGTACGATTGGGGAAACGAGAGGGGATTCAGCAAGTGGAGCGGCCCGGCGACGACTTTGCCAGCCAGCAGCCGGCCGATGCTTTTCTGGAAGAGCGGCGTTGGATGGTGGAACACCAGCTGCGCAACCGGGGGATTGCGGACCGGCGAGTGCTGCAAGCCATGCTGGAGGTGCCGCGGGAGAAGTTTGTCCCTGCCAACCTGATCCCCCTGGCGCATGAGGACGCCGCGCAACCGATTGGTTACGAACAGACGATATCACAGCCGTTCACCGTTGCGTACATGGTGGAAGCGGCGCGATTGTGCGGCGGCGAGAAAGTCCTCGAGATCGGCACGGGCTCAGGTTATGGGGCGGCGGTTCTTTCCCATCTGTCTGGTCAGGTTTACACCGTCGAGCGGATAGAGAAACTGGCCGATGCCGCCAGGGCGCGACTGGCGAATTTGGGTTATGCCAATGTCACGGTTGTCGTCGGCGACGGTTCCCTGGGCCTTGCGAGGTACCAGCCGTACGATGCGATCATCGTCACGGCCGCGGCCCGCGTTCTGCCGACTGCATACCAGGACCAGTTGGCCGACGGCGGGCGGATCGTGATTCCGATCGGCGCCCAGTTTTTTGGCCAGACGATGTACCGCTACACGCGGCAGGGCGATCGCTGGGAGATCGACGACCTGGGCGGGTTCGCCTTCGTCCCGCTGGTCACCGCTGAGGACCAGGCAGGCGCCTGATCGTGTCCCAGGGATTTTTGTCCGGATTTCTGACAAACCATCTGTTGTAAGACGGCCAAGTCGGTGCTCGGCTGCTGCCGGGCACCCGCGGATGGCCAGGCCGGCACCGGCCTACTCGTCCGCTTCCATGGCGTCCAGCTGGTCTTGCAGCTGCGAGCGGGTGAGTGTGCATTGTTCGACGAGGGCGCCAACTTCGTCGACCAGGTTGCTGTGAATGCGCACGGCGCGCGTCCGTTCCACTTCTTCTTCGATGTCCTCCAGCCAGTCCGGCACATCCAGTCCGACACCGGTTGGTTCGCGCGTCAGTTCGTCGACTTGTTGAGCGAATTTGTTGAAGGCGGTCGAGCCGGCGCCGTCCGAAGCGGCCGTGGCCATCGACGGACGGACCAGTGCGCAGACGCGGTCGACCAGCAAAGGGCGGACAAACCGTTCGCCGATCCGATCGGAAACGGTCGTCAGTTTCATCCCGTGTTCGGCCTCCAGTTGTCCCAACCGCCCCCACAGCTGGTCCGCCATTTCACTGGTTCGGCGTATCATCTCGTTACGCCAGAACTCGGCCGCCACTTCGCGCTGTTCCCGGACCAGGATTTCGTGTGCCTGCCCGATCGGCATGAGGTTCCAGGCATAGCGGTCGTAGGTGACCCGCAGCCGCAGCATGTCCAGCAAGGTGTACAGCATTTCGCCCCGGTCGGATTGGGTGGTGGTCCCGTTGTAATCCCGGTACTCGGTGTAGTTTTCGATAATTGCCTCGATGATCAGTTGCAGCTGATCGGCCGCGGCGCGGCGGGTGGCCTTTTCGTGGACGACTTCCAGCAGCGGCAGCCGCTCGTCTTCCGCCCGCTCGCCTAGAGAACTCAGCCACGGTTCGACACCCATCTGCAAGATCGCGCGGAGGTTGCCCAGGTTGAAAAAGAGTTGACTGAAGAGCCCCTGGCCGTAGCGTTTGATGAATTGCACCACTTTTTTCCACTGTTTTTCGTTGGCCACTCGTTCCAGCACGGACAAACGGACACCGCGGCTGTGATCCAACCAGCGGACCATCATCATTTCGGTCAGGTGCTGGAGGTATTCGATCAGTTCTTCCTCGCGGTCGTCGGGGTTTGCTTTTTTTGCCGGTGGTTCCCAGGCGGCGCTGGAGGCGACCAGGCAGCGGACCATGCCCTGGTACCCGATGCGGAACAGCTGGTCGTATTCCGTCACAGCCCCCGGCCCCACCGGTCGCTGCCGCTCGGCTTCCGCGCAGCGCTGCAGCAGTTCACACGTTTCTTTCAGCAGTCCCAGGCGGGGGAGGAGTTCGAGGACGAGGCGTACGGTTCGTTGTCGAGAGCGGATGGCGACGGTCAGCTGGGCATGACCTCCTTTGCTGAGCGGCACGTAGAGGATGGGCAGCTTTTCAAAATCGTGTAGAAACGCTTGATATTGCTGCAGGGCTGCCGGGATGTCGCCGGCCAGGGCCGCTCGAACCAGCCCGCTGGTTTGCCGCAGTTCCGGTTCGTCCTGCAGGGCATCATCCTGGACGCCCGCGGCGATCAGAAACTGGGCCGCCTCGGTGCTGACCATGTAAGCGATCACGACGCGTTCCAGCAATGCGTCTTTAATCAATCGCCGGCGGTCGTATTCCATCTGCAGCACTTCGTTATCCCCCGGCAACGGCACCTGGTGCCCGGCGATCGCGTTTAAGAGGGTTACCAGGCGGGAGCGGTTTTGAACCAGTTGATCCAGCCAGGTGGCCAACCGGTCATGGGGCGACTGGCCGGCGAGTTGCCTGGAGACGCCCAGCACAGCCAGCGCGGTCCGCTTCCACATCCGCGCGAGGGCTACCAGGAAGGCCAGTCGATCGGTCAGGCGTCGAGCCTCCTCGTCCAGCTCGAAATCGCTGTCGCTTAATCCTTCTCCCAGCAGTTCGCTGTCGATACCGTCATCCGTGCTGTCACGATAAACCATGTTGTCGTACGCCGCAGCGTAAAGTTCTTCCTGCCCATCTGGCGCCTCCTCCTCTTGCTCTTCCTCTCGATATTCGGGATCCCCTTCGTCAGCCGACGGCCTGGACGTTGAGAGTTCCGAAAACGCCGTCGACAGCTCGAAGTCGGGAACGTCCCAATATTCACCCGCATTGGCTTCCAGAAAATCGAAAAACTTTTGGACCAACGTCCAATCGTTCGCGGGGGCTTCTGCCGGGCCGGCCGCATCCGACTTGCCAGCGGGGGGGCGAGCGGCGGGGTCCGACGGCGGCGGATCGCCGCTATCGGGTACGGCCAGCAGCTCGTTCAGCCAGCCGGTGGCGACCGCATAGAACAGGTCCTCGCCTTGGTGGAGCGCGACCTCGTCGGAGCGGCTGAGCCAGTGCATGAGGACGCCCATGGACGCCACAAAATCCTTTTGGTCGATGAGCGCGTTCAGCACCAGGATGTAGGCCTTCGGGGACTCGAAGTCGGCGACATGGGGCTGCCAGAAAGCGATATCGCCCGCCTTGGTGCCGGCTTCGTGCCAGGCGGCCAGGGCCTGAGCGGCCGAGGCGGCTGCCTGGTAGAGCGGCTCGGCGGCCACGCCTTCAATTCCACTGACCGCATCGGCGGCAAATTGATCCCACCACTGGGCAAGTTGGCGGAACTGCCCGGCGACCTCCTCTTCCGTAGCCCGGTCGCGCGCCGCCGCCGCTCGGCACCACGTCCGCCCCTGCAGGGCGAAGATCTCGTCCATCATCGTATTCAGCTCGTCGACGCGATGATCATGGACCGTGTTTTCCAAGGTGGGAAACAGGCTGAAATTCGCCCCGAACCCCAGGATGTTCCAGGGATCGACAATCGCGCCGCACTGGATGCCCCGTTCCAGCAATTCGGCGATGGTGGGCAGTCGCCCCGCGGCCGCGGCCGTCTGGCCGCTGTCCAGCTGTTGGTGCGCTTCGGTCAAATCGCAGTGGATTTGGCACACGATCCGTGCCGAGGGGGTAGGAACGGCCGCCACTTCCCGTGCGGATGCTGCCGCGTAGCCCATCCGCGCGTAGAGCCGGGCCAGGTAGGTTTGCTCCAGCTGTCGAGCCCGCTGCCGTGAAAGTTCGGCATTCAAATATTGCCGCACGCCGCCAAACGGCTGCCGCAGATGTTTCGCCTCGGCGATCAAGCGTTCGCTGGGATGATCCACCAGCAGCTGTTCGTAAAACGCGTCGCGATAGGTCGCGATGCGAGGCAGCAGATTGCCCAGGCTGATCTCCGAACTGTGCGTGTCGGGGCCCCTGCCACAAACGCCAGACGCCATCAGAATGGTTCCCGCCAGGGCGGCCGCCGATTCCAACAGCAAGTCCTCCGCAGCTGCATCCTGAGCCTCCTGGATGCGTCGCGCCAGGGCATCCAGCGAAACCTGCTGGATCACGAACCGACAGTAATAGCCTTCCTCGTCGATAAGCTGCAGGTCCCAGGTGCCAAATTGATAATTGGGCCGCTTGTTGGCCGGGTGGTCAAAATCGTACGGCCGCGGGTCGATCGCCAGTTCCGCCAGCCTCGCCAGGTCGAAATACGCTTGTTCCAGCAGCGTGGGGTTGGTTGCGGCCAGGATCGCAATCGTCCGGGCAATCAACTGCTCGTAAGGACCGCAAGCGACCCCAACGCCGCGAATGTAAACCGGGATGGGCCGACAACGCTCGTGGGGATACGGTTCCAGTTTCTGTTCGGTCTCCAGAACCGCCACCGGACGGTACCCCACGTAATCGTTCAACTGCCGCAACACCTCGTCAACAAAGGCCTGGCAGTCGGCGTCCTCGTCCAACGGTGTTGAGTCGCGATGGAGGCACTGGA
>JABAOF010010749.1_pt1 | contig 15335 bp, 13 predicted proteins | sample 7062171 | NCBI WGS metagenome assembly JABAOF01 (sample SAMN14538628, study PRJNA623070) | marine sediment metagenome | biome: marine biome [ENVO:00000428]; feature: marine pelagic biome [ENVO:01000023]; material: deep marine sediment [ENVO:00002113] | place: India: Gulf of Khambhat ...
GCCCGGAGGAGTTGAGAAAAGGAGGGAAATTAAAATGATCTTAACTATTTTGCATTTTATAGAACATAATTGGGATGTAATAATCGGCGTGTTTATATTGATTTTTATTATTTTTTATATTATTTATAGGTTTCCCAAATGGCAAACCAAAAGAATAATAGATTTCAAATCCAAAAGATGGGAAGCAGAAAACGAATTTCGTAGAACTTTAATCCAGGTGTTAGGTGGGTTAGTGGTAATACTCAGTCTTTTGTTCACCTGGGCAGAAATGAGGCAATCTCAAAGAAATTTCGAAAAAGGTCAACATATAACACGATTCAGTCAAGCAATCAAATTCTTAGGTGAAAGTAATTCTGATCAAAAGATAGGAGGCATATTTACTTTAGAACAAATAGCTAAAGAATCACCTGAAGAGTATTTAGGAACTGTTATTGAGGTGCTATCTGCTTTTGTGAGAAATGTTGGAGTAGATGATATAGATGTAGATACAAAAAAGCCCGAAGAAAAAAAAGGAACGAAGGGAGATAAAGAAAAGCCCAAAGATAAGAAAGAGGGAAATGAAAAAAAAGAAGAGGTGATCAAAGAGAAATATAAAATAAAACCTGAAACCCAGATTGCTATGACAGTATTAGGTAGGATTAGAACAATAGATAACAAAAAGCATTGGGAAAAATTGCCAAGAATTAATTTGCTTAAAGTTAAATTGAGAGGTGCCAACCTCATAGGCGCCAACCTCATGGATGCCGACCTTATTGGTGCCGAGCTCATGGGTGCCGAGCTCAGGCGTGCCAACCTCATAGGCGCCAACCTCACGGATGCCAGCCTCATTGGTGCCGAGCTCATGGGTGCCGAGCTCATGGGTGCCTACCTAGTGAATACCAACCTCATAGGTGCCAAGCTCAAGGGTGCCGGGCTCAGGGGTGCCAAACTCAGGTATGCCGACCTCATGGATGCAAACCTCATGGGTGTCGACCTCACCGATGCCAAAAACTTGAAAGTAGAACAACTCCTGAAAGTCACAACTCTCTATGGAGTTAAGGGATTACCCCTTGAGATGGAAAAAGAGCTAAAGGAAAAGAAGCCTCAACTATTTGAGAAGCCGAAAATAAGGTGAAGGTGCACTAAAACGTCAAAGAAAAAAGTGAAAGGCAAAAAATCTCTGACCCAAGGACTTTCTAACCTTTCGCCGCAGGCGATTTAAACTTGCCCGCAGGGCACCATTTTTAGTTGGCAGTTGGCAGTTGGCAAGTACAAAAAGAAGAAGTGGAAACCTTCTTTACTTTGTACACCTTGACTTTTAATCCCAATAACAATATCATGTTCGACATGAAATTGAATATCGCTGAAATTACACGTTCCTTTGCGCCCAAAATCAGGTACGTCGAAGTAGAAGGCCTCTTTCGCCTCTCCGATGAATTGAAAATTAACAATGACACTTTCTATGCAAAAATACAAGAATTAACAGGAAAAGCTTACCCCTCCTATAAAGACAAAACCGATACCAAATGGGAATATTTCTACCTGCCTATGAAACGAAAAGGCAGGCTCATTTGCCTTCCCTTCTCTATTGTTCTTTACAAGTCAGTGTATTACGTTTGGTTTCATGGGTTCAGCGGTTTCAGCTGGATTGCCGTAAATAAGGGAAAGGACAAATTTTATTATGAGGATTACCTTTTATTTATCGATGAATCCATCCGTTTTATCCCCTTATTAAAGGAAGCCGGTAACAAGATCATTGAACGCACCTTCCCTCTTGATTTGAGAAGAGGAAAAGTCAAAGGGAAATATATCCGGGAAAAAAACGATCTTATGCCGGAAAAAGAAAGAAGAGAAATCGAAGAAGCCTATAAAAACCACCTTGAAAAAAAGTTGACTATCAATGAAATTTCGTTGAACGAATATTTGAACACCGCTGCAATATGCTACCAGGCAGCTTTCGAAAAAGAAAAAACAAAAGCCCTTACTCCCCTGGAAATGTATAAAAAATGGGCAGATAAACGAGACGGCGGTATGCTGGATATCGATGATCCCAATAGTAAAAAAGAATATATGGAATGGCTCAATTCAGGTAAATGGAGTGGGTCCCATCCGTTTGAAATTGTGTACAGCTTTATCGAACTGGGGATTCATCTCTATCCACCGCGTCTGGATAAACCATTTTTTGGAATTTCCGTATCCTTTATTCACTTAACCGGACCTTTTGTTGATATGGTGGTCAACCTCATTAAACACAATGTTCCCTTCGAAGCATATCACCTGGATGAGGCATTGGACTACTTAACAGGAGAGAGTTATATCAATGTGAACGTAACCAGCCTGGATTCATTTCATTATTATCCGTCAAGAGAAAACAGGAAAAAATACTTTCCCCATATTCAATGGGATAAGATCGAAACAGTAAAATTCAAATAAGCCTTCGGCAAGCAGTAAAAAAAAGGTGACGGTGCGTCAAAATGTCAAAGAAAAAGTAAAAGACAAAAAATTTCTGACCCACTTATTTTCTAACCTCTCGCCGCAGGCGATTTAAACTTGCCCGCAGGGCACCTTTCTAATTGTCAATAGTCAATTGTCAATTATTAATTGTTAATGAAAGATTTTTAATAACCTTGCCCGCAGGGCACCCTTTTTAAGCTGAACTCTCCTACCGCACGGGCACTCTGAAAAATCTATTGCCCTCCGTGCGGATCTACTAAACCATATTTTTATCTCCAGGATGGGCAGTAATATCTGTGAGCTAAAAAAACGTTAAGCCTGCCCATCCTGAAACTCCTATAAAACTCTATCAGAACTTTTTTTTTGCCTCCGGCGGCCCTCCGGGGGGTCGCTTTTGAAAAAGCTCCGCAAAACTTTTCATACACGGTCAGTCTGGGTTACGTGGCTTAATTCATCGTGCCCCATTCAGTCCAAAAAATCCCCTCTTGAGAGGGGTGGCCGCGAAGCGGTCGGGGTGTGTTAGTCTCTCTTCCTTCCTATTGCCAACTGCCAACTGACTTCGTGCCTTTGTGGCTAAAATACTATTTTCTCTTCACCCTTAAAGTCCACGTCTCCTGGCCGGACTTAAGAATTACCACCGCTTTCTCGATCCTGACCACCAATACTCCCTCAATTGTGTCACCTTCCTTAAGATACCGGTCGTTTATTAACGCAACACGCCGGTCAGCTTTAGCAGACCAGAGAATTCCATTGAGAATAAACTCAGGGCGTTTTGTTTCCTTTATTAATTCCTTATGATCGTTTGTTTTTTCAGCAAGCTTTTTGTCAGCGGCTGTCTGGCTGCCTTCTTCCACGCGATTACTGTCGGGCTGCGGCAGCCGCCCTTTTTCCGGAAATACCGGTTTTGTCGGACGCGTCGATGGCTCACCGGCGGCTGCCACTGGTTTCACTTCCCCGGGCGAATCTTTTTTTAACTCCTTTTTTAAAGTCGGCGCTTGTTGAGGTATATGTGTTAAGGCCGGCTTTTTAGGAGACGTATCCTGTTTTTCTATCATAGGAGGTTGCTTATTTAAGTTTATGACTATCCACGCGGCAGCACCCAGCAGCAATACAGTCAATACGATAAAAAGTAACCGGTTAATTCCCCGGGGAGATCTGGCTCTCCGGGTAACGATCCGCCTCATTTTTATTTTCTCTGCACCGGTTTCTTGTTCCCGGGACATGGAGTCTTCATCGAGTTTTTTTAATGCCCTTAATATAGAACTCAATTTTCAATACTCCTTCATTCCTTTTTTTTATCTCCAGGGGAATCGTTTAATGACCGGATATGGGGAATTTTTAATTCTTTTTTTTCATTGTAAATGACAATTTTCGTTTTTGCCCCCACGATGCCGTCAACCACGATGCCGTGCTTTTCCTGGATTTTTTTTACAGTTTCCCTGGTGAAGTCATCATACACGTAATCCAATTTTATCTCCTTGAACCCGATATCCCGCAGCAGCATTTTCAGGGTAAAAACAGATTCTTTTGGGGCATCGATGGGAATTTTTCCCCTGTAATTGAAAAAATCTTTCCAGAGGATATAAGCGTTCCCGGACCAATATGATTGCATTTCCGCCGGTTTTACACTTATGATTTCATTTTTTTCTCCACCTTTGAGAATAATTTCATTTTCAGTCATTTTAATAATAGTAAGAAACCGGGGGGAAATTGCACCCGGAGGCAAAAACTCCAGGACAGCAGGGAGGTTTAATTTTTTTATCAGGTCCCAATCGTTGTTAACCGCCAGGATTTGGAAGTTATTCCGGGCAGCGGCAAACTGGAAAAAAGCTCCGTTTTCATCGATATTGTTCAGGTATTGATTCAGCCTGGGAGTTGTTTCCCACAGGGAAAGGGCTGTTTTTACGGCAATAAACCTGGATGAGCGGCTCGTTAAATTCCCCAGGAAATCTTCAAATGTCCAGGAAGTTTTTGTCATAGATACCTGATCCCCGGCTGATTTTTCCTCAACCACCGTTCCGGGTTTAAACACGGGGGGCAGCTTGAACAAAACCATGGTAATAAGAGCCAGGCAAAACAAGACGATAAAGCCGGTAAGCACTCTGCCTTTGGTAAAGATGCGGTGTGTGTCTCCTCCCCTGGCATTCAATTCCTTTATCGAGCTCCTGGCAATACTCCCGGTAACCTTACGCCGGTTAAACCCGAAGGCAGTCAGAAGAGCCCGGTCGCAAACGATATTGATTAACCTGGGGATACCACCGGAATATTTATAGATCCAGTGATATGCCGACCCGGTAAACTTATCCTCGGTTTTTTTAGAGGCGATATTCACCCGGTGGCGAATGTACTCCCTGGTCTCTTTACGGCTGAGAGGAGTCAGGTACCAGCTTAATGTTATTCGCTGCCGCAACTGCCTGAGGTCGTAGGAATCAAGCATTTTCTGCAATTCGGGCTGGCCCACCAGGATAATTTGCAGCAGTTTGCTGGTATTGGTTTCCAGATTGGACAGCAGTCTTAATTGTTCCAGAACCTCTTTGTTCAAGTTTTGAGCCTCATCGATCAGAAGGATGGCATTTTTCTTTTGGGATTTTTTCTCCATTAGAAAAACATTTAAAGTATCGATAAGGTCTTTGGTATTATCGGCATCCGCAGGAATACCGAATTCATCGTTGATGGCCCGTAATAACTCCAGCGAATTGAGCTGGGGATTGAAAATATAAGCCACTTCGGAGTTTTCATCCAGGTCTTCCAGGAATGCCCGACAAAGGGTTGTTTTCCCGGTTCCCACCTCCCCGGTGATTTCCACGAAACCATCGCCGTGAGAGATGGCATAATTGAGATGGGCAATCGCCTCCTCGTGACTCCTGCTCAGGAAAAGGTACTTCGGGTTAGGAACCAGTTGAAACGGTCGCTCTTTGAATCCGAAAAAATTGTCATACATGCTTTATCCTTTTCCTTTTTCCGGTTATTTGCAGGAGAAAGTGAAATAAATTTTTCATGCTCCTTTTTTATCATAAACTGGCTCATTTTGCAAGATCAGGAATTGGGGTGAGGCGAAAAACGACCTAGGCCATGGAACTCATAATCATTTGCATTTTGGCTGCCAACTGCTTCATATGGTAAGGTTTTTGAATGAATCCTTCCGGCCGGATGTCTCTAAACCGGCTCATGGTTTGTTCCTCTGTATATCCACTGGAAATAATAATAGGGATATCCTTTTTGATACGTCTCAGTTCATGGAACAATTCCACACCATTCATTTGAGGCATGGTGAGATCAATGAAAACGCAGCCGATATCAGGTCCCTGTTCCCGGCAAATCTCGATTGCTTCCCGGGCATTGGACGTTGTAATAGCATTGAACCCCAGCCGGGTCAGCATTTTTTTGCCTACATCCAGGACCATTTCTTCATCATCTACCATAAGAACGGTTCCCCTGCCCTGCCACTTATCTACAAAACCCGGCTCTGTGATTTTCTTTTGAATTTTTTCCTGGCTCTCAAGAGCGCGAAACAACACTTTTACCGTGGTGCCTTGACCGGGTTGACTATCCAAAAGAATCGCTCCATTGTGAGCACGGACGATCCCCAACACAACAGCCATTCCCAGTCCACGCCCTGGAAACCTGGTAGTAAAAAACGGATCAAAAACCCGGTTCAGGGTCTTTTTGTCCATACCACAGCCGGTATCAGACACCTGGAAATAAACATAATCTCCATCGGGTAAATCCTCTTTTTGAAAGGGTGGTTGAAAATGGTGGCGTTCACAAAACATGGTGCCGGTAGATAGTATAATAGAGCCTTTGGTGTCACCAACGGCCTCGGCAGCATTGGTCACCAGGTTAATAATTACCTGGCGAATCTGGGAAGTATCCCCTTTAAATAAAGCAGGTTTTGAAGCGGGATTGAATCGCAGCACTGCCTTCTTTGAAAGCGCCAACTCCAGGATTCCCATCATGTCTTCGACTATTTCCGATATGTCCGTAACTTGCATATCCATTTTTCTCTGCCCCACATAAGTCAACATCAGGTTGCTTAACTCTGCCGCATGTTTGGCTGCTTTTTCAGCATTTTGGATGTTTTGTCTTGATGAAGAATCGGCAGGTAAACTGTCTAATACCAGGTCCAGGTTTCCCAAAACTACCATCAGGAGGTTATTGAAATGGTGAGCGATACTTCCGGCCATCACGTTAAGGCTTTCAAATTTCTGGGCTTGCTGGACCTGGGCTTCCAGTTTTAATCGCTTTTCTTCTTCCTGCTTACGTTCGCTGATATCGAGATGTGTTCCCATTGCCCTTAAAGGACGCCCATCTTTTTCACGCTCAACCACTTTACCCCAATTAAGAATCCACTTCCACTCCCCGGATTTGGTCTTTAAACGATGTTCTACCTTAAAAAAAGGAATCCGCCCGGCTTCATGGTCTTTTGCAATTTTATTAACCAGGGGTAAATCATCCGGATGGATGAGACTTTTCCAGATATCTACCTCTGAATTCAACTCATCCAATGTATAACCGAGCATTTCTGCCCAACGTTCATTGCGAATCACCTTGCCGGTGACAAAATCATGGTCCCACAAACCAAGTCCTGCGCTTTCCAATGCCAGTTCCAGCTCTGCAATCCTCTGACGCAGCAGTTTTAATTCGTCCATAAGCTGTGATCTTGTTTTGGCTTTTTCTTTTCCCATTGTCCCTCCCTCTTACCTGCTTCCTTTTTATCCACTTTATCCCGGTATATTTTATGCATTTTTTCGTTTATCAACCGGTAATAAAACATCTTAACTTACCTCTCCTGTTAAGTTTCGGTTTAGAAAAAGAAAACGTAACACAAAACCAAGCAAAGTTCAAGTTAAAAATAAAAAAAAAATCAAAAAATGTTACCCCCTTTTAAATAAAAGTTTTTGCGGGCAGTAGAGCGGTAACAATAAAACGGAGAGCGGTTCTCAGACGGAACCTTATTTTTATATAGGCCAGGTAACCGCGAAAGTATAATCTTGCCCGGAACCGATGGCGGAAGCGGTCCGGCCAAAAAAGAACCCGGCCCTGGCGTTCTATCCGGGTGACCACGCCAAGAATATTTTCCAGGGGAATGTGGGAATCTGTTTGCCGGAGATTGTCTCCCCGGATGAAAAAAGTGCCATGTTTTTTCCGCACCACCCGATGAATCAGCAATTGGTTTGACCGGGGATGGCGAAAAGCCACCACTTCGCCCACAGAGGGTGGGATTTCTTTCAAAGGAGAGATGGTAATCACATCATTATTGCGAATGGAAGGTTTCATGCTGAAACCGGCAGCTTTGAACCGGAAGTTTGCCCCTTTCTCATGAACAGTGTGAAGCAGTTCTATCACCTCTGTACTGGAAAGAGAAAGCCCCTCTTTTTTTTCCTCGGCAGACACTTTTGATGAAACGTCGACTTTCTCCATTTTTCATTTACTCATATTTTAACTCACTTCCTATCTTTATATTTTAACCTATTTATGGAAAAATCGCCAGGAAAAGAACATTTTCGAGCAGTGAATCGATAATAGCGGTGAAGAACATCAGTCGTCAGCTAATTTTGCTCATGCACGAGCTAAATTTGATGTCCAGGAATTTCTATAAGTCTTTGATAACAAAGGTTTCCAGGTGTTATCCTGGCCCGGCACTTTTTCTTCTTTTTTCTCTACGTTCTACGCTCTATGCTCTATGCTCTACCCCCTTTTACTAATGCCCTGGAAAAGTTTGCAAAAAAAACGTTTTGGTAAAACGTCTTCAACGTGTGAAAGTGGCTATGCCGTGCAAGTGGGTGGGGTCGCCGACCCCTTTTGACAATATCTTCCTGGTGTGGTATCTTTATTCCTTGTAATTGTCAATAATCAATTGTCAATTGTTAATTGGGGCTGACTATGAAGGTATTTATTTCTTCCACTTATGAGGATTTGAAGGAATACAGGGAGAGAGCCATTGAGGTGGTGAATCGCTACGCTTGCCAGCCCGTGGCAATGGAATTTTTTATGAGTCAACCGCAAGAGCCGACTGAAGTCTGTAAAGAGAAGATCGAAGAATGCGACATCTTTGTGGGTATCTATGCCCACCGGTACGGTTTTGTGCCCAAAGGACAAACCAAATCCATCACCGAACAGGAATACGAACTGGCAAAAAAATCAGGCAAAGATTGCCTGTGTTTTATTGTTGACAAAGATCATTCATGGAAACCTGCTTTTATCGAGTTTGAGAAACGAAAGGAATTGGAGGTGTTTTTAAAGGATGTCAGGGAGCAAAATATTGTCTCCACTTTTACCAGCACATCGGATTTTGAGATAAAGCTTTCCACCTCCCTGGGGAAGTTAATGGCAAAGCAAAAGGCAGAAAAGGAGAGAAAGAAGGAGAAACCGATTCCTGAAATTTGTATTCCTTTCGCACCCACACCGTTTATTGCGCATCCTTATCCGCTGCCGGAGCATTTCACCGGCAGGGCAGCGGAAATGGCTGAACTTTCCAACTGGTTTTATAATGAAAAAAAACCGGTGTTGGTGATGGAAGCCATCGGTGGCATGGGCAAAACCGCCCTCACCTGGGTCTGGATGCAAAAGGAAATTAATGAAAAGGCTGTAGAATTGGACGGCGTCTTCTGGTGGTCCTTTTACGAAGCACCTTTTGAAACATTTCTTATACAATTGGCCTGCTATTTAAACGTATTGAAAAAAGAGGACAGCCATGGAAGCGTGTTGTCCGCGGACCTGGCCCAATTGCAGGCAGCGCTGCATAACCGCAAGTTCTTGCTGGTGCTGGATGGATTGGAACGGGCTTTGCGGGGTTATTCGGACATGTCTGCCATGTATATCCAGGAAAAGGGATTCGAAGGTGACAAAATCGCCGAGGCTGAATGGGATAAGCGGCAGAGGGAACCGGTACATCCATTGGCTGCCCGGTTTTTACAGCACCTGGCATCAACAGGAAGTCTATCCAGGATTTTGATTACCACACGTCTCTTTCCCACGCCACTCGAAGAGCTTTCCGGTGTCAAACATATCTTTTTGAAAGGGCTTTCAGAGGTAGATGCGGTGCGGTTTTTACGCAGCGAAGGTGTGAAAGGGACCCGTGCCGAATTGGAACAGGCGGGAAACGTCTACGACTTTCACCCATTGATGTTAAAGCTGTTGGCTTCTTCTATCAAACGCAGCAGGACAAAAGATATACAGGAAGCCTTTCGCCTCAATCTCATCGATCAAAAGGACCCCCATTTTTACGATGGCATCCCGGAATACGAGATGCTCAAGCGCGGAATGACACAGGAGGAGAGAGTTCAGAATGGTTACTGGGTTGCGTATAAGATAGCCGATGTTTTGGAACAAAGGAAGTTAGAAAAGTGAAAGAAAGAAAATTCCAAATCCCAAAGGGAGTGGCACCCCCAGCCGAATAGAAATTCCAAATTCCAAATTCAAAATTACAAACAAGAAAGGTGCCTTATGGGCATATTTGTTAACGCCTTCGGCGAAGAGTACACAACGGCATTTTTAAGCCCTATAAGTATTATTTTTTGCCTGTCACCTTTCCTTTTTTTGTGCTTTGATTCTTTTCTTCCATCTTTTGTGTTTCCTCCCCTGCTCTTTTTATCATCTTATCTGTTTCTGTTTCATCAAGAAGTTCAGATGGTTCTGCTGCTTCTAATTTATCTTTAACCCATTCAAATACAGTATCAGCAAGGCTTAACGCTTCCTGGAATTCCTCTTTGGTAACCGGATCTTCCTTTCCTGGATACCTTGTTCTGACAGCATATACTGAAAGTGACGCCGATTTCTTGATTTTATCCGGAACTTCAATAGTATTATCTTCTAATGTTTTTATTAAAGTGCCGATATCGTGTGTCCACTCAAATTCAATATTTTTAAAAACCATAAGCCCTTTAAGAGCTTTCTCTACTGACTGCTGGCAGTCAAAACACATATCTTCATATAAAATATGAATATTGCGCGAAAAGCTATCGACTCGTGCCCGTTCGAGATTACTTCTTGAACGCTCAAGCCATTGTTGGTGCAGTGGTTTCTCTTTCATAAATTGCTTTCCCGTATTTATCCACCTGGTTATAAATGAGATATTGGTTATCTTTAAGGCGTTCAAATTCTTCCTCTGTCTCCACAATCAAATCCACCGGAATGCCAATACCCTCTTTTGCCATTAAGTAGTACAATTCTTTTTCCATTTCCCTGGTATTTTTCCCGTTTTTTACAAGGACAAAGATATCATAGTCGCTTCTTTTATTGGATTTACTCATTGCCCGTGAACCAAATAGAAATATCTTTTGGGGAAATATAGTGCTAACAATTACATTTACAATCTTTGCAAGCTCTTTATCCTTTATTTGCATGTTCTAAATATATTATTAAAACAGCTTTATGTCAACAGCAAAGGCAATCAAAATCATCTTTGACTTTACTTTCCCTCTATGGTATCTTTATTCCTTGTAATTGTCAATAATTAATTGTCAATTGTTAATTGGGGTTGACTATGAAGGTATTTATTTCTTCTACTTATGAGGATTTGAAGGAATACAGGGAGAGAGCCATCGAGGTGGTGAATCGCTACGATTGCCAGCCCGTGGCAATGGAATTTTTTATGAGTCAACCGCAAGACGCTGAAACGGTATGTGATAAGGAAGTCCAGGAGTGCGATATTTTTATCGGTATCTATGCCCACCGGTACGGATTTATGCCCAAAGGACAAACCAAATCCATCACCCAACAGGAATACGAACTGGCAAAAAAATCAGGCAAAGATTGCCTATGTTTTATTGTTCTTCTGCGGCCAGGTGCTGCTGGAATCGAAAGAACCTCAAAAATTGCTGGGATTAACAGCCGCAGAACACCTGCAAATAACCAAAGAATACGCCCTGGATGTGTCTCAATTCTCCGATCTCTATCAATCAGAGGACCCCCATTTTTACGATGGCATCCCCGAATACGAGATGCTCAAGCGCGGAATGACTGAGGAGGAGCGAGTAAAAAACGGATATTGGGTGGCATACAAGATAGCCGATGTTTTAGAAAAGAAGTTAGGAAGGTAAAGGGAAAAAAATTACAAATTCCAAATTACAATGACCGAAATTACAAACAAAATAGGTGCCCTACGGGCATATTTGTTAACGCCTTCGGCGAAGAGTACACAGCGGCATTTTTAAGCCCTATAAGAATTTACCTATCCACAAGCCGGAACCAAAAAGGCTATTATTCACCGCAGAGCACGCTGAGAACGCAGAGATGTTTTTTGTTATAAAATTTTTTCTCCGCGATCTCCGCGGTCTCTGCGGTGATTTTTCCCCTGCCACTCTATTTACCCTCCATATATCCTACCGGATATAAGGGAGTTATCTCCCCTAGAAAAAGAATTATCTCCGGTAGAAAAGAATTTTTTAAGTGTGGATATGAAAAATTTCAACCTTGACTTGGTGGAATTTACCCTGGAGTCTGATTTTTTTACACTAGCCGGATTCCAGTGGCAAGAATGGGACTGAAGTGCCGCCGATTATCCATGACCTCACCTCAACCGGATATGACCAATGCACACTGTAATGCACAATTCATTGCCCTGGTAAATGGGTTTAACACACTGCCAGGATTGAGATGTCACTGAGAAATCACGATCACGTGATAACATGGTCTGAAGTAAAAAAATTTTTGTATGTTGTATTGCGTTATGGGCAAAAATATTTTAAAATATAGGTAAGATGAATACAAAGGCTATTAAAATACTAATCATAGAAGATGAAATCGCGTTGCGGAAATCCTTGAAAAAATTAATCCAATTGCGAGGATACCAGGTGGATGAAGCAGCGGATTTCACTTCTGCCGTCAACCAGATCCGCTCTCACAATTATGATATTTACTTGTTGGACTTAAAACTCCCTGATGGACACGGGCTTCAACTGCTCAAGAAATACCCCGGGAAAATGCAGGCGCGAACGATTATTATGACCGCGCATGCCACAATCCCCAGTGCAGTGGATGCCATCAAAAGCGGCGCCTATTACTACCTGGAAAAACCCCTGGAAGAAGAACTGTTGTTCATCCAGATCGAAAAGATCGTGGAGATCGCCCAATTAAAACAAAAAAATCTCTCCTTCAAAAATGAATTGATCTCCCAGCATTCATCCGACGAAATCATCTACAAAAGCCAGAAAATGGCTGAAGTGGTTTCCATGGCCAGGGAATTCGCAAAAACCGACGATACGGTTTTACTCCAGGGAAATACCGGCGTAGGGAAGGAAATAATCGCCAAATTCATTCACAAGAACTCAAAACGAAAAGAAAAAGAATTTCTACCCATCAACTGTTCCTCTATCCCGGAGCAGCTGTTTGAATCGGAATTGTTTGGATTTAAAAAAGGTGCCTTTACCGGTGCTTCTGAAAATTACAGCGGGCGATTTCTCCAGGCAGACAAAGGCACCCTGTTCCTGGATGAAATCGGCGAAATTCCAATGCACTTGCAGGCCAAACTACTGCGAGTCCTGGAAGATGGAGTGATTTATCAATTGGGAAAGAAACAACCTCAGAAAGTTGATGCCCGCTTAATCGCAGCCACCAATAAAAACCTCTGGGAAGAAGTCCATGCGGATCTGTTTCGAAAAGACCTCTATTTCAGGCTGACAGAAAGCATGATAACCATTCCGCCACTTAAAGAAAGAAAAGACGATATCATGCCGCTGGTCTGGCATTTCATCTCAGTATTCAATGATCTATTCGACAAAAAGATAAACCGAATTAAAAAAGAGGCAGAATCGTATCTAATGGAATATCCATGGGAAGGAAATGTGAGAGAACTAAAAAATGCCATTAAAAGTATTTTTTTACTAAAAAGCAGCGACGCCATCAGCCTCAATGATATACTAATGTCTCTTCATAAGGATGAAAAAAATTTTGGAGAAACTTTTGTAACACTCCAGGAATATGAACTCAAGTATATCAAAAAGGTCCTGGAAGCCACCAATTATAACGTTAAGAAAACAGCCAGGATCCTAGAAATCTCAAGAGCCAGGCTGTACAGGAAACTTAAACTCTTAGATATAAATCTCGAAAAGGAGTTTGACAGCGTAACCGAAGCCGAAACAGAAACAGAAAATGAAAACCCTTAATACCTGACTAAAAATGTTTAAAAAAGACTATAGCAAATTGCTGGAACAAAGTCTGACTGAAATCGAAAAATTGAATTATTACGAACAGTTTTTCGATTTGTTCCCGGACTTTTTCGTTAAACATCTCCCGGTTTCGGAATTATCTCTTTTCCTGTTAAATAGACAAAAAACCGAGTTCATTGCCTATCATGAAGGCAAAAATACACAATTAGAACTTGACCCGGTGACACCGAACTCAAATCTAATCATCTATTTGAAAAATTCAAAAAAAACAATCGTTGTCAAAGATGAAAAACCCTCGAGAATACGCTATCTGCAAAAAGCTAACCCCGATCTTTTTGAAACGATGACTGTGGAGGTCATCATCCCCCTGTTTTCTATGAATGAACTTCACGGTTTCATCGTGATAAAAGCCGACAGCAAAACCTATAAAGAATTGGAACATATCACCGGCTTTTTCAAAATCTTTGCCAACATCCTCATTCCCCTGGTTATTTGTGAACGCATCCAGGAGGAAAGCAACCGGAACTATTACAAGATATACCGGATGGACCGGTTGGCAATGGTGGGAGAACTGGCCGCCTCCGCTGCCCATGAAATCAAAAATCCCCTGTCCGGGATATCCACGTTTCTCAAATATTTCACCGAATTGCCAGACTTTAAAAAAGAAGATATTATCGATGAATTAGAAATTATGAAACAATCCGTCCAGCGGATCGATGAAATTGTAAAATCATTCCTCAGTTTTTCCAGGTTTAAAAAAAGGAAAATAGTCAAACTCAGTCTTGGCGAAGCCATTGAATCCTCTCTTCAATCCATCGCCTTAAAAATTCCCGCCGCTGTCAAACTGGCAAAAAAAATAGACGAAGATTTAACAGTTGAAAGTGATCTTCAGCAGCTCCAGCAGGTGCTGGTTAATATATTATTCAATGCTATTGAAGCCATCGATAAAGAAAAAGGAGAAATCGTCATTTCTACCTATGTATCCGGTCAAGATCAATTGCCCTCTAAAGAGTTATTTAATATCTCAATTAAAGACAACGGCCCCGGCATTGATGAATCCTTTAAAGAAAAGCTTTTTCAACCCTTCCAGACCACCAAAGAGGAAGGCACCGGTCTGGGATTGTATACCTGTTACGGCCTGATGAAATCCCTGGGGGGCACCATCAAAATCAACAGCAGCAAACGGGGAACCGAAGTCCTGCTCTCACTTCCCTATTCCTTTGACGATGAGATAGACGAGTAATTTATTAGCGCTCTGAAAGAAACTGGAAGTAGAGTTCCTTGAGACTTAAATTTTTCATCTTTGCCGCTTTCAATTCCAGTAAGAGTTTTCCCTTTTTCATAAAACCGATGCGGTCACCAATCTCCGGTGCAAAAAATACATCATCACTGAGGTATAGAACAGTACCCCCATCCTTTTTAAGGCGGTAAATGCTTTTCTTAAATTCAAGATTATAATCAAGAGGCATACCTTTAACAAAGTCCCGGATAATGTAATTCTTACTTCCTTTAAGCCTAGCCAGGGAAAAAAGAATTCGTCGCCACTCCACCTCTTCAATCTCACCGATTCGTTTTTGGGAAATTTCTTCCATATTCAATTTTATATAGAGTTCTTCAAACTCATCTTCGGAAATATTCATTGTTTTTTTGAAAAATGACATAATATGACCGGCTTTCATATCCCGGGGCCACAGCCCGGCGCTGTCTAAATAGACCAATTGTTGATTCGCCTTATTCCAGTTAGACAGTATATTCACATTGTCGACTTCTACCGTTCCTCTAAAATCCCTTTCC
>JABAOF010010652.1_pt1 | contig 15332 bp, 10 predicted proteins | sample 7062171 | NCBI WGS metagenome assembly JABAOF01 (sample SAMN14538628, study PRJNA623070) | marine sediment metagenome | biome: marine biome [ENVO:00000428]; feature: marine pelagic biome [ENVO:01000023]; material: deep marine sediment [ENVO:00002113] | place: India: Gulf of Khambhat ...
CGGTTTTCCGATGGTCTTAAGGAATTGTTAAAAGAGGAAAATGCTATTTTTATTGAAATCGGTCCCGGCCGGATTTTGGGAATGATGGTGAGGGTCCATCCTGACAAAAAAGCCCATCAAATGGTTCTCAATACTGTCAAACACCCCCAGGAAAGAGTCTCGGATGATGATTTCCTGTTGGATAAATTGGGGCAGTTGTGGCAGCATGGGCAATCCATTGATTGGACCGGATTTTATGGTAATGAAAAGAGATTTCGCTTACCTTTACCAGGGTATCCTTTTGAGGGCAAATGGTTTTGGATTGAAATGAAGAACCTCAACCCTGTGGATGGGATACCATTATTCTCGCAGGCAGCGGGAGGTGCGCAGGGTAGTGAGACAGGTATCGAAGGTTTACCGGCAGAGGGTGATAGTGACGCAGTCCCCCGGAATGAATTGGAAGCGAGGATTGCCCGGATGTGGACTGAAATGATGGGATTGGACAGTGTGGGGATTCACGATGATTTTTTCAATCTCAACGGCAGTTCCCTGGTGGCGACCCAGATGATGGCCCGCCTGATGCAAGAGTACCAGGTAGAAATTCCTATTACCCGTTTTTATGAACAACCCACCGTTGCGCATCTCGGAGAAATTATTAAGGAGTTAAAGGAACAAAGTTAAAAAATCACAAATTACATGGAGGATGACATGATGTTAAAGAAACTGTATTTTATAATTATACCGGTAATAATTTTGGCGGGAAATTTGTTGTGGCCGGTGGAATTATTGCAAGAAGACCAATTAATCAAAGCGGACAAAATTCCTGAAGCGGAAGAAATCGTCATCGATGGTAACCTGGAGGAGGCGGTATGGAAGCAGCCGCCCATCGAAAAAGTATTCATCACCATGATGCCTACATTCGGGGGGAAGTTGGCTGAAAAGACCGAGGTGTGGGCCGCTTATGACAAAGAAAACCTTTATTTTGCTTTCAGGTGTTATGACACCCAGCCGGACAAAATAAAGACCTCAGTGGCGCAGAGGGATAAAATCGAAAATGATGACCGCATCGGGATTTGGCTTGACACGTCGGGCACAAAACAGACCAGTTATGAATTTTATGTCAATCCCAGCGGCATCCAGATGGATGCGGTGAACTCGTCGGTAGGCAAGTATGACCTCACCCCGGATTTTGTTTGGGAGAGTGCCGCCAAACTGCTTGCTGACGGCTTTCAGGTGGAAGTCCGCATCCCGTTGGAGAGTATCCGTTACCAGGTAGGCAAAAATAATCAAACCAAAATGCGGGTGATGTTTTTTCGGCAGGTCTCTCACCTGGGTGCCATGGCTACCTGGCCTGAAGTGAAACCCGGTCAAACCGACTTAAACTGCATGACCACCCTGGTTTACCAGGGTCTCAAAAAGAAGGGGCTTAAACTGGACATACTCCCCAATTTTACTTACAGTGTGGACTCTGACCGGGCGGCGCCGGATAAATGGGATAAGCAAACCGATACCAATATCGGTGCGGCGGTAAAGTACGGCATTACTTCTTCCATCACGGCAGAAGCCACGGTGTACCCTGATTTTAGCCAGGTGGAGAGTGATGTATTCCAGGTGGAGATCAACCAGAGGTATCCATTATTTTACAGTGAAAAGCGGCCGTTTTTTATGGAAAGCCAGGAGGTATTGGATTTTACCATTGTTCATGATGTGATGGCATCGGTGCTGGAAAAGGGAATGATCATATCGCCGATTCATACGCGCCGCATCGTGGACCCGGGTTGGGCGGTCAAACTCAGCGGTTCTTCCGGTAAGGTAAACTTTGCATTTTTGGCAGCCGACGACCGTTCACCCGGTTGGTCCCGGGGGACCGACATCAATCCTCATGAAGGCAAACGTGCCTTGTTCGGGATTGTCAGGGCCAAATACAACTTTGGCCAGGATAATTCCCTGGGGGTCCTTTACACCGGCCGTCATTTTACCGCAGCGGATGAACGGAATGATGTCGGGGGTGTGGACCTCAAGTACCGGCTCTCTAAAAATCTCAGGGCAAGCCTGTCTTATCTTCACAGTATAACCCGGCAGGGGGAAGGTTTGGCATTGGAAAACGGTAACGGTTTAAATGCTATCCTCCAGTATCTCAGTCCCCGCCTTATTTTCATGAGCTCTTATGAACGGTATGACACGGATTTCTTTATGGCCAGTGCTTTCCAGAACCGGGTGGGGATCAGCCGCTGGTGGTTCGGAATCGGGCCGTACATTAATGTAAAAATAAAACAAATGCCCTGGCTTAAGCGGTTCATACCGTATATTCACTATTCCAGGCTGCACGACCTGGGCACCAAAATGAATGATATCAGCCGGGTGTTCGGTGCATACATGAATTTTACGCCAATGGGCCACCTCTACCTCGAATACCGCAGTGAAGATGAAGCATGGAAAGGTAGACTTTTCGATAAAAACTACTTCATTGTCCTGGGAAATATGCAATTGCTCAAATGGTTAAATTTAAATGTGTGGATGTACCTGGGCGGTCAAATCTATTATCATACGGACGATCCCTTTTTGGGAAATGACCGGACCATCGACCTCGGCGTTACCCTGGAACCCAGCATCAAATTAAAGATAGGCCTTAATTATTCCCATTCTGATTTTAAAGATAAGCAGACACATGAAAGAATCTATTCCGTTAACATTTACAATTTCACCGCCGCCTACCAATTCAACAAGTATTTTTTCGTACGGGGAATCCTGAGATACGATGACCTCCAGGAAAAATTGTTAACCGATTTGTTGGCTTCCTTTACCCTGATACCCGGAACCGTGGTCCATCTGGGTTACGGTTCCCTTCACTTGAAAAACCAGTGGCAGGGTAACAAATGGGTGCCGGGTCAGGGAGAGCTTTTAAGAATGAAACAGGGGTTATTTTTTAAAGCCAGTTACCTCTGGCGGATTAAATAAATAAAGGAGAAGAGCAATGAAAATGATCAAGCATGCAGCGTTAAGCGTATTGGTTATATTTTTGTTCACATGGGTATTGGGTTCAGCGGTATCGGCTGAAGAGAAAAAACAGGAATTATCGGAAGAAGATCAAAAAATGATGGAACTCCTGGAGACGTATGCCACCCCGGGGGAAAACCACAAACATCTCGAATATTTTGTGGGTGAATGGGAAAGCCAGGTAAAGATGTTTGGTGATCCCGGTACGGAACCGATAACTCACCAGCAGGCGATTACGGTTAAGTGGATTTTGGGAAAGCGTTACCTTCATGCTCATCTAAGAGGAGAATTAATGGGGAAACCCTATGAAGTATTTGTTTACACCGGTTATGATAATTATAATAAAAAATACTTTGCCATCCAGTTGAGTACCATGGATACCGGTTATTTTATATCTTCCGGTACCCTGGATAAGAGTGGTAAGATCAGGACAGAGACCGGTATCATGGATGAAGTCACCGGTGAAAAAATCAACGTTAAAGCCGTCACCACGTTAATGGACAGGAACAAATACATGTACGAATTTTATTCCATTGATTCAAAAGGTAAAGAGACCAAAGCCATGGAGATTATTTATTACCGGAAAAAGTAGGACAACAGCGATGAGCAAGAATGATGCGAAACTGGATAAAGTAACGGTAATGGATGCCGTTGACCTGTATATATTTACGGATAAAGAAGCCAAACACCAGGACACCATAACCGTCATCGTGCAAGACCGCCAGGCACTGTTAATCGACACCGCTTTCCCGAGGTATTCCCAACGGGTAAAGGCAGAACTGGAAGAGCAACGGATCGAGCCGAAAATCATTGTATTATCGCATTATCATGGGGATCATGCCAGTGGATGTTCGGTTTTTTCCGGGTGTGACATTTACGTCAGCGAGTATTACGAACTCAGTTATAACAATTGCCGGGTATTTGAGCCGCAGTATACATTTATACCTCCCACGCAATTAATCCGGGAAGGAGACCAATTGGCTTTTGGAGATTTTAAGTTAAAATTCCTTCATTCCCCCGGTCACAGCCAATGCAGTATCATCACGCAGGTGACAGGCAGCATCCTCCATGTAGGGGATTTAATCATGATGACCAAAGACAAAAAAGCGTCCCTGCCCTTTATCAGTGACGGCGGTAATTTTGCGGAACACATTAAAAGCCTTGAACTGGTAAAAAAATTAGACCCGGAAATCATCGTGGTGCCTCATGGAGGGATGGTGGATAATAAAGAAGACATTGGGAAAATGGTAGATGACCGGGTGTATTACCTGGAAAAGACCTCGAGTTCATATGGAACTTTGCCGCTGCCCGCGTGTCTCAAGGGGGATATTTCTGAATATGATTATCTTGAATTTCACGACACCAACCTGATGCGGTTGTTGCAATAGTGTTATTAATAGTTGTTAGGCTGTTGTCTTTTCATATAATCAAAGTATTTTTCTGTTTCTTGCTTCACAATAGGTGCCAATAAAATAATGGCAATCAAGTTTGGGATGGTCATGAACGTAATCACCATATCGACAAAATGCCATACGATTTCGATTTCACCGATAGCACCCAGGAAGACAAAAAGGCCGTAAATATATCGGTAAGGTTTAACAAATTTTTCACCGAAAAGATACTCTGCCCCCCTGGTTCCATAATAGGACCAGGAGATAATGGTTGAGAAAGCAAAAAGAAGGAGTCCGCCGGCAACAACATGTCCGGCAAAGTTTTCCAATCCAATCCGGGAAAGCCCCCTTGAAAAACCTTCTACTGTCATTCCTACGCCTTCTATTCCACAATCCCATGCCCCGGTCAAAATAATGACAAGGGCGGTCAGGGTACAGATGATCAGGGTATCTACTAATGGGCCCACAGATGCAACCAGGCCTTCCCTTACCGGGTGTTCGGTTTTGGCGGCAGCATGGGCAATAGCAGCAGACCCCTGACCGGCTTCATTGGAAAACAGTCCCCTGGCTACTCCGTATCTAAGAGTGATAATAAAAACCGAACCAATAAATCCACCCACAACTGCAGTCCCGGTAAAAGCACTCTTAAAGATCAGCAAAAATGTCCCGGGAACTTTATCAATGAAGACTAAAATAATGGTAACAGCACTGACAAAATAGAAAAAAGCCATAAATGGGACCAACTTTGAAGTCACTTCAGCAATTCTTTTTATTCCTCCCACAATAACCAGCAAAACAACAAAAGTGACAGCCGCTCCCGTGATGAGGACGGGAATGTTATAATTTGTCTTTAAAACATCCGATATAGAGTTGGATTGGGCCATATTCCCTGTTCCCAATGAACATAAAATGGTAGCTGTGGCAAAAACAACAGCCATTACTTTGGAAAAAGAACCCAGTTTCTTTTTTAGTCCCATTTCCATATAGTACATGGGACCTCCTGAGATTGAACCATCCTCATGAACTTTTCTGAATTTAAAAGACAGGGTGCATTCGACAAATTTAAGAACCATCCCTAAAAAGCCGGTCACCCACATCCAGAATATGGCTCCCGGACCACCGTAATAAATGGCCAGGGCAACGCCAACAATATTCCCGGTCCCAACTGTTGCAGATAATGCGGTGGTCAGGGCACGAAAATGATTGATATCACCGGTATCTTCCTTTTTATCATATTTGCCGCTGATGACCTGTAAGGCATGCCCCAGTTTGGTTACATGAAGGAACCTGAACTTAAACGCAAAGTAGATCCCGGTGGGTACCAACAGGATTAAAAGGAGATATCCGCCAACGTACTCGTAGTATTTAACGAAAATGTTGTCGATAAATTTTACAATTTCTTCCATAATTGACCTCAATTTTTTGTGATGTTTATTTTAGGATAATAATAAATCAAATATATAACCTATTGCCGGGTAAAAGTCAAATAAAACCAGTTCAATTTTGTGAATAAAATTCTAAAATTAGAATTACTGACTTATTGCGCTAAAAACACTTGATATTTTCTTTTCTTTTTGCTACATTATCCCCAATGCTGAAATAATACCGGTTGGAATGAGCCAATGAAAAAGAAGATACTTATCGTGGATGATAATATAGAGGCTCGCCTTCTCCTGGAAACATTACTTAGGGGAAGCGGGTCTGCAGTGGTCAGTGCTGCCAATGGTGCGGAAGCAGTGGAAAAGCTGCAAAAAGAAACCTTTCACCTGGTCATTTCAGATATCCTCATGCCGGTAATGGATGGATTTCAATTGTGCCGCGAGTGTAAAGCCAGCGACAAACTCGGGCATCTGCCCTTTATTTTTTATAGTGCCACTTATACGGATAACAAAGATGAAGAGTTAGCTTTAAAACTGGGAGCTGATCGATTTTTACGAAAGCCCATGGAGCCAACCGCTTTTATAGAGACTATACAGGCATTGCTTAAAGATACGGAAAAAAGAAAGCTAAAACCGGGCAGACCGCCGGATTTAATGGATAAGGAAGAAATTTCCAAACTTTACAGTGAGCGGTTGGTGAATAAGCTGGAGAAAAAGACCCTGGCATTGAAAGCGGAAATTCTGCAGCGCCAACGGGTAGAAAAAGCTCTGCGGATTTCAGAGGAGAAGTACAGGGCAATAGCCGAGACGGTCCCGGTTGCAGTAACCGTCAGCGACCTGGAGAGAACCATCACCTATGCATCTCCCCAAACCGCTGATTTGCACGGTTTTGATTCTCCCGGAGAACTGCTGATATCGATACCGCCATCCCCTGCGGATTGATTCTCAACGAGTTGATTTCCAATGCTTTAAAGCACGCGTTTCCCCGTGGTAAAAAGGGCAATATTTATATTTCCATACAACCGGTAGAAGCACCGTTTTATGAATTGACGGTCCGGGATAACGGGGTGGGGATGCCCGGGCATTTTAACCTTGAGGAAACGGATTCGCTGGGGATGAAATTGGTAAAAATGCTCACCGATCAGATTGAGGGTTCAATAACCATAACACGTGATAAGGGCACAACAATTAAAATAAAGTTCCCCAAAAAATGAAATTCTCCCTTGACCCCTTTTTTCGTAGGAAAGGGGAGAAGGAAAGGGGCGGGCTAGGTTAAAAATTTGCCTGTCCCCTTAAATTTTGTCCCCTTAAATTTTGAAGGGTCCCAAATGGCAAAACTTTGTTTTTTTTGCGCGTTTTTACAGAATATTAATAAAAGACTCTTGACAAATTGAACTAAAGTCGTTATATTTTAACGCTAGTCTTTTGGAGGAATTTTCAACATGAAGTGGAATGCCGATCAACTCTTTTGTTTCGATTTACCCACCACACCTCAGCCTGAAATTGGCAAAATCCTGGTTTCCGGTGCGTCCGGGTATGTCGGTGGCCGATTGGTCCCGGAACTTCTTGCCAGGGGATACCAGGTCAAGGTGATGGTGAGGGCGGATTCCCCGGAATATAAAGAGAGATGGCCAGAGGTCGAAGTTGTTGTGGCGGATGCGCTTGATAAAGAGGGGTTAAGAAAAGCGTTGCAAGGAATTCATACGGCTTACTACCTGATTCATTCGATGCTGCTGGGGGAAAAGCAATTTGAGTTAGCAGATATCCAGGCGGCCAGGAACTTCAGGGAAGCAGCAGAAGAGAATCTTGTGAGTCGAATAATCTACCTGGGCGGCCTTGGTGATGTTAATTCAAGTCTATCGCCCCACCTTAGAAGCCGGATGCAGGTGGCCGAGGATCTCCGGCAAGGAGTGATCCCGGTTACCGTACTCCGGGCAGCCGTTATTATCGGTTCGGGAAGCGCCTCATATGAGATTCTAAAAAACCTGGTAAAAAAATTCCCTGTCTATCCTTCTCCTACCTGGGCAAGGACCAAATGCCAGCCTATTTCTATTCGGGATGTGATAAAATACCTGGTGGGTGTCCTGGAAACAACGAAAGCAAAAGGAAAATCCTACGATATTGGTGGAAGAGAAATTCTAACCTATCAACAAATGATGAAAATCCTTGCTAATATAATGGGTAAAAAAAGGATTTTTATACCGATTCCTTTTTCCACTTCCAGGTTTTTTGCCTATATTACCAGTCTCTTTACTCCCGTACCTGCCAGGATGACCATGTGCTTGATGGGGGGATGCAAAAATGAAGTGGTTTGTCAAAACAACGATATAGAAAAGATATTGCCCTTTTCCCAACTTACCTACAAGGAAGCTGTGCTTAGAGCGATGACGCGGGAGGAGCAGGATGAAATTCATACCCGCTGGTCTGATGCCTATCCGCCTGCTCATGAACTGGCCATGAAACTGAATGAGCTCCCAAAAGCTCCAGGGTATACCAGTTCCTATTCGATTCCCACGACAAAAAATAAAACATCGATTTTCAAGAATATTTGCAAAATCGGTGGAAAACAGGGTTGGTTTAACAGTAACTTATTATGGAGGCTTCGAGGTATGATCGACCGAATCCTCATGGGAGTGGGGACATCTCGCGGCAGGCGGAGTGATTCTTCGCTGCGAATTAATGATGTCATTGATTTCTGGCGGGTGGAGGACCTGAAACAAAATGAAATGCTGCTGCTGCGAGCAGAGATGAAATTGCCGGGTAAGGCCTGGTTGAAGTTTAATATCCACCAGCAAGGGGCTAAAAATGTGTTATCGGTGAGTGCATTTTTTACCACCCGGAGCTTCTTTGGAAAAGTTTACTGGTACATATTTCTACCCTTTCATTACTTCATTTTCTACGATATTATTCACCAGATTGAAAAGAGAAGTTAGGAGAACGGGATCATCAAATGGTAATGGGCTGCGTAAAAATTTTGGACTTGTTGGTTAATTTATCCGTTAAATCAATGATTAAATAATATTTTCCCTTGTCCAGGGAAAGAAAGGGTATCTCTAATTTGATTTTGGCCCTGGTTGCCTGTAAAACGTTGGATTTATCATATACCAACTCCTCACTCCCTTCCCGCATCACCATCACCCGTACCTCTATAAGTCCGAGTTTTTTGCCCTCCACTTCTTTTCTTAAATAATTAACCAACGATACCTTTAAGCGTCTATTCTTAAAGGAAAAACCGGTTGTATCGATTTGTGAGGTTTTTTTTTCTTCTTCAAATTGGGGATTCAACTTTAGTTTTTTAATATAGAAGATATTGTATCCCCCGTTACCAATTACTTTTACTTTTATTTTTCGATCTTTGTTATGCTTTTCCCCGGGTGCATAAGATAAAATATAATATACATCTTTTCTTTCCGAGACTTTTTCCAGGGATTCCTGTAATTTGTTGGTTAAAATGACATCCCCGCCAGTAGCCCTGCTGATTGCCCTGAAGCTGTTTTCATAATCCGATACTGTCTCAGAATAGTCGAAATCCTGGGATGTTGTGGTCCGGCGAGATCGGAATAATAATACGTGAAACGTGGCATTGGCTTTGAAAAAAGCCTCCTGGATTTCCTGCAAAGGAAAGCTCTGGGATACTTTAAAGGAATATTTTAATTTTTGCAGCATCTGTTCCAGGAGGGGGGTGGTGGGCTTGTCAAAGTGTCCGGTAATCCAATCTCTTATTTTCTGTTCAATCCGGCTGAAGGAACCGAATTGAGGAAAAACCTCCCGCTGCTGAAACACAATAACCCATTTCTCCATCTGGATATTTTTCAATACATCCGCAAACCAGTAAAATTTTTTTACATCCGGGATTAAATATTTTTTCGCATAGTCATCCCAGATGCGTTTATAATTGCTTAAAAAAACCTTTGTCGCCTGGTCTACAAAGTAGTTTTGAAAAAATTGATTGACTTCCTCATCCAAACGTGTAAATACCCGGTTCAGTTCACTCTTGGCTTTCATTGAATATAAACTGAGGATTTTTTTCAACACAGGTAAGCAGCGGATCATTTCCCTGGAATTATCGATATTAAAGGTTCTATCCGGCGTAATAATGACAACCCTATCGGTTTCCCTGTAAATGGTATTAAAGAATGTATCAATTCCGTTGGCCACATCCTGGTTAAAATCAAAAATATTAAAAATAAGTACAAAGAATCGACTTTTCTCCTTTTTTTTCAAGGGAGTCGTTTCTATATCGCTTTTAATTTGCCGGCTGATGACCTGGAAGGTGTTTATTTGTTGTAGTTTTCCGTCTTCATAGAGTTGAAAGTCTTTTTTTTGCAGGCCTTCCACGGGATTCCCTTTTTGGAACACGCGTACCGGCACCAGTACGTTAACCACCTCGACTTTTTCCAGGATTCGTTCCTGTTCTTGGGGGGAATAATTTGAGTTTTCATATCCCCAGACGCTAACCATTAAAGCACAACATATTATACCTGTAACAATTTTCTTCATTTCTGTTCATCCTCGCTGCTTTTTGATTGTCTACTCCCAACTGCCAGCTGCTTACTCTTTTTTCTCTTTCTCTTTCTTTTTCTTTTTTTCTTCTTCTTTCTTTTTTTTCTTTTCGATATTTATCTTAGCGTACTTTTGCCGGGCAATTTCGGACTTGTAATAGCGGTGCAGGAAATCATAAACCACCAGTTCATGCAGTCGCTGTTTGGATTTAAACAAGCGGTTGATCATCATGTGGCTGTAACTGGCCAATAAATCATTCAATGGTACCTGCAGCTGATTGTTTTGGTTTAAATCCAGTATTTCCTTTACAAATGGCTTAACAGCAGCGGATTTTTGCGTCAGTAATTGGAACAACGGGTACATTTCACTGACTTCATCGTTGGAGCGATCCATCAATTCATTAATTTGCGGACGATTGGCCCGGAATTTTTTTTCCATCTGGTCTTTCAAGCCGCGGTTCATATTAAATTCCCTGCCGAAATTCTCTCTCAGCATGGTGACCTGGTCGAACCGCTGCTGCATGTCAAATTGAAAGTCCTCCAGCATACTTTCAACAGCCCGGAGCGCAAACAACCAACGAATCCGTTCGCCTTCATCCCCTTCAATCAACGAGAGCATATCCACGATCATTTTACTGTCAAAGAAAAATATTTTTTCCGCCAGGTCCATGGAATGAATACCGTAGCGTTCCACTTCCCGTTCATAGGTATCCACCTGGATTTTCGCTAACAGGTTGTGTTGGATGAACCAGGCAGCAGACGATCGCACCGCCAGGATCACGGGTGTCATGTTTTTGGCGTCAGGGATGTGAAAACGTACCCGCGTATGCAGCTTGGGGTCGGCATAGCGGATGAAAAACCAGTAATCGATCAACCGGTTGGCTAAAAGCTGCTCGGTGATGGGTTTTATCATCTCCGTCAGGATGAGGTCAGCGGTCTTGGGACCGGTATAAAATTTATAATACAACCACTCATCCCCAATGATAAATGTCCGCTTTAGTGCGGTATGTTGTTCTTGCGTTTGCTCTTGCTTCGTATTGGCTTCCATTTTTATTCGTTATTTTTTACGTTATTTGTTATTTATTATTCGCTTGGTCTTCTTGCTGCTGCTGCGCTTGTTGGGAATCGGCATCCAGTTTCCCGGCATTATAAAAAGAAAAGATAAACTCATTGGTAAATACACCTTCTTCGCCTTTGACAATAGAATTGCCAGGATCGAACAGGAATTCCTCCAACTGGAAACCTCCCCTGTTTTTGGTTACGGAAAACAGGGTGCGAATGCACATGAGGTTCTCCAGGTTGATGAACAACTTATTATCGCTGTCCGCCAACCACACATATGCAGGCATGCGCAGCTTTGTGCGCCACTCCTGGATAGCACCGTACAGGGGATCATCTTCTTTTATCTTTACGATATCTTTTAAATCATCCCTGCGAATGTTCCAGGTGGCCGGGTTAAAGATTAAATTTTTATAAATCACCCGGGGCAAGAAGTCGTATTCATTGGCAAGAGGTCCCCAGTTAAATCCAATTCCGCCCCTGAGGTTCTGGGTTTGCATGTCAGCCAGGAAATGGTAAACCGGGAGCGCATTATAAGAATAATTATGGGCATTGGTGAGGCGGGGGATAATTCGTTTATTTAAGCGTTTCGACCGCAGCACCACCTGGTTGGCTTTGACAGATACCATGAGATCATCCACCTTAATGTGAAATTCTTCAGGCACCGCAGCTTTTGCCAGGTAAGGTATTTCATAGGGGCGAAGCACGGGCCGCAGCAGCACGTTCCCCACCCGCGATTCGGGTAAATGAATAATTTCAGCCATGATCACATCCGGGTTCAATTCCCCTTCTTTTTTGGTAATCTCCTTAACAAATGTATCTGTCGTCTCATCCGCATGGCAAAAGCGACCCAACAGATTGCCTGCGCCTGAACCGCCAAAACCGCCCATTAAGACCCTGGGTTTGGGGTATTTATCACTTTTGTTTTCAACAATCTTCACCATGGTGGACAGGGAGTCGGGAAGGTCGTTCCAAACAGGCTCGAAAGGCTCCAATTCTTTTTCCGTGATTTCTACTTCGTAGCTGTTATTTGCCAGGGATTCCCGGTATTTTTTTAACAAAAAAGAAGTCACCGGGTTCCAATTGATCTCCTGGCTCGATTCACCTGATCCCGGTACGGCCAGGTCATCCACCAGCGGCGCCACATCACCGGCATCCCGGGTTTGCCTGTACCCGATACCGGCTTCGGTATCCAACGCCTGGAGCAGCGGTATTTCTTTGGTTTCCCACCGTTCAAAAAAAGCATCGCGGAATTGCGTCAATGTGGTGGCCGAGGGTCTTCGACTTAACCGGTTTAGCGCATCCATACCTTCCAATAAATCCTGGGCAACGCTTTCATCAACGACACAGTGACCAACAGGCTTGACCATGTCGGTCTGGAACAGGAATTTCAATTCAAACGTGGTGTTTAGCGGTTTGAGGTCTTCGGCGATGCGATGGTAATAGGAAACCGTGGTGCCGATCTTGCTTTGGTCTACTTCTTGTAACAAGTTCTTAATGTGGACAATATTTTCCCGGACATCATCGATGCCCTCCACTCCTTCCAATACCGCCAGGATCTGGTTCAGGAATTCCGGTCCGGTGATAGCCGGTTCCAGTTCATTGACCAGTAACTGGCTGCTGACCAATTCTTCGATAAATTCCCTGGCTTCTTCAGCGCTGATTTCTTCATCTACCAGGAGTCCAGCCAGGTCTTTTAAATAGGCACCTTTGCCAGCCACATCCAACACGTTCTGCAGGTACTCCGAGTGGTCTACTGCCACGATATGGTGAGTGCGCCGGGCTCCCTCCCGGTACCGGTATTCCACGTAACGCAGTTGATTGCCTACCGGGTAGACACTGGAATTGGGATACCACTTGATTTTTTCTTTAATCACCGGGTGCTTACCCAATTCCTGGGCCAGGGCGCAGAGATAATTCATATCCAACCGCGTATGGCGTGAATACTTTTCCTGGGGTGGAAGTTCCACTCGTGTTTCCTCATCCCAATTCCCCACATTGAATCCCGCAAATAACCCGAACGGTGTGGGACGGGTGGACATCCGCAGAACATAACGCATCAACCCATAATGCAGCCGCCTGACTTTTTTGTTATCGGTTAATTTCCCTTCTAACCGTGCGTGAAGCTGGGCATGAAGATCAGGCGAAGCTAAAAAAAGCGCCTCATCCACCACCGGGTTTTTACATACCTCCAATAACTGCTCCTCGGAGATATTTTTGCCGGATGTCAGGGATTCGATAAAGTCGAACGAAAACAGTGGAGACCGCAGTATAAATGACGAAAAATTTTTGTAAGGTATAGTTTTTCCTTTCATTTTCTTACTCTTAAATTAAAGTTCATTTTATCTGTTTACACGTCTATTGTCAACCCCCCGCCCCTCGGCGACCTTCTCTTCTCACCTTCTGACCGTCTGCCCTATGACTGTCTGACCCTCTGATCCACTGTTTCATCGAGCGGATGTAATCGGAAACCGCGCGCAGGGGGCAGAGATAATTACACCAGGGACGGGTAATAAATAAGGCAGCGATCAACACCACTGCCAGCAGTCCGAATTGAAAATAAGTACCGGTGAGGTTAAAGAATGTGCCAAACACCTCCACATTCACGTGAGCAGGGTTGCGAAAGAGCAGTGCCAGCACCACAGCGGCCCAGGCCAGGCTGCGCTGAATCCAGCGCATATACGAATGGTATTTCAAAGGAATTCTTGGTTTGGCACCACCGATAACCTTAAGTACCTCCTGGGTCGAACCAAACGGACAGAAGGTATCGCAATAGGGGCTTTTTTCTATCAATATCAATGGCAGCGAAACTCCCACTATTAACATATACCAATACAAATGGGTGTGCCAGTCGGGCCAGTACCCCAGTAAAAGGGAATTAATATTGATAATAGATAGAGGAATGGTATACACAAAGCCCAGCAGCAGCATGCCCATGATCCGGGAGACCCAGTGCATGGTCTTTTGGATTCTGGGTTTTTGCTTTATTTTTTTGCTGTAACCGGCAAAACCTGCTGCAAAGAGCAGCAGCAGGATCAGTTCCGGTAAACCGAAACAAAGGGGTTTTGCTTTCTCCGGTTCTACCGGCAGGTTTAAGGTTTTTCCTGCCACCTGGCGAAGGGCCTGGCGGGTCGAGTTAAGCAGCGCATTTAGCGAAAGGGTCGCGCCGGAAACAGAGTCCACATCCTCTCCCGGCAGGAAAGAATGTGAATAGCTCTTACCTATCAGGGAACCGGGAAACTCTTTGGCCAGGACCTTGCGGAAAAACGGGATTGTTTCTTTGTGGTCCACGATGGTGATGCCGGAGATCTTGCCGGATAGGTCCACACCCACGGCCACCCGCATGGGTCCTCCATAACCAGTGGCTTTGCCAATGGCTGCATAACCTATCACCGGTTTGTCCTGGTCTTTGGACTCTTTTGCTGCATATCCTGCATAGATTCCCGCAGAAACAGGTTTAAGAACTTCTGGCCCGGGCAGTGCTTCCTTCAAAAACGGCAGCAGGTCTGCCTCCTGCCGCAGTGCTCCCCCTATCCAGGCCGCGATAATCGTCACCAGGGCAATAACTCCTAGAATACGTTCAAATTTTTTCTTTTTTTTATTGTTCATTACCAGCCGGTTGTTCCTCTTTTTTGTTGCAGCTCCTTGTTTTACCTTTTTACATGTAAGTGTAAAGCCACATGACCATGGACCTGTGGATTCAGCATTGACGCACTGACAAAGAAAGACACATGCTTAATTCTTGTTTTAACGATAAATTACATTATACTGATTATTCGGATAATATCAAGGAAAAAAGGACAGTCAATCATGAGCGCATTTCCTTCACCCGTAAACCAATGAAATTAATCAAAAGTTTTTGCGGGGGTCCAGGCCCGCGGCGCATAGCGTCAACAGCCGCAGAAGGTCCTTCGGACCATCTCGAAGGCTTCCTTACCAGAGCCAACCAACCAGGTAACCACTTTTGAAATTGACATGAATTGAAAAGAGGGATGTTGTTTCAAACGTTTGGGGAAGCCTTCAAC
>JABAOF010003442.1_pt2 | contig 15329 bp, 13 predicted proteins | sample 7062171 | NCBI WGS metagenome assembly JABAOF01 (sample SAMN14538628, study PRJNA623070) | marine sediment metagenome | biome: marine biome [ENVO:00000428]; feature: marine pelagic biome [ENVO:01000023]; material: deep marine sediment [ENVO:00002113] | place: India: Gulf of Khambhat ...
TGGCTCGCCCGTCTCTGGCTCGCCCGTCTCGGCTGCGGCTTCCTCGCTTTCTGCGTCCCGCGAGATACCCGCGGCAGCTTGGGCCGCAGCCAGCTCGGCTTCGTGACGTTCCTGTTCCCGCTGACGCCGTCGAGCCTCGGCCGCCGCCTGCTCGGCCTCCTCCGCTTTGACTTCCGCCTGCTGGACGATGTGGTCCACCTGTTCCTGGGTCAGCCCGCCCATTTCCATCAGCGCGTCCGGCTCGATCACCGACAAGTCGTCATAGGACATGAATCCCTGTTCTACCAACTTGACGGCCAGCTCTTCTTCCAGTCCATCCAGGGAGGCGAAGCCGGCCACGGCCCGGTCAATTTGTTCCCCCAGTTCTTCCTGCGTCATGATTTCGATGTCCCAGCCACAGAGCTTGCTGCCCAGCCGCACGTTCTGGCCGCGGCGGCCGATGGCCAGGGACAGCTGGTCCTCGCGGACCAGCACGATGGCCCGCCCCAGCATCTGGCACAGGATCACGTCTTCGACTTCCGCGGGCTGGAGGGCATTGGGAATCAGCACTTGGAGGTCGTCGTTCCAACGGACGATGTCAATCCGTTCGCCGGCCAGTTCATCCACGATATTCTTGATCCGGTTTCCGCGGACGCCCACGCAGGCCCCCACGCAGTCCACCCGCTGGTCGCCACTGGCCACGGCCACTTTACTGCGGTAGCCCGGTTCCCGGGCCATGGCCTTGATTTCAATCACCCCCTCGGCGATTTCCGGAATCTCCTGCTCGAACAGCCGTTGCACCAGTTGCGGCCGAATCCGGCTCAGAATGATTTTCACCCGCGCGCCGGCCTTGCGAACTTCGAAGATCGTGGCCCGTACCCGTTCGTTGGTGTGATGGGTCTCGCCAGGAATCTGTTCGCTGCGCGGCAAGATCGCCTCGGTATTGGAGAGGGCCACCGTGGCGGCGCCTCCTTCGTAACGCTGGACCACACCCGTGACCATCTGCCCGACTTGACTTTCGTACTCATCGTACAAAGCATCCCGCTCGGCCTCGCGAATCTTCTGAATGATGACCTGTTTGGCCGTCTGAGCGCCGATGCGCCCGATCGTTTCCTCGGGATCCAGCGGCTGACCGTTCAGGCTGCCGCTGATCGCTCCCGTCTGGCGATCGATGGCCACCTCGATTTCCTCCTCTTCGCCGTAATGCTTCGTGGCGGCGGAAATCAACGCCTGCTCAATCGCCTCGAAGACGATCTCTGGATCGATGTTCTTGTCGCGGTGGATCGCGTCGACGATCCGCAAGACTTCGTCCGGTTTCATAATTGCATCGTCCTGCTGCCGCTAGCCGGTCATGCGTCGCGGGACGACCGGAGGACCGTGGCCCCACCGGCGCAGTCGCCCAACGCTCAAGATCCCGCGCACAGCGCGAAACCTCTTGTGCTTTCATGACTTAGCGTAATTGGTAAACGTTTCAGGATATCGCTGAGCCGGGGGGGTGTCAAGGACGAGCTGCCTGGTGGGGGATGGCCCNNATGGCCCGGGTTGGCTGCAGGCCGCCGCGGCGGCCGCGGCGACGGGGAAGGCCGGCGGGCTGGAAAACGGGAACCGGTTCGCCTCACCCCGGACGGGGGGTCGCGCCGCAGCGGGCCGGCGGTCAGGGGAGGGAGCGGACCAGGACCCCGGTCGCTTGGCCCTGGGGAGTGCAGGAGAGGTTCACGAAACTGCTGCCGGGGGCCAGCCCCCGGGCGGCGGTCGCGGCCAGGACGGGGCAAGCCGGATCGGCGTGCTCGTAATTCAACACCGGAAACAGCCAGCCGTGGCTCAACGCCAACAGGCTGGCAATCAATTCCACCATCCCGCTGCCGGCGCCGAGATTGCCGAAATAACTTTTCGCGGCGGTGACCGGTCGAGCGTCGGGGGCGGTTCCCAGGACCTCGGCAATGGCCTCCGCCTCGGCGACGTCGCCGCTGCGGGTCGAGATCCCGTGAGCGTGGACATGGCCGATCTGATCCGGTGTGGCGCCGGCCGCGCGGAGCAGCTCGCGGATTACGTTGGCCAGCGCCTGGCGGCGATCGGCGACCCCCGCGAGCGAGGCGACGGTGGAGGAGGCCCGCGCGACGACTTCGCCGTAAATCTTCGCTCCCCGTGCCTCCGCGGCACGCAACTCCTCCAACACCACCGCCCCAGCCCCTTCGCCCAGGACCATGCCGGTCCGGTCGCGGTCGAAGGGCCGGCTGGCCCGCGCCGGCTCGACCTCCGCCGCGGCCACCTCTTCCTGCTGCATGGCATGGATGGCGTTCATGGGGTGCAAGCGGGTCCCGGTGGCCCCCGCGATCATCATTTCGGCGTGGTTCCGAGCGATGGTGAAGGCCGCTTCGCCCAGGGCGGCATTCGAGGCCGCCTCGCGTAAGGTGAGCGAATTGTTGGCGCCCCGCAAATCGTTGTAGATCGCAATGTGGCTGGCAGGCATGTTGGGCAGGTAGCGCAAGAGCCACAGGGGGGTCACCTGCGGCATCCCCTCCGAGCCCCAGCGGGGGTAGGTAAAGTGGCCTTGGCCATCCTGGCAGGTCTTGATGCCCGCCACGAAATCGTCGGGCATCGTCAACATGTAATCCGATCCAAACACACACCCCGACCGCTCGGGGTCGAAATCCCCGCTGCCGAGCGACGCATCCTGCAGCGCCGCCTGAGCCACGGCGACGCCCATCATCGTCTCGCGGCACATCAACTTCAGCGCCTTGCGGATCATCTTCTGCTGATTCTTCTCCAGCGCGCCAAAGTCGTCGATCTTTCCGGCGAATTCCCGAGCGGCGGCGCCGTAACAGACCCGGTCGGCACCGCAAGGAAATTCGTCAATCCCCCCCACCCCGCTCTGCCCTGTGCTCAAGCCAGTCCAGAGCGCATCGGGCGAGTTGCCCAAGGGGCTGACGACGCCCACACCTGTGATCACAACGCGACGATTGGCGAACTGAGATTCCATCCGCAAAGCTACCACCTGGGGACCGACAAAATCGCAAGGCTGCTATTTTATCGCTGCGGGGGGCGCTCGTCGAGCTCTGCCAAGAAGGGGCGGTTCAGTAACGCCCGCGAAATCGCTGGGCCTGCCCCGAACCGACGGCCCCGCTGCCGGCCAAGGCGTGGGGGTGGGATTCGATCAAAATCAAGGCGTCCCCGCGGGGTGCGGTCGAGCCCAGGGGGAGCTTCAGGGACGCCTGCGGCCCCGGCCGCGGCACGACCCCCAGGCTGACCAGCAGCACGTTCTCCTTCGGCCAGCGAAATCGCTCGTGAAACTGGCTGGAAACCACCTGCGGGATCTCCACGTTGTACCACTGGCGGCCTTGGGGGAAGGTGCTGGGCGACTCCAGCCGCACCGGGACCAGCCGTTCTACCTGCCTGATGTTGCACTTCAGCATGGCATCGATGGTCTGGCCGTCCTCAGAGAGGAGCGGCTGCATTTCGAAATGCCAACCTTCCTCGATCTGGCCCACGTTGGGCTCCAGGCCCGGCTGATGCGTGCCGGGGGCTAACATGCTGCGAACGAAAGGTCGCGCCGTGGTCAGGTTGACCTGAGTGATTTGTCCGTCGTGGACCATCAAGCGGGGAGAACCGTGGTTGCGAAAGTCCGAACGCCGGGAAAGTTCGACCCACAGGCTGGCCGCGTCTTCCTTGGCCAGCAACCAGGCCTCGGCCCCGGCGGTCTGCACCGGCACGGGTCGCAAAACCCGTTGAGCCCGAGCTCGCCAGTCGGGATGCGCCAGGGTGCAGAAGCGGATACTGTACGCGTGCGTCTCGGCCGAACGACGGACGAAACGCCGGACAATCTCGGCCACCGTCTCCTGCATCTGGGGCGTGTGATACACCCGCAGGGTGCGGGGAGTGGCCGAAAGGAGGGCCGCCGTCTCTCCGTGCCACGTCTCGTATCCGGTTTCCCGCAAAATCCAGTCGATCAGGGCCTGCTGGGGTCGCTCGCTGTCGCTAACCCTTAAGGTATACGGCGAGATGTCGTACTGGCGCCAGACTTGCCCCTTGGTTTGAGGCAGCACGCCGCCTAAGCGTCCCTCGGGGGCAACCGCAGCCGCCCCCCGTTCGCCGGATCCTTCCTGTTCCGCCGGGGACCGCCAGCTGGGGCCGTCGGGGGCGGATTGAGCGTGGGAGAGGCTGGCCAGCAGCCACACGACTGCGGCAGTGAAGGTGATTCTGGTACGCATGGTGGAAGTCCCCGGCGATCGAAACCACAGCGGTTTGCCCTCGCAGGGCGCAACGGCCCGGACAAAACCTGCCACGTGAGGGCGGGGAGTATAGGAGGCCGAAACGGTGGCGGCAAGAGAAGATACGCCCCCGGGAAATAGAGTGCTAGCAAGGGCTGCCGGCCGCCGGGAGGCGCGTCACGCTCCGTTGCGCAACTGACCGACGACAATCGAGGCGTTGTGGCCGCCGAAGCCAAAGCTGTTGGACATCGCCATCTGCAGCTGGCGGGGGCGGGGCTGGTTGGGTGTGTAGTCCAAATCACACTTGGGATCGGGGGTCTCGTAATTGATCGTCGGGGGTACGACCTGATGTTTGAGGCCCAGGATGGTGAGCACCAGTTCCACGCCGCCGCTGGCGCCCAGCAGGTGCCCCAGCTGGCTCTTCGTGCTGGACACGCTCAGCTGCCGAGCGTGCTCGCCAAACACGCTCTTGATGGCCGCGGTCTCGGCAACGTCTCCCAAGGGGGTGCTGGTTCCATGCGCGTTGATGTAGTCGATATCGGTGGGATGCAACCCCCCGTCCTGCAGGGCATTGGCCATCGCCTTGGCAGCTCCCACGCCGGCTTCGTCAGGCTGAGTGATGTGTCCGGCATCGCCGCTGGCGCCAAACCCCAGAACCTCGGCATAGATTTCCGCCCCTCGCCGCCGCGCGTGTTCGTACTCTTCAAAAATCAGGATGCCCGCCCCCTCGCTCATCACAAACCCGTCCCGATCGGCGTCAAACGGCCGGCTGGCTCGCGGCGGATCGTCATTGCGCATCGAGAGCGCCCGCATGTTGGCGAATCCGCAGATCCCCATGGGGGTGACCGCCGCCTCCGAGCCCCCGGTGATCATCACGTCGGTGCGGCCCTGCTGGATTTCCCGCAGGGCGTCACCCATGGCGTTGGTGGCGCTGGCACAGGCCGTGGCCACAGCGGCGTTGGGGCCTTTTAATCCGTATTGAATCGAGATGTGACCGCTGGCGGCGTTGACCATCAACTTGGGGATCGTGAAGGCCGATACCTTGTCCGGTCCCTTGGTCAGCAGCCGTTCCACCTGCTCTTCCATCTCGTGCAGGCCGCCGACCCCGGATCCTGTGATCACGCCACAGCGATAAGGGTCTTCTTTGGCGAAGTCGAGCCCGCTGGCGGCGACGGCATCGGAGGCGGCCACCAGAGCAAATTGGGAAAAGCGGTCCAGCCGTTTGACTTCCTTGGGGGCGATGTAGCCGTCGGGAGTCCAATCCCCGAGATCGCCACCAAAGCGGACCTTGTAGAGCGACGTCTCGAACAAGGTGAGATCGTGGATCCCACTTTCACCGTCGAGAACCCGCTGCCAGAGATCGTCTACTCGGCAGCTGAGCGATGTGACTGTGCCGAGCCCCGTTACGACAACGCGTCGGTTCATGCTCAGCCCATACTAGGATTGGGTGCTCGCTTCGATATGCTTGACCGCTTCGCCGATCGTTTGAATCTTTTCTGCGGATTCGTCGGGAATGTTGATGTCGAACTCTTCTTCGAGTTCCATCACCAACTCGACGGTATCCAGCGAATCGGCTCCCAAGTCGTTCACGAAATGAGTGTCCGCCGTGATCTTGTCTTTGTCGGCGCCAAGCTGTTCGGCGACGATATTAATGACTCGTTCTTCAACTGAGGCCACCTGCCAATTCCTCCCGCAACGTTCAAGTTATCACCTGATCAACGCCGATCGACCGAACTTGGCCATCGCCGCTCAGGATTTCCCGCTTGCAACCGATCCAGCCCGGCGGCTCAAGCCGCCGCGGATACCATAGCCAGTGTTTGTCAAGCAGCACAAGATATACCGTCTTTCCCGACCGTTGTAAATAGTAAGGCCGCCGTCGTCCGGCAGGCATTAACCCCGCTAGATCCCTGTCTTTAGCACGTCATGCCGCCGTCGATGGTGATGGTCGCCCCCGTGATGTAGCCGGCCGCGTCGCTGGCCAGAAAGGCCACCAGGTCCGCCACCTCGTCCGGCTGGCCCAGGCGTCGAGCCGGGATACGTTTTTTTGCCTCGTCCAGGATCGTCTCGCCCAGGGCCCGGGCCATGTCGGTCTCGATGAATCCGGGCGCGACGGCGTTGACGGTGATTTTCCGTTTGGCCAGTTCGCGAGCCACCGTCCGTGTCAGGCCGATCAGGCCCGCCTTGGAGGCCGAATAGTTCGCTTGACCCGGGTTGCCCATCAGTCCCGACACGCTGGAGATGTTGATAATCCGGCCGTAGCGCTGCTGCATCATGGGCCGCGTCGCCGCCCGCGTCATCAAAAACGCTCCCCGGAGATTCGTATCCAGCACCGTGTCCCAGTCCTCGTCGCTCATCCGCGGCACCAGCGTGTCCCGCGTCACGCCCGCGTTATTGATCAGAACGTCCAGACGCTGCCACTTGTCCACCACCGCCTCCACCACCTTGTCCACACTGGCACCATCGGTCACATCACAAGCAAACGCCTCGGCCGTCCCGCCGGCGTCGGTGACGGCCGCCACCGTCTCTTGCAGCTTGTCCTGATTGCGAGCGATGCAAGCGACCTTGGCCCCGGCTGCTGCCAACCGCACCGCCATGGCCTGCCCCAAGCCCTGAGAAGCGCCGGTCACCAGCGCGACTTTGTCGGACAAGTCGACCTGAAATCCATCTTGCTGTTCAGTCATGCTCGATTACCTCGCGGGAGGGGTTGAGGGGGATTTCACGGTTGGGTTTGCTTGCTGCTTGTTGGCTGGCTGGGATTCACCTGGTCGGGGGCGGTTCAGGCTGCGACCGACTCGCAGGCCACTTTCCGCTGGATGCGGCGCAAGAGGCCCCGCAGCACACGTCCAGGGCCGATTTCATAAAACTGGTCGGTTCCGGCAGCCAGCAGGTACCGCATCGAATCCTCCCATAATACCGGGCGGAAGACCTGGCGGGCCAGTAGCGAGCGGATTTCGTCCGGGTCGTCGTGGGATTGGCCATCCACATTGGAGATGACCGGGATCCGGGGTGGCCGCATGTCGACATGGGCCAGGGCGGCGGTCAGCTTTTCCACGGCCGGCTGCATGATCGGCGTGTGGAAGGCACCCGCGACCGTCAGGGGGACCGCCTTCATGGCTCCCAGTTGGGGCGCCAGCTGCACGGCCCGCTGGCAGGCCTCTTTGCCGCCAGAGATGGCGATGTTGCCAGGGCACAGGTAGTTGGCCGCCTGCAGTATCTCGCCGGCAGCCGCCTGCTGGCACAGTTGTTGAACGCTTTCCCGCTCGAGGCCCAGTACGCTGACCATCCCGCTGGGGACGGCGTCGGCGGCTTCCTGCATCGCCTCGCCCCGCTGTTGGACCAGCCGCAGACCGTCGGTAAAGCTGAAGACGCCGGCAAAGGCCAGGGCCGTATACTCTCCCAGGCTCAGCCCCGCCGCCGCCCCGCACGCCTCGACCACGTCCGGCGACTGGTCTCGAAGGGCTTCCAGAGCGGCCAGGCTGGTGACAAACAGAGCGGGCTGGCTGTAGACGGTGGAATTCAGCCGTTCGGGAGGCCCCTCGAAGCAGATCGCGGCCAGGTCGTAGCCCAGGACGTCGGCGGCCTGATCGAACAGTTGTCGAGCGGCGGGGAGGGATTCGGCCAGCTGGCGACCCATGCCGACGACCTGGGCGCCCTGACCGGGAAAGAGAAACGCCGTCTTGCTCAAGGTTCCGTGCTCAACGTCCTGCGGGTCCGCATTATTCCTCGGTCTCGACCACCTTGCGGCCCATGTATTCGCCGCAATTGGGGCAGACGACGTGTGTGGGTAGGGCCGTACTGCACTTGGGGCAATAGGTCAGCTGCCGAGGCCGCTTGGCGTCATGGGAACGACGCTTGTTCGTGCGGGAGTTGGAATGTCTGCGCTTGGGAACGGCCATGTCTGGATGCTTCCGCCATTGATGAAACCGACTAATCTAAAGCGGCTGGGGGGGGCATGTCAAGCGGATCGAGGTGTCTATCTGGGCGGGACTTCGCGCCGCAGGCCGATCGGCAAGGCACCAGCCAGTTCAGCGCGTACGACCTCAGCCAGCCCCAGGGGCCCATCGCAGCCCGCAGGACGGCCGCTCCTGCCCCTGTTGCCGAGCGGCTGTGCGGTAGCCCGGCACAAGCCGTGGGCCGGCAGAAGCGGCAGGCCGGAACAAGTGAAACGCAGCTCCGACAGCAGGCCTTGACCGGAGTCGCCGCAGGCCGAAAGAGGCGAAGCGCGATTGCCGCGGCAGGCGGCTCGAAGGGCCGAAAATCGTGGCGAGCTTGGCTGCCTGAAGACTGAGGTTGGACAAAAAACTAATTCAGCCGCTGCTGGTCGCCGTTGGCGGCGAAGAGGTGGCAGGTTTCGGGGCAGAGCGACAAGTGGAGGGTATCGCCTGGAGCGGTCGGGCGGTCGCCGGGGAGGCGGGCGACGAGCGTCTGGCCCGAGACGTCGAAATAGCCCATCGTCTCGCGGCCGGTATGTTCGACGAATTCCAGCGTCGCCTCCGCGAAAGGTGACCCCTGGCCGTCCGCCAGGATGTGCTCGGGGCGGATCCCCAGGATGGCGGGCCCGTCGGGGACGTTCTGGCCGATATCCAGGGTGTGGTTGCCATAAACAAAGCGGCCACCGGCGACTTGGCCTTCGATGAAATTCATCGAAGGGCTGCCGATGAAGCCGGCCACGAAAAGATTTGCCGGCCGCTGATAGACCGCCAGGGGGGTATCGACCTGCTGGACCACGCCCTCCCGCATGACGGTGATCCGGTCGCCCAAGGTCATGGCTTCCACCTGATCGTGCGTCACGTAGATCGTGGTGGTTCCTAGTCGGCGATGCAGCCGGGCGATCTCTGTCCGCATCTGGACTCGAAGTTGTGCGTCGAGGTTTGCGAGCGGTTCGTCGAACAAAAACAGCCTGGGATCCCGCACGATCGCTCGACCCAGTGCCACCCGCTGGCACTGGCCACCCGATAGCTGGGGCGGGCGGCGGTCCAGCAGGTCTTCGATGGCGAGGATCTCTGCTGCCTGCCGCACAGCCCGCGCGATCGCCGGCTTGGCCACTCGGCGGATTCGCAGCCCAAAGGCCAAGTTTTGCCGCACCGACATGTGAGGGTACAGGGCGTAGTCCTGGAAGACCATCGCGATATCGCGGCTGGCCGGCGCAAGATCGTTTACCCGTTGGCCATGGATAAAAATATCTCCCGACGAGACTTGTTCCAGGCCAGCGATCATCCGCAGGATGGTCGTTTTTCCGCAGCCAGATGGGCCGATGAGGACCAGGCACTCGCCTTGCGCGACCTGCAAATTCACATCCCGCACGGCATGCGTGCCGCCGGCGTAAATCTTGTTCAACTGGCTCAGCCGCACACTTGCCACCGGCTCACTCCTGCCGCGAGTCCCGCACCCAGCGGACGATCAGGGGACCTTTGCAAAAAACGATGCGATTGCCGCCGGCGTGGGCGGGATCGCAGCGACCGAGGTCGGGCCGGCATGGGTCGAACTGCTGGTCGCAAGCTGCCGAGGCCCAGCTGGCCAGCAGACATTCCGTCCTGTGCCAGGAGAGAGGGGTTGATGGGTGGAGACGGTTGCCGGGAACAGACGCCAGGCCGACGGCCGGTGCCAGCGGGAAGGCGACGATGGCGACGAAGATCGAGCGGACCTGCATCGGTGCGAACATGGGTCATGGCGGGACTTGTCAGGAGAGGAGGGTTCAGCGGTCACGGGATTCGAGCGTGGTGATGGCTTCCACGGGGCTGGGCACGCGGCTCCCCTCCCTTTGGGTAAAGTGTCCGAGTTGCTGTGCGTTCATCGCGCGGGGCGTGATGGTTATGATTCGAACAGTTTGGACTGTGCTTCGGCCTCCGCAGTGCCGGCCGGGGGTGGCGGAGCGACGCCCAGGTGCTGATAGCCGGCGGCGGTGAGCTTGCGGCCGCGGGGAGTACGGATGACCAGTTCGCTGCGCAGCAAGAACGGTTCGACTTCGTCGATTAACGTGTCCGTTGCCGTATTCATGGTGTGGGCCACCGCCTCTACGCCGACCGGGCCACCCTGAAAAACACGCTCGATCGTTTCCAGATACTTGCGGTCCTGGCCGTCCAGGCCCAAGCGATCGATGCCTTGCATCTTCAGCGCATCGATGGCCAGGTTTTGCGTGATCCGACCGTCCGCTTTGCTGGTCACGTAATCGCGGACCCAGCGCAAACGGTTATTTGCCACGCGGGGCGTGCCGCGGCTGCGATGAGCGATATGTTGAGCGGCGTCGTCGTCAATCGCCACGTTCAACTTGTCTGCGTTGCGGCAGACAATCTCGGATAGCTCGGCAATCGTGTAAAAATCCAAGTGCTCACGCATCTGGAAACGGTCGCGCAACGGTGCGGACAACAGGCCGGTCCGCGTCGTGGCGCCAATCAGCGTGAAGGGCTTGAGATTCATGTTCAAGGTCCGCGCATTGACCCCCTCGCCCAAGATGAGGTCGATGCGAAAGTCCTCCATGGCCGGGTAAAGAAATTCTTCGACGGTCTTGGGCAGGCGGTGAATTTCGTCCACAAACAGCACCGAGCCCTCCTCGGCATTGGTCAGATACGGAATCAGGTCCTTGGGCGCCGCCAACGCCGCCCCACTGGCAATCTGCAGGCTGACCCCCAGTTCGTGGGGGATGCAGGTGGCAAAGGTCGTTTTGCCCAAGCCCGGCGGGCCATCAAAGAGAATATGCCCCAGCGGCTCGCCCCGCTTCCGCGCCGCGTCCACCGCAATCTCCAACCGCTGAAATACCTCCCGCTGGCCCACCATCTCGTTCAACCGCTGGGGGCGGAGGTCGCGATCGTCGTCGGCCTGCTGGCTTCCGTGCAAAGTGGGCTGGCGAACCATAAGCGGCGGTCTGTCCGGGGTAAGGACCGTGGGTGTCAAGGCCGAGTATAGCAGAGATGGGGGGAGGGAGTGTTAGAGGGGCTAGGGGTTAGGGGCTAGGGGGTGGGGGTCAGGGATGGAGGGAGGCAGGGGCAAGAGGGTTGCCTAGACGAGCGGTCTGGTCGCCAAAGGCGGAGTGGCGACGGGCAACCGCCTGCGGCCTCAGCCCGGTGTCCGGGGTGCTTCAGGAAAATCGAGTCGCCAAGCGACGGTAGGCGTTCCATCGCATGGGGGTTAGGGGATGAGTCGCGCGTCGAGCAGGTTGGCGTGGTCCTGCTGGTCGCCTCGGTCCGCGACGTCGACAATCAAGCTGAGTCGTTTGGCACCGCGGATGTCGACCGCGATGGGCGTGGGTGGCTGGCCGCCTCGGATGATGGGGCTGGTGAATTTCGGTTCCCACTGGCCCGAGCCATCGTCAGTATAGATCCGCAGGATGATGCTGCCTGCGCCCTCGGTGGCATCGTCGATGCCCAGTTCCGCTTGCAGTTGGCGGTAGGGTCGGTCGAGCCGGTAGGTCAGGCCGGCAATACTGTGGACGCCGATTCCTTTTTCATACACCTGTCCGCCGCAGCGAAGCCGTCCGCCCTGCACGTTGCGATCACGCTGGTACGGCCAGTCGAGGCTGAGATACGGCTGGTGGTGGTACCGGGCGATGGGGATGTCCGAAAGATAGATCGCTTGTCCGCCCACCCGCTGCAGGTAACCGATGTCGGCCAACGGGGCCTCGACAACCAGGCCGGCAACCGTCTTCATGACAACCCCGCGGCCAGCAGGTTTGAGGGACTCGACGACCAGACGGCTGCCGTCATGCGTGCCGACCAGTAGAAATTGATCGGGTTGCCGGGGCTGTCTGGCGAGCGTGGGGTTGAGCACCAGGGCCACGACCTGGTCGAGGGCGATTGTCGATTTGGCAGCTGCGGTCTGGAAGATCAGCTGGTCGTCTTGCAAAGTCAGGACGAGCCCCGTTAACTTGTCGCCGTTTTCCAGCATCACCAGATCGTTTTTCTGCTGGCCATGAAGGATGTCGTCCAACATCCTGTCGCGAAGGCGGTCGTTTTCCGGCTGTAAAAAGAGGATACCGCGCAGCTGTGCCATGGGCAGCCGGATCGTGCCGAATGTGTCGGAGTCGAACGACACGTGTTCGTCTTCGATGGCGATGGGCGCGAAGGTTTGCCTGGCGACCCACAGGCTGCCGTCCGACGTGACCAGTAGCGGATCGCTGATTTCCTCGCGCGGGTTGCCGAATCGGACCAACTGGTCAACGGCCAGTGTCTGCTTGCGATCGGCTGCGCGGAAGATGGGTTGGCCTTGAGCGTCGATTTGGAGGAGGCGCGAGTCGAGCTGGCTGCCGCCGGTGGTCAGCAGTTCCGCCGTTCGGTCGTTCGACCAACCGCTCGATCCGCGGACACCGATGGTCACGACGATCAGTGCCTGAACCAACAGCCTGGCAAGGGTTGGAAAGTTCATGGAACTAGCATTCCTTCACGCCGCCGCTCGACCTCTAGCTTGTTTTTGTACTCCAAGCCGATTGGCTTGCACCCCAGGAACGGCCCTGTGTCGTCAGCACAAATCGGTTTTTCGTGTGGTGCATCATCACGATCGGGGTGCCGGTCGCAGATCCGTTGCGGCGGGACGGCCTGGGTCTTCGCGCGGATTCTCCCCTCATCTTACCTTTGAAAGATGGGCAGGATGTTATTAGGTAATTGCAATATGATACAGGCCATGGCGGTACCGTATTCGCGGCAGATCGAATCCATCCAGTGCCCTTGTGGGTGTTGCCTGGCCACCAGTTCGTCCCGGATGGCGGGGTACCATTGATCCCAAAAGGCGCCACCGGCCTGCCACATGGCCTGCACGGCGTAATAATGTGCGTAAAAGTAATGGCTTTCGCGGCGAGAGCGCTGAGCGCGGGGTCGGAAATTCATCAGGTACTTGATCCCCCGTGTGATTTCCGGGCCTTCGTAAATGCCGGCGCTGTAGAGCGCCACCAGGCCGGCGGCCGACCGCGGAAAGGCGCTCGGTGGACCACCCTGCAGCATGTAACGAAACCCTCCGTCTGGATTCTGGCTTTGCTTGACGTACTGCACACAACGGTCGATCGTTTCGTTGGGGACATGGAAGCCGGCATTGCGGGCCGCCCGCAGGGCCATGATCTGGCAGACCGTTACCGAGACGTCTGCGTCACGTGGCTGCGGATGGTACCGCCACCCCCCTTCGCGGTTTTGCGTGTTCACGATCAGCTTGACGGCCTTGACCAGCTTTTCACGGAGTTCTGCCTGTTGCGACATGCCGTAGGCTTGAGCGAGAAACAGGGTGGCGAAACCGTGTCCGTACATTGGGCCATGGCTGCTGGTCTCGGGGATGTTGATAAAGCCGCTGGGTTGGGTGTTCTCCAGGATCAATTTCAGCCCACGTCGCACTTCCGCTCCGTAAGGTCCCCGTCCCGGCGTGCTGCCGCCGGCCATGAACGCCAGCCCGCAGAGAGCGCAGACCCCGACATTGCGGCTGTAGCCTCGCGCACCGAACGAACCGTCCTCCTGTTGCCGCTGAGCCAGGAATTTGAGCCCCCGGTCGATCGCCCGTTCGGTCCCCGCCGTCATCATCCGCACGGCCGTCTGTTCTGGATCGTCCTGGTCCGACCCGAGTGCCACCGGACCGAACGCCGCGGCGACCGGCAGCACCGTCGCTTGCCGCAAAAGATTACGTCGTGTCAGCATGGCCAGGAGATGTAGATTGTGACTACCTTGCTGGGGCGAACGGAGCAGGCTGCCTGGTGACGGCAAGCCTCACCTTTCATCTGCTACTTTTCACCTTTTTACCCGCCTCCGTCCGCTTAGCGGTCCTCCGCTTCGGCCAGGCGGCGGAAGTATTTTTCGATTTGCAGGGAGCTTTCCGGCAGCGGCTGGTCGGCGGCCATCTGCCGCAGGCGTTCGCGTTCTTTTTCTGGCAGGTGTCCCCAGATCTGTTTGATGATTTCCGCCACGGTGGCGGTGTCGACCTGTTGGGGTTGGGCCTTGCGAACACGCTCTTCGCTCTGGTCCGCCGGCTTGGTGGACTGGCGGTTACCCGGTTTGGGTTGCATCTGCTGGCGGGGTTGTTGAATTTTACGGCGGCTGGCCTGTTGCCGCGATTGCGCTTGCGGGCGGGACTGGGCCTGCTGCTGCTGTTGCTGCTGCTGAAGTTTCTTAAGCAGTTCTGCCAGGTCGCGGACGATTTCGTTTTGGAGCTGGCCGGTGCGCTGCTGGAGCGTTTGCTGGGCCAGTAGTCTTTCCACCAGTCGCATTTTTTCCCCGATCCGCGTGACGGGATCGACGTCCTCTCCCAGGTTGGCGACTTCCCCTTCGTCCGCAGCCAGGGGTACGTCCTCGCCTTCATCCAGCTGTTGCAGCAGTTGCTGGTCGAGCGATTCCTGGGGGTTGGTGGTTTGGCTGTCGGTTCCCGGTTTCCGCCCGGCATCGGCAGGTGGCTGGTCGAGCTGCGGGTCCAGGGGTTCGTCGACCGCATCCAGTTCTTCCAGCAGCTGACGGTCGATGTCCGACGGGCCGGGTGGCACGGCGGCCGCAACGGGCACGCAAAAGATCCACAAAAGCGTCCAGGTGACGTAGCGGGATAGCTTGTTGTGCGTTGAGGTCGAGCGTTGCTGGGGCGGGACTTCACGCATCGTCTATATCCTTTGAGGGGCGTTTATCCAGGATGGGTTGTGGGGACGTCCCGGATCGCAGCCGGTTTTTCAATCGGGAAGGATCGGTTTGGGACCGGGTCCCACGTCGGGCAAGGTGTCGGGATCGTCCTCAGGTGGTTCCGGGTCGTTTTCCAGCATCTGGAACATCATGTCGGCCAGTTCGCCCTGTTCCTGGGCCAGCTGGGCTCGCTGTTGAAGCAGTTCCTTTGAATCTTTGTTGGCGGCGGTTTTTTGTTCGAGCGCTGCGCGGTTGTCCGCGGTACGCTGGTTCAGATCGGCTTGTAGCAGTTTCAGCAGTTTGAGTTCGGCCAGGGAGGGGGGCCGGCCGCCCTGATTTCCGCCCCCCTGCCCTGCCCCACGGGGCGCCGCTCCGGCGTCACCCTCCGGCTTGTCCGGCACCAGGGCCTCGATCAGGAGGCTCAACCGATCCAGCGCCTCCTGTTCAACTTGTTGCGTGGCCACTCCGGTTTCAAAACGCGCCAGCTGCTGAGCTGCATGTTTCATTTTATCGGCGGCGCGGCCCAGGGTGCGCTGAAAAACCTCGGCGCCGGCCAGTTTCTCGGCTGTCA
>JABAOF010029733.1_pt1 | contig 15327 bp, 16 predicted proteins | sample 7062171 | NCBI WGS metagenome assembly JABAOF01 (sample SAMN14538628, study PRJNA623070) | marine sediment metagenome | biome: marine biome [ENVO:00000428]; feature: marine pelagic biome [ENVO:01000023]; material: deep marine sediment [ENVO:00002113] | place: India: Gulf of Khambhat ...
CATCATAAGTCCTGAAGTTCAGATTATTCTTATCACCTTCACCCTTATTCTATCCGCTTCTTTAGTCCTTGGGGTGAGAAAAAAACTGATGACCGGAGAAAAAGCATGAAGAATAAAAAACTATTACCCTTCATTCTTCTCTTGATTTTCCTGATTTATAATCCCTTACATGCTCAAACCGTTATCATGAAGAAGGATATCTTTGTGGCAGAAGATGAGGTGCAGGAGAATGTTTTCTCTTTTGGTGGAGATATCATGATCAAAGGGAAAGTCAAAGAGAGTGTTGTTGGCTTCGGTGGTACAATCACAGTCGAAGGCGAAGTCGGAGAAGTGGTACTGGGATTCGGCTCTCAGATAACCCTTAAGTCCTCTGCCTCAGTGAAGGGGGATGTCGTGGCCATAGGAGGGACCATTGAGAAAGAGCCAGGAACAACTGTGAAAGGAGACACCGTCTTCTTCGAGATTGAGTCTTTCAAAGACATTTTCGGATTCTTCACTGGCTTGAGGTTTGCGCCTCTTATCCCTTTCCTAATTATTATAAAATTGATTACGATATTCATCTATTTCATCCTCGCCTTGGCTCTGGTTGCCATTTTTCCCAAGCAGATTTCTTTCGCTTCTTCTCAAATCAGAAAATCCTTCTGGCCTGTCTGTGGCACCGGGCTCTTAACCCTGATCATCTTTATTGGACTTCTCATCTTTGCCGCCCTCCTCTCTCTTATTCTGATTGGAATTCCGATTCTTATCGCTCTTATCCTTGTTGCCATAATTATCAAGATTTTTAGCCGTGTCATCATGTTCTTTTTCTTTGGAGAAAGCCTTTCCAGAGCCTTTGGCAGTAAGAAACCCTCCCCTGTCCTGGTTGTTATTATTGGTCTTATTTTTGTAGAATTCATTGGTTTCATACCCATTATCAGTTCACTGTTTTTTCTCGTTCTGAGCATAATCGGCTGGGGCGTGGTGATAAGGACCAGATTTGGAACAACTAAAAATTGGTTCAGAAGAGAACCTAAAGGCAAAATCGAGTCTGAAACTAACGATAAGTCTTAAAGGTAATAATTGAGATGATTCCCAGAAAATAGATATTCAAGGAAAAAAGGAACAAATTCTTCTATCTTTTTAAATCTCAAGAATCTCTTTTTCTTTAGCAGAAGCGAGCTCTTCCAGCCTTTTAGTGTATTCATCTGTCAATTCTTGGAGTTTTTCATATCCCCAGAATTTATCATCCTCTGTGATCTCTTTTTTATCCTCCAATTCCTCAATCATCTCCTTGCTTTCTCTTCTCATATTGCGAAGGATCGTCTTTTCCTCCTCTAGCATTTTTTTAATCCTCTTGGCAATCTCTCTCCTTCTTTCTTCATCCATGGGAGGAATCGGAACTTTTAACACTTTGCCATCGTTGACAGGATTTAGACCAAGATCGGAGGCTCTGATCGCTTTTTCAATCGTCTCCAAAACACTCGGGTCCCAAGGCTGGATGATTACCAATGTGGGATCAGGGACTTGGAGGGTAGCCGTTTGATTGATCGGAGTCAGATTCCCATAATATTCTACTTTAATATCCTCAAACATTTGGATATTGGCTCGTCCTGTCCTCAACTTACTCAAATCCTTACGATAATGTTCCAATGATCCTTTCATATTCTTTTCAAGCTCTCTTAAAATGTCTATAACCATCCTTGAACCTCTTTAAGGATATCGAAATCCAAGAAAAATTAGGGCGGGATCTTTCTTTTCTGATTTTATCAATTGAATACCTTCCTTTATATACAGAAAAAGGTGCCTGTCTTTTTTTTACTTAGGCTCAATAGACTCGAGTTCCGACTTTTTGCCCTAAAACAGCTTTTTTGATGTTCCCTTTCACTTTAAGGTTAAAGACGATGATGGGCAGCTTATTATCCTTACATAAGGATATAGCTGTCGTGTCCATCACCTTCAAACCTTTCTTTATCACATCTAAATACTTGATCGAATCAAATTTCTTGGCCTTTTTATCTTTTAAAGGATCAGCCGAATAGATACCATCAACTTTTGTCGCCTTCAAGATTACCTCGGCCCTGACCTCCAAGGCTCTCAGGGCTGCTGCCGTATCTGTCGTAAAATAGGGGCTCCCGATTCCTGCACTGAAGATGATGATTCTTCCTTTTTCCAAATGTCTGATCACTCTGCGTCTTATGAAAGGCTCAGCTACCGCCTTTATTTCGACGGCTGAGATATGACGGGTGAAAACGCCTTCTTTTTCCAGAGCATCTTGGAGAGCGATGCCGTTGATTACGGTGGCCAGTAAGCCCATGTAATCCGCTGAAGCTCTTTCCATCCCCACTTCCGTGCCGTGGACACCGCGAAAGATGTTTCCACCACCGATCATGATAGCGATCTGGGTTCCCAGTTCATGAATCTCCTTTATTTCCTGGGCGATAGACCTGGTCATCGCCAGATCGATTCCATAAGGGTATTTTCCTAAAAGAGACTCTCCTGATAGCTTAAGTAAGATCCTTCTGTAGGCGGGTTTAGTTCGCGGCATGCTCTAGACTTTAAGGCTTACCCAACTCAAATCGAGCAAACCTTCCTATTTTTATGTTTTCTCCAATCTTGGAAATAAAAGAAGCTATAAGTTCTTTGACTGAAATTTTATCATCCCTTATGTAAGGCTGGTTGAGGAGGCAGACTTCCTCATAAAACTTACTTAATTTGCCTTGAACAATTCTCTCCAAGATCTCAGGCGGTTTTTGGGCATCTTTGAACTGTTCACGGATTACAGCCTTTTCTTGCTCCAACACCTCTTCTGGAACTTCCTCAGAGGAGATATATTTAGGATTAGCAGCAGCAATATGCATGGCAATGTTCTTGACTAAATCTTTGAACTCTTGGTTACGAGCCACAAAATCTGACTCACAGTTCACTTCAACCAAGACTCCAATCTTGCCGTCAAGATGAATGTAGGATCCCACAATACCCTCTGCGGTTTCCCGACTCATCTTCTCCTTCGCACGCGCGTACCCTTTTTTCCTCAGAACGAGTATAGCCTTCTCAAGGTCCCCTTTGCTTTCTTGAAGTGCTTTCTTGCATTCCATCATCCCTATTCCAGTCCGCTCTCGGAGCTCCTTGACCATTTCTGCAGTTATCTCCATCTTCCTCTCCTTCTTTAAGTCGTCTCCTCTGAGTTCGAGGACAGATCATCTTCCCCTTTTTCGATGTGTGATTCTGAAGCTGGAGGGGGCACTTCTTCAGGCTTCTCTTCCTCCTCTTTCTTGGCCTCTTGGAGTTCTCTTTCCATTCTTTTATTTTTACCCTCTATGATGGCCTCGGACATTTTAGAAGCAAATAACTCAATTGCCCTCACTGCATCATCATTTCCAGGAATGGGATAATTAATGTTCTCAGGATTTCCATTCGTATCAACCACAGCTACGATAGCAATATTCAGTTTCTGAGCCTCACTGACAGCTATTTCTTCTTTTGTGGAATCTATGACAAACAGAGCTCCAGGAAGCTCGATCATGTTCTTTATTCCCCCTAAATTCTTAGCAAGTTTTCTGTAGATTTTCTCCATCTTCGACTGTTCCTTCTTGGAGAGAAGATCCCATCTTCCATCCTCTCTCATCTCTTCTAATTCAAGAAGCCTCTCCACACTTCCCCGGATGACGTCGAAATTTGTCAGCAATCCCCCTAGCCACCGCTGATTCACATAACTTGATTCGCATTTTAAGGAGTACTCCTTGATTATGTCTTGGGCCTGTTTTTTTGTCCCGACTAAAAGGACCTCTTTCCCTTCTTCTGCAACCTGCCTGATGAACTGGAGAGCCTCTTTGAAGATTTTAATTGTCTTCTGGAGATCAACGATGTATATTCCATTTCTTTGGCCAAAAATGTAATCCTTCATCTTTGGATTCCATCTTCTTGTCTGGTGTCCAAAATGCACTCCTGCTTCTAAGAGTTCTTTCATTGTTATGGAAACCAACGTAGCTTCTCCTTTATCGCTTGTGATATTGAGGGGCCTTACGGGCGCCTAACAATCCGTATTTCTTTCTTTCCTTGATTCTAGCATCTCTTTTAAGCAGACCTGCTCCCTTCAGAGTCTTTCTTAACTCTTTATTGAATTCAACCAATGCCCTTGCGATTCCTAAGCGGATAGCTTCAGCCTGACCAGTCTTTCCTCCCCCGTTGACTCGGATGAATAAATCAAATTTATTCTCTGTCTCGGTCAGATGAAGAGGCTGTTTTACGGTGTGCTTCTGACTGTCCAGTCGAAAATACTCACTAAAGGGATGCGTCCTTTTATTCACATAGAGAGTGATATCACCTTTTCCCGGACGTAGAAAAACTCGCGCAATGGATGTCTTTCTTTTTCCAGTTCCGTAATACTGAATTAAACTCAACTTTCCTCCTAAAAATGGTATTCCTGTGGTTGTTGTGCTTGATGAGGGTGATCAGGACCACGGTAGACCTTGAGCTTTTTATAGGCAGCTCGACCGAGCTTATTTTTGGGAATCATTCCCCAGACCGCCTTCCGAATCACCTGCTCTGGTTTTTTCTCTAAGAGTTCTTTTAAGGTCTTCTCCTTCAATCCACCAGGATAACCGGAATGGGAGTAGTATTTTTTCTGCTCCGTTTTTCTTCCAGTGACCATAATCTTCTCAGCATTGATAACGACCACAAAATCTCCACTATCCATGAAATCAACGTACTGAGGCTTCCTTTTCCCCCGCAATAAGACGGCGATTTCGGTAGCTAACCGGCCAAGGACTTTTCCTTCGGCATTGATGAGCCACCATTTCTTCTCAATATCATTTTTTTTTGGTACAAATGTTTTCATCTAAAGGAACCTCAATCTTGGTTTCTTGCGTGTCAGCGATGCATTAAAATACTAAATCTTGAGTTCGTTGTCAACCTTAAGTCATGGTAAAATCAATAAGTTAAAGAAGGTCGAGGGGGACGGTTCTATTTTTTTTAGAGGGACGACTCTATTTCTCTATACATTTACATTAGTCTCTTCCTTACCGAAATAGACGATGAAATATTAGGGAGATTATAAATAAGATAATTTATAAAAAAGTAAAAATAAAAAACTATCCCCATTTCCTGGCTTTTGATTCTTAGAAGAAAAATAGAAGGAAAAACAGAANNTGAATCCAGACTCTATGTCTTCTCTTTAAATATATCCTCGTTAAGGCAATTCCGATCAAAAAGCCCCCGATATGGGCAAACCAAGCCACACCTCCTCCAAGCCCCAAATTCATCACCTGAGCGAAAAACCAGAGTCCGAGAATAATAGCAGCAGGAATAGGGAGAATCCATATAAAAACAAGGGTTAATACTCTGGCAGCAGGGTATAAAATCAAATAGGCCCCGAGCACTCCGGCAATAGCTCCGCTTGCACCAATCATCGGAGTCTGAGAATTTGGATTAAAAATAATGTGAGTCAAGCTAGCTCCAAAACCTGAAATTAGGTAGAAAAGCGTGAATCGGAAGGAACCTAAAAAATCCTCGATATTGTTACCAAATATCCAGAGATAGAGCATATTCCCGAAGAGATGAAAAAGGCTTCCGTGAAGGAACATGGAGGTTATCAAGGATAAAGGAGGAAAGATTCGAGGGAAAAGGGGGAGGGTCTTGAAATGAGTGATTTCGTAAGGAATAGCGCCTAATTTATAGACATAATATTGCAATCCTTGAGGCGAGAAACTTTGATAGAAGAAAATTAGGATATTAAGCCCTATAAAGAGAACAGTCATATAAGGGAAACGAGATGTGGGATTCTCATCCTTGAGGGGAATGAACATAATGTTTTATGACCGGGAAGATGTATGAATGTTGAATATCTGGTAGAAGAGTAATCTTCCTAGGTTATTATCCTCCCGCTTATGTGCCCTTCAGTTCTTCTTCGAGTTTTTGTCTTTCTAACTCTCTTTTTCTTACATCTTTGAACCGCTCCTGCCATCTATCCGCTTCAGCAATATACCTGCTTTCTCTTTCAGGGTAAATTCTTGCAAAAACATTTCTGTAGAGAATGTTGAGGTAAGCATAAGTGAAAGAATAAGAAGGATCCAGTTCAAGAGACTTCTTCAAGGCCTCTTCACTTTCAGCTCCAAGGGCCTTTCTTTCTTCGAGCGGTAATTTATTTTGAAGGCGGAAAGCTTTGAAGAATCGATTGACCCCTATAGCATAATAGACAAGGGCATCATCGGGATTTAATTTTGCTTGCAATTTATAGAATTCTGCAGCTTTATCAAATTCAGGCAATGGAGCCATCTCACTATAAAATTGAGCGATATAAGCATAGCCTTGAGGATTCTCAGGATCCGTTTCTATCCTCCTAAGATACATTGATTCAGCTTTCGCTTTTAACTCTTCTTTTTCCCCAGAATACCTTTTATACAATCCCGCCACCACATAATAATTATCCATATTTGTGGGTTCCATCTCCAATATTCTAAGAAAGTACTTCTCAGCCTCTTCGAAATCCCTCATCATGTCATACATATTTCCTAAAGAATGAATAATTTCTTTATTGGCAGGATCGATCTCGTAAGCCTTGTTAAGAGCCTCCAATGCTTTTTGAGCTTTTTCCTGATTATCCGGAGTTTCGACGCCAGGTTTATAAAGACTCTTATAGCTTTCTCCTAAAAGACGGTATCCCTCAATCAGTTGTGGATTATTTTTTAATGCTTTTTCGTACTCATCGATGGCCTGGCGGTAGCGGCCATCGGCAAAAAGACTGTTGGCCTTAGTGAAGTGATAGTTGCCTTTTAATGTGCCGACCTTTAACTTTTCGCAGCTCATAGATAAAAAGAGGAGGGCAAAACCGAGTAGAATCAATGAAACAGTATTTATCGCTTTTCGAGACATTGTGGCCTCCTTATGATAACATCCGATCCAAGCTTGAAAAGAATTTTATAATAGAATATATGAGCAAAGTCAAGAAAAACATAATCTGGAGATGAGTTGCTTCCTCTAGAAATCAGGATTACATGGAAGGATAATAAATGGGGTTTATATTGAATTTGACTCGTCTCCAAGTGAATCTCGAATTTTATGAACTTTTCCTCAGGACCAGCCGAATCGGTGTTCCATAAAAATCAAACTTCTCCCGCAGCAGATTGATGAACAATTTTTCATAGGCAGGGGAAAGAGAAGTACGGGAATGGGTAAAAAGGATAAAAGTAGGAGGAAGAATTCCAATCTGAGTCATGTATTTTATTTTCATTTTTTTCTTCCTCCTGGAAAGAGGAGGATGATTTTTGTTTATCCAATATAAAAAATTATTCAATCGAGAGGTCTTTACCTTTTTACAGCCGCGCGCATAGACCTGCTCTGCTAAATCAAGGATTTTTATTACCCTTTTCCCCGTTAAAGCAGAAATTAAAAGGAAAGGGGCATAGCGAACAAAATCCATTTTCCCATAAGCTCTTTCTTTGAATTCTTCAGAAGAAAGATCATCTTTCTCGATCAAATCCCATTTATTCAAGGCTATCAATAAAGGCTTGCCTGAATCATGAGCCAAATGAGCGATGGCCGTGTCCTGTTGAGTGGGAAACTCGGTGGCATCCATGATCAAACATATGACATCAGCCCTTGCAATATCCTTCTTGGCTTTTATGATGCTGGCTTTTTCTCTCTTATCTCGTGTGCGGCTTAATCTGCGAATACCTGCCGTATCAACCAAGGAGAAAATTTTCTTATCTCTAATGATCAAAGTATCTATGCTGTCTCTTGTCGTGCCCGGAATTTCGCTGACGATCAATTTCTCCTTTCCACTGAGGCAATTTATGATCGATGACTTGCCGACATTGATGCGACCGACCACTGCTATCTTCAGCGGCCTGAGTGCCTTTTCCTCCGGGGATGTGGAGGGAATGGCATCCAGAATGGCAGATTCTATATCTCCCAGATTTCTTTTATGCTCGGCAGAAATAGCGAAAATCTTATCCGCTCCCAACCTGAAATAATCTCCAAGTTTTGTTTCTCCGAGGGGGGAGTCGACCTTGTTGACCACGACAATAATCGGCTTATTCAATAATTTTAAAGAACGAAAAAGCTCTTCTTCGGCGGGCAATAATTCTCTTTTTCCATCGAGAACAAAAAGGATAAGATCGGCCTCTTGAGATGCTTCCCAGGCCTTTTCTTTTATCTGCGCAGTGAGCGGATCTTCTTGGGTATCAAAAAAACCACCTGTGTCGATCAGAATAAATCTCTTTTTATCCAGAGTACAGAAGGCTGACACCTGGTCCCGGGTCATTCCAGGAAGATTATGGACAAGCGATTTCTTTTCCCTCAGGAGGCGGTTGAACAAAGTCGATTTTCCGACATTAGGAAAGCCGATGATAGCTACCTTTGGCGATCTCTTCATCATTAAACAGACAACTTTCTAAAAAGGGAGCCAGGCATATATTTCTCTGGCTCTTTTCACACTGAGGCGAATTAAAAATGGGGATAGGCGCTTTTTCTCCAGCTTCTCATTCTTACTTATAGGGCCAATCTCCAAAGAAAAAGATGCCTATCCCTTTAATTGCTCAATCTGTGATCAAGTCATACTGTGGAGGAAAGGGCCGGGCCAGATTAATATGCCCTCCTAAAGTTTCCTTTTCTCCCCCATCGATCAGAATAAATACCTTTTTTATAGATTTAAAATTATAGGCTAGTGAATTGACGACGGAAAAAACTGTTGCCATCTCTGAGGAGGATCCAGAAAGATGATTCTCCTGGATCTCTTTTGAAAAATCCACATAAGCCACTCCCTCTGGGGTGAGATAGAGTTCTCTGAGCTTTGTCTCTGGAGGAAAAGGAGAAATAAAGCCATTCTGTGAGCCTTTCAGAAGTTCTTCGACTGTCTGCTTGGCCTGCTGAACAATCGAGATATCAGCAAATATCTCTCTTTCTTCGGGATGAAGAAGGGAATCTTCTTCTGAAGGAAAGAAAATTACGACTTTTCTCATCTCGGTGGGCAGTTCTGATTTTGATTCAAGCTCGGGAGGAGTAATCGCAGCGCTGGGCTTTATTCTTTCCTCTCCTCCCCTCCTAAAAAAGAGGATAACAAGCGCAATCAGCAGGAGCAAGAGTATCCCGAGTATCCAAATCCTCTTCGTCTCCATGCTTCACCTTCATTCTTGAGATTCGCGCTTAATGTAATTGACCAATCCGCTGTAAACAGATTGAGCCACTCTTCTCTGGAATTCTTGATTCCCTAACTTTTTCTCTTCGACAGGATTAGAGATGAAGGCTACCTCTACTAAAACAGCAGGACAGGCGACCCCTGTTAATACCTTGAAAGGCGCTTGCTTTATTCCTCTGTTCATGGTCCTGAGAAGCACATTGAGTTCTCTCTGGATAAATTCGGCTAATCGGCTACTTTGCTTTAAATAAAACTTTTGAGCCATGTCCCACAAAATCATCTTAATTTCCTCTCCACTGTCACTAGCGATTCCTTCTTCCAACTCAGCAGAAGTATTTTCCAGATAAGCCAACCTTCTTGCCTCTTCATCTGTGGCTTTTTGGCTGAGGAAGTAAGTTTCTGGTCCTTTGGCCCCTTTCCTGTAAGAGCTGTTAGCATGGATGCTGATGAATAGGTCAGCCCTATTGTTATTAGCAACGGCGGCTCTGTTATCGAGAGAAACATCTACATCCTTATCCCTCGTGAGCACAACACGAAAGGCTAAATTTCGCTCGATGATAGCCTTCAGTTTGAGGCTGATATCCAGAGAGACATCTTTCTCCAATGTTCCAAATTTTCCCTTCGCTCCAGTCTCTAAGCCTCCATGACCAGGATCGATGACAATAGTCTTTATCACCCGTGAAGGTTGAGAAGAAGATTCTCTAGAGGACTCCTCCTGCCCTAAAGCTTGCAATGCCTCGGCAGGAGTTTTCCTTTTAATCTTTCTTATATCGGCGAGACTGATATCGATGATCAGTCGAGAGGGATTTTGGAGCTTGAAAGAATCATAGCTGAAATTTTTTTCTTTAATCTTGACATTGAGAATGTAATAGTCTCTTCCTCGACTCCATCCTAAAGATTCAACGACTCGGCTCTTAAATGATTTTCTGTAGACCCGAAAGGGAATATTCGGCTCGATTCTTACCATCAGAAACGGGGAGCTCTTCTCAATATGAGGGATCATCGGAAAAGAAGATTCAATGATGAGACGGCTATAATCAGGATAATCCTTAGTTGATATTTCTAAAATGTTCTGAGTCTGGGGGTAAGAAGAGGAAAGGAGAACAAGGAAAAATGCCGCCCAAAACGGGAATCTGTATCTCTTTTTTCGGTCGACCAATTTACCTCTTGTATCTTCTCTGGAAGGGAGCAATGGAGGCGGCGGGAATCGAACCCGCGTCCGAAGACATTCAGCGAGAGGCTTCTACATGCTTATCCTCTTTTGCATCTCGTTCTAAAGCACCTGAAGAGGAAAGGCACAGCAGAACCAGTTCCGATATCAATTCGCTCATCGAAGCTCAGAACAAACCCGACTCGCTATCCTGCTCGACGACGCCTCTCAAGCGCTGCAGGAAAACGCAAGAGAAACGGCATGCCTACTTGTTAGGCAGCAACTGGCAGAGATTCTGCACTTCTAGTAGTCCACCTTTTTTCGAGGTGGTGGGGCCTCGACATGCTTCCTCTGCCTCACTGTCTCCGTCGAATCCAATTCGCCCCCAAACCTTAAGGTTAAATTATATTTTACATATACAAACCTTGTCAATATTTGGGGAAAGCCAAAGTAAAATCACCCTGGAAATCATCTCTTGAGGTGATTGTTTTTTGGATTTGTCACTATTATATTTATGCTAGCCTTGCTGTGCTGGCTGGGCAAGGTTCTCATCTTAGGGCATTTCACCCAAATCCCCTTTTGCTTGATTACCCCCAACAGCCAGCCCTTCTTTCATTCAAAAAAATATTCCTGAAGAAAAGGTTTGCAGGATTAAGGGCTTGTTTTATCTTCCATTCTCACGAGCATCATTTTCTTCCAAATGAATAAAATTTATCAAAAAGTTTTTAAGATTATTTTGAAGTTAGTAAGGAGTAATGTGATGATTTTTTTGATTATGAATTTGAATGGATGTCAAGAAAAACAAATAAATTCTTTTTTTTTATTGAATTTTATTGAATTTTACTTGACATATGAATCACAATTTTATAGAAATGACTTACCTTCCATTTTTAAGGAGAAGGAGCGGAGTCCAAATTAAAGCCTAAAGAATTTAGTAGGCGAAGTGCTATTTTTTATTTTATAGAGATGAAGAAAGGAGGGCCAAAGGCAAAGATCCAATCTTCACCCCACAAAATGCTTCCTTTTCCAATGGACATGGCCCTCCTTCCTACAATATTATTTTAGTTTTTATAAAAACGACAAATAGTGCCGTAAAAATCCTCATAAAGCAATACTACTTAATGACGTTTTTTAATATTTTCATCTAGTCTTTCTTTCCCGCCATTTTGAGCTGTTCATCTGAAATTAAAACTACTATGTAATATAGTAATATAATTAATATTTATATCTATGTCAAATTTCCAACTAAAGAAGAAAGCATCTTTTTTTAAATGATCTGGATAAATACATAATATTGCTATTTAATGTTCCGGCGATTTCCGTCCAGCCGAAGCCCATGGTGGAGGGCGAAAATCTTTGACGGGGATGGACGGAAATTGGCGTAGTGCCAGATGACTTCCCTCATTATTGGGCATTGTTAAAAAAAGATGCCTCCAATAGAGAATGGAAGTGGTTTTTTTCTTTTCTATGGCTCTAGACGACGCGTTTTCCTCATTAAAATTCCATTCCTAAGATCAATTATTTCAAGGAAGAGGCAACACTTTTTCAGCATTCTCAATGATGCTTCTCGAGAACCCATGGGCTTCTTTGATTTTGACATCTCTGTCCAAAGGATTTTTTGTCTTAATTATTTGCATATATTCGCCCGGAGTCATATCAGTTGTTACCCAGGGTAGGTGTGGCCAGGCATCAATAGGTATAGGGAAATCAGAACCGTGAACTAACCAACCAGAAGGAAATATCTTTACGATTTCAGACAGAAAAGGAATTCTGGTTGATAGAGAAAGCGCCGAAGTATCAGCCCACAATCGGACCTCCCCGTCAGTGTTTGCATTCTTCATTAAAGAATAAAATTCCTTAGTCTCGTTTTTATCGATTACAGGAAAAACAGGTGTGGCACAATGAGCGGCAATGACCGTTACTCCATGCCCGAGTGGTTTTTCTAAGTATCTGAAGTTATCCAATTCTCTTTGGCGTAATCCCTCGGGATAGGAATATTCTGGCCCCACGTGGCAGAGCAGAGGCATATTATGTGACGCAAGCGCATCGTAAAATTCATTATGTTTGTCATCCATTAGATGAATATGTTGAGTAGAAGGAATCCATTTGATAAGCACTGCATCAGTCTGGGAAAAAATATATTCAAGTTCTGACCTCCAATTCTCTCTGTTAGGACTTACTGATGCACCTAAAAAGAATTTTTTGCACTTTAATCTAGGATCTGATTCATTTTGTAATTGCTCGTTTAATTCCATCACTTTCTTGCTTAAAAATCTGTTCGAAACATAGAGGTCTGTCCTCTTTTCATCCAGTTTGCCTGTCTTAGGAGAAAAAACAGCATCCAGAGCGAGTAAAACAATTCCGTCAATTTCCTTAGATGAAGTGAGTAGCTTATAGACCAGTTTGAAGTATTCATCCGTTGATATTTTTCCATCTTGATCAAAATCTGCTCCTAAATCTTTGATGTCTTCTTCTACCAAATTGTAAAGGAGCCGTGTAAACCAGTGATGATTGTCGTCTGCATAGAAATAAACATCGTTATCGACATTATTTAAATCAGTGCCATTGCCTAGAACATGAAAGTGCATATCAATCTTCATTTTCGTCGCCTTTTTTTATTTTTTAGATCTGAACTCCTAAATGAGAGTATACAATTTATGAATTTAACCTTTATCCTCTTGTCAATCAATAGATAAAAGCGAAAAGTAAACATTCTTTTTTCTGTGATTGGGGAAAACACTTAATTTTGCTACTAATTTAGCGGCTCTTTCTGTCAATCCGAAGCCCATGGTGAAGGGTGCTGAGTTTTTTTGGCGAAGACGGACGGAAACAGGCTTTGTGTCAGATGACTTCCCTCACTATTGGGCAAAACGAAAAAAAAGATGCTTGCTGACGAAAATAGACATCAAGGTTTTTTCAACCCAGCCATTCTCTTCCTAGCATCCTTAACCTCAGGAATACCAGGATCAGCATCCCTCTATAAGGCGAGGAAAAGAGTAAGTGGTATTGATATTAAAAGCAACTAAAGTGTAAAATTATGCGTTAAACTATTGGAAATGAGTTATTCAAAATCAAAGATACATATCTTCTTTACGGTCCTCGGCTTTCTCTTTTGTTTTCCTGTTCTCTCAATGGCTCAACCTCAATCCCAATCTTTCTCCATAAGCCTCTCCGGAGGATTTCTGTTCAATATGACATTCGGAAGGCTCAATCCGCTCCCTAACACAGCCGATGTCCCAGAAATCATCGTCTCCCTCGAGAATAAAGGTGCTTCATTCGGACTGAACTTGGGGTACTTGATCACAGATCGAATCGAGCTTCAAGGAACATTCAATTACAGCCGCTCAGAAATAATAAATGAAGTTGGGATCGGCTTGGCTGGCATCCCCCTGGGTAAAACAAAAGTCTCGGACGCGACAAATTTATATTATAGCGGAAACATCCTCTTCTACTTTCCGCTCAATCGGACTTCTCCTTTTGTCACAGTTGGCCTGGGAGCAGTGACTTTGAGGCCTGCAAAACTTCGCTCCCGCACAAAGCTCTTTTTAAACTTCGGAGCCGGGATTAGATTCAAACTATCCCGGCATCTCTCCACATTCCTGGAAATCAAAGACTACATGAGTTTTTTCAACTACCCTAAGGACTTTGAGGTGTTCTTCCCTGCCATCTATTCCCCTGACTTTAAGAAATCCCAGCATCGCTTGGGCATCCATGCCAGTCTAAGCTATAACTTTTGAGCAATAGGTGGTAAACATCTAGAGAGAGCTGCTTTTAATAAAGCCCGCCAGTCTCTTCTTTATATCCTCCACATCAGGGAGGCCGGAAACTGCGTCCTTCTAGAAGTCGAGGAATTTCTCAAATTAAAACTTGAGAAATATCATCGGTTATCCAAATCAAGTAGAAACGGAACATTACCGAAACAGCGTTACATCCCTAATTGTGATCTTGATCTTGCAACCCATTCCGGATCCATATTTATGAGCCGTTTCTTCTTCAAATTCTCCTTCATTACCCATAGCACATCATTGTCTTTGCTTAAAAACCATCTTTCTATCATTCTTTTGCCTACTTTAGGCAATGCAACGACCGCAACACTCCAACAATACCCTAAACCCTTTCTTAACGCCTTGAATGCATCGCTTTTCCGATCATCAATATGCTGTAGTGAGTCAGTTATTGCATTAAGGATCTGAAACACCCTTTCCATCTGTACTTCCTCATGTAAAAGCTTTGGCTCACACAAGGCTGCTGCCGCAGCCCTACGCTCCAATAAGTTTCCCTTGCTCCATACCTTCATCTCACTCAACAACCCATTCATATCCACTTCACCAAACCGCTGTAATGCCATTGCTACTCCTTCGCGGACGCGCCATCGGGGATCAGAGGCATGGAAACGCAATATCTTTAGGACATCCTTCTTCCCTTGTGCAAGCAGTTCTCCCATTCCAATGACTCCACAGAAAGCCAGGAATTCTTGTGGTGAGTTTACTGGGGCTTTTTCTTCGTTAAAGGAAAGATAACGCTTAAAGAGTTTTTCATCGCCTTCTTTGGATACTGCTCGGGCCAACTCAATATTTGCCCGAGGGCCCGGTAATCCAGATTCTTGCAATAGAAATCTATCCCAATCCTTAAGTGTTTTAAGAGTTTCCCTATAATAGTCTATTTTTTTCACGGTTATCTTAGAGGGATTTTAAATCCCTCAGGAATTTTCACCCGCTTGTCATTCTTATCCTCTCGCCAGAAGCTTTGCAAAAAATATCAGGGAATGCGCTAAGAGTCAACCAGATTATATGCTTTAATTTTGTTTTGTGTATTGGAGAGGAGATTATCTAAGGCTGATTCTAGCTATGGGGGATATGGGTCTTTCCTTTGCAACGGTGTTTCAATAAATAAAAGCTTTGGGCTCTACCTGCCCATCCAGCAAGGTATTTCTGAATATAGACTTATCCCCATGTCACAAATATGTAACAGATTTCGCTTAAACCCGCTTAATTTGGCTTAATGGTGCTTAAAGGAAAGTCAAAAAGTACCCCTAAAAAAATGGCTCCTCGGGTAGGACTCGAAC
>JABAOF010015783.1_pt3 | contig 15324 bp, 13 predicted proteins | sample 7062171 | NCBI WGS metagenome assembly JABAOF01 (sample SAMN14538628, study PRJNA623070) | marine sediment metagenome | biome: marine biome [ENVO:00000428]; feature: marine pelagic biome [ENVO:01000023]; material: deep marine sediment [ENVO:00002113] | place: India: Gulf of Khambhat ...
TCATTTTACCCGAATTTAACGCGAGGTGATACGTGAGGCTCGCTTTGTTCTATCTTCTAAGAATATTCGACTCCAATATAAAATCGATGAATACATCCAGTCAAAACGCATAATCCTCATCACGATATGGATGAATGAATTCATCCGAGCGGCCAGGCGAAAATTGAAAAGATAAACAAGGTAAAATGGAAAAGACAAAAATCTTGCTCGTCGAGGACGAAAGTATCGTCGCCCGGGACATCAAGAATATGCTGCTCCTATTGGGGTATGATGTCCCTCGAGTCCTGGTCACGGGCCGCGACGCGATCGAACAGACACGCAAGCTCNNGTCATGCTCGAGGGAGAAATCGACGGAATCGAAGCTGCCTACCGGATATTTAAAGATTTTGATATCCCGGTGGTTTACATCACAGCTTATGTCGACGAGAAGACGATGGAACGGGCCAAAAAAACGGAGCCCTTTGGTTATATCGTCAAGCCTTTCGAGGAAAGAGAACTCCAAACAAGCATTGAAATAGCATTGTACAAATACAAGATGGAGGTGCAACACAGAGAAAGAGAACAATGGCTCACCACAGTGTTGAAAAGCATCGGGGATGCGGTGATCGTGACCAACGAAAAGGGCCAAATCACGTTCATGAATCCCCTCGCCGAGAAGCTTACCGGTTGGAAGCAAAGGAACATAATCCATAAGCCCCTAAGCAGTGTTTTCAGAATTAAAAACGAAAAATCAAGCAAAGCGCTCAAAATACCCCTAAGAAAAGTCATGGAAGGAAAAACTCCTACCCCACCCAACAATGTCTATCTCATCTCCAAGACCAGAAAGAAGACGCCCATCGACTACAGGTTGCTTTCTATCTCGAATAACAGACAAGGAGCTACTGGAGTCGTTTTAACCTTCACCGATATCAGCAACAGGATAAAAACAGAGAAAGAACTGAAACTCAGGAGGAAAAAATTACAAGAAGCCCTGGAGGCCACGGTTCAGGCTATGGCGTTCACGATCGAAACGAGAGATCCCTATACAGCCGGTCATCAGAGACGGGTCACAAGACTGGCCTGTGCTATCGCCGAAGAAATGACTCTTCCAGAGCATAAGATCGAGGGGCTCCGTATGGCGGGAGATCTTCATGATATCGGCAAAATCAGTGTTCCAGCAGAGATCCTCAGCAAACCAGGACCCATTTCAGAAGTGGAGTACAATGTGATAAAAACTCATCCTCAGGTAGGTTACGAGATCTTGAAAACCATTGAATTTCCGTGGCCCATTGCCCAAATCGTCCACCAGCATCATGAAAGAATGAACGGAAGCGGTTATCCTCTAGGTCTTCGCGGAAAGAAAATTCTCCTAGAAGCGAGAATCTTGGCCGTGGCTGATGTGGTCGAGGCGATGGCCACTCACAGGCCTTATCATCCAGCTCAGCCGATCGAGATGGCGCTGGATGAAATCTCGGATAATAAGGGAAAATTATACGATCCTGATGTCGTCGAAGCCTGTTTGAGACTTTTCAAAAAGAAAGGCTTCAAACTCGGATAAAATCAGCAACATAGTAACTCAGTTACTCCTCAGATAAGTCTTTTTTTTCCTTTTTAATCCCCGTTTTTTGCTTGAAATTCCGGCCCACTCCTAGTAAAAAAGAAGAGTGAAAAAGGTCTATTCCCATCTTCTGCTTGTGGCTTCGATTATCGCCTGCATAGGGGGTATAGCAGCTTTTATCTTCCTCTTCGTCCTCGACTTCAATATTTACTGGCTTATCCTCTCCCCCGTCATTTTCGCCATATATCAATGTCCGGCTGCGTATTTGTACTGGCTTTGGAAAAAGAATCGTTAGTCAACCCAAAGAGCTCCAGAAAAATGTCCTTGCTGAAGAAGTCTTCTCTTTTACCAGAAAGGGCATCGTACACGACGAAGTTATACCGTCCTCTTCTTTTAAAATAAACGATCCAGAAGGGATAGCCAATCTTCCCGAGTTCACTCACTTCATCCAAGTGGTATTTTTTCTTAATCTTGAGGCGAGACGTCATAGCCCCCCATTTGAGTTCTTCCTTCAATCTTGTTAACGCTCTGTCTTGATCAAGTGCATAGTCTGGAAAATCCCTCGAGCTGGAGTGAAGAGCTTGAGGCCAGCTCACCCGCCTGACTTTGCCTCGCACAGCATCGCAGATCACATACAGGCTTTTTGTTTTTTTCGCGCTCCTAAACTCGAGCTTAAAAAGATAGCAGGGAAGATAGTTCTCCTGGATTTTGATGATTTCTTTTTTCCTGTTTAACAGAGATTTTCTGAACGAATCCCTTATCTCGCTCTCGTTCGTCAAAGGATTGATGAGCTTCATCCCTTAAATTTCTGGTTGAGAAAGATGAAGACCCCCCCCATCAGGACTAATAGCCCCCCGGCCACGAGGTTGACGACCTTCCCCATCATTGTCGGAGGGAAGATCGATGCCAGAAGGATAAAGCCGCCCATGATCAGCCAGAACATTCCGACGATTTTTAAAGGAGAATAGATCTTCTTCATCTATCTTCAAAAAATAATATACAGGGCAATCTGGAAGAGGATCAGGACAACAGCCCAGATTCGTAAATCACGCCAGTTCTTCTTGGTCGGGGCTTCTCGGAGTATATATTCCTTCGGCCGACGAAGAACCCAGAACAGAAGGAGCAGGTAAAGACCTCCAACCAGAATCTTAGCATAGAGTAGAGGGATGCGACTCAAAAAACTCATCCCTCTGCCTTCCTTCTCAGAACATTTTGGGCCTCATCATCCTTTTCCAAGTAACGATAGACGAGTCCTCTTAATTTCTCAGGTTTTTCGGGAGAAGTGCCCAGACTGACAATAATATTGATGAAGCCAGAAACCACGAACGACCACCAAGCCACATACAGAAAGTTTATCTTAAAGGCAAACATCAATCCTGCTGCTGCAACTCCGCCTGTCAACCCGAAAAATCCCCCCCATCTCGTGGATCTCCACCACAATATTCCCAAAAGCAAGGTAGCCAGAGTCGGCCCTTGGAACAGGGAAAGATAATTCTGCATGGCTACGTAGATTCCTGGAAATTTATCCGTGACCGGGGCAAACAGAACGCCGAATACGACAAAAACTCCTGTCAGTATACGGCCGACAAAAAGGTAATGCTTGTCTGAGGCTTCCCTGCGGATAAAGCGCTGATAAATATCCCGTGTCCACAGAGTGGAGGCAGAATTGAGGGTGGAGTCGACGCTGGAATGGAGAGCGGCCACGAAAGCCACGAACACAAGGCCGGCTAATCCCGGAGGGAGAAGATTTTTTATCACCCAAGGAAGGGCCTGGTCAGGATTGGCAATCTCAGCTGGCGAGGCAAACACCAAGGCAAAAAAACCGGGCAGGACAACCAGAAGAGGAATCATGGTCTTGGGAAAGGCAGCAAAAAGCATCCCCGCTTTGGCATCCCATTCCGAGCGAGCTCCCAGAGTTCTCTGGATGATGGACTGGTTGGCACACCACCAGGCTGGAGAGAGAACTAAACCGAGACCAAAAATCATTCCTAACCAAGGATATTCAGGATTATCCAGGGGAAGAAAGAGCCGGAGATGCTGGGGATGGGAAGCGGTCAATTTCTCAAAAAATACCTGAATCCCTCCTGCCCTCCAAAAACCGATCACAGCCATGGAAATTCCCCCCACGAACATAACACCCAACTGAACAACATCTGTCAGAACGACGGCAGCCAAGCCCCCTGTGATCGTGTAGATACCGACGATGATAGCCGTAATGAGAATACTCAACCTCAGGGGCCAGCCAAGGTAGGTATGGAGCATCAATCCGCTCGCCCAGAAAAAGATCCCGAGGAGCATAACGAAGAAGACCCCGTAGATGATGGATTCGATCGTCCTGACAGCTTCGTTGTAGCGCTTCCCCAAGAACTCTGGCACTGTGTAAACACCCTTTCTCCAAAAATAGGGTACGATGAGGAAAGCCGAGACAATCATGGCCGGAATGGCACCCAGCCACTCGTAGTTGGCCTGAGCGATCCCGAAGCGAAAAGCTCCACCCGCTCCTCCCATGTAGTCGTAAGCCCCGATGTTGGTGCCGATGATCGAAAAACTGATGACCCACCAGGGCAGCATTTTCCCGGCCAAGAAGTAGTCTTCGGTAGTTGTCACGTATTTCCGGAAAAGGAGTCCGAAAACCAGAATACCTCCCATGTAGAAGATGATGATAACAGTGTCGATGAAGTGGCCGGATATGATCATCTTTTTAGGGGAAGTTATCAGATTTCAATCCTGGCCTATTGTAAAGAAACTCTTTTTTTATTGTCAATGATTGCAGAATAAAGAAAATGGGGTGGAAGGATTTCTCTCTTAACGAGCCTGCCATTGTGCGCAAGGAAAAAATTGGAGTTTTTTTGTCCTAATTCAAGGGCTGACCCCATCCTTGAATATGGAATGCTCTATGGATGAAACAAATGAGGGTTTGTCTTAATAGAAGAGCTTCGTCCCCAAGAAGATTAGCTTTCAGGCATGTTGGTCCTGATAAAATTTATGAGTGGTTCCTTACGAAAATAGATATTGTATCTTTTCACCTTTTCATTCAGTGTTGTGTATTTAATTCCCAAAAATCTCGCTGTTTCCCTCTGATTTCCGTTAAACTTAACAAGAGCCTTAATGATTATGGCTCGCTCTATTTCTTCAATAAATTCCTTGAAATTTATATTATCGTTCATGAATACATTCTCGATGAAAAAATCCATAAGATCCTTATTGTATTTCTTTTTCGGACGGCTTTTATGATGGGATTGTAGCTCAATATCGTTTAAGTATTGGAGAATTCTGTTGAGATTTAGGCCGTGCATCAAAAGGTCATTTTTTTCTATCTCTAATCCTTTTTGTCCTTGTGGCATTCTTGCACCTCCATTCAAAATCGTAGATGACTTTTGATATTGGTTATTTTTATAATGCAAAAAATATGCCATGCCCCTCGTGTAGGCCTAAAAAGATAGTCTCCTGAGTGAAAAAAATATATTTCTATTCCGGGATATCGTGTATTCAGAAAAAGCAGATGAATTAACTGTCAGAAAATAAAAAAGATAGATATCTCAAATTAAATTACCTGAATATTGTTGTGGAAAAAAATATCCGAGAAAAAACAGGAAAATTTAAAAGCCACTTCTGTATTCGCACTATAAGAATTCAGTAAAGTAAGAATTTTTTTACAAAGTGTATAAAAATTTACCGAATTTCTGGAATTGTTACTTATTTATATTATTTTCTTTGAGTTGCGATTCCATTTTGATTTCTGAGCGTCTAAAAATTAGACATATTGTTTGTTCATAAGTTACTGCTTGGCAAGTTGAGATGGAGGCGGCAATTTCACTAAAAACGTTAGTTTGAGAGATGGGGAACATCTTTATACACATTTATTGACGCCCTGTTTTTGAATTGGTAAGATTTCTTAACTCAAATGCTCACTCATTCATCAAATAATATTCGATAAGAGGGAAAAAATGAGATACTTAAACAAAGCCATTTTTCTTTCTCTCATCGTCTTCTCGCTCATCACACAAGTACCAGGTCAAAATGACCTGGAAAAGCGCATCCAAGAGCTTGATACTTTACTCGACGATTCTTTTTCCTCTTGGAAGATACTTAAAGAAGATGTACCTGGCGGTGAGAATCCGAACCTAGATGACTCGAAATGGCCGTCTGTCAGGTTGGGCACTACTATCCAGGATAAAGTTGTCTGGCTTCGTCATCAATTCCAAACTCCGGAAAACTTTGCTGGTGTTCATACTCAGGGCAGTGAAATATCCCTCTCCTGCATTTTCAGGGGCCTTGGAGTCTTCGAGGGACAGTTTTTCCTGAACGGAGAGATCAAAGATAGGTTCACTCTGGAATTCGGAAACCAATCCCGACTGATAAACAAAGACTTCATCCTCTCCTCTGAGGCCCAACCAGGAGAGAAGATATTCGTAGCCCTCCGGATCAAAAATATGGGCAGGCTTCCCTTGATCAAGAAAAAGGGTACGGAGCCAGGAACCTTTTTCCAGCTCCGCGAGGCTCATTTTCGAATCAAAGAGGCCCAAGATTCTTATAAGACGCTGACTCGGTTCCTCCTGGATCTCAAAATCGGAGCCATGCTGGCTGACATCCTTCCCGTCAGTATCGACCGGAGAGGAACTGAGCGTCCCGTTTCAGCACTATACCAGAAGTATTCATCTTCAAAAGAGTTTAAGAATCTCAAAAAAAAGTTCGAAAAAGCTCTGATGGAATTTGACTTAGAGGCTCTGCGCCAGGGAGATTTGTTAAAGGTTAGAAGCTCCCTAATCAAATTTTATAAAGAGGCGAAGTCCTTCACCCGATTTTTGGATAACTATACGCTCCATGTCGCCGGAAATTCCCATATCGACCTGGCCTGGCTGTGGCGATGGCGGGAGACTGTGGAGGTGGCCAAGGAGACCTTCTCCACGATCTTGGACAACATGGAAGAGTATCCGGACATAGTCTATCTCCAGAGTCAAGCCCAGGCCTATCAATGGGTGGAGGATTATTATCCGGACGTCTTCGCTCGCATCAAAAAGAAGGTCAAAGAGGGTCGCTGGGAAATCGTGGGCGGCATGTGGGCTGAGCCGGACTGCAACCTTATAGATGGCGAGTCTTTCATCCGTCAGATCCTGTACGGAAAGCGCTATTTCCAGAAGAAATTCGGAGTGGATGTCAAGATCGGCTGGAATCCTGACTCTTTCGGCTACAACTGGAACATGCCTCAATTCTTCAAGAAGAGCGGCATCGATTCCTTCATCACCCAAAAGATCAGCTGGAATGACACCACAGTCTTTCCCTATTTTCTCTTCTGGTGGAAGGGAGTGGACGGCTCGAGGGTCTTGACTTATTTTCCCCCGACCGGTTATGTCGGGCGCCTTCGAGCAGAACGGATGGTCAACGGACTCAAGCGATTTGAAATGAACACCGGACTGCGGGAGGCTCTTATCCTCTACGGACTCGGAAACCACGGGGGCGGGCCCAACCGGGAGATGCTGGACCGCCTCAAAGGATACGACGACCAGAACATGTTTCCCAAGGTCAAACACACGACAGTAGGCCAATACCTCAACCAGATTATAAAGCAGGAACCAGATATTCCTGTGTGGGATGATGAGCTCTACCTGGAATACCACCGGGGAACCTACACGACCCAGGCTGAAACAAAAAAGCTCAACCGTAAATCCGAAGTGCTCCTGGCCAACACGGAGAAAATCTCCTCCCTCGCTTATCTCTTCGGGAAATCCTACAAATCAGAGCCCATCCAGAACGCCTGGAAAACGGTGTTGATGAACCAGTTCCACGACATCCTTCCAGGTTCGAGTATCACGCCTGTCTACAGGGATGCCAGAGAGTCCTACCTGGATGCTCATCGAGATTTAAAGAAAATCTTGAGGGAAAACCTTATCCACCTGGCTCAAAAAATCGACACAACCAAGGGAGAAGAAGGCCAACCTCTTCTCGTCTTCAACTCCCTCTCCTGGCCAAGACACGGAGTCGTCAAGGTGAAGCTTCCTGCCTCGATCAAAGGAAAAATCTCTGTGTGGGACGTCGGAGGAGAAGAGGTTCCGTCTCAAGTCATATCCGATAAGGAAGGGGATATGCTTTGGTTTGTGGCTAAAAACATCCCTTCCCTCGGGTATAAGGTCTTTAAGGTAAAAAAAGGAAAAGCCTCTGCTCAAGCGGTGTCGTTAAAGGCAGAAAACTCTTCTCTTGAAAATCGCTATTTTTCGGTCCACCTCCACCCTGAGACCGGGAATATCATCTCCATCTTTGATAAACTTGAAAAACGGGAAGTCCTCTCACCCGATGCCTGCGCAAACGAGCTTCAGCTTTTCGAGGATTTGCCTGATCAGTGGGATGCCTGGAACATCGGCTACACGGGGCGGAGCTGGAAGCTGGATAAGGCCGAAAGCATAAAAATCCGTCACAAGGGACCTGTTATGGCCTCTTTGGAAGTTAAAAAGAGCTTTCTCGGACTGTCCAAAGCTCGCCGCGGACCGACCGAAGATTTCCCCTCTTCATTTTTCACTCAGGAAATTATCCTGTACGAAGACCTCCCTCGGATTGACATCAGGATGATGGCTGATTGGTGGGAGGAGCATGTGCTTTTAAAGGTGGCTTTCCCGGTTGACATCCGCAACGACAAGGCCACATATGAAATCCCCTTCGCCTATGTCCAGAGGCCAACAACCACCCGCAACACAGATTGGGAGAAGGCTCGCTTCGAAGTCCCGGCGATCCGCTGGGCTGATTTATCCGATTCAGCCTATGGTATAAGCCTTCTCAACGAATCCAAGTATGGATACGACATCAAAGACAACGTCCTCCGGCTCACCCTGCTTCGCTCGCCGACTTGGCCTGACCCGATGGCAGACAGAGGAACACACCGCCTCTCCTATGCGCTATACCCCCACAAGGGAGACTGGAGAGATGGGGATACATTCCAGAAAGGATACGAGTTCAACACTCCTCTGCTGGCCCTGTTCACGGACTCCCGTTCAGGAGAGCTGCCCCTTGTTTATTCATTCCTCAAGGCATCCCCCTCCAACATCATCCTCTCCACAGCGAAGAAATCCGAAGATAGGCAGAGTCTAATCCTGAGGTTGTACGAGGCAGAAGGCCAACCTACACAAGCCACGATCGACATCTTCCGTCAGCCCAAGAAGATTTTTGAGCTGGATCTGATGGAAAATCGTCTTCGCTCTCTTCCTGTGAAAGGTAATGCTTTGATCCTGGAGTTCGGAAAGTCGGAGATCAAGACAATCGAACTCGTTCTTGAGTGATGGATACAGCGACAAGGGCGGTACTTTCGATCCGCTTATCGCCTTGGATCCACCGAAAAAAAAGACTATGAAATGCACTCTTGTGGAACAAGGATTTAAGCCCGGAAGTTGTCTTACCAAAGATAAAAAAGAATCAAAGAAAGCCTGCGAGCTCACCTTAAGACAAGAAGGCCGTCAATGGTCGCGTCTTATTAAATCGGCTCACCTCTCGCGACCGGAACATTATTATTCTATCTACCAGTCCGGGTGTAATCATACCTGTCTTAAGTGCCATTCCTGGGAATTCAGCCAGGTAGTTAATGGCTCCTGGGTATCTGCATCAGAAATCGGTGAGATCGCCAAATCCTACGAAAAAATCGTCACGGTCTGGGAACCCAGGGAAAGAGCCACCATGTGGCATGCCACGGACCTGTGTCGAAGCTGCGGCAGTTGTCTGATCTACGGAAGGACAGGGGGATTATGTCCAGAAATGCTGGACAGGAAGAATATCGTCCTCAGCCCTCAAGGAATCGGCCCGGCTCGGAATATCATCGCTTTTACGGGAGGGGATATCACCTGTTGCCCAGACTTTTACTGCCAGGCTGCAGAGAACATCAAGACAAATTCGGAAAAAATGTGGGTCCTGGTGGAATCTAACGGGTATGGATTATCTCCCCAGAATTTGGATAGATTGAAGGCCTCAGGAGTCGATTCCTTCTGGCTCGATCTAAAAGCCTATGATGACAGAATCTATCAAAAGCTGTGCGGTACGACGAATGAATGGATACTGAAAGCTCCGGTCGAGATCATGAAAAGAGGGTTTGTCCTGGAAGTCCTCACCCTCTTTATTCCCGGCTGGGTGGAGGGTGATCAGATAGAAAACATAGTTCAAATCCTATCCGATTTGGACCCTGAAATTCCACTGACGATCCTTGCTTTCTTCCCGGCTTATAAGTTGAAATCAGTCAAGCCACCAACGCTATCTGATATGGTCAGGATTTATCATCGGGTTAGGGAAAAAGGGCTGAAGAATATCAAACTCGGAAATTGCGGCGTGTTCGCAAGAAACCAAAAAGACTGGCAATACCTCATACAAGAAATCGGAAAAAACAATATCGGCTAAGGATTCTAACCTGAGGAATATTCCTAGTTAAGACCTAAAGCCCAGGAAAATCAGGAAGGCGTTCGTTTTCCTTGATTGAGATTCCAAAGGATCATTGACGATATTTCTTATTCCCAGATGATATCTGCCCTCGATAAAAAGAAACAAGCGTTCTTGAAGCTTCAGTTCGAAGCCTCCACCGATAACGACCCCAAAATCAAAGCTCTGCGTTCTGTCTTTTAAATCGACCGGCTCCTGATCTCCGGACACAAGCTCGTGGGAAGTGATAAAGGAGAACTCCACACCAGCGACCGCATAAGGCGAAGAATCATACAGCAATTTGCTCCGAAAGAGTAAGGGCACACTCACCACACTCAGGTTGTATTTCCACTGTGAACCTTCCTCTGCGGATTTAGCTTTGCTTCCTTTCTGGAAATACAAGACATTAAATTCAAGGAGCATGAGTGGGTTTAAGTTTCTCTCGAAGCCAATACCTCCAGCGAAACCTGATTTGTAGTCCCACTCCAATCCATCTTTGTCTCCAGAAACATTGTACTTTGATAGATTGAAACCCCCCATGATTTTAAAATCAGCATGAAGAGTGGTGGTCAGGACTAGAACGAGAATAACAGGCAGGCATTTCTTCATCTTCTCGCGCTATCCTTCCTTATGATAAACCATCGAGCTAAGCATGAACATCAAAAGCTTTTGATACCAAAAACGATGAGGAAGGCATGGGTTTTTAGCGACTCTAAATCCTCTATTTCCTGGACGATGTTCACCAATCCAAAATGATACCGGCCTTCGATAAAAACAGTCTGAAACTCACGGATTTTAATCTCGAAGCCTATTCCCAGCACCACGCCAAAATCAGCATTCTTTGTTGATTCTTTAAAGTCTATCTGACTTTTTTGGTTTTCGCTTTTCCTTTCCTGCTTGTGAGACATGACCAACGAAAATTCACTGCCACCGAGAAGGTAAAGCGGGATACCCTTCTTGAATTGGAACCTAGCTAATACCGGAAAACGCAATGTGTTGAGGCTGTAAGTTCGTTCCACATTGGGCGCATTAGGAGCTTCCCCACGACTTCCTTTCTTCTGGACGTACAAGGCATCGATTTCTATCGCTATCTTTCGACTCTCGAATAAGTCAAACTCAAACCCAGCCCCGACACAAAATCCTGCCTTATATCCCCATCCTTGGCTTTCACCCTTTGTCGAGGCAGCATACTTCGATAGGTTCAATCCGCCCATGAGCTTAATTCCGTCGGCATACAGGCTTGAGACGGAGATAATTGTCAGGCCAACAATAAGTATTTTTCTCATGAAACTCATCCAACTGCTTTTGTTTATTTCTTCAGTTTCAGCCCGTACTTCTCGCTTATATCAAGTGGAGGCATGGGCCCATCGAGCGGCTTTTTGTCTTTCACGTACCAATCGTACCAGTCCAAGATCCTGTAAATCGCATCGATTCTTCCCGGCTGCCGCTGATTGCCGTGTCCTTCCCCTGGGTATTGAACGAGCCTGACGGCAGGATGATCGTTCATCTTGAGTCGGCGATGGTATTCCAGACTCTGGGATGGACTGACGCGTGTGTCTCCAGTGCCGCCGAGGATCAACACCGCTGTCCGGCTCTGGTGAGCCCAGTAAATCGGGCTCCTCTTCAGGCTCATCTCCCATCGATCCTCGAGCTTCTTGCCGAAATGCACGTACAGGATTTCATAAGGAATATCCGTGGTCCCAGCCTTGCTGATCAAATCCGAGATTCCCACAAACATGCATACAGCTTTGACGTATTTTGTGTAGAATGAAGAAAACCAGGCAGCGGCATACCCTCCATAGGATCCGCCTCCCAATCCCACACGTTCTGGATCGGCGATTCCTTTTTTGATAAGCCACTCAATCCCATCGGCGATGTCATCAAACTCCTTCCCGGCCGGATCTCCGAATCCCTGTAAAGCCCGATCAACACCATAACCTGTGCTTGTTCGATAGTTGGGATAAAAAACAACATATCCTTTTCCTGCCAGAGTCTGGCCGGGGCGGCTGTAAGACGTGAGCCAGCCGTTCGAGTAATGAGATTCTGGCCCTCCATGGACGATGACCACAAGAGGATATTTTTTCCCGGGTTCATAATCCACCGGATAAATCAAAAGCCCCTCTATCTCCAATCCGTCGCGGGCACTGTAACGAGCGATTTCCTGTTGGCCAAGCTCTCTTTTTTCGATCCATGGATTTACGTTTGTCAGTCTCTTGACCGTCTTTTCTCCTCCCCAGTAGTAAACATCTCCAGGGACTTTTGGCGTGCTTCCTCTCATGGCAAAATGTTTGAAGTCTCTGGTGAGGGAAGGATTTGAGAAAATAATCCCTGTCTCTTCAGAATGAAGGATGACCTGTCGCTGTCCTCCTTCGACACTGACAGTGTTGAGTGTAGGCCAAACACCTTCAGCAGCACGGTAGATGATAGTTTTGCCATCCTTCCAACCAACCCAGTTGATGTGTCCCATGAAGTCGGGCGGTGTCAGGTTTTTCGGGTTTCCTCCGGTTACAGGAATCACATAAGCCTGACTAACAGCATGGTCTGCTCTCTCTCTGGCAGCGCCGTAAACAATCCAGGATCCGTCAGGGCCGAAGGCGTAATTTCCAAGTTTGCCCGGGTTGTTGGTGAGCCGAGTGAGTTTCTTTGTTTCGATATCGAGAAGATGGAGTTTCTGGAACATGTACCGTTCGTCGACAAGATTATAAGGAGAGATCGCCGCAGCAATGGTCTTCCCATCAGGGCTGAACTCAAAGCTCCAAACAGTGATCCCTTCGGTCAACCGTTCTAATTTACAGTCCTCGTCTATACTCTCAGCAGAAGTGATATAAAGATTGCGATGTTTTAGACTTTCCTCAAAAAAGACGAAACCGAAACCTTTCTTTTCCAGCTCCTCTTTTCTTTCTGTCTTGGGAGTTGCAGCGATATAAGCAATCTGCTTGCCATCCGGATGCCACCGGAATGAAGAGATGTGACTCTCGGAGCAGGTGACCTGATAAGCCTCTCCACCATTGACGGGGATGGTCCAGACCTGGGTCTTGGCTTTTTCCCCTCTTCTGGTGAGAAAAGCGATCATCGATCCATCCGGGCTCCAGAGAGGCGAGGAGACATTGGTCTTACCTGTTATGAATGGATGGACTTCCCCTGTTTTGACCGAAACAACATAGAGTTCACTGTAGGCTCCCCCAGGCTTGTCGCTCGCTTCCCTCGGCACAGACACAGTATAAGCAATCCATTCGCCATCAGGGCTTATCTCCACGTTGTTGCATGTTTTAGTTTTTAAGACATCCTCGGCCGAGAAGATCTCACCGGTTGAGCACTCGAGGGGAAATAAAAAAAGGAAAAGAATTCCGAAAACCGTTGCGACACGGAAAAGCGTTTTGCTCAGAGAATTATTTTGATTCATATGATTTCGCATCCCTCAATCCTCCATTAATGTTAGTCTGATATTATGAATAAACTATCGAAATTTCAACCCTGGCAGCCTCTCCTTAACCTCTGCAATCTCCAGATAAGAATTTCTCTATAGACAGAGGACGTCCATCTAAAAAAACGCCCCCGACGGGATTTGAACCCGTGTTGCCGCCTTGAAAGGGCGATGTCCTAGGCCAGGCTAGACGACAGGGGCGTTCCTTACGTGGTGAGCCGTGCTGGACTCGAACCAGCGACACCCGGCTTAAAAGGCCGGTGCTCTCCCTCTGAGCTAACGGCCCGGTTTAAAAAAAAGAATATTTATAAATGAAATAAAAGGAAGTGTCAATATCAGCTGATGGGCTCAAAATTGACAATGACCCATCTTCCCTGACGATCGATGCCTAAAGCCTCGTCCCTGAGGCTGTAATTCCTAAGGTAAAATCTGTACGTCTTCTCTTCGTCGTCTTTAGTCACAATTTTAACATCGACTTCCTTGGATGAGACCTCACCCGTTAGATCTCTTATATTGGCGAGATCTCTTTCCCCCAAGGAGAAACTTGTTATCTCCTCTTCTCTGGCTGAAGTGGCCTTGGCTTCGTTATATCCTTTCTGCAAATCTTTATGTTCGGAATAGACTTCCTCATACTTGGCCTTGAGATCATCCACCTTTTTTTGGGCAGCTCGTCTGGCCGCTCTCGTGCGGGCATTTTCCAGCTCGAATTCAGCCTCATCTAATTCGTCTCTTGCGTCAAGAGTGACGCCGACATGGTCTTCCAGTTTTTTCTTGAATTCTAATTCTTGTTTATTCAAATATGGAAGATTAGCAGGGACCACCATTTCTTCACCGACCTGGACAATCTCCCAAGTGGCGACCTCGAGAGCAACTGGCTCCAAGGCCATGGTTGACATCGTGGTCAAGTCATTCAAAGAAATGGCATGAAAATATCTCTTGAGAAGGCCCTCTTCAGGTTTCTGCGCACAGGTTTGCAGGATAAATGCGAGGAAAATAACGGCAAGAATAAACGAAATTTTTCTTCTCATTCTTCCTCCTTTTTGTCTAGTTTGGATTTTGTTTTCCTAATTTTACTTTTTTTTCAAACAAAAAAGCAAGCCTAAATAAAAGGGATTCTGGAAAAAAATCAATATGGTGATATTTTTTGCTTTTTTGTATTGACAACAATATTTATTATCAATAAAATTGAGTGTAATTATAAGATTTTCAATACTTTTCCTATAATTACACTAAGTTTATCTGGTGCGGAAAAGAACGCATTTTAGCTAATGCCGCTTAAAAACACCCACTGTCTTATAATTACAACCATAAATTTAGGAGGTGAAAAATGGCTGTTAAAGTAGCGGAAGAATGGTTCACCATCTGTGCAGGATGTGAGGTAACCATCCTTGACATTGGCGAACCACTTCTTGACCTTCTACCCCAGCTTGAGTTTGTCCACATGCCCGTCATCATGGATCATAAATTATTTGGACAGACAGGCGATCAATCCGGCCCAGAGATTCCTGAAGCCGATGTGGGAATTATTTCTGGCGGAATCCGGGTGGAAGAGAACAAAGAATTAGCTGAGGAGATGAGGAAAAAGTGTAAAACACTCATTGCTTTAGGATCTTGTGCATGTTATGGCGGTGTACCAGCTCTTGCTAATCAGTTTACAGTTGATGATCTTCAAGAAAAGGTTTTTCGAGGTTCTGTCTCCACAGATTCGGCAGATACACCGACTCAGGCAATATCACCTTTTACCGATAGGATTTACGCCCTGCATGAAGTCGTAGATATTGACCTCAAGCTGCCCGGCTGTCCGACAACCCCTGAAATGGTCGCTGAAGCGTTGACTGCACTTTTAGAAGGAAGAGAAGTCACCCTTCCATCAAAGAGTGTTTGTGATGAATGTCCCACTATCAGAAAAGAAAAAGCCGTGGCCAGTGTGAAAAGACCCCTTGAATCCGTGGAATTTGAAGTCGGGAAACCCTTG
>JABAOF010004268.1_pt2 | contig 15321 bp, 18 predicted proteins | sample 7062171 | NCBI WGS metagenome assembly JABAOF01 (sample SAMN14538628, study PRJNA623070) | marine sediment metagenome | biome: marine biome [ENVO:00000428]; feature: marine pelagic biome [ENVO:01000023]; material: deep marine sediment [ENVO:00002113] | place: India: Gulf of Khambhat ...
ATGTGTTGGAGCAAACTCAGAACTGCTTTAGCACATCCTGTTTCTCCATAATGTAACCACAGTAGTGACATCGCAAGTGCAGTGGATCCTCCTTCTCCACATAAAAGGTGGGCTGCACGGGTTCGCTGCTATTCGAGATACATGCGGGATTCGCACACTTCACTATTCCGCGTATGACCTTCGGAAGCTTAACCCGCTCCTTCTCTGCGACCTTGTAGTCTCTGATGATGTTTATGGTAGCATGCGGAGCCAGCAAAGCGATCTTATCCACCTCTTTCGGGTTCAGCTCTCGTCCCTCAACCTTGACGACATCCTTCGTTCCATGTCTCTTGCTAGGAACGTTCATAGCGACCGTCACCACGCCCTCAGCGCGACCCTTGATTCCCAGGATCTTTATCACATCCAGTGCGTGACCACCTGTTATGTGATCGATGACTGTGCCTTCCTTGATCTTAGAAACTCGTAGAGTCTTTCTAGCCATATTGAGTCCCTCTCAAACTATTACTGAGCTTCTGAGTAAAAGCGTTTAGCCTTCAGAAAAACTGTTGCTTTCACCATTCAGTTGCTATTTGGGTCCAAATATGGATGCTAAAATCATCTGAGAGTGCTACCGTGCGCGTGTCAGCAAGACTACTTGTTTTTGTGCAAGACTAGAAATGATATGTCCCTTACTTTGTGGAAACCCAATTTCTTGTATACATGAATAGCAGGTTCATTATTGGCCCTGACGAATAGACTAATGATTCGTCCCTTGGAAGCCAGATCTGTTACTAAGGCGTTAGTGCACGCCGTTGCAATGCCTTGATTTCGATAAGCCTCGTCTGTGATTATGTTGCCAAGTTGAGCGATCTGAGGAGTAACTAAGTGAACCCCAGCGGCGCTGACTATCTTTCCATCACGTTTCACACAGTAGTACGGCCCAGCTCTGAACTGTATTGGAACCCATGCCTCAGTACGAGGTTCATAGAATTCACTCAGCAACTCCAGCTCATTCTCTTTGACCTTTTCAACGTTTATGCCTCCACAGTCAATCCGCCTGGGAGGACTAGCTACCATCTGTTGTTCGCGGTGTTGACGCAGAATAGTTGAATAATCTTTGTACAAATCCACCTCCTCGGGTGGACAAAGTGAAACGAATTCATCCGAGATTTCACCTATAGCCTTCTTCACTAGAGCCGCTTTAACATCTTGAACAACAGCTCCAAGAACCACGCTTGGCTTCAAGAAGGCGCGATAAATCGCACATACACCAACAATCCGCGCTGTTTCCACAGCACAGTAAACATCGCTTACTTCAAAAAGAGGTGAATAGAGATCACCTAGTGGCAAAACGTTAGAAACGGGATCTTGCGCCAAGTATTTTCTGCAAGCTCGGATTAAACCAGCCGACGTCACTTTCCTTATCTGCAACTTCTCACCTGAGTCCACATACCTGTGTACCTAAGACAACATAAAGCCATTTTCTGCAGAAACCCGTCAATTCCGCACACTTTCGAAGCGCCTAAGCGCGCGATCCGTACTGCATGAGGACGCGTAAGGCTTTTTACATCGTGCACTGGAGAGAACTTGGGAAGTGTTACTCGAGATGGCAACCATCAAGCTCTTGGAGCGCATGATAGGATATGAACGCGGAACTTTCAAATTCGACAAGGCGATCTTGGCTGTTGGAGCGACTGAATATCATGGAGATCACCTACCATATGGCACGGACACTATAGTAGCTCGGCAAATTGCTGAGGAGGTGGCGAAAAGGATCGATGGACTACTGGTGCTTCCGCCAATACCATATGGTATGAGCTTGCACTATGCCAAGTTTCCAATAGCTGTAACCCTCACCTCAGAGACCCTGATGAAACTACTCAAAGAGGTTTTTGCATCACTGCTCAGCCATGGGATCAGGAAGCTGTTTATCGTCAATGGGCACGACGGCAACATAGCTCCAATAGAGGTGGCGACCAGAGAATTTAAGGTGGAGCATCCAGAAATGAAAATTTGTGTACTGGAAGCATGGTGGACCACAGCAGGAGAATTGCTCCCAAAGGGAACCTTCGAGGTTTGGGACGGACTCGGACATGCAGGCGAAGGCGAAACATCCATCATGCTTGCTATTAACCCTAAGTTAGTTGAAATGAAATACGCCAAGGGCGCCGTGCCTGAGCTGCCCTCTCATGTGCAAATAAAATGGGTGTTTGAGGAATTGACGCCCTATGGCGCTACAGGTGATCCAAGCAAAGCTACCAAGGAAAAGGGTGAGAAGATGATGAAGGCCCTCATCGATCATGTTACATCCTTCATTGAAGAAATGGATAAGAAAGGCTGGACATATGGCATATTAGGCTAGCAGATCCGCAAAGCATCTCCATATATGGCTTATGTATTTAAAGCGCGCGCATTAGAGCTATTGAATGAATCAGAGTAAATCACTCTGTGTGTGGGGGCTAAGGATTTAAGCAAGAATTCTTTTTCACCGACGAAAGATTGTGTTTAAATTGCTTTGGGGGGATATTTTCGGAATGTCAGCATGTTTTCTCTTTCGCGAGATAAAATAAAAAAGATATGCAGGAGATCAAAACCTTGTTTGCCCTCTCTTGATAGATTGCATCTGCTCTTCTACATTTCTCATGTGTCTTCTCAGAACCTCTAGCTGTCTCAGAAGTCTCTCTTTTTCCTTATCCAACTTTATCAAAAGACACTAGTCTACTTAGCATGATTAAGAGATTATGAAGACAGAATAAGTATTCTCAGTTTTGTTCCACTTGTCTCTATAGATTTCAACTGCATCAGAACTTGGTTTCTCTTGATGGAAGATCGACTTATCATACAAACACAAAGACGTAGACTGCCAGAACAAGAGACGCAATAAATGCGGCGGTCCAGACCAGCTTGTTCCACTGAAAGACCTTCAGCCCGTCCATTATACCATATGGGATTAGATTGAAAACAGCTATGATAGCATTGATCCACGCACCGAAGAATGGTATAGCCCCATAGAATGTATTTTGTGTAACTATTAGAACTGCGGTGCAGATGGTTGAAATCACAATGTTAGTTAGAGGCCCAGCGAGAGCCGTTTTACCAGCTTCTCTCCCCGTTACTGACCCCGCAATCATTACGGCCCCTGGAGAGATTATTTTGAAGAACGGGAGTGGAAGCATTGAAATGAGCGTTATGATCGCCCCCCACAGTGTCAATCGGAATTCTGCCCACAATCCATAGTGTTGCGCTGAGAGTTTGTGGGCGATCTCATGAAGGAGAAAAGAAAGTGTGAAGACTATTACAAGGCCTACCAGAATTTCCGGGTTTGCCAATACTAGTAAGCCCTCCGCTTGGTAGATGTAGGATAATCCAACACCCATGACCAGCAGTGCTCCGATGGCTAGATGTTTGAGTTCTGTCGAGCTGAATTGAAATGTCTTTGTTGCTGATCTTGGGCCGTAGCTGATCGTGTATTCATACTGTTTCTCGGGAGTGATGATTGGTGGAGGTTGTGGGCGTGGCGCTCTTGCCCGCCAGTATTCTGTGCAGTTGTGGTTTTCTGGCAGTCTGTGTTCTGCGCAGTAGTGGCGGTTGCAGTAAGGACACCTGAACGGGAGGGCGACTTCCTCTCCACAGTATTCACATTTCGCTATCTTGTCCAGCTTCCTTCTGGTTTGTATTTATTTTCATGGTTTATATGTTATGTTTTGTGACACGCATGTAGAGGAGACAACTACACCGGCCACTTGGTTGCATCTCTCGCTGGTTTCGTTGTTCAACAGTTCAAGAATCTCTTTTTATAAGATCAGATCAGCCTTAAAGCTAGAAGGAAAGGCGCATGAAATTTCCAGAGAGAGTCTACACCGAAGACGAGGTACAGGAAGCCAGAACCCTGATAGAGCAAGGCTACAAACATCAACTCAGAGTGAAGGGAAGCCGAGATTTCAAGAGTAAAGTGGAAAAAGCTCTAGAACTCGTCAAGATAGCCAATTACTACGATTTCCTACGAACCTACATCAGAGAGATCGTTGAGATTGATGGTCTCAGCCAACTACGCGAATCAGAAGTCGCCATCTGGATCAACAAATACAGTGTTGCAGATCCAGTCGAGGCTGCCGGCTTTCTCATACAGAAGGCTCAGCAGATGAAAGACTACACTGAAAGCAGATTATACTATGACACGGGTGAAATCAGAGCCGTCAACAAACGAATCGAATTCTTGAAGGCTCTAAAAGAACGGAGCAAAGATCAGGCTCTGAAGAAAAGATGTGAAGAAATCCTAAAGGCGTGGACAGAGACCACTTACCCGTGACTCAAAACTAAATCTTCTCAACCCTGATTTTGGTACCGCTCTTCACGTTTTCAAAAATTCCCAGATTCTTCGTCACTTTACCGATGACGTTAACCGGACTGTAGGGCTGCGACTCTCCATAAAAGATACAAAGCGCTTTTCCCATAGGCCAATAGGCAATAGCTCCCTTCTCTACCGTAGGCTCTGCCTTCTCTTCTCCCATCTTCACCGGAATCTCGAAATAGACCTCTTGCTTCCATAAGGCTGCTCGACCCTCAATTGGGAGCCCCTTAGTCACGGCCTCCACAGTTCTCGGAGCAAGATAACGAACAAGCTTCCCCTCCGCTTCACCAACACCTTCGATCACAAACCTGACAGGTATGCGCGATATGCTCTCCTCCACATTCTCACCTCAGCTCAAACCTTATCGTGCCTTGGAAAGCGGTTTTCCAAGATATCCTCAAGATCAGGCTTGCCAAGCTCCTGAAGCTCATATGTAACTCGCACCGCTGGCTTATCCATATTCAAAACCTGCCTCAAATCTACAGGGGTTCCAATAACAACAACATCACAAGGCGTCGCATTGATCGTCTCCTGAAGCTCTCTTATCTGCTCTTCACCATAACCCATAGCAGGAAGCAAGGCTCCCAGATGCGGGTATTTCTTGAAGGCTGTTTTTATCGACCCGACGGCGTAGGGACGTGGATCTAATAATTCAGCAGCCTTCAATCTCTTGGCAGCTATAGTCCCCGCACCATAAGCCATCATACCGTGAGTCAGAGTTGGCCCGTCTTCGATGACTAGAACCTTTTTGCCCTCAACAAGCTTAGGATCCTCAATGGTTATCGGCGAGGCCGCCTTGATTATGGGGGCGTCTGGGTTTGCCGTCTTTACATTTTCCAGAACGGTTTCAACATTCGCAGCCTCGGCTGTGTCCACTTTATTGATGATCACAACATCTGCCATCCGTAGATTCGTCTCTCCTGGATGATAAGTCAGTTCATGCCCTGGCCTATGCGGATCAGCAACCACAATATGTAGGTCAGATATGTAGAATGGAATGTCGTTGTTGCCTCCATCAAAAACGATCATCTCTGCCTCTTTCTCAGCTTCCCTCAGAATCTTTTCATAATCGACACCCGCATAGACCACGACTCCATTGTTGATGTGCGGCTCATATTCCTCTCGCTCCTCAATCGTACACTCATACTTGTCCAAGTCCTCAAAGGATGCGAACCTCTGACAAATCTGTTTACGCAAGTCACCATAGGGCATGGGATGCCGCACAACAACCACCTTAAATCCAAGATTTTTCAAGATTTTAGAGACCCTTCTGGAGGTCTGACTCTTTCCAGATCCTGTTCTGACCGCGCAGACCGAAACCACAGGAACCTTGGCCTTCAGCATTGTGGTTGAGGGCCCCATCAGTCTAAAATCAACGCCGCAAGCCAAAGCCCTTGAAGCTGTGTGCATGACGTGTTCGTGAGAGACGTCACTGTAGGCGAAAACCACCTCGTCTACGCTGTACTGTCTGATGAGCTTAGGCAGTTCATCCTCCGAGTAGATTGGTATGCCTTGAGGATAGTTGGAACCTGCGAGCTCAGGCGGATACTCCCGCTTTTCGATGCCTGGTATCTGCGTGGCAGTGAAGGCTACTACTTCGTATTCGTCATTGTTTCTGAAGTAGACGTTAAAGTTGTGAAAATCCCTTCCCGCTGCCCCCATTATGATAACTCTGGTTTTCCTCATGTATGCTCCCCAACAAGATGTAGAACCGACATAATATTACGCCTTCATATAAGCCTTAACGGTTTAAATCACCAACCAGAAAACGAAGAAACCGTGAATTCTAGTCCCGCTTCACTTATCGCTAAATCTTTATGCTTGCTACTCCAAAGAAGTTCTATTCAAAGACAATAGAGCGCGAAGTGTCTCTATGGTTAAGATATCAATCAGCGAGAAAGAGTATGCGAAAAGAATCAAGAATGTTAAAGACGAACTGGCAAAAAAGAAGCTGGATGCCCTCTACTTGACGAACGGCACCAGCTTCCTCTACCTCACAGGCTACTCCTACATCCAAACAGAAAGACCAGCCGCACTCATCATCCCGCTGGACGGAGAAATAACCTTCATGGGACCACACCTAGAAAAAGACCACATACCACTGAAAACAACCCTGATAAAAAACATCAAAACCTACCCAGACTACCCAGGAGAAAAACATCCAATCAACCATTTCGCAACCTTTCTGAGAGAGCTGGGACTGGAGAAAAATAAAATAGGCATAGACAACCCGGCAGGAGCAGCAGGGACATGGGGCTACAAAGGACCAAAAGTGACCGAGAAGCTCCCCAAAGCCGAGTTCGTAGAAGCAAAGGACATAGTCCCGAATATGCGAATAATCAAATCAAAGGAGGAGATTGAACTACTAAGGGAAAGCGCCAAATGGGCAAACCTCGCTCACACACTGCTTCAAGAATACACAGAGCCAGGCCTGTGGGACGTTGACATAGCACTAAGAGCCTCCTACGAGGCCTCAATGATCATGAAGAAGACGCTAGGACCAGAGTATGAACAATGCAAAAGGGGGCGCTCCCCAGCCAGTGCCGGCTTCAGAGGGCAAGTTGGTCCCATGTCAGCTATCCCTCACTCAATCAGCATCAAAAGGAAGATCAAAAAAGGAGACGTAGTCGTAACAGGAGCCGGAGCAGACATCGGCGGATACAGCAGCGAACTCGAAAGAACCATGATCATCGGGCAGCCAACCGAAAAGCAGAGGAGATATTTCGAGGCTATGCTCAAGGCTCAGGACGCAGGCCTAAAAGCCTTCAAGCCCGGGGCAAAGTGCAGCGACGTTGACAAGGCATCCAGAAAAGTCATCGAGAAGGCAGGCTATAAGGTGCTCATAAGACATCATACAGGGCACGGACTCGGTCTTGAGGGACATGAACCACCGTGGCTCGACATAGGCGACAACACCATCATGAAGCCCGGCATGATCTTCAGCTGCGAGCCAGGCATATACAAACCAGGATACGCAGGATTCAGACACTCAGACACGCTAGTCATAACAGAGGACGGATCGGAGATTCTAACATATTATCCCCGAGACCTCGAGTCCTTGACAATAAGCACAGGGTAGTCGCAGATTTAATCACAGTTTGCGGGTAAAAATCAGGTAAATCTAGTATCAACGCAATTGTGCTCTATGAAGTGTCCTATGTCTTTTTGTAGAGAGTAAAGCTCAGCACTCCATTTCTAAAGTCCAAATCGTGGATCTGAGGAGACACCATGAAGGGCAACACAACCCGCTTATAGAACCCGGTCTCTTCGTGCTCAGCTGATATCACCAGCTCCCATCCAGACACCCTAACCATCACATCCTCTTCTTCCATTCCAGGCAACTCAGCAAGAACACGCACTGTATCGTCCTCCACCATGGCATCTACGAAGGGAGCCCTGAACTTGGGGCTTATATACAAGGGCTTGATCGGTCCTCTTTCGACTGTGACATCTCGCCTCGGCCTAGGGCTTACTCCGAACACCTTTACGGCAATTAATCCGACCGCAAAACCTCCGATGTGAGCCCAGAAGGCCACTCCTGAGGATAGCAGAGTGATTGAAAAGAACCCCATCAGTAGCTGATAGAAGAACCAAAATCCGAGATAGTACAATGCTGGTATGGTTATAATATGAATAAGAAAGTAGAACACTAGGGTTCTCACTCTTGCCTTAGGATAGAGAAGCATATAGGCGCCCAGAACAGCTGAGATAGCCCCTGAAGCCCCAACAGACGGGATGCCAAAACCCACATTACGTGCTAAGGGATCTAGAGCTGCGAATAGAGAGGCTATATGAGTGAAGCTTGCGGCTAAGCCGCCAAGCAGATAGAAAATAAGGTATTTCGTGTGACCCAGGGCATCTTCAATATTGTCCCCGAAAACCCAGAGGTAAAGCATATTTCCAAGTAGGTGCATGATGTCGGCGTGCATGAACATGCTGGTGAGGAGAGTCCACAGATTCTCTCCACGTATGATATCACTTGGAATGACTCCGAAATTCCAGATCCCGTTGTACAGCACTCGCGTTCGGATGGGGTCTTGCAGAAAGAAGAAAAAGAAGATCACTATGTTAATCAGCAGAAGCCCATAGTTCACGTAAGGCTTGATTGAGGGTCTATTTTCATCGTGGATAGGCAACAAGAGACGTATCCCTCACTTTTGATCTAATACAACACTCTCACAACATACAAACTTATCTACTCTCTGCCCTCTCCTTTATCTTACTTCACTCACAGAATAAATGAACCCAACCTCTGCTGGTGCAAGAAAATCGAAATAGAACGAAAGATGAGACAACAAGGCGTAGCTTGCACCAAAAACGAAAAGCAAGGTTTAAATAAAGTTCGATTCATTCCGTACTTTAGCTTCAGAAAAGTATAGATGGTAAAAGATGCCTAGGGCGTTTCAACACATCATTCGAATTGCAGACACGGACTTAGATGGCACTCTGAAAGTGGACTATGCACTCACCAAAATAAAGGGCGTTGGAATAAGACTAGCCGAAGTCATTGCTAAAAAAGCAAAGGTTAGCATTGAAAATCGCCTCGGTTTCCTCTCAGACGCTGAGGTCAAGAGGATCAAAGACGTTGTAGAGAACCCTTCTAAATACGATGTCCCGGGTTGGCTCCTCAACCGCTCAAAAGACAGCAAAACCGGAAATAACCTTCACATAGTAGGTTCAGACCTGGTTCTCCAGACGAAAACCGACATTGACGAGATGAAAAGGATGAAGTCGTGGAAGGGTATCCGTCACGCTTATGGCTTGAAGGTACGGGGGCAGCGAACAAGAACGACGGGAAGAAAGGGGAGGGTTGTAGGCGTCAAGAAAAAGCGCGAACTGAGGAAGCTGCGGGAACGGGACTGATATGGGGGATCCAAAGAAGCCGAGAAAAAAATATGAGACATCAAAGTTTCCTTGGCAAACAGACACTCTTCAAACGGAGCTTCGGCTAATCGGTGAATACGGGCTTCGAAACAAGAAAGAGTTTTGGCGCCACAGAACCATGGTCTCCAAGTTTAGGGGGGTAGCTAGGTCGCTCTTAGGAATGTCATCAGAGGAGAGAAGGAAACGGGAGAAACAGCTTCTTGACAGACTATATCGTCTCGGGATTCTGCCTAAAAGTGCTAAGCTAGATGATGTTCTAGACCTCACCATAGAAGGTATCCTCGAGAGGAGGTTTCAGTCAATAGTTTTTCGAAGGGGCTTGGCCAAATCTATGCATCAGGCTCGCCAATTTATTGTTCACGGACACGTCGCCATTAATGGAAAACGGGTTTCATCCCCTGGTTATCTGGTCTTGAAGGATGAGGAAGCGAAGATAGGTTATGCTCCCACAAGTCAACTCTCAAACTCCGATCATCCCATAAGAAAGTCTGTTCGTGTCGCAACTGAGGTTGTAAAGGCTTGAGCAAGAAGTCTGAAAAATGGGCTGTCGTCCATATCTACAGCTCCTATAACAACACCTTCGTGCACGTCACGGACATCTCCGGGGCTGAGACCATCGCTAGGACCTCCGGAGGTATGTTCGTCAAGGCTGACCGACTGGAATCATCGCCTTACGCTGCAATGAGGGCCGCGGCCCATGCGGCCACAGTCGCCAAGGATAGGGGAATCAACGCCATACATATCAAGGTTCGTGCGCCCGGAGGGTCTGGCGCCAGGACGCCAGGAGCTGGTGCTCAGGCTGCTATAAGGGCTTTGGCTAGGGCTGGCTTCCGTATTGGTCGGATAGAAGAGGTCACTCCAGTTCCGCACGATGGAACTCGGAGAAAGGGTGGAAGAAGAGGCCGCAGGATCTAAGGCCATCAACTGTTTGTTGTTCGTCGTTGTTCTAACCTAGTCTCTGACAAGACTCAAACAAGCAGTTGTGTGGAGACAGCGAAAAACGATTCCTAGATGCTAAAGGAAACATTGAAATAATGCCTTTCTCTCCTTATGGAAAGCACGCATCATTCATACTACACCCGCTTCGGAGAGACTGAATGTTATGGAGGTTCGCGTCCTCGAAAAGGCCGACTTCAATGCTCGGTTGATCATCGAAGGAGCGGACACCCCATTTATGAATGCCCTACGCAGAATCATACTCGCTGAAGTCCCCTCGATGGCCATCGACGAAGTCGTCTTCATCGAAAACTCATCAATGCTTCACGACGAAATTCTCGCTCACAGGCTGGGACTCATCCCACTCAAAACTGACTTAGACACCTATAACCTGCCAGATGAATGTCCCTGCAAGAGCGAGTTTGGATGTAACCTATGCCGCGTGGGATTAACCCTCGAAGCCGAAGCCACAGAAAAGACGACCACAGTTTACTCCAGAAACCTTCAGTCCGACAACCCCGACATAACACCAGTCAGTGACAAAATTCCACTAGTGAAGCTGGCACCAGATCAGAAAATGAAGCTTGAAGCTTACGCCCGGCTTGGAAAGGGAAAGGACCACGCGAAATGGCAACCGGTCTCAAGCTGTACATATAAGTACATGCCAGAGATCGAGGTGGACAAGGAAAGGTGTGATTTCTGCGGCGAATGTGCGGCCGTCTGTCCGAAGAGAATCCTTGTAAAGACTGATAAAAAGATAGAAATCCGGAATATAATTGATTGCACTCTCTGTCAAGACTGCGTTGACGCTTGCCCAAAGGACCCTCCCGCCATCAAGATAGAAGGGGACACGAATACCTTCATTCTCAACATAGAATCATCAGGAACTCTTTCAGTTGAAAGAATCATGCTGGAAGCAATCAAAATAATCAACAAGAAATCCGAAGAATTCGTCAAACAATTAAAGGCGACGAAGAAATGAGAAGAATCAGAACAACAAACCCAGAGCTTATAAAACTCATCCGAATCTTGAAAAAGAAATCCCGAGAAAACAAAACAAGAATATGGCGGGACATAGCGGATCGCCTATCGCGCTCAAGACAAAGACGCACAAGCGTAAATGTGAGTCGTCTAAACCGCCACACCGAAGATGGGGAAACAATAGCCGTCCCAGGCAAAGTTTTAGGCTCTGGCAAAATCGACCATTCCATAATGGTGGCTGCCTTCAACTTTTCCAAACAGGCAGAGGCAAAAATTCTGGCAGCCAAAGGAAAATGCCTCACAATACAAGAGCTGGTCGAGAAACATCCAAAAGGCATAAACTTGAGAATTATTGAGTGAAAACAGATGGCTAGAGAACAGACGGTGGTAATTGACGCAAAAGGGCTCATCCTTGGCAGAATGGCAAGCACGATAGCCAAGCGTCTCCTCCAAGGAGAAAACATCATAATCATGAACGCAGAGAAGGCTGTCATCTCCGGAAAGAGGCTTAGCAGGATCAAGGAGGCTAAGAAAAGGCTTGAGGTGGGACACCCCAAGAAAGGGCCATTCTACCCCAGAAGACCGGAAGAGATCGTCCGCCGAACCATAAAGGGAATGCTTCCGAGAAGAAAACCGAAAGGCCAGCAGGCCTACAGGAGGCTCAAAGTTTTTGTCGATGTGCCTCAAGAGCCTATTGAGACGGAAACACAAACAATACCCGACGCTAGATCGGAGAAGCTCAAATGTCCGTATATTACCGTTGGAAAATTGGCCAAAGAGATCGGATGGGCTTCGACCGGTGAATAACATGCCTGGTCGCGAAAGAATCTTATTAACTAGCGGAAAGCGCAAAACCGCCATCGCCAGAGCAACGGTCAGGGATGGAAAGGGAAGAATCCGCATAAATAACATTCCAATCGAAATCTATCGACCAAGGATAGCCCGAGACAATATTATGGAGCCTCTTCTCCTAACAGACGAGGAAACATTGAAGCAGATCGACATTGATGTNNAGGTGGACTAAGAGTGCTCGGCTTAAAACTACCTTCACGGATTATGACCGATCTATGATCGCTGGCGATCCAAGGCGGAAGGAACCAAAGAAGTTTGGCGGGCCTAGTGCGCGGGCTAAGGATCAGAAAAGCTACAGATAAGGTAGAATAAATGTCGTCATTTCGTCGTCAAAAGGATTTTTCAATGGAAAGCGTATATTCAAACAGCTTATTAATTTCCAACATTTACGGATAATTCAGAGGAGGATTGAGAAGAATAATCATACCCGTACGCTGTTTCTCCTGTGGCAAGCTGATCGGGGATAAGTGGGAAGAATTCGCAAGAAGGGTGAAAAGTGGAGAAGACCCTAAAAAAGTCTTGGACAGCATGGGGGTTTTGCGGTACTGCTGCCGTCGCATGCTCCTCTCCCACGTGGAGATCATAGATGAAGTTCTCAAGTTTTATGAGGTTGAAAGCAGGAGACAGCCAAGACAGGTATAAGGTGAGCGGATAGAGATGTCGACGGTAATCGAGGATGTCACAGCACGAAAAACCTTCAACAGCCGAGGAGAAGAGACCCTAGAGGTTGACGTAATAACCATGGCTGGATTCGGGAGAGCCTCCGCACCATCTGGTGCAAGCAAGAGAAAAGCCGAGGTCGTCTCCTATCCACAAGGCGATATAGACAAAGCAATAGAGAAAGTCACGAACATAATTGCCCCAGAACTGATCGGTAGAAACGCAGATGAACAGGAGGAAATCGACGATCTTCTACATGAAATCGATGGAACCACAGACTTTAGCAGCATCGGTGGGAATGTGGCCTATGCCGTTTCTCTAGCAGCCGCTGAAGCAGCCGCCGCCTCTTATGGCATGCCGGTGTTCGAATATCTGGCTGGCTATCTCGCAGATGAAATCCCACACCCCCTAGGAAACGTCTTAGGTGGGGGAAAACACGCATACGGAAAGACACCAGACATACAGGAATTCCTAGTTCTACCCCTGAAAGCAGACTCCTTCCATGAAGCAGCCAAGGCAAATACATCAGTTCATAAGAAAGTTGGTTCTCTACTGAAGAAGGCAGATAGAAGCTTCACTGGAGGAAGGGGAGACGAGGGCGCCTGGGCACCCAACATAAAAAGTGAAGAAGCCTTGGATATCATGTTGAAGGCGTGTGAGGCAGTTTCAGAGGAGTCTGGAGTCGAGTGTAGAGTTGGCTTGGACATTGCAGCTTCCAGCCTGTGGAAAACAAAAGAGAAACGTTATGTGTACGCTCGAGAGGGGGTCAGAAGAAGCCCAGAGGCGCAACTAGACTTCGTTTTAAATCTCATCGAGAACTACAGTCTCGCTTACATTGAAGATCCTTTCCACGAAGAAACCTTTGAGGCTTTCGCAGAGCTCACGAAAAAGACTAGAAATTGTCTAGTATGCGGCGACGACCTTTTTGCAACAAATATAGAGAGATTGAAAAAGGGGATTAAAATCGGCGCTGCGAACTCAGTCATCATAAAAATTAATCAGGTCGGGACACTCACTGACGCCTGGACGACCACCGAAATTGCTCAGAAAGCGCGATACACGACAATCATGTCACATAGATCTGGAGAAACAACCGACGCACATATAGCCCACCTAGCGATAGCGTTCCACTGTCCCATTATCAAAACAGGTATAATCGGAGGAACACGTATATCAAAAATCAACGAACTTACTCGAGTAGAAAAGATGCTTGGAGAGAGAGCTAAGATGCCGGCTCTTCGATTGTGAGGAAAACACATGTCAGAGAAAGAAAATGAAGAAGTCGAAATTCCGAGCGAGGGGCTTTTGCTGCCTCAAGACACCCTCCTGTCAGCCGGAATCCACATAGGCACAAGAATGAAAACGAAGGATGTGGGACCCTTCATCTACCGCATCAGACCTGATGGATTATTTGTTCTGGACATTCAGAGAACCGATGAACGCATCCGAATCGCAGCCAAATTCCTAGCGAGGTTTGAACCACATAAGATCGCGGCGGTGGCCGCAAGATTGTATGCCCGTACTCCTGTTGAAAGATTCTGCGAAGCAACTGGGGCAACTTCCGTTATCAGCCGTTTTGTTCCTGGACTACTGTCAAATCCTCTCTATCCAAATCGCATCGAGCCAGGGGTTGTGATCGTCTCTGATCCCAGAGCCGACGGCCAAGCTGTGAGGGAGGCCTCAACTGTTGGAATCCCGGTTGTGTCTCTCTGTAGCACCGATAACGAGTTTCGTGATTTAGATGTGGTCATACCCACTAACAATAAGGGTAGAAGAGCCCTCGCGGTGATTTATTGGCTTCTTGCTAGACAAATACTGCGGGAGAGAGGGGAGCTTCCTCCTGACGGAGATATGGCTCTATCAATTGATGATTTTGAGGTAAAACTAGCAAGAGAAGAAGAGGGAGAAGGTTGAAGGTTAGGCGTCCCACTGTTGCAGGTTCATGGTACGCCGGCACCTCACAATCCCTGCGAGCACAGATAGAAGACTGCTTCATGCACGAATTCGGACCGGGCAAACTCCCTAAAGTCGTAGAAGAGGGCCCACGAAACATGCTTGGGCTTACCGTTCCTCATGCAGGCTATATGTATTCTGGATCAGTGGCTGCAAATGCGTATTATAACCTTGCATTTGATGGCAGACCAGACACAGCTGTTCTCTTTGGTCCAAATCATTACGGGCTTGGAAGTGGGCTGGCCATCATGAATGAAGGGGTTTGGCGCACCCCGTTGGGAGACGTAGAGATTGATGCCCAGACTGCCAACCAGATTTTGCGTGAATCTCGTGTTATCGATGTGGATGACATAGCCCATGCAAGGGAGCACTCCATTGAACTTCAGCTTCCCTTTCTTCAATACCTGTACGGCTCAAGTTTCAAGTTTGTGCCCATCTCCTTTCTTATGCAGGATCTCGAATCGAGTCGTGAGGTTGGGCGAGCTGTTGCAAAAGCGTTGTCTGGAAGGAATGGCCTAGTGATAGCCTCAACAGACATGACCCACTACGAGCCCCAAGAAAGAGCTGAACAAAAAGACAAACTAGCCATTAGTGCAGCCCTAAAAATGGATGAAGAGCTCTATTACTCTACCGTAGAGACTAACGGCATTTCTACGTGTGGCTACGGTCCCGTGGTTGCAGCGATTACAGCATCAAAGTTGTTAAGCGCAAAAAAGGCGCGGCTG
>JABAOF010004438.1_pt5 | contig 15311 bp, 26 predicted proteins | sample 7062171 | NCBI WGS metagenome assembly JABAOF01 (sample SAMN14538628, study PRJNA623070) | marine sediment metagenome | biome: marine biome [ENVO:00000428]; feature: marine pelagic biome [ENVO:01000023]; material: deep marine sediment [ENVO:00002113] | place: India: Gulf of Khambhat ...
AAGCAAATCCTTGGCATTCTTGGATTGTCTGATGAAATAAAAAATGAGTCGGTGCAAGCAATTAAGGAACTTCACAAACTGGGTGTAAAAGTGGCAATGCTCACAGGTGACACTAAGGATGCTGCAGAACCTATTGCCAAGAAATTAGGCATAGATAAAGTCTTCGCAGAGGTGTTGCCAGAGGATAAATATAAATACATCAAGCAATTGCAAGACAAAGGGAATGTGGTCCTAATGGCTGGAGATGGTGTAAATGATGCGCCCGCATTAACTCAGGCTAACGCAGGTGTTGCTATTGGTGCAGGCACTGACGTTGCAGTAGAGGCAGGAGATATCGTGCTTACACAAAGCAATCCTCAGCACATAGTGAGATTGATACTTCTTGCAAGAAAAGTGTATCGGAAGATGATTGAAAATCTTGTGTGGGCTCTAGGGTATAACGTAGTTGCTATTCCTGCAGCTGCTGGGTTATTTATTCCACTGGGTTTCCGACTAAGTCCTGCAGTAGGGGCATTACTTATGAGTTTGTCCAGTGTAATTGTTGTTGTTAACGCGATGAGCTTAAGAAAGGTGAGTCTTGAGGTGTAATATGGATACTACAAAACCGATTAACTCTAAAAAGACATTTATAAAGTCAGCAGTACTAGGGAGCCTGGGCTTGTTTGCTTTTTACTACATTCTTCTTCTGTTGATAACGAAGGATTTTCGCCACCCTTTCACCCAGTTTGCCGAACTTCAACCTTGGATGAGCATACTGATTGTTGGGTTTGGTGTTCAGGTGGGACTTTATTCTCTGTTGAAAAAGGGGTTTAGGTTAAACCTGAACCAAAAGAAGGATACAAAAGTAGCAGCAACAGCTGGTGGTGCAATGAGTGGTATATCTATGGTTGCGTGTTGTGCACATCACGCTGTAGATGTCTTACCCATTCTCGGTGTTTCGGGTGCAGCATTATTTCTAACAGAATATCAGAAAGAGTTTTTACTACTTGGAATTGTTGCCAATGCGATAGGAATCCTTTACATGTCTTGGATTATCATTGGTAAGCAAAGTCCGAAGTCAGTTCTGCGCTATGTTGCAAAAAGAGAGGGGGCATCAGCGTGAATTCTCGCTTTTTAGTAGCTGGAGCAATTGTGTTGGTGGTGTTTGGAACATTTTTATTTACTGGCAAGAGGAAAGAAAAAGATGTTGTGCAAGGAGTACAGAGCCAGGTCTCTACGAGAGATGAGGATGTGCCTACATCCTATGAGGACCAACTAAAAAGCATGGGTGCTGTTGATGTTGAGGTTACACCAATTAGCTTGAGTCCCAACTCCAATATGATTTTCGATATTGCCCTGAATACCCACTCAGTAGACCTATCTTATGACTACACAGCAATTATTAGTGCAGAAGATGATATGGGAAATGCATATGAAGCAATAAGTTGGTCAGGAGGAGAGGGAGGACATCACCTCAAGGGTGAGATTGAACTGGAACCAATATCTAAAAGTGCAAACAAGATAACCCTGGTGATAGATGGTGTTGATAATCAGAAAGAAGTTTTTGAGTGGGAGTTGTAATAAGGAGGTGGATCGTATGCGTAAATTATTTTACTTACCTGTAGTAGCTGTAATATTTACTGCATTGCTTATACCCAGAAATGTGGTTGCTATGATGCATGTCGAATCTGGTCAGACAGAGGAACATAATGATGTGCACGAAACTCTGGATGAAGTACTTCCCGAACTACTTGGAAAATATAACAAGGATACAGTACAGGAATTAGATTGTGAGAGTTTGACAGATAAAGAATTTGAAAGAGTTGGAGATGCTGTTATGGAATCAATGCACCCTGGCGAGGCACATGAACGAATGGATGCAATGATGGGCGGAGAAGGATCTGAGAGCTTGAAGCAAATGCATATTCAGATGGGAAAGAGATATTTTGGCTGCGATACAGCTGGTTTTGTTGGAGATATGATGAGGATGAACGGTTTTGGGGGCATGATGGGAACAAAGTCTTTAGGTAATAAATGGCCAATGACGGGAAGTAGTCAACTTGGTAGTTTGCATGGCTTCCTAGCAGTCATTACCTGGATTTCGTTTATTGCTTTTCTATTAGCTGGAACTCGTTGGTTTTGGAAAAAGGCTAATAAATAATAGGAGGTGAAAATCTATGTCGCATTGCTGTGGCAGCCACAGTGAACATAAGAAAAGTAAAAAAAAGAAAGCAAACACAGAAAAAATACCTAAGTCGTTTGTTGGAAAATATTTATATAACTTAGGCAAGAAAGATATGGAAAAAGAGAAACATAGTGGCAAACACGAGGGTGACTGTTGTTGACATTATAACCCAATATTACCCGAATGTATTCTCCTTTTTTATACTGTCTCAAATGTCTCATTTAGCCTTAAATGTGACACACTTTTGGCAAGCGGTTATGGGTCCAGAAGGTTCGAAACTCACCTGCTCAGCCGAGGATTTCCAGCCTTGAAAATTTGCACCAAACCAGAACAATTCGAATCTTCAAGTCTTTGACTTACAGGAAGTATAAAATATGTTCTTTATAATTGTTATAATTAGCATACAAATAATATGCAAAGTGAATGGTATCAACAATTAATAAGACCATCCTGGTCACCACCATCTTGGCTTTTTGGCCCAGTTTGGACTTTTCTATATATTTTAATTGCCGTTTCCTTTTTTAGAGTATTTCAATTAGCTTTTCAAAAACGAATTTCATTTATTGTTGCTCTCCCGTTTATCCTTAATCTAATCTTCAATTTTGCTTTTACTCCTTTACAATTTGGGTTAAGGAACAATTTTCTGGCAGCAGTTGATATTATCCTTGTTCTTATTACTCTCGTTTGGGCGATGATTGTTATTTATCCTCATCAAAAATGGATTACATTTGCGCAAATTCCCTATTTGTTATGGGTTGGCTTTGCAACTGTTTTGCAATTAACAATTACTTATTTAAATCGTTAAGATGTTTTTAAAAATATATTTAATCACCCTACCGGTGTTTTTGGCTATCGATTTTGTTTGGCTCACCCTAATCGCCAGAAAATTCTACGCCCAACACTTGGGCTACTTGATGAAGACAAACATCAATTATGCGGCAGCCGGCCTGTTTTACTTACTGTTTGTCGTTGGATTGGTGGTTTTCTCAGTTTTACCGGCACTAGATAAAAGCTCTTGGACCCAAGCTCTATTTTTAGGAGCTTTGCTTGGACTTATCTCTTATGCCACCTATGACTTAACAAATTTAGCCACTGTTAAGGATTGGCCGCTTATAGTCACAATTGTGGATATGGTTTGGGGAATAGTTCTGGGAGCCTCAGTTTCTCTTATTAGTTATTATATTGCCACTAAAATCTAAAAGACATTATTCTTTTTGGGGCAGAGGAATTAGAATACTGGTTTTCTTTCTATACTCCTGATATTTTTTATTATTTTTATATTTTTTTTCATATCTTTTTTCAAGCAGGGGAATACCACTGACAAACAAAAGAATATAAGTGATAAAGATTGGGCTGATAATTGTTAACCAAGATAAACCTTCTAGAAAAGGCGAAGCAAAAATAAATATTCCCCACCAACAAAGCATCTCGCCAAAATAGTTAGGATGTCTAGAGTATTTCCATAACCCTGATTGAATCCATAATTTTTTGTTTTGAGGATTATTCTTAAAAGTAAACTTTTGCCAGTCTGAAATTGTTTCTATCAGTAAACCTAATGCCCAAATCAATACTCCTAAAACCATAATTAAACTTATTGAACGATTTTCACTAAAATTTAATAAATATATTGATGGCAGCACAATTACCCACACTGCTAATCCTTGAAATGCCCAAAATTTGAGGAATTCAAGTGGTTTTCCCCTAATTTTGTCAAAACGACTATCTTTCTTAATTTTTAAAATCCTAACCAACAGATATGAGATGAGTCGGATTGCCCACAAAGCAACCATTGTTACAAGTATTAAGTGATAAAAATAAAACGTTTGGTTAGTAAAAAGAAAAAGGAAGGTAAGAGCAACAAAAGTCAGACCGTATATAAAATCTGTAAACTTATCTGTTTTTAGGATGCTGGCCAAGAGATAGAACAGAAAGTTTATTCCAAGTGAAATAAGTAAAGCTAATAAATAAACGTTTATCATCATTTAGTTATTATATAACACAAGAAGCTTGTGTAATTAACCATAAGAAGGTATAAATAATGGCTGTTTGGCAGTGATAAAATAAGTTCGAATAGCGTCTATGCTCGCCAGCAAAATGGGATTATAACCTCAAAGCTACCCTCCAGTACACTCAGGTATGAATGAAATTAGAAAAGGATGGATAAATTTATTCATAATAATCGCGAAAAACCTAATTTTATGCAGTTATAATGATATTTAGGTTCTAAACCCGTCTCTGTCGTACAACAACCATTATAAACAGAACAGGTTATTTATTACACTTGAATAACTTGCGATACATTTCGGAATAATGGATATTCTGAAATGCCATCTGATTTCAACAAAAAGACATATATTCTTCCAAAGCTAACAAGGGGTAATTACAATACCCTAATGAAGTTAATATCACCCAAATTGTCTGATCCTGCAGTGTTTAGGCTACATGTACTCACGCATTACTACAAATATGGCTACAAAAGTGCTGTAGATGCCTTTAGTATACCTAAAAGCACGTTGTATGACTGGAAGAAGTTGTATGAGATTTCAGGTAAGAAGCCATTCAGTTTAATTCCCAGATCAACAAGGCCTCACAAGACAAGAGTAATGACTACGGATCACAGACTGGTTGAGTTCATTAAATCTATGAGGAAAGAATATGGAAATGTAGGATCAGGCATTATCAAGCCATTCTTAGATGTGTATGCCAGGCAACTGGGCATCAATTGTATATCCAGATCCACTATTGAAAAAGTGATCAGAAGAAAAAGGCTTACCTTTGAAAAGAGAATCAAGTACAAGAAGAAAACCAAGTATTCAAGGCTAAGAATCAGGAGATCCCCTAAGGTAAGAAGTCCAGGTTATATCCAGATGGATTCAATAGTTATATATGTAAACAGGGAAAGACACTTATTCATGAGTGTAATTGATGTCTACACCAAGTATGCATTAGTGGAGAAGGTAAATACGCTCTCGTCAGTGAATGCCAGGAAGGTACTAAGGAGATTCGGGAGTGAGAATCCAACTAAGATACATACAATACAAACTGACAATGGATCTGAGTTTTTAGCATACTTTCACAAATATTTAGAGATGGAAGGCATCAAGCATGTCTTTATATATCCCAGACTGGTTAAGGTAAATGCAGTTGTGGAGAGGTTCAACAGGACCATACAAGAGGAGTTCATCAAAAGAAGCGATGAAATATACTACGATACTGGTAAGTTTGAAGAGAAATTGACTAAGTACTTATACTGGTATAATTACAAAAGACCACATTATAGTTTAAACTACCTATCACCAATGCAGTTTATTAACACTAAGATTCCGAAAAGTGGGTAAGTTATACAACACTACCTCCGATAGCTATTATCTGCTATAATAATTCTTATAAACAATAAAACTGTAGGTGAAGAAATAGAAAACTTTCTAAAAAGGGGTGGCAGAATAAATAAGTATTATCTAATAAATCCTCGAAGAAATCCTGCTCTTGTTTTTTATAAACGTTGGTACAGAGGGAGAAATATTCGTGAAGCAATAAAACGGGCTCTCTCAGCTTAGCATAACTAGATTAACTACTTTTAACTCTTTATTAATATAGGGTTAATTAAATATTAGAATCTTTTTCCTCTTGAGCGTCTATGACCTCCACCTGAATTTCTATTGTCATATCTAGGTCGCTCCTCACGAGGTTTTGCCTCATTTACAATAATTTTTCTACCATCCACTTCCGAATCATGAAGTTTTTTAATTGCATCGTCGCCCTCTTTCTCTTTCTCCATTTCAACAAAAGCAAAGCCTTTACTTTGACCGGTATATTTATCAGTAATAACATCAGCTGAGGTTACCTTACCAAATTTTGAGAACATTTCGTTCAATTGGTCGCTAGTTACACCATAAGGCAAGTTCCCAACATATAATCTTTTTGACATATTCCAAATCACCTCCTTTCCTACTTACAACCAGTCTTTAATTATGAGATGAAATTTCTGAAGATTATTTATCTTGATGCTAACGAAATTATTCCCAGAGTTAACGAACGTATATAAGTTTTAGTATTTTATCACTAAATTGGGTCGATAGATAGCAATAACTTTGTTTTAATTCTAATTTTTAGTATCTCTAATGTCTGATTTGGGGATATAATAGATACATCCTGGAGTATTTACGTATGGGCTCGAAAGGGTCTAGACCGACCTGGTCAGCCATTCGACTCGCTACGCTCACTCATGGCCATAGACATAAATCACAAAGAAAATATGGCGCCTAAGTTATTACCCAAAAAACTTTTTCTAAAATCATTTAAATACGCTCCTCGACTAGCCATTTGCATCCTTCTCAAAAACCCAAGGGGAGAAATATTACTTACTAAAAGGGAAATCCCCCCTTATCAAGGTAGCTGGCATTATCCGGGTGGTTTTCTTTTAAAAAATGAAAGTATTGAAAACTGCCTTAAAAGAGTTGCCAAAAAAGAAATTGGCATAAATATCGATGTAGGCAAAATAAAATTTTTAGGACTTTTTGAAAATTTAAAAGGTGATCCGAGGGGACATGTTATTGATGCCGTCTATGAATATAAAGTAAAGAAGGGTGTCAAATTATCCCTGAATAAAGAAACAGAAGAATTTCGGTTTTTCAAAAAACTGCCGCCAAAAATTGGTTTCAATCATCACCGCACCCTAAAAAAACTGGGTTATAAGGGTTAAAACAGTCCTAGACCAGTCTGCTCGGCCAAAGGGCGTAATCTGTTATGGAGTAAGACCAGTACATCTCCAATTAATTTCAACGGTTTCGTCTTCATAAACAACACACGCAGGATTGCATCCCGGTTTATCAATATCTAGATCAATCCACCAAGTTTTTGAATTTTCGTTATAAATTGCATTATCCTTTAGAGGACCGTCTTTAATACATTCACTAGTTTCTGCAATTGATCGCGCTATTTTCTCAGACATTGGTGCTGGTTCTCTTTCTACGACTTCCGCCGGTAACTTAGTACAAAGAATCCCCATGTCAGTACTAGCTTTGCGCTCGTCATCTCGGATATACAACTCACAACCAACATCATTAAGTTTTAATATACTTCTCTCAAGTCCAAAAATAGAGTTGGTAACATTATATTCGTCATATTCAAAACCAGCGTCTCTTAGAAAAACCTTAAGAGTATCATGTTTTTCTCTAAGAACTTTGCTGCCAATCACATCTCCAAAAAGGTATCCTTTTCCTTCAAGGCGCAATTCTTCATCTTCGGTATTCCATAAAATTGTTGCTCTTGAATATTCATCCCCCTCCCAATCTACAAGAGGTCTAATATCTTCAAGAACCGAATCAACAGTTAATACTTTTCTGTCTTTTGAAACTTCACTGTTTTCTTCTTTTGATACTGATCGATCTGGAGATTTAGTGGTCGCCTCCTCCTTTTTCAGCAAACCCAATCTCACAATAAAAGCGGCAGCAACAATTACAACTAATAATGCTACCGCTAAAACCTTGTATTTAGTCATGTACCCGAATTATACAATAAAGAAATATAACCACCTGTACCAAAGAGGTCCAACCTCTAACTTCTCCCACACTATTCTTAACTCTTTCACCCTTTCACTCTTTCGAGTGTGCTAAAATACGGCCAAAGTGAAAAAGTTACCAAAGTTTATAAAGATTGTTCTCGTCATTCTTTTTCTTGGATTTTTGTGGATGGCTATTAGAGGACCGGAAGATACTTGGATTTGTGAGAATGGAGAATGGGTAAAACACGGAGTCCCTTCTGCTCCAAAACCCACTAAACCTTGTCCATAAGTGTAGTTGGAGCTAAAATATATTGGCAATGAAGGCGAAAAAAAAGATATTCCTTCCAAAATGGCAGCGATGGTTTATTATTCCTTTTTTTATAGGAATCTGGCTACTCTTTACTTATATGGAATTTTTCAGTGCTGAAAACACCGACAAAATGGGTCTGGTAGGCTATATTTTTATATCGGTGCTTTTTCTTGGTTTGGCAGTAATGATGTGGTTAATGACCAGTGGAAAACTTCCGGCCTACATTATTGAGGAGGAAAAAGAGGAAAAGAAAAAGGAAAACAAAGACTAATGGTAAAAAAAGCGATTAAAAAACTAGTTAGGCCAAAGGAAGACAGAGTGCTTGCCGGAGTTTGTGTTGGTATTGCTAACTACTTAAATATTGATCCCACCGTAGTTAGGGTCGCTTGGATTTTTCTTCTCATCCCCGGCGGTATTCCCGGACTCTTACCTTATATTCTCTGTTGGCTCATCATTCCCGAAGAATAACTCTCCTCATTAACCATCAAAACTTCCCAATTTTCATCCTGAGCCTGTCAAAGCACTTCTAGCAAATATAATCTAAAAAATAACTCTAAATTGAATTAGTTTGATATAATTATAGGGCTATAACCTAGTATGGTTGACAGCAACTAAATTTCAGGGAATAGCATAATCGGTTCGCAGCTTTACAGTTAAAATCCAAAACATAGGAGGCTAATGTGGAAGAGTTTGATGTCTTTGATTGGGCCGGTAATTACATCGGCAGAGCAGTTCCGGTAGGTTCCAGTAGTGAGGGGCTTATTATTACGATCGGAATATTCCTGCTCGTATTTATGGTAGCCCTATTCACCGCACCATTGTGGATTGGAAGACAAATAATGCAGAATGGGGGTTGGGATAAAGCTAGTTCGCGTACGAAGGTGGCTTTTGTTTTGTCTTTTCTCCCTTGGGTATTAGTTGCAATGCAACCCGTTGTTGATGAGCTTGAACACTCCAATGTCTGTGCCGGTATGGAAGTGCAAATTCAAGGCAACGAGATTCTTGTTAAAAGCAGATACAGGGGTCCGTTACATTATTTCATATCGGTCAATGGGGGAGAAGAGGAACATAGTCTCCTCATCAACACCAACTTTACTCACCCTAAAGGGCAAACCCACAAGTATGAAGAGCCTGTGAGAGAAGTCAAGCTACTTCGAGTATTTGGTTACCTGGGAAGTCCGAACAAGTCCTTCTCAGAGTATTGTAACCAGGTTTTTTACCCTTAACACAAGCGGACCGAGCAATAAGGCCACTGCGGAAGCAGCAATGCATCCGAATAACGGTGGTCTTTTCATTTTTTTAGAAAATAACGCAGTACTAATACCGTTTAACAAATTAACCAATTAACTAATCACTATCCTCGTGCTAAACTACGGCCATGGGTGAGAGGTTAAGAAAAGAAGTTATCGAGGAGAAATTTTTTCCAGGTATTTTCGGAGAAAATATTCCAGCTGAAATAGGCGAATCACCTCAGTTTATTGATTATTATCGAAAAGCTTGTGCTAATTGGGCGGATGGGAGTAACTTACCCCGCGAGCATAGACAAGTAGTAATTGATGCTGGAGAAAAAAGAGGAAAGAAAGGTCACTTTGTTATAAAACGAATCGTCTATCTCCCCCCGCCAAGAATTTAGATTTATTAATCTAATCTTCTTTCACGCCCGCGGGCCACTGGCTTGGATAGGTGATATAGGTTCACACCCTTCGTTTTTTACTAGTTTATAGAGAAAATTTGACCCTAAAGAATGTCGGAATAAAGCTTATCTATTTCTAGTAAGCTCTTGCTTTAAGGAGTCAAATTCTCCGAAAGTTAAAATCAATATATTGAAATCGGAATTCTCGTTAAAGCGAAAATTTTCATTTCCTGAAAATTCAGAATTTGACTCGACACATACAAGTTTCAATGAAGAATCCTTAAGTGATGGAAGAAGTTCGGTAACTTGCCACCACCGATAATCATTGTCGTCATATTGGAGCATCCCAGCCCATTTGCTATCTAAAGGGATATATTCCCAGCTAATTGTGATAGCGTTTTGAAGATCACGTCGGAAAGACGCTTTCTCTAGAAGCTTTATGTCTTCAAGATTTAACGGTATCCAGCGTTCATCAAGACTAATGTCTGGGATAGTATCCGGCTCTTTGTTTAAAACACCCTCGACTACGTTTCTAAAATGAACCAGGTGCTCAATCACACCAGCAGCAATTTTGTAGTCAGGATGACTTTCTTCAGGAAGGCGAAGAATTGCTTGCTCCGGTGTAGTTGGCTGGCCAAATTCCAAGCGTGTCATTGGTGTATATCCTACACATTTAGCCAGCAAATGCAAGCACGCTTAGCAATGATCCTTCTAACAGCGGGTGTTGAATAGGTTTGAACATTAGGATTTTTGAAAATGAAAATTTAACCCTAGAAGTGTTACTTTCGTATGCCTCAAATTGGGTTATAATGCAATCGTTGCCTATGAGCACACCGGAATTTGCTGAAGCTTCATTGCCTCATTTAGATAAAGAGATATTTAGAAACCCTGAGGCTCTTTTAATCTGGCGACAGATTGCTTCTTGGTTGATTGTAAGTCAATTAGAAGAAGGGGTGGGTACCGAAGCACCAAGAGAATGGATAAAAACCACCGCCGTGGAGAAAGGTGAGGTAAAAGAAGGCATACTTTTCGAAGAAGAAATTGATCTAATAGAAAAGCACCAATTGGTATATCCGACGGTATGGAATGAAGAAAGAGCAAAGATATCTGTTCCTGACCGTAAGTATGATTCACTAATCGGCCTTTTTGATGTCAGTATTCCCGCAATGGCTGAAAAGGGTTATGTTGTTGGTATGACTAGTGGTGTTTTTGATATCCTTCATGCTGGACATCTTCTGTTTCTGCGTGAGTGCAAAAGGCAATGTGACGTTCTTGTGGTTGGGGTTGATGAGAACGGGATAGTGACTGTAGTAAAGGGGGAGGAAAGACCTTACAATGATTTTTCAATTAGAACTGGCACGTTGAGCGGAATGGATGAAGTTGATATATTGTGTCGAATCCCCGAACTTGTTTTAACTCAAAGCCCTGAGTTCATCCCGTATATGACACTTTTCTACGATTTAGATGATGAGACTTTGGAAAAATATATGCAAAAAAAGACTTTTGCTCAACATAATGCGCCCGGTTGGTATAACGAGATCGGACCTAACTTGAGATTTTTTATTCAACAAGGAGACCCGGCAACTAAATTGAAAGTTAAAGGCGCAGAGTATATGGGAGGAGAGGCAATTATTATTCCTAAACAGGCAAATGTTTCAACTACAAAAATCGCAGAACATTTCGACTTACAAACATCGAGCTTTAAACCCAACCGTTTTGGCAAAGATCCTCGATGGGTAAGTATTCAGTAAATTTAATCTTCAATCTGTAATTTTTGCCCGAGATACGGTATAATTGGCGCAATGAGATACGATAGAGAACCAAGAGTAAAAATTCCAGATCCAATTGATGTGGAGTTATGCTGCGATGGTGATATAACTGAGGCATGGCGGAAGAGAGGAGGAAAAGGAAAAAATCCAGCTGAGAGGATTACCGTTAAAGAAGCTTTGCTTGCACAAAGTAGACCAGTCGAACCAGAGGATTCTCTCCCAAAATCTAATAACTAGACCTCAGAAATCTCCCAACACCAGGAGTTAAATAGTTTGAACATCGGAGTTTTTCCGTTGGAATAAGTAATTTGTACTTCCCCTCCAACTTAAGTAATAGGCAGGAGAGATTGTGATTTTCATTACAGAATACTATTTAAGAAACTTCGTATGCTTTGGTAAGACAGGGAGGTGATAAGTATGAGAATGAAGAAAAAAGAAAGTTTTATCAAGGCAAAACCTCAAAAAAAGAGGGGAAACTTGTTTGAGGAGTTAAGAGAGTTAAAAATGTTTTTTGAAGAAGCCAGCCACGATCATTTACACAATGATGACTTGGCTGTAGCTATTAAACACAACTCTGAAGCGAAAGAAACGAAGTAAAGTATCACCTACTTGCATTAGTTTCCCAGATTATGCTAGTCTTTATGCTTCGTCTGTTAAACTGCTATGTTAGGAACCGGAATACAAAGTATCCCATCTTTAGCGTTTTTGGGCATTCCCTTTTTAGGCCAGGGATTTTATGGCTTATTAACTATTATTACTCAAATTCTTGGAACCTTGGTTGTTACCAGCTTCATAGTTACTCGCCTCGTAAGGCTGTTTATTAAATAATTCCATGGATTTAATAGTTGGTACTGCTTCTATATTGGTTGTATTTTTCGGGTTGATTAATCTGTTTCGGATGTCTTTCTTTTTGATCGGATCGGATATTTACAGGCTTCGAAACCACATTCAAAAAAAGAAGAAGTCTAATTATCAGCCAAAAGTCAGTGTTATTATCCCCGCCTATAATGAAGAAAAAAGTATTGTCACAAGCACGACCTCTGTCTTAAATAGTAATTATCCTAAAAATAAACTTGAAGTAATTATTGTTAATGATGGCTCAACCGATAAAACTGAAAATGTTTTAAAGGAATTTTTGTCGAAAAATAACCTCCGAAATGTAAGATTGGTTACTCAACCGAATTCCGGTAAAGCACACTCTTTAAATAACGGCATTAAAAATTATGCCAAAGGAGAACTAGTAATGTGTTTGGATGCGGACTCAATGCTTACAAAAGACACTATAAGAAACGCAGTTAGATATTTTGAACAAAAGAGTGTGGTGGCGCTGGCTTCAAATGTAAGAATTAAAAAAGATAAGGGAATTCTTAATCTAATTCAAGTTTTTGAGTATGCCATTAGTTATCAGATGAAAAGGGCCCAGACGCTTTTTAATATTGAATACATCATTGGAGGCATAGGCTCGGTGTTTAGAAAAAGCGCTCTTGAGTCTATCGATTTTTATGACACTAACACAGTAACAGAAGACATAGACCTAACTATGAAAATACTCAGAAACGGAAATAAAAAACAGCGGGTTGTTTTTGCTTCAGACGCAATCACCTATACCCAAAGTGCCTTAACCTTAGATGATCTAGTTAAGCAAAGGTATCGATGGAAGTGGGGAAGATATCAGACTTTTCTTAAAAATAGGTCGATGTTTTTCTCTGGTGATAAAAAATATACCAAAGGACTAAGCTGGTTTTACCTGCCTTTTGCCCTTTTTTCCGATTTCGCCTTCTTTTTCGAACCTTTACTACTAAGTTACATCTGGGCAGTGATTATTTATTATCACGATATTAGAACTCTTCTCACTATGATTGCCGTGATTACTTTCTACATGGGGATTAATATCCTTGCTGAGGATACCTTTTCTGTTAAAGAAAAAATCAAATTATTACTTTTATCTCCTTTGATGTATTTTCTTTTTTATATTCTTTCAATGGTTGAATATATTGCGCTTTTAAAATCTTGGTTAAATATGCCTAAGCTTCGAACAAGTCTCTTGAATAACAAAAACAGTTGGCAACCGGTAACTAGGCCCGGTCTTTAGGACTTGAAAAAACTTAAGAAGTTATAATAGATATATGGCGGTAAAGAAGTGGTCGGGGGAGGTGACAAAAACTTCAATTGCCCTTGATCTGGAAGAAGGAGTGTTTACTTGGGATGATCCTAAAAAAATTGCCGCCTCACTTGCCCACTCAGCTGAGGAAAGTACCCGACGCAAAGCAAAAACTCCGTTTCAATCAGCCATGAGTATGCTCAATTTCTATATCAATCGGGCAGGAAAGAATTTAAAACCCAAAACAAAAGCCATTCTTGAACAGGCAAAGGTAGAACTCAGGAAGCTCTACGGAAGGCAGTGACAGGTTGACTCACTTTTTATTAAACCCCTGCTTTTTTTGTCCGGTGAACGGTGCCGTCTGGATGCTCTGGTGGTGAATAGATCGTATAAAGTTTCAGACTTTCGGTCTTTGAGGTGTTAATGACGTTATGATTAACCCCTGCTGGCACAACAACAGCATCACCATCTTTTACTTTAAAAGTTTTCTTTCCCACCAACACCTCCCCTTTCCCTTGCTCAAATCTGAAAAATTGATCATGGTCATCATGAACCTCTTCACCAATATCTTCTCCCGGTTTAAGACTCATCAATACCAACTGACTATTTGGTCCTGTAAAAAGCACCTTTCTGAAATATTCATTATCAACAGTATCTTTTTCTATCTGTCCAAAATATCCTTTCATCTTCTTCACCTCCTTACCAAAAAAACATTCTATCACACCCGCACTGTTTTAGTTTTAGTAAAGGAGAGTTTTTGCCTAAATTATGGTACAATCGGAGTAATTTAAGCTCTGCCGATAACTCGTGGCTCAAAATAGTTTTAAACCTAAAGTAGTCTTGGCATTAATTGTTGAAAGTGGTAAGTTTCTATTAATTAGAAGAAAAGTGGTTATTAGTAAGCTCGAATGGGCATTTCCTGGTGGAGTAACCAAAAATGGAGAATCCGAAGAAGAAGCGGTGGTAAGAGAAACTAAATCAGAAGTTGGAATTGAGATAAAGGTAATTAAAAAACTTCTTGAGCGCAAACACCCAGACACCTTTGTGACTGTTTCTTACTACCATTGTGTTGCCAAGGATAAACTTACTCCCAAAATTGGAGAAGCTTATGAGATTGCAGAAGCAGCTTGGGTTCCTGCCGAAGAAGTGCTTGAAAAATTTACCTCAGATGTTCATCCAAAAATTCAGGAATTTATTCTTTCTTTCTCCCTATCAACTTCCTAAGAAGATATCCTCCGATAGTTTCTCGTTTCTCTTGTTTCTTTTTATGTAACTGGCGTTTTTCAAAAACTGGCCGGCTCCACACCGACACAATAATCCACTCCCCTCGGGCCTGAGGCCCTCCGGGCCGGAGGCTTTTGTTCCTCTTTGCAACGACTTCGATTTTTTGATTACCAAAGGTTTTGTAATAAACCCAAGCACCGCGTGCCTTGGCGTATCTTGACTGGTCAGGTCTTCTCCAGGTTGCCCATGCATCTCCCTGCTTAATTCCCCGCTCACGCATTCGCTTCAGGGCATGATTTGTCCAAATAACACCACCGAAGTTTTTATCCATATAAAAAAGAGTGAAAGAGCAGGAGAGTAAAAGAGTAAAAGTTAATTCTACTACTCATCACCATTTTCTCTAACACGTATTTCCTTAATAATCTCTGAAGACAGAATACCAATCTCCTCTCGGATCAACTTTTCAATCTCTCCCTCTATTTTCTCATTGAGATAAGCTAGCAACTCCTCGTCGTGGGGACAGGCGTGGAATTTCTCCAAAAATTCATCATGGTGTTCATGAGCGAGATGGTCAAGGAATAATTCAAGCATCCGATGATGAACAATC
>JABAOF010000688.1_pt5 | contig 15305 bp, 7 predicted proteins | sample 7062171 | NCBI WGS metagenome assembly JABAOF01 (sample SAMN14538628, study PRJNA623070) | marine sediment metagenome | biome: marine biome [ENVO:00000428]; feature: marine pelagic biome [ENVO:01000023]; material: deep marine sediment [ENVO:00002113] | place: India: Gulf of Khambhat ...
AGGATGTTCTCCGGCTTGATGTCGCGGTGAATGACGCTGTGGCGGTGCGCGTAGTCGAGTGCGTCCGCGACGTCGCGGGCGATGCGGATCGCTTCCTCGATGCCGAGCTGCGTCTCGCGGTCCAGCTTGTCCCGCAGGGTCTCGCCCTCGACGAACGGCATGACGTAGTAGAGGAAGCCGTCCGCTTCGCCCGAATCGAACAGCGGCAGGATGTGCGGGTGCTGCAGGTTCGCCGTGGTCTTGATCTCCTGCACGAAGCGCTCGGCGCCGAGCACGGCGGCGAGCTCGGGCCGCAGCACCTTGACGGCGACCTTGCGGTCGTGCCTGAGATCCTGGGCCAGGTACACCGTGGCCATGCCGCCCGCACCGAGCTCGCGCTCGATCGCGTAGCGGTCGGCCAGCGCCGTCTTGAGTTGCTGCGTAATGCCGCTCATCGCGCCGTGGCCATTTCCTCGACGACCGCCGGCCAGTTGAGGATCCAGCGGACACTGTTCACCGTCTCGGCGCTGTCGAACAGGATCAACAAGAGCTTGCCTGTGGTCCGGTCCACGTCGTAGTTGATGTTGCCCGCGTTGAAGTCGATCGAACCCCGCGCAGCGACACTCCGGGAGCGTACCCGCACGCGATCGCCGATATCCAGCTCCGCCACGTTGACGAGCCCGCCGCCGCTGCCGGGTGCCGGCGAGTAGTAGAGCCGCCGACCATCGGGACTCCACCGCGGTGCCATCCCACCGCCCGTGGAGATCTGTACCCGTCCCGCCTGCGCGGACAGGGATTCCACGTACACCTCGAACTGCCCCGACCGGTTGGATGCGTACGCCAGCCAGCGCCCGTCGGGAGAGGCCTGACCATGGAGCTCACGGAACTCCGTCGAGACGAGCCACTCGATCGTAGAGTCGCCCAGCGTGACGATGCCGATGTCGGCCCGACTACCCGGCCGGCCCCACCCCTGCACCAGCAAGCGGCGGCCGTCCGGAAGAACACCGAGGGGCCCGATATCAGACTCATCGGCCACAAGTAGCTCCGCCCCCCCGCTTCCATCGGCCGCCCGCCAGAAGATCGCATTGGAAAGCGAGTCACCACGCACGGCGCCGTACGCGATCCGACGCCCGTCCGGCGTCCACACCGGCATGTAGGTGCCGCCCTCTGTCGTGAACCTGCTCAGCGTCTGTTGATCGCGATCCAGTAGCCACAAATCCACGTCATCGCCTTCGTCCGTTAGACGCACGGCGACGCGGCGGCCGTCGGGCGAGATGGCGGGGTCCTCCAGGTTGACCTGCCGCGGGAGCGACACTTCGTCACGCGAGAGGCTGTCGGCCAGCACCAGCGATTCCGAGCCACCGCGATTCCCCGGAACGTAGATCAGGTCCCCGCGCTGCGAGACGGCGTACTCTCCCGTTCCGTCGCCACGCACGATCACGCCGTCCAGCAGCGCCACCGCCGGTCCGGTCGGCCGGCCGCGATCGGGGTCGAACGGTTGAACCAGCAGAGAGCCGTCCGCGCCGGTGAACACGAGGTGGTTGGGCGGCGCGAACCGCGCCATGGTGCCCGGTGTCTCGAGCGTGTCCACCGCACCGGTCTCCAGATCGAGCACACCGACGCGGATATCGGCCAAAGGCCCCGGGTCGTCGAGGCCGAATAGCACGCGGCGGTTGCCGGGCAGGTAGGACGGGTTGCGGTGGAAGTCCGTGTCGCCGCCCCCGGTGACGCGTCGCGGCGTGCCGCCGCTCGCCGCGACCAGGTAGAGCTTGTCGTCGTCGTCGTTCGCGAAGACGATCGTGTCGTTGGTTCCCCAGGACGCGCCACGCGCCTCGTCACCCAGCTCGGCGATCGTGATGGGCGGGCCACCCGCGAGCGAGATCTTGCGCAGTCGGCCTCCCGACTCGAAGCCGAGCCAGCGTCCGTCGGGCGAGAAGAATGGGCTCGCCGCATTCTCCGCGCCGGGCAGCGCTCGGATCTCGTGCCCGTCGAGCGAGCGCAGCGCAAGCACCGGTTGCCCATCCTCGCCCTGTCGCTGCATGACCATCGCGCGCCCGTCGGGGGAGATGGCCACCGAGGTGCCACAACACCGCCCCCCGAGCAGGGTGTCCACGACCGAGAACCGCGCGATGCGGGCCTCGGGAGCCGGCGCCGTGCCGCGCCCGAGCGCAAACGCCGCCGCTATGCCCGCCACGCCCGCGGCCGCGCTGATCAACAGCCCGCGCGACAGCATCACCCGCGGCGCAGGCGCCGCTGCGGTTTCCGCACGCGTTGAGCTGGGCGTGACGTAGCCGGGGGTGACCAGCGCCTCGGCGAAGCTCACCGCGGAGCCGAACCGATCGGCCGGCAGCTTGTTGAGCGCCCTGTGCACCGCGTCGGCCACGTGGGGCGGCACCGTGCGGCGCTGCAGCGTGATCGAGCGCGGCTCCTCGGTGATCACCCGCGCCACGATCGCCTGGGCGGTCGCCCCGGTGTAGGGCGGCTCCCCGGTGAGCATCTCGTACAGCACCGCCGCCAGCGAGTAGACGTCGCTGCGCCCGTCCAGCTCCCGGTCGCCCATCGCCTGCTCGGGGCTCATGTACTGCGGCGTGCCCAGCGAGAGCCCCGTCTCCGTCAGCCGGTTCCCCCCCGCATGCGACAGCGCCAGCGCGATCCCGAAGTCCGCGATCAAGGGGTCGCCGTCCCGCATCAGAATGTTCTCGGGCTTGATGTCGCGGTGCACCACGCCCTGCTTGTGCGCGTGCTCCAGCGCCGCGGCGATAGCCTGCGTCAGCCCGATCGCCTCCTCGACACCGAGCTGCTTCTCCCGGTCGATCTTGTGACGCAGCGTCTCGCCCTCGACGTACGGCATCACGTAGAACAGGAATCCCTCGGCAGCGCCCGAGTCGTACAGCGGCAGGATGTGGCTGTGCTGCAGGTTGGCGGTGACCTTGATCTCCTGCAGGAACCGATCGGCGCCGATCACCGCGGCCAGCTCGGGCCGCAACACCTTGAGCGCCACCTTGCGATCGTGCTTCACGTCGTGCGCCAGGTACACGGTCGCCATCCCGCCCTCACCCAGCTCCCGCTCGATGACGTAGCGCTCCGCGATCGCAGTCTTCAGCCGTTCGGTGATCTCGCTCATGTCCTCATCCTTCGCGCATCAGCGCCTCGAACGCCGGATGGCCGTCGAGCGGCCGCCAGATGGGGCTGGCACGCAGATATGGCCGCGACACCTGCGCCGGCATCTCGAGCAACTGCTCGAGCAGGTCCACTGCCGCATCGTAGTTGCCCAGGATCGTGTACATCCGTGCCGCGCTGCTCAGCATCACGGGGCCTTCCAGTGCGTCACGGTTGACGGAAGTCCCTTCGATCGCCAGCTCCATCGTCCTGACGGCGTCCTCCCGCATGCCGAGGTGCGCGTAGTTCAACGCCAGGTGGCGGGCGATCGTGGAGGTGGGCACCTGGTTGCCGAAGCGCGGCGCCGCGGCGAGCGCCTGCTCCAACACCACGCGGGACGAGTCGAAGTGCGCCATCGCCTTCGCGGCATCGCCGTCGAGCTTGGCGATCCACCCCTGCACCAGGTGGTAGTACTGGGTGTTGCCGCTGTACGACCCGACCGGGAGCCGCTTCATGTCCGCCCGCAGCGCGGGCGGAACCAGCGGCAGCATCTCGATGAACAGCACCGGGTTCACCCCGCTCACGATCCCGGCCGGGCTCGCGATCTCAGCGGCCCGCGTGAGCCAGCGCTGTGCCTCCTCCGTATCTCCGTCGCGCTGCAGCACCAGCCAGGCCTGCGTCAGATACCCGACGGCCTGCTCGGGCGCCAGCGAGAGGAACCGATCGTTCCAGCGCTGCGCGTTGTCGTAATCCCGTATCACCACATAGGTGAACGCGACTTCCCAGTTGTTCACCGGCGCGAGCGGGTCCAACTCCTCCACGATCTTGAGGTAGTTCTCCAGCGTCTCCTGCCACCTCCCCTGGCGCCGCCTCACCGCGCCGATCGCGGCGTAGAGGTCGGAGTTGTTCGGCTGAAGCGATTTTGCGATCTCGAGGTGCTGGATCGCCAGGTCGTAGCGTCCCTCACCGTGGTAGTAGTAGTCACCGGCCGCGAAGCGCACCTGGGACGAGTTGGAGTCGAGCGCCATGGCGCGATCCACCTCGTTCTTGGCCAGCTCGAGCCGGGTGACGCTGGGATCGTAGCCGAACCAGAAGTACCACGTGTGCGTGAACGCGAGCGCCGCGTGCGCGTCGGCGAAGTCGGGATCGAGCAGCAGCGCCTGCTCGTACATGTTGGACGCCGCTCGCAGGGCTTCCTCCGAGTAGCTCTCCCTCTCGAAGCTCTTGCCCCGCAGGTAGAAGTCGTATGCTTCCACGCTCGCGGTGGGTCGCGCCGAGGGCTCACCGCTCCCGGACGGGGCGAGCAGAGTCACCCCCATGGCGGCAGCCACCTGCTCGGCGATCTCCTCCTGTACGTCGAACACGTCTTCGAGCACCGCGTCGTAGCGGTCGCTCCACAGGTGCGTGTCGTCCTCGACCCGGATGAGCTGCGGCGTCACCCGCACGCGGCTCGCGCCGCCGGTGCGCTGCCAGCGCACGGTTCCCTCCAGCACGTACTGCACGCCGAGCTCCTCGCCCACCTCACGCAGCGGCTTGTCGGTGTCCTTGTACCTCATTGCGCTGGTGCGCGAGATGACGCCCAACGCCTCAATCTCACCCAGCCGGCTCGTGATCTCCTCCACCATGCCGTCGGTGAAGTACTGGTCGTCGGAGGAGCCCAGGTTCTCGAACGGCAGCACCACCAGCATGGGCCTGTCCGGGCTCCCCAGTGATGCGCTGCTGCCCGTCGTCCGGAACACCACGGCGGCGATCACGATGGCCACTGCTACAGCCACGCCACTCATCACGAAGCGCAGCCGGGAAGGCTTGCCGACGGCCCTCGGCGCCGCACTACTCGACGTGGCGCGCGACGTGCCGATGGCCGACAACGCCTGCTTGAGTTCGTCGGCGCTCGAGAATCGATCCACCGGCAGGCGAGCCGCCGCCCTGGCGACCGCGAGCTCCAGAGCATCCGGCACCGTGTCGCGCACGGTGCCGAGCTTGGGCAACGGCTCGGTGAAGCGCTTGGCGATGACGGCCTGCACGGTGGGCCCCGTGTAGGGCGGCTCACCGGCCAGCATCTCGAACAGCACGCAGCCGAGCGCGTAGATGTCGCTGCGGCCGTCCACCTTATCCTCTCCCGAGGCCTGCTCCGGGCTCATGTACGACGGCGTTCCCACGGCGAGGCCCGTCTCGGTGAGCCGGTCTCCACCTGCCGCGCTCAGCGCACGTGCGATGCCGAAGTCGGCGACCACGGCGTGGCCGGCCGCCAGCATGATGTTCTCGGGCTTGATGTCGCGGTGGATGACGCCGCGCTCATGCGCGAAGCTCAACGCGTCCGCCACCTCCCAGGCGATCGTGACGGCCTCGTCGACCGGCAATTGCCCTTCGCGCTCCAGCTTGTCGCGCAGGGATTCCCCCTCCACGTAGGGCATGACGTAGTAGAGGAAGCCGTCGGCCTCGCCCGAGTCGAACAGAGGGAGGATGTGGGGATGGGTGAGCTGTGCCGCGGTCTCGATCTCGCGCACGAAGCGCTCGCCGCCCAGCGACGCGGCGATATCGGGGCGCATCACCTTGATCGCGACCGATCGGTGGTGCTTGAGATCCTCTGCGAGGTAGACTGTGGCCATGGCACCCGCGCCGAGCTCGCGCTCGATGCGGTACCGGCCGGCGAGGGCCGCAGTCAGGCGTTCGGCCGTGTCCGTCACGAACCACCGTTCTCCGCCAGATCCGACGGCTTGATGGTTCGCCCCACGATGATCGTGATGTTGTCGCTGCCGCCGTCGTCGAGCGCGTCCTGCAGCAGCTCCTCGCAGGTCCGCTCGGCGCTCTTCAGGTTGGCGAGCCGCTCGGCGATGCGCTCGTCTGACACGTGCTTGGTTAGCCCGTCACTGCACAGCAGAATCACCGAGCCCCAGTCGCGCGTGATGCGCGTGACCACGGGCGCCGCCTCCTTGCCGCCGATCGCGCTGGAAAGCACGTGCGCCCAGCGAGTACTTTGCGCCTTGGTTTGCGTAAGGACTCCCTCATCAACCAGATCCTGCGCCATGGTCTGGTCGCGCGTGATCTGCGTGAGCTGACCGTCCCGGTACATGTAAGCGCGGCTGTCCCCCACCTGCAGCAGGTAGCCGTGCGGCCACAGGCCGAGCCACAGCGTTAGCGTGGTGCCGTACTCCCTGCGCTCCGGGTCCCCCTTCGCCCGCTCCTGCAGGTTCATGTGGGACTGCAGCGCCGCCTCCGTCAGCACGTCGGCGAACGCGTCCGAGCCCTCGGAGTCCCACCCATAGAACGCCGAGGTGGCGCGCCCCACGTATTCCGCGACGTCGTGCACGGCCGCGCGGCTCGCCAACTCACCACCGCCACGCTTGCCCACTCCGTCCGCCACCATCGCCACAGACGCGAGCCGCTCGGGCTCCACCGCGAGCGTCGCATCGGAGGGGAGGCTCGTGTGGTCCACCTCCATCCGCTTGGAGAGTGACGCGATCAGGAAGTGGTCTTCGTTCTCCTTGCGGAGCTTGCCGGGGTGGGTTAGGCCGTAGACGTCGATATCCTGGTCGCGCGGCTTCGACACCCGCGGCGGGGCCGCCCAGAAGGCGTTGGGGAGGATCGGCATGCTAGTTGCCCACCCTCTCCTTGAGCTCCAAGAACCAGTTCTGCACGATCACTAGGTCGCCCGACACGTCGGGCGTGCCGGGGCGCTGGATCACCACGAAGCGGCCGTCGGGCGCGACTTCGTACAGCCGGTTGCGGGCGTTGCGCTCGTAGTCGTTCTGCGGCGGCAGGTTGAGGAGCACCTCCCTGGTGGCGGCGCTCGGTCCGCGTTGCATATCGGCCACCTCGATCGACTGCCCGTCGAGGCTGCGGAAGAACAGCTCACTCCCGTCGTGGCTCCACGCCGGCTCTACGCCGCCGTCGTTGGAGATCTGCCACTTGCCGTCGGCTGTGTTGGGGAAGGGACGCACGTACACCTCGGGCAGCCCCGACTCGTCGGACACGTAGGCCAGCCAGCGTCCGTCAGGCGATAGCGCCGGCTCGTATTCGTCGAACGCGCCGGCCACGACCGGAGTGGGAACGCTGTCCACTCCAACGTGCATCGCGAGGATGTCGTCGGTGCCGGGCGGCCCGTCCACGCTGACCAGCAGCCACTTTCCGTCGCGGGACCACTCCGTGACCCAGACGTCCCGCTCGAGGTCGAGCAGCAGCTCCTCGGGCCCGGTCCCGTCGGCCCGCTTGATCCACGTGTTCCACTCGCCGTCGCGCAGCGAGCCGAACGTGATTGAGCGGCCGTCGGGCGTCCACGAGGGGTAGCCGTTGTAGTCGCCTTCGAACGTGAGGCGGGAGAGGGGGCCCCGGTCCAGCTGCTTGACCCACACCTCTGCGCGATCGTCGCCCTCGATCACTACCGCCAGGCGGGTTCCGTCGGGCGAGAGGGCCATGCCCTCGAACTCGACGTCGCGCACCCAATCGGGGTCGATCTTTTGGGCCTGGCCGGTGCGCGTGACCCACGCCGGCTCCTCCGGTGCGTTGAAGCTCTCGGTCGTATAGGTGAGCGTGCCGCTCTCGGACAGCGAAACGTCGGTGATGCCGACGACCCGCACGTCCACTCCCTCCAGCAGCGCCGTGGGCCGGCCGGTGAGCGAGAGGCCGCGCTCGTCGAACGGTACCGCCATGAGCGAGCCCTCCTGTGTCGCGTACACCAGATGCCCCGTCGCCGCGAAGAACCCCTGGGCTCCGGCTACCGACGCGCGCGAAGAGCCCGTCTCCAGGTCGAAGACGTGGACCTGGAGCTCGCGCGAACGGACCGACCCCTGGGCCTGTTGCGTCTGGCTGTTGGGCACCGCGGTGACGATGACCCCGCGCCCCGACGGGAGCATGTGGGGCCACTCGTACTGCACGCCGGGCTCGGCTTCGAGGGCCGTGACCTCCTCGATGGGGCCGCCGGAGGATGACACCCGTTGCAGCACGAGATTCGATGGATCCATGAAATAGAGGTGGTCGTCCGGGCCCCATGTCACAGTGCTGGCGACACCGGAATCCGCCACCGTGACGGGCGGGCCGCCCCCGAGCGACGCGACCTTTACCTGAACGCCGTCGTCGAACGTGACGAACGCAACGCGCTCGCCGTCTGGTGCGAACGTCGGCGACCACCCTCCTTCGGTGCCGGGCAGCGGCCGCCCATCGAGCTGGTCGAAGGGACGGTGCCACAGCCTCGTGCCGCGACCTTCGCCCTCACCGACGTAGACCAGCTCCGAGCCGTCGGGCGAGACGGCGAGGCGCGGCGGGTTACCCTGGCCCGTGAAGTACAGAGCCTGGGCATCGTCCAGCGCCACCGCGAAGCGTGCGACCCGCTGCGGTGAGTCGGGGCCGAAGAGGCTCATCACGGCCACGATCAAGAGCACCGCGGCAGCCGCCGTGGAGGCGATACTCAGGGGATTCCACAGCGAGCGCCATTTCCTGGCCGGCGCAGCGGTCTCCATCACGGGCGCAGTGAACGCCCGGTTGCCGAGCGCATCCGCGAAGTCGCTCGCCGAGTAGAATCGGTCAGCCGGCAGCTTGGCCAGCGACTTTTCGATCGAGGCTGCCACATGCGGCGGCACAGTGTCGCGGTGCACCGTCACCGACGGGGCCTTCTCAGTGATCACCTTGGCCACGATCGCCTGCGCCGTCGAGCCCGTGTACGGCGGGTCGCCCGCCAGCATCTCGTACAGCATGGCGCCCAGGGAGTAGACGTCGCTGCGGGCATCCAGCTCGCGGTCACCCATCGCCTGCTCGGGGCTCATGTAGTGCGGCGTGCCGATCGAGAGTCCCGTCTCTGTCAGGCGGGTGCCCCCTGCATGAGAGAGGGCGAGCGCGATGCCGAAGTCCGCCACCAGGGCCTGGCCGTCGTGCAGCAGGATGTTCTCGGGCTTGATGTCCCGGTGGATCACGTCCTGGCGGTGGGCGTAGTCCAAGGCCGCCGCCACCGAACGCGTGATCTCGATCGCTTCCTCAACGCCGAGCTGCTTCTCGCGATCGATCTTGTCCCTGAGCGTCTCCCCCTCCACGAACGGCATCACGTAGTAGAGGAACGAATCCGCCTCGCCGGAGTCGTGCAGCGGCAGGATGTGTGGGTGCTGCAGGTTGGCGGTGACCTTGATCTCGGCCAGGAACCGCTCGGCCCCGATCACCGCGGCCAGCTCGGGCCGCAGCACCTTGAGCGCCACCTTCCGCTCGTGCTTCACGTCGTGCGCCAGGTACACCGTGGCCATGCCGCCGGCCCCGAGCTCGCGCTCGATACGGTAACGGTCGGCGATCGCCGTAGTCAGACGTGCAGTTATCTCAGACATGCTCTATCACCAGGTTCGCGCTCCGCTACGCCCCGAACCACCTCTGGAGCCGCTCGGCCTCGAACCGGCGCTTCTCCTCCTTGTGTGCCGGCGATACATCCCTGATGCCGATGTCGGGCTCCGGTTCGGCAAAGAAATCGCCCTCGACCAATGTCGCCGTCGATTTTCCCGTTTCGATGAAGCAGAACCCACGGCCGTCGAATGGCGGTGGTGCTGCCTCCCCGCGAACCTCCGCTGCGATCGCAGCCGCCACGCGCTGCCCCTCGAGCTCCGCGAACAGACCCGCTTTGGGTAGCGGCAGCCCATTGGCGAGCTTGATCTGGGTGACGTCACCGATGGCGAAGACACGCTCGTGCGCCGTCGCGAGGGTCCCGGGGTCGACCGCAATCCATTCACCGTCGCCTGTGAGCCCACTCTCCCTCACCACCGCTGACGGCCGATGTGGCGGCACGCCGATCAGGAGGTCCGCCTGGAGCTGTGACTCGGCAAACACGACCTGCCCGCGCTCGACACGCTCTATCTTGTGTCCCACGCGATACTCGACGCCTCGAGCGGACAACTGCTCGCCGAGCCACATCGAGCCCGACCGTCCCGCGTTCGGCAACAGCATGGGCTGGACCGTCGTGACCGTGAGCTCTGTGCGGTCGCGCAGGCCACGCTCTCGCAGGTGATCATGCAGCAGCATGATGCACTCATAGGGCGCCGGCGGGCACTTGTACGGAACGCCGGCGATCGTGACCACGACCCGCCCGCCGCTGAACCGCTCCAGCTCGCGCGCAAGCTCCTGGATCGCAGCGACGTCGTACAGGTTGTGCGCGTGCTCGCCGAGCCCCGGTACGAGATCGGGTCGCGGCACCGCCCCGAGGGCGATCACGAGAAAGTCACCGTCGAGGGCACCGTCCTCGGTCTCCACCCGCCGGGCCACGGGATCGATGTGCGTGATGCGTTGCCGCAGGAAACGAACACCCCGCTCGCTCAGCGACTCGCGATGCCGGGTCCCCTCCCCCAACGTGCCGGTGCCGACCAGTGCCCACAGCTTGCGCAGGCCCATGACGAAACGATCGCGATGGTCGACCAAGACGATCTCATGCTCGCCCCCCAAGAGGCGTCGCAGTTCGGTGGCCACGGCGAGGCCGCCGAAACCCGCGCCGAGCACTACGGTACGTGTCATCACTCGCTGCCGCCTCCGACCTCCAGGTGCCAGTTCTGCACGATGACGACCTCTGAGGAGGCCGCGCGGCGAACCATGAGGAAGCGGCCATCGGGGTGCACGTCGTAGTTGGCGTGCGGCGCGGCCCGCTCGTAGTCGCTCGCGTCGAACAGAGGAGTGCGCGACGTGACGCGGAAGTCGGGAGTCGTCTGCACGGCTGCCGCGATCATCCGGCTCCCGCCGCCGCCGGCCTCGAGGTAGTACAGCTCACGCCCGTCTGGGCTCCAGGCGGGCTCTTGACCCCCGTCCCGGGATATCTGCACCCGCCCACCCCCGCCCGACAGCGAGCGCACGTACACCTCATTGCGGCCCGACTCGTCGGTCACGTAGGCGAGCCACTTGCCGTCGGGCGAGAGAGCCGGGAAGCCGTCCGAGAATGGGGAGGTCAGCAACGGCCTGGGCGCGTCGCCGCCGGGCGCATGCAGCCAGAGGTCGTACAGCGTCTCGACATTCTGCGAGATCAGCACCACGGAATCGGCACTGGGCAGCCAGACGCCTGCCGTGAACTCGTCGTCCGCGACATGGATCGAGTCGGCATCCCCGGCGCCGTCGGTGTTGCGGCAGAACACCCCGCGCGAGCCGCTCCTGCCCGTGGCGTAACACACGCGCCGGCCATCCGGCATCCACACTGGATCGTTCGCGTCGCCCTCGAACGAGACGCGCGTCAGCGTCCCCTGCTCGAGGTCTAGCACCCAGATATCGCGGCTACCCTGGTCGCTGATGTCGACCACCACGTGACCCCCGTCGGGGGAGACGCGCGGCGAGTGGAACTGTCGCGTCAGGTCGGTGACGGGCGTTGCCCGACCTTCGCGATCCACCAGCATCAACTCGGTGATCCGCGCCGGTACGTACGCCAGCGTGCCGTTGTCCGAGATGGCGAACTGGGGGGTGCTGCCGGCGATGTGCACGTCCTGGGCGAGCGTGGTCGGCTCGCCCGTGATCTCCATGCGGCTCACATCGAACGGCACCGCCTGGAGCGTGCCGTCTTCCAGCGCATAGACCAAGTGCCCGGTGCGCGAGTAGCGCGCCCCGCCGGCACCCGCGGGAATGAGCACCTTGCGGCGTCCCGTCTCGGGCCACACCACGGCTACCCCGGTGCCTCCCAGCCGCGGGGTCGCCAGCCCGCGCGCGTTGAACGTGACGAGCACCGCGTCTCCACCGGGCAGGACGTCGGGGAGCCAGAGATCCAGCTCCCCCAGCGCGGTGTCGGGCACGATGAACGGCGTGGCCTCGCCTCCCGACAGGGGGACCCTCATGAGCCCGGGCCGCACGCCCTTGAAGATGATCGAGCCGTCTTCCGTCCAGGCGAACCCGCCGTTGTTCGATCCCAGCGTGACCCTGAGCGGTGCGCCGCCGCCGACCGGAATGCGTCCCAGCTCACCCGTGTTCTTGTCGAACCCGATCCACTCGCCGTCGTAGGAGAAGAAGGGGTTGTCGATTCCCTGCAGGCCGCTGATCGCAACCGGCTCGAGCGACCGCATGTTCCGCACGTACAGCCTTCCACCACCGGCCACGACGTAGACGAGCCGTGAGCCGTCGCGTGACAAGGCGATCGTCTGGGTGGGCGCCCCGCTGAGCTGTTCGTCGGGTCCGATTGGGATCGTGAAGCGCACAACCTGCTGGTCGGCGGGAGCCGGGCGCATCGTCGCGCGGCCCAACAGCAGGCCGGCCGCCAAAATCGCGACGGCTGCGACCCCGGCGGCCACGCGCAGCCTGAAGCGACCGACACGGGCGACCGCCGGGGCCACCGACGGCCTCGTGTCCACCAGACCCGGCTTCTCGAGCGCGTCACCGAACTTCGCCGCCGAGCGGAACCGGTCGGCCGGCAGCTTCTCCAACGCCTTGTGCGTCGCCGCCGCTACGTGTGGCGGCGTGCTGGGGCGCGCCCGCTCGAGACGGGACGGCTCCTCGGTCACGATCTTGGCGATAATGGCCTGCGCGGTGGAGCCGGTGTGCGGCGGATCGCCCACCAGCATCTCGTACAGCACGGCACCCAGCGAGTAGATGTCGCTGCGCCCGTCCAGCTCGCGGTCGCCCATCGCCTGCTCGGGGCTCATGNNGCTCATGTACTGCGGCGTGCCGATCGAGAGCCCGGTCTCGGTCAATCGCTCGCCACCCACCTGACTCACCGCGAGCGCGATCCCGAAGTCGGCGATCATCGGCTGCCCGTCGTGCAGCAGGATGTTCTCGGGCTTGATGTCGCGGTGGATCACCTCTTGCCGGTGGGCGTAGTCGAGCCCACTCGCCAAGGCCGCCGCGATCTTCACCGCCTCGTCCACGGCGAGCTGCTTCTCGCGCTGCAGCTTCGCGCCGAGGGATTCCCCCTCGATGTAAGGCATGACGTAGAACAGGAAGCCGTCCGCCTCGCCCGAGTCGTACAGCGGGAGGATGTGCGGGTGTTGCAGGTTGGCGGTGACCTTGATCTCCTTGAGGAACCGCTCGCCCCCGATCACCGCCGCCAGCTCCGGCTTCAGCACCTTCACCGCCACCTTACGGTCGTGCTTCATGTCCTGGGCTAAGTAAACCGTGGCCATGCCGCCGGTGCCGAGCTCGCGCTCGATGCTGTAGCGGCCGGCGAGGGCCGACGTGAGCCGGGAGATCTCGACTCCGGTCACTGGCCCGTCCTCCGCAGCAGCTCCTCGAACCAGTTGATGACGACCACGATGTCGAAGGACCCGCCCTGGCTTCGTATGAACACGAAGGTCTGGTCGTCGGGCGTGATATCGTAGGGCACGTGCGCCAATCCGCCGTCACGCTCGTAGTCCACCGCGTCGAACAGCACCCGGCGCACTCCCACACTGAAGGTGGGCTCCGTGCGTACGTCCACAGAGACCAGGTCGTTGGTCGCGCTACGATAGACCAGTTCGCCTCCACCATTCGTCCACCGCGGCTCGCTGCCACCATCTGTGGACACCTGCCAGCGGCCACCGGGCCCCGGAAACGGCCGTACGTACACCTCCGCCCGCCCAGATTCGTTCGACGTATAGGCCAGCCAGTTCCCATCTGGCGAGAGCGTTGGATTGAGTTCGTCGAACTCGGTGGCAAGGAACGTCGAGGGCACCGAATCGATGCCCGGCCGGATGTACTTGATATCACGGCTAGTGGGCCCACCGGGTCCCTCGCGGTACACCAGCACCTCCCCGTCACGCGACCACCACGCTTCCTGGATCGGCCGGTTCGAGGAGATGAGCAGCTCGGCGGGCCCGCTGCCGTCCCAGGGCTTCCAGTGGAGCGCCCTCTGTCCGCTGCGCGACGACATGAACGTCACGCGGCTCCCGTCCGGGGTCCATTCCGGCCGCGTGTTGAGCTCGCCCTCGAACGTGAGTCGCGACAGGGTGCCTTGCTCCACGTCGTACACCCACACGTCCTCCTGGCCGCCATCCGAGTGGTAGCTGAGCGCAAGACGCTTGCCGTCGGGCGAAACGCGCACGTACTCGAAATCGTGATCCATGTCGGGTGCGACTGCGCGTTCCGTGCCGTCTCGCTCGACCCACACGAGCTGCTCCGAGGCGGCTACGCCGCTGGCGTAAAGCAGCGTCCCGTTGTTGGAGATCGTGAACTGCGACGCTCCCGAGCCTTGCACTACTACCCCCTCGAGCAGAGGGGTCGCCGGGCCAGTGACCTCCAGCTTGTGCTGATCGAACGGGGCGGCGAGCAGCGCACCGTCGGCGCGGGTGTACACGATGTGTCCGGTCGGTGCGTACCGGCCCATCGTGCCTCGGAGCAGTACCTTCACCTCCTTGGTTTCGACCGACACGACCGCGATGTCGGCATCGGCAATGCCACCGCGGTAGACGGTGAACAGCGCTCCCTTTCCACTGGGCAGCGCGTCGACCCAGCGGTGTGAGAGTTCCGCCCTAGCCGTGTCCGGCGTGGTGACCACTTCTCGCTCTCCGCCGGTGGCGGGGACACGTGACAGTCCCGCGTCCCCCTGCCGCACGAAGTACAGCATCCCGTCCTCACCCCAGTCGCTGCCTAACGGCAGCACCGAGTCGGATACCACCGTGAGCGGGGGACCCCCGGCAAGGGAGATGACGCGCACGGAGAGCGGTGAGCCGGTGTTATACGCGACCGACTGACCGTCCGGGGAGAAGAACGGGGCAAAGGCCGACACCGTACCGGGAAGGCGCGTCGGTTCGAGTTGATCGAATGGCCTGAGCCAGACCTCTGCCGGACTGGTTTCGCTCGGCCCGAGGTATACGATTTGTGACCCGTCGGGCGAGAGCGCGACACTCGGACCGAGACGGGTGACGGGCGCCTGGACGTCCGGCAGCGCAACGTTGAAGCGAGCGACCTGCCTGGGCGGCTCGGGCCGCAGCCAGCCCCACGCCGCGAGCGCGATCGCGACAACGGCGACACCGGCAGCGGCACCCAGCCGCCAGTCGAACCCTGCGCGCTCGGCCTTCTCCTCCTCACCCGGCAGCGCGTGAGTGTCGGTGTCGGCCAGCCCCGGCCGCACCAGCGCCTCGGCAAAGCTGAGCGCGGTGGGGAAGCGATCGGCGGGCAGCTTCGCCAGCGCCTTCGTGATCGACGCCGCTACGTGTGGCGGCACCGTGTCGCGGTGCACCGTCACCGACGGGGCCTTCTCCGTGATCACCTTCGCCACGATCGCCTGCGCCGTGCTGCCCGTGTACGGCGGATCCCCCGCCAGCATCTCGTACAGCATCGCGCCCAGCGAGTAGACGTCGCTGCGCGCGTCCAGCTCCCGGTCG
>JABAOF010006100.1_pt1 | contig 15300 bp, 14 predicted proteins | sample 7062171 | NCBI WGS metagenome assembly JABAOF01 (sample SAMN14538628, study PRJNA623070) | marine sediment metagenome | biome: marine biome [ENVO:00000428]; feature: marine pelagic biome [ENVO:01000023]; material: deep marine sediment [ENVO:00002113] | place: India: Gulf of Khambhat ...
CGGACAAAAAGAACCCGATAAAAAATTTGACATCAGGTTTGAAAAGTTCTATTATATTATCTAAAAAAACTAAAACAATATCAGAGAAAGATAGATAAGGAGGATATTATATGGAGATTAAGAGAACGTTACTTCCTTCAGAGAAGTTAAAGCCTTTATATGACGACGCATTGAAGTTAAAATTTGGGGTAAATTTTACGGATTATATGTTCACCATGAGCTACAATCAAGAACAAGGCTGGCATTCAGCGGAGATCAAACCGTATCAGCCCCTTATGCTGGACCCTGCGGCATCGGTTTTTCATTATGGTCAGGAGGTATTTGAGGGGCAAAAGGCCTATAAATCAAAACGAGATGAAATTTTACTTTTCCGTCCGCAAGAGAATGCCAAACGGTTTAATGCGTCATCCCGGCGTTTATCCATGCCTGAAATCCCGGTAGAGGATTATCTTTACTATGTGGATGAATTGGTGAAGTTGGAAGAGCGTTGGATTCCTACTCAAAAAGGGGCATCGTTATATATTCGTCCCACAGGTATTGCCACAGAACCGGCGCTGGGCGTAAAGGCCTCCAAAGAATATCTTTTTTTTGTTATCACGTGTCCGGTGGGACCGTATTACAGTACGGGCTTTGATCCCGTCAGTCTCTGTGTGTGTAAAACGTATTCCCGTGCCGGAAGCGGTGGGACCGGTGATGCCAAAGCCGGCGGCAACTATGGCGCCAGCCATATAGCGACACGGGACGCAATAGCAAAAGGATACAACCAGGTGCTCTGGCTGGATGCCTGCGAACGCCGGTATGTGGAAGAAGTGGGCGCGATGAATATCTTTTTTATTATAGACCATCAATTGGTCACCCCCCCATTAACCGGCACAATCCTGCCGGGTATTACACGAAAATCCCTGCTGGAATTGGCACCTGACCTGGAAATCGAACCAGTGGAACGACTCGTCTCCATCGATGAACTTGTCGAAGGTATCGAATCCGGACGAGTTACAGAAATTTTCGGCGTTGGAACCGCTGCCATTATTAGTCCGGTGGGTAAAATCAATTACAATGAAAAAGAATATATCATCAATAACAACCAGACCGGCCCCTGGGCACAAAAACTTTTTGATACACTGACCGGTATCCAGACCGGCGAAATCGAAGATAAACACGGCTGGGTACATGTGGTAAAGTGATTAGGGTAGGGGCACGGCATGCCGTGCCCGTACAATATGTAAATAGTCAATTGTTAATGTTTAGTCGTGACGGAGGGCCTCTATAGGGTCAAGACGAGAAGCCTGGACAGCAGGATAAATACCAAATACCAACCCAATAACAGCACATACCCCCACAGAAAGCATGACGGCACTCAGCGACCAACCCACTGCCCAACCAGTAAAAGCAGATATAATAACAGAAAGACCAAAACCGAAAAGAATGCCCAACACCCCTCCCATTGCAGAAACACCAAAGGTCTCCAGTATAAATTGACGCTTGATATCCTTTTGTCTGGCTCCAACAGCACGACGAAGCCCAATCTCACGTGTGCGCTCCAATACCGTGGCCAACATAATATTCATAATCCCTATCCCCCCGACCAACAACGAAATACCGGCAATACACGCCATCACGATGGTGAATATGTTCTGGGTCTTCCTGTGCTGCTCCAACAACGCTTCAGGCACAATCATCTCATAATCATCGGTCTCTTTATGACGCCGCTTCAACAAATGCACCAACGTGGCTGCCGCCGTACTGCCGGGTATCCCCTTCTTCAACCGTACCCGGAACTCATCGATCTCCGATTCCAACAGGTTAAACCGAAACATTTTTAACGCCGTCTGAAGAGGAATATAAATATTGTTCTGCTCTCCTTTTAAAGATATACCCTGAAATTCCTCCCTGGTAAGAGATTTATCTTTTAGAATCCCCACTACTGTCAACCAGGCATGGTTAATTTTAATATGCTTGCCCAGGGGGTCTTCCCCGGGAAACAACACTTGCGCAACACGACTGCCAATCACACAAACCTGGGCATAAGTGATATCATCTATGGGCAGCAGGAAGCGTCCTTTTTTAATTCCTAAATTGGCCATAACTTTGTGTGTAGGTGTCACCCCATATACATTGGCATCACTGGTTCCAGCAAAACTGAATAATGCATACACATTTACCTGCTTGCTGGCACTGTAAGCACTCAAAAAAGGTAACGTTTCCCGGACAGCATTCAGGTCTTGCAACGTTAACCCCAGGGAACTTTCCCGGATTTCCTTCAGCTTGCTTTCCTCAAAGATTTTAGCTTTTACAATAATATTGCGAAGCCCCATGGAATCAATTAATTGTAAAGCCTCCTGCTCTGCTCCTTTACCAATGCTCAACATGGCAATCACTGCACCCACACCGAATATCATGCCCAATAAAGTGAGCACTGTCCGTAATTTATGATGCAAAAGAGACTCAATCGATTCAATAAATTCCAGCTTCAAATTCATTGTTTCTACTCCTTACTTCTTACTTCCTACTTCTTACTTCCTACTTCCTACTTCCTCCTACCTACTACCCACCGGCCTCGCGGTCCTGTAGACTCCCTAAAAGAATGGTCTCCCCTTCTTCCAGTCCTCTGGTAATAACCGTCCGTGTCAGGCTGCGGGCACCGATTTCCACTTTTCGTTCTTCAACGCCGGAAGAATTCTTAACGTTGACAAATGCCCGATCTTTTTCAAAAACAAGCGCTTGATTCGGAACAGAGATCACATCCTGTTCCCGCTGGACAAAGATGAACGCTTTTACCTGGTTCCCGGGTTTCATCAATTCCAGGTCAATGGTATCGATGCTGACTTTTATTTCAAAATATTTCAACGGACTCTTTTTTTCCAGGGGTTTGGCAATGGAATCAATGGTGGTTACCTTCCCGTGAAAGGTCTTGCCCGGGGCGGCGTCCAGTATAACAGATGCGGGAAGGTCGGCTTTTAATCCTGCGGCTTCGGATTCCAGCACAAATACTTTCGCTTCCATGCGGCTTAAATCCGGGAGCTTTCCCAGTTTCATCCCCCTCCACACCGACATGCCCAACCGCGGTTTTTCACCTCTCCAGTTCTTTTCATAAATAAACAGCCCATCATGGGGCGCCTTGATTTCAAGAGATTCTAATGCTTCCTTATACTGGTCCACTTTTACCTGGGAGGTACGCCGTTTTAGTTCCAATACCTGCAGCTCGGCACGGGCTTTTTGTTCCAGTTTCGCTTTCTTCTGCTCATAATGCCGGGATTTTACTTTTAGATAATCCAGGTCAATGGCATCCTCGATGATCTTATTCCGGGAATACAGGGTTTCATCCCTGGCAGCATAAAGTTCTGCCATCTCTTTTTCAACAGCAGTAATGCCCAACTGCCCCTTAAGTTCGCTTTTCTCTTTTTCCAGTTCCCGTTTTTTTTGTTTGATTTCCAGGTCCATTTTGGCAATGTTGTATTCTTCCCGCTGAATACGCTCGTGGTACCAGACCGAATCAAAACGGATCACGGTATCGCCTTTTTTGACCAATGTATTTTCCGGGGCCAACCAGGCAATCGTCTGACTTCCCCGAACCTGGGTCGGTACGGCAACCGGCGTGGACTTTACCGCCTGTAATTCACCAAACCCCGGGATGACAACCTCAAACGTTCCTTTTTGGACGGTCATAAAAGCCATCGATGATTTCCCGGCCCCACCGCATCCGTATATAGTGACCAGGATAATAACCAACGCTAACCACTGCCCTTTTTGGTTTTGTTCATAATTAAATCGTTTCATCGGTTTTCTCCACTTACACTCGCACCTCTGCCTGTACCTGCCCCCTCACCGGCGGTGCGGACCAACAACCGGTCATTTTCGTTTAACCCCTCCAGCACTTCCACCATGCCGCCTGACCGGGCACCAATGGTCACAGGTATCATTTTTTTACCGGCAAACCCTTTTTTCCATACAAACAGACCTTTCTCATGATAAATAACAGCAGCTTCCGGTACCTGGAGAACGTTCTCTCTGGAAGAAACAATAATATCAACGCCAGCTGCCATACCGGGCCGCATGTTTCCAGGGTCCGGGTCCAGGATGTCGATAATGGCATCAAACACCACAGCGGGCTGGTCATGGGACTTGGTGCGAAAAATCCGGCCCAGCTCCTTGAGTTTGCCTTTGAACACCCGGTCCGGGTTGGAATCCAACCGGATTTCCACTTCCAGGCCAATTTTAACTTTTCCTGCCTGCGGTTCAGGGATTGCGGCCTTTACTTGCATCCGGGTTAAGTCCGGCAGTTCCATAATATTTTCTCCCCACCAGCACCGGTCCCCCACTACCTTTTTATTTCCCTCCCAGTTGAGAGCATACACCACCATTCCTGCTTTAGGAGCTTTAACCTTCATTTTGTTGATGGAGGCCTGGAGTTCCCGGACCTCTTTCTCCAATCGTTTCACTTTGGCCTGCTGGGTATGAACAAGAGTTTTCATCCCGGAGATTTGATTCTTCACCCGGCCTGAGACCAACTTCTCTTGCATCTCCGCCAACTCCAGGTCCAGGCGCAATTTTTTCAACTCATTCATGGATACCAGTTCTTCCGGCTGTTTGGTTTTTTGTCTTGATTTCTTTGTTTTTACCCGGGCCTCTGCCAATTCCAATTCCAGTCTTTCCTTTTTTTCCTGTTCCACCAGGCGAATTTTTTCCAGTTCCTTTTGGGCCGTATTCAACTCCGACTGCTTCAACTGCATTCGTTCCATTAACTCTTTGGCATCAAAGGAAAGAATCAAATCCCCGGCTTTGACCTCTTTTCCTTCCGGCGCCATAAAGGAAATAGTATAGCTCCACAGACGCCGAATGGAAGGACATCCGACATGAATGGACACCGCAGACTTCAATTGACCCAGCGCATGGACCTTAATATGAAACGGTCCTTTGATTGCTTTTACCAGGCGAAATTTCTGGGACCGCGAACAGGAAAGGCCGATCAACAGGACCAAAACCAGGATAACCCCGACCGCTGCGGCAGCGGCAGTGATCTTCATTCGTTTCATTTTCATCGACTGCCTCCTTTGACCTTTAAATCCAACGGCTCCAGTAACGTTCCCCCTGTGATTTCCCGGTGCTGATCCTCACTCAGGGCTATCCAGGATTCATTAAAACCCAGCGGGTTGATCGTTATGGGTTGTTTTCCTTTGGGTTTTACCCAAAAAACCTGTTTATCCGTATCAAAATAAGCTGTATCCAGTGGAATCAACAATACCCCCGGGTATTGGGCCACCTGGACAATGCACCTGACACTCATGCCGGGCTTCATAATATCCAGGTCGCGCTTATCCATGCGAATATCCACCCTGAAATAATGCGACCTTCCCCACTCTTTTTTTTCTTCGGCGCTGTTTAATACTTCCTTGACGATACCGGTGAATCGTTTCCCCGGGTAGGCATCCAGGAAGAGGTTCACTTTTTGAAGGGGGTTCAATTTATGGATATCGGTTTCATTGACCCAGGCTTCCACCTGCAGGGAATTTTTATCCGGTATTGTTGCCAAAATCATGGTAGGGAAAACCGTATCTCCTACCTGGATTTTTCTGTCTTGCCACTCATGTTTTTCGTAAACCAGGGTACCGGATGTCCCGGCATACAACGTCATTTTTTTCAAGGTTTCCTGGAGTTTTTCCAGTTTTGTTCGGATTTCGTCGATTTCAATTTCCATTTTCTTGATCTGGGATTTAATTTCTGCCAATCTGACTTCTTTTTCCATTTGGGCACTTTTTAAAGAATGCCCGCTTTTTTTCAACTCCAACTGGCTGTGATCGTATTCGTAATTGGTGGTAATCCCTTTGGGAATTGAGGCATCGATTTCTTTTTTCTTATAGTCAACTTCTGCTTGTTTTTCTTTGACCTCCAGTTCAAATTTCTGATGGTTGTAATCGGCCAATTTTTGGGTCCTTTCTTCTTCTTTCACCTGGAGGCTCATTTCCGAATTTTCAATATCAGAGACCAGGGTTGACGTATCGAACCGCGCCACCGGGTCTCCGGCTTTTACATAATCGCCTTCGCGAACCATCCATTTGAGCTGGAGCTGCCAGGTATTGGAATAGGGTACAATAAATTCTTCGGCTTTCAGGGCTTTCAGGCTGCCGGTAAGAATAACCGTTTGCAAAAAATCCCCTTTGGTTACTTTTTTTTCATTCCCATTTAATCCCGCGTTCCCGTTGGCTGTGAGAAAAATGGGACCGGCAGCCAGGAGCAACCATATAGACAAGCACAAAGCAGCAATTGGTTTGGTTTTAATAGGAATTTTAATTATTTGTATTGGTATAATCATCGATAATCCTCCCATCTTTTAAAAGAATGACGCGGTTGGCATAGGTGGCAATGTCTTTTTCATGGGTCACCATAATAATGGTCTGGCCGCGGTGGTGCAATTGTTGAAGAAGGGCCAAAATTTCCGTAGAAGTAGAGGTGTCCAGGTTTCCAGTGGGTTCATCGGCCATGATGATATCCGGCTCGTTGACCAGTGCACGGGCAATTGCGACCCGCTGCCGCTCCCCGCCTGAAAGTTGAGACGGTCGATGATGCATCCGGTTGCCCAACCCCACCAGTTCCAGCATTTCGGCTGCCCGTTCCTTGTGTTCACTGGGAGACCTTTCTGAATACATCAAAGGAAGGGAAACATTTTTCAATGCGTTATAACGGGGCAGCAGGTTAAAACTCTGGAAAACAAACCCCAGGTGTTCATTACGGATGATAGACAGTTCATCATCATCCAGGTGGCTGACTTCTGTCCCATTGAGTACATAGGACCCTTCCGTGGGAGTATCCAGGCATCCCAGGATGTTCAATAAGGTGGACTTCCCGGAACCCGAAGCACCCATAACCGCAACGAACTCATTTTTTTGGATGCTGAGGTCCACTCCATCCAGGGCACGGACTATGGTCTCTCCCATTTGATAATGCTTTTTCAGATCATTTAATCTCAACATTCCTAATCTCCTCAACGCCGGGCATTTCTAAACCAAGAAAGCCGCGGTTACTGACTATAATATTATATATACGAAAAAATTTCAATTTGGTTATCAAAAAAAAATTTTTTGTCGGACAAAAATGCTATTTTTCGCCCTCCTACTGAGTGGGGAGGCGAAGCCAATACTGTTTACTTAAGAAAAAATACTACAATGAACTAAAAATCAAAAAACAATAAACCCCTCTAAACAGAAGCTTTTGCAGGGGGTCCAGGGGGGCGGTTTTCTCGAAAAGAGCCCCCCTGGTCTAAAGTACTAATGGTCCTGCGACTTCTTTTTCTTTTTGTGGGCCGAAAAGAAGCTCCACCAATTTGAGTGCAAATTCCATTGCCGTACCCGGCCCCCGGCTGGTTATACAATTGCCATCCACTACCACGCGAGAATCAGCGGCCTCTTTATTTTCCAGTGCTTCTATGCGGCCCGGATGACAGGTGGCACGCCGCTGCTCCAAGAGTCCATGAGGTTGAAATACCACAGCCGGTGACGCACAAATCGCTGCATAAAGCCGGCCCTCTTCCCTCTGCCGTTTCAACATGCGGACCAGTTCAACGGAGTCCCGTAAATGCTCGGCCCCGGGCATCCCACCGGGCAGCCCAATCAGATCATAGGTCTCATTCATGCACTGGCTTATAAGCAGGTCTGCCACTATTTTCACTCCCCTGGAAGCAGTAATTTGAAGCTGATCCACAGAAGCCACTACCACGTCTGCTCCTGCTCTTCTTAATATATCGATGATGGCAACCGCTTCCAGTTCCTCACTGCCATCAGCAATAGGTACCAATACTTTTTTACTCATCGTTTCCTCCTGCGGCCAGGGGCTCTTTTTAAAAAAACCGCCCCTGGACCCCGCAAAAATTTTTTATACACGGTCAGTCTGTATTACGATGTTTCAATCATCATACCCCATCGAAATCATTTAAATTTCTTTCTTTATCTTTTCATAAAATCGGTCCAGGTAATGCTGCGGCAGCCGGATTCTAAGGTTTTTTTCCTGGAAAGGAATATTGTAACCGCGGCACACCAGCGCCACTTCATCCGACCCCATCCGATGCGAAGAACCATAAAACCAATCACCTATAATCGGTGTAATGTAATGAGACGCATGAAACCGAATCTGGTGCCGGCGGCCGGTAAAAATAAAAACCGAATAAATGTCTGCCGCTTCCAGGGTTTGGAACTTGATAAAAAGAGAATCCGCGTCTTTTCCATTTTCATCTACACACGTCCGGTTCCCATTATTGGAGACCCTATCCCGGATGCGCAGGTAATCCGGATTATCGGCGCCGCCGCAGTCTCTTTGACGTTCCAATGCGGCCATATACCATTTTTTGATTCTTCTTACTTTAACCAACCGGAACAGCCTCCGTTCACTGGATTTATTTTTGGGAAATATCACCAACCCTTCAACCGGACGGTCCAAACGGGTCACAGGAGTAGATACAAACGGGATGTCCTTTTGCTCCAGGTATCGGTTAACCGCATAGGTGAGATTGTAATAAAAAGTAGAAGGAACACCATGAACATTTAAATCAGGCGGTTTATACACCACCATTAAATCCTGGTTTTCAAACACGATGTCTTTTTCATTAAGGGTATAGATTTTGCCCTGGAACGTACTGATGTGGACTTTAACGGTTTCTTGTGCCCGGATGGTGAAGTCCGGCTCAAAAATTCGTTTTTTATCTTTCCATACGCCGCCGGAGGTGATGACGGCTTCTACATTTTCATTGTACCCGGCAGGTAGATGCTCCTCCAGTAATCGTCTCAGCGGCGTATCTTCTTTGGCGGTGATAAAAAATTTTTTCACTTCTTGAAAGTTGTGCATGAGTTCTACCTTATCCTTATCGTTGATAAACCAGGAATGAGTTTTACAAACCGATTGTGTTATGTATTCCCTTTAAGAATTCTTCCGGGAAGTTTCCCGGTATGCTCACCTTCCCGGATCACTACCTGACCATTAACAATAACATAGTCTATTCCTTTCGGATATTGATGGGGATTTTTCCATTTGGCACAATCGATGATGGTTTCGGGATTAAAAACCACCAGGTCGGCAAAATAACCCTCTTTCACCTGCCCCCTTTTGCCCAATCCGAACTTTTGGGCTGTCATGGAGGTCATTTTTTGTATCCCCCGGGCCAGGGAGAATATTTTTTCTTCACGGGCATACTTACCCAGGACGCGGACGAATGTGCCATAATACCGCGGGTGGGGTTTACCCTTTCCCAGTAAACCGTATGGGGCTGCAGCCACCCCATCGGCACCGATAACCACATGGGGATGAGCCAGGATCCGTTTCAGGTTGTCTTCGCTGGCAAAAAACAATATCATGGAAACGCGATTCTCTTCTTCAACCAGTAAATCCCGTATAAATTCATATGGTTCCTTCCGGGCTTCCCCAGCAGCCTCAAGAATATTTTTTCCTTCAAAGGTTTTGTTTTTATCAGTAAGAACCGAACTTATCAGGACTTTATCCCAGGAACCAAGCTTGTTTTCCCGTGCTTGCAAATGACTGCGAAATTTAGCATCTAAATTCGGGTCTTTTAATCTGGCAATAAAATCTTTTGTGGTACCCTGTTTTGCCCAGAGAGGGAAAAAATAACCTAGACCCGTGGAGCCGGCAATATAGGGGTACCTGTCAGCTAAAATGTTAATCCCTTGTTTTGCCGCAGCCTCGATTTTTGCCAGTGCATTATCTATTTTTGACCAATTTCTTTGATATGCAACTTTTAAATGGGAAATGTGTAAACTGATTTTGGTTTTCCTGGCAATTTCGATTGACTCTTCGATTGCTTCCAGGAGAGAATCTCCTTCATTTCTCATATGAGTGGAATAAACACCATTATTCAGTGCTGCTGTTTGGCAAAGCGCTAAAAGCTCAGGAGTTTTGGCAAAGCTTCCCGGTGCATACTCGAGACCTGTTGAAATCCCCAGTGCCCCGGACTTTATGTTCTCCTCCACCAACTTTTTCATCTCCGTTAACTGGCTCTCTGTGGGCGGACGGTCATCCAATCCTACAACCGCGCCTCTTAAGGTTCCTTGCCCCAGTAAAGTCCCGTAATTAAGAGCCATACCTTTTTCTTTGAGGCGATTGAAAAAACCGGTGATATCCTTCCAATCCAGATCAATGTTGTACTCTTTTTCAGCGCCATCTTTCTCCTCTTCGAAAATCAGATCGGAAAAGGGAAAAGGAGAATAGCCGCAATTTCCACTTATTTCAGTTGTAACTCCCTGTCTTACCTGGCTTTCTGCTTTAGGGTTAACCATTAATTCCAAAGCCGTATGGCTGTGCGCATCTATAAAACCCGGGGAAACAGCCAATCCTTTCGCTTCTATAACCTTCTTTGCCTTGCCTTTATCCAGGTTTTTTTTGAGTAAGAAAATCTTATCTCCGTTAACAGCGATATCCGTTTCTTTCCCGGGATTCCCCAGACCGTCATAAACGACGCCGCCGGATATAACCAGATCATACTCTTTTTTTTTGGAGCATCCCTGGAGTAAGATGTTGGATGCTACGGGTACCAGCAGCGCCGTTCCCTTGACTGAGTGTTTTATAAATTGTCTTCTTGAAATTTTATGCATATGGTATTTATAACAAAAAAAGGTTTTTTTTGCAACCTGCCTTCTGACTGTCCAGTGATTCTCATTTTAGCCGCGAAAGTACACTAAGGGTTTTTTCTTTTTATTTTTAGCCACGAAGGTACACGAAGTTCCACCAAGAAAATAAAATACTATTATATGTTCGTGGTTATTCAAACTTTTTAAATATTCTTCCCCACCTGGTTTTAGGGATGAAATTAATGATGGTTTTAAATATATCCTTGATTTTATGCAGGAGTCCCGGTGTTAAATATTCTTCAGTGGTGGATTCATAGGACCAGTACACACGCCAGGGTCTACCGATGATATATTCTTCCGGCAGCGGTCCCCAGAACCTGGAATCGTAACTGTTATCGCGGTTATCCCCCATGCAGAAATAGTGGCCTTCGGGTATTTTAAACATGGGTTCTCCCATAATTTCGTCCCGGATCACGCAGTCCTTAAAGCGCTCACACAATTCTTTTGTCTGTTTTTGATCGATATGCCCGTCTTCGTTGTTCATATAAAAAGTCAGGTGTGTGGTTGTTCCCAGTGCATCGATAATTCGCGGTCTTCTCAAGGGGAAATTATCTCCCGGGTCCGGTTTATATCCACCTTCAAAATAGAGATAGGGTTCATCCAGGGGTTTCCCATTGATGAATACCTGTTTATTCCTGATTTGTATGGTCTCTCCGGGTAAACCAATCACTCGTTTTACATAGTCTTTTTCCATTTCAGCAGGGCCTTTAAAGGTGACGATCATCCCCCGCTCGATCTCTACACGGGGCAGCAGGAATTTATCCAAAGCGCCCAGGTAAGGAGCAAATGCTACTTTGTTGACCAACAGGTGATCACCGATCAGCATGGAATCTTTCATAGAAGGCGTGGGTATGGTCTGGCTTTGAAGGAGAAACGTATTGATAAAAAAGACGATCACCAGCACTTCGATAATCATTTCAGCATATTCTCTAAAGGTGCTTACGTCCTTTTTCTTTTTTTCTTTTTTCTTTTCTTCTTTTTGCTTTGCTTTTGTTTGTTTTTGTTTCACTTTAGCACTCATATCATCCACCTCCGGCGGAAGGTTTTATAATAATAGACACTAAGCAAATTGTCAAGCCCCTCTGCGAGGGGAATCTATTATAATGGTTTCAATGGGGCTGGATATATGAAACAAATTCCAATGACTGTCCGCATATGAAAAGTTTTTGGAAGTCCAGAAACCTTTTTTCAAAAAGGTTTTTGGCCGCCGGAGGCAAAGCCGTTCCCTTTGAAAATAAATTCGTTATCTGGTAAAATAGCTATCTTTAATAAGAATATACAAATGCAAGCGAATAAATTGAATTTTTCAAATGAAATAAACAAGGTTCGACCGGGCACGGTGGCAATTATTGGCATTCCTTTTGACGGGAATTCATCTTTTTTAAAGGGATCTTCATTGGCGCCTCGATACATTCGGGAAGCCTTTCATTCGCAGTCATCCAACATGTGTACAGAGGGTGTAATGGATTTGGACCGGGAACCGCGGCTCCTGGACCTGGGGGATATGGAGATAAACGATTATATCAACGATATCCAGTCGCCGGTTTTTGAACTCCTGGAAAGAGGGGCAAAGGTGTTATCTCTTGGGGGTGATCATTCAGTAACGTACCCCATTTTGAGGGCTTACAGGAAAAAGTATGAGCATTTAAGTATTCTCCAACTGGATGCCCACCCGGATTTGTACCACGAGTATGAGGGGAATAAATATGCGCACGGTTGTCCGTTTGCGCTGATCATGGAAGAGAGCCTGGCGGACCGGTTGGTCCAGGTAGGAATTCGCACCATGAATCCCCATCAACAGGAACAGGCCGCCCGTTTTAATGTTGAAGTCATGGATATGAAGCATTGGGATTCTTCTTTTAAACCGGTTTTTGATGGGCCTGTTTACCTATCCCTGGACATGGATGTACTGGACCCCGCGTTCGCTCCCGGACTTTCGCATTATGAAGCGGGTGGACTTTCTACCCGCGATGTGCTTCGCATCATCCAGGGCCTGGAAGCGCCGCTGGTGGGAGCGGATATCGTGGAACTCAATCCCAAACGAGACCTTCATAATATGACGGCAATGGCGGCAGCCAAATTCCTTAAAGAGATCGTTGAAAAACTGCTGAAATAGTTGGAAAAGATGGAAGGGAGCGAGTCTGAAATTATCTAAAGCCGGGTGGAAAGGTAGAATGTTTTACCTGGCAAATTTTCACAAAAGAATTGGAGAATTGGGAACAGGACACAAGGATTACTGGTGCCTCCTTTCAGTGAACTCCAAATAGTACTGGATGTGGAAAGGTTGGCCAGTGGGGCTTCCTGTAAGACCTATTGCCGTGATACTTACTATGCCTTCTGGTCTGGTAATGGGAATGCTGATTCTTTCCCCTTCCTGCCTGGCCTCGGGTACAGAGGTTCTAAGGTTAATGCTTTGAGGGGTCATATTAGTAACCACAAGTTGGCAGCCCACCGACAATCCTTTGTAGCGGAACTGGATCGGGATTGTTTCACCTGGTGTAATAACATTCTTAAATGGCGGTATGGTGATCTCGTAGAAATGGACTTTGATTGGTTCGCTTGCTCCAAACTCATTGACCACGAGGAGGGTGCCATCGCCGACAGGCTGCTCGACAAATACGACCAGTTCCTCCGCCGAGTAGGCCAGGGTTTCCAGTTTCTCCGCTCCCACAAAAACATCGGCGCCTAAGCCGCAGTTGTCGCACCTGATCTGAATAGCCTCGCCAGTGGGAATCCACTTGATGGGTTCCTGGATTTCAGGAGGCCCGGAAATTGGGGGTGGTTCGCCGGGTTCTATGGTGGTTTCTACGGTGGCGATCTTTCTTCCCTGGGGATCAAGGGCGTTTATTGTTGCGGTGGTCACAACTGTCAATCCGGTAGTGAGAGGGGTCCAATCGATCAGCGCTCTCCCATCTTCACCAGGCTCAATACGAGTCGTCTCAGTGGGCGTCTTGACCTCGATGACATGGCCCTGAATCGTGCCCACCGGCCCGCGCATGGTCACAAGGGTGGTCTCCTTACTGTAAACTTTGCCACTTATGAACATACGTGGTTGACCTGCGTATCGAACCATGGAGCCCTTTTTCTTCTTCTTTCCGCTTCCCCTTACCGGGGGGAGCGGCGTTGGTACAGGTTGTCTCGGTCTGCCCGTCTGCCAGCGGGTACCGTTTTCGTACCATACCTGGGTATAGATACAGAATGGCCACTTGCGCACCCACTTCAAGCCCGTGGGAGCCCTAACCGGCACACCAAGAATATCTGCGAGCCTTTTTAGCAGGTTTGAACCAGCCCGTGAGGACCCCACAAGACAGCCGTTCAGAGTGACGACCGCACCGGCACAAAATCGTCCCCGGAGCCTCCTGAGCTGGTCGCGGATCGCCCGATTGTTTACATTGGCGTCTGTGAGGTCTTCGTTACCCACCTGGATAATGCCTGAATTCCCATGTCCATGAATCGTTAAGGACCTTATACAGCCGTCTGCACCCAACTTCCCAAGAACCGTGTCAACCATGTCCCTAATATTATTAACGCGGGGAGCATCATATTTGCCTGCCAGATGATCAACAGCACCATTCCTGGAAGACGCTACGTGAATATCAACCGGTTTATCTTTCGAGAGTCCCGGCAGCGTCAGGAAAAATATAACGATAGCTAACAGTGCAATGTAAAAGACTTTCTTCATGTTCCTACCCTTTTAAAGCGTGATAGTGTGCCGAGTTGCTCATTGATAAGGATCAGGGTGTTACCATCTATCCTGTATTTTAGTTCCTGCCGACGACCATCAAAGCTCAGCATGATTCGACCATTGCTTATAGAATATTTGCCTTTAACGACCCTAACCATTTTCCTGGTTGATTCCAGGGGATACCCGTCCGGGGCAGACCAGAACTCGAATCGGCCGTCCTTTTTCAGCACGAGCTTGATCTCAGCGGGGTAGCCGGCTTCCTCTAGCTCTTTGTCAATGAAGATGTAGCTCCCTGTGAGAGGATCAGCGCTTCCGGGGGTTACCCCCCAGCAGGCGAATATTAACAGTAATGCAAATAACGCGTGGCTCCTCATTTAGTGTACCTCCTGTGCATACCTATCGAAAAGATCTCCAGAGGTGAGAGGATAGGTGTGCAGCTTGTCTTCTATGAGATCAAAGTAAGTATAGTTGTTGAGAAGATTCGCCTGTTTTATGCTTCCGTCCCTGAATTTTATGAATACTGTGGCGTGAGGAATCATCGCCAGCTTAGCACTGATGGGCTTGTTAAATTTAACAGCCTCAATCAATTGTTTGATAACTGCACGATCAGTAACGTTAAATTTAACATCGGCCGCCCGCAGCTTTTGAAGACCACGATAACCTGTCTCACGACTACCCTTATAAATCGCTAACGCTTCCACTGCATCGGCCTCGAAAGAAAAAGTCTTAATATAAGAGCTTTGTGCACTGATATTGATAGCGAGCATCATCATCACAACCCCTACGCTTAAAGCACCTATCTTTCTACTCATTTTTTTTTATTTCCTTAAAAAGTTTTTTACCCTGTCATTATAAAACTTATTTATTTAAAATGTCAAGTTTTTTTTCAGAAAAGATACCGGTATTTTTCTTACCCCTCCTTTTTCCAAAATAGAACTCTTTTTTCGATCTCCTCCAGGATTTGCCTCCGGCGGCCAGGGGCTCTCCTAA
>JABAOF010029466.1_pt1 | contig 15298 bp, 15 predicted proteins | sample 7062171 | NCBI WGS metagenome assembly JABAOF01 (sample SAMN14538628, study PRJNA623070) | marine sediment metagenome | biome: marine biome [ENVO:00000428]; feature: marine pelagic biome [ENVO:01000023]; material: deep marine sediment [ENVO:00002113] | place: India: Gulf of Khambhat ...
CTATGATCGAGTTTTTCTAAACCTTAGGTATCCCCAAATCCAGAGCAGAATCCCGACGATGAGGCTGGCCACAAAAATGACAAGGGCGATGAGAAAAGCCCTCGTTTCAAGCTCCTTCCATGATCCCCAGGCCACTTCAGCCCAGAATATGACCCAGACCAGCCAAACGAGTCTCAAGAACCATCTATACCAAGGTCTTTTTCTGATTTTGAGAAAGTGATATGTCTCTTTGGCTTCCATGTTCTATCCTTTTCCCTGGGTTGTGTCGATGCCGTATTCAGGANNGTCTACCGTACCCAAAGGCGCTGTCCATATAGGTAAACAGACCATCAAGCACAGGGATTTTAGCACTCGAGGCCTTGACAATCTCATGGATAAGAGTTTTATCCTTTTTCGCCCAGGGACAAACAGCAATACATGTGCTGCACCCAGAGGTGGATTCCTGCCAATAGGCCAGACATTGGGGCGCATCCTCGAACCAGGTTTGATGACCAGGATTATTCCATTCGCCTCTCACTTCAAAACTCGGCTCATCATCAAACGAGAGGCACCCAGAAGGACAAGCCTCGGCACAGCGCTTGCAGACCTTACAGAATTCGAGGAGGCCAAAGTCGACGGGTTTGTCGGTAGCCAGCGGCAGGTCGGTGATAACTTTACAGAGGCGCACCGTGGGGCCGTATTCGGGAGTGATCAGGCGGTTCGTCCTGGCCATCTCTCCCACTCCGGCATCGTAGGCGATGGCCACACTCGAACCCAGGTCATTCACGCTGGGAATGGCGACATAACCCAAACCTCTTAAGAATTCTGCTAACCCGGCCACCAGGAACTCACACCGGCTGTACCCCATGGATGAGCCTGCGCTGCTTACGGCCGTGGGGGAGCATTGAATATTATCGAGAGACATCTGAACAGCCATGGCAATGGCGAACCGGCATTTATCCGGGATCACAAGTTTCTCGTCATCTCCATAAGGTTCATCCACCACCTCGAAGACAATCCTTTTGTCTCTTTCGACCGCATTGATGTGCCTGCGGTCTAGAACCGTGATTCCTGTTTTGGCTGCCCCAAAATAGCGGGCTGCCGCTTTCACCAATCGAGCCGCTTCTTCCGGACTCGCCTGATACCGCTCGACCTCACGCCTCTCTGGTGGTATCGCAAACTTGCTGATCCAGGACCGGGTACCTCTATTAAGACCTCCTAATCTGGAGATGACCCAGGCCGCATCAGCCAAGGCTCGGTCTTCAAGCCTGTATCCGGGGCGCTTTTCCTGGAAGTACTTTTGCCACTTTTCCTGGCTTCTTTTTCGCAGCGCTCTCGCATTCTCTGATCCATAGTACGCGACGAAAGAACCAAAGACATTCTTTTTAGCCTCAAAACATGAGTACACACTGTCATCAATATCGAGTTTCGTTTTATTTATCGTTTTAACCCACCATGGATGGCCATGACCTTTGGCTATTGAGGAAGAGGCTGGTTTTTCTACATCTGAGACAAGTGTTCCGCCGACAGCAACCCCCATTCCTAACTTGAAAAAATCTCTACGGTTCATCTTTACCTCCAGAGATCATTTATCTCTCTGTAAAAGTGATGTAAACATCTCCAATTCCATGACACGAGAACAAATGAAGTATGGATAATGGTTTTTGAGATGCTTCCATAAGTGATTGAGAAACATCATCATTTGTTATCCATTTCCCTTTTCAGTCATCCTTTTTGAGCAAGTTTAAGCCATGTCCGAGTGGATACAGACCCGGGAGAGAAACCGGTAATCGCCCCATAATCTCTATATCTCCAAAAAGAGCCTTCACTGCTGCGATTTGTGCTTCCTGCGTCCACCTGTAAACACACACATAAACATCAACTTGAGGAAAATGTTTCAAGAAATAGGGGCTGCCGAAAGATATAACCACGACCGGGGCATCACCTTTTGAAGCTTCTTGAACCATCTGAATATGGTTCAGGCTGAGATCAACGCTTCCCTTCCGGGCCTGACGGGCAGAGAAAAGAGTGAAGACGATGATATCAGCATCCTTGGCCTGCTCCATTCCTTGGCGAAGAAACTCTTCTCCTGTGAAGGCTTCAGCATAAAACGAGATGAGGTCAGAGGATCTTTCCTCTACCTCCTGAATAAAAGTTCTACCAGTATAATACCCTCCTGGATCGCTGCTCAAGGAGAAGACAGCTATCTTCTTTTCAGGATCGTTCAGGGGAAGAACTTGATCATCGTTTTTTACCAAAGTGATGGCGTTCTCGAACATCTGTTCTGCCAGTCGCATATGAGACTCGGAAGCTAAGATTTCATCCAGGACTTCGATATCCACCAGCCTTTTTTTGTGGAGGCCGAGCCTCGCTTTGGCTTCCAGAATTCTCCTGACTGAGGCATCTATCTTTTCTTCTGGAATCTCTCCTCGTTGCACGGCCTGGATGAGAGCCTCGATGACTTCCTCTTCGGCAGGTGTTTTAAGGATCATGTCCACTCCGGCCTGGAGAGCTTTAACCGCCGCTTCTTCAGGAGCATAAAGCTTCGTGATGCCGTCCATGGTCATGGCATCGGTGACAATCAATCCCTCAAAACCTAGTTCCTTCCGGAGAAGTTTGGTGACGATGTTTGGAGAAAGAGTGGCCGGGAGATCGGGAGTGGAATCGAGGGCAGGAAAAACAATATGAGCTGTCATGATGACCGAAACGCCAGCTTCGATCGCCTTCCGGAAAGGATAGAGTTCGACTCTCTGAAGTCGCTCGAGGTCTCCGGTGACCGATGGAAGCTCGAGATGGGAATCTAAATCTGTATCTCCATGCCCCGGAAAATGCTTAGCCGTCGTCAGCAATCCGTGGTCCTGACACCCCCTGATGAAGGGGGCAGCCAAGCGACTGACGTATTCAGGATCCTCTCCGAAGGACCGGACGTTGATAATCGGATTCTCCGGGTTGATGTTGACATCAACCACCGGTGCATAAGTCAGATGGATGCCGATGGCTCTGGCCTCCCGGGCTGTGATTTGACCTATACGGTAGATATGGTCCTCAGACCCTATCGCTCCCAAAGCCATCAAAGGCGGAAATTGAGTCGTCCCCTGGATCTGGTTGCCGAGGCCCCGCTCTAAATCCGATGCGATCAACAGAGGAATCTCAGCCCATCTTTGACAAACATTTGTTAAGAATGCCGTTTCATAAACATCTCCTCCGTAGAGGATCATTCCCCCGACTTTCCTGTTCACGATGAGATGTTCCAGTCTCTCCATCTCCTCGCTGTCCCTGTTAAAAAAGCTTCCTGTGTATGGAATGGCTATCAGTTGACCGACCTTCTCCGCCAAAGACATCTTCGACAGGACTTTTTTCACCCATCTGGTTTCCGAGGGGCCAAAAGCCAATCGAGGTTCGTCGGCAGCTTTCCGACAATAGGATGCCCCAATCAGCATCAAAATGAAAATGAAAAGAATGAACGTAGTGGAGTTATGTCTAATTGATTTCATTTCCTCATCCTTATGAATATAAATTATCGCTTTCTCAATCCTCTCGACATCTGTCAGGATTCGCACTCCTCAGACTCAGTGCGAAGGATGATAGATGCCAGGACACAGTTATTATTGAACCAGATAACGAATGATAAAAAGGACAGAAAAAAGGTAGATCAGCCAGTGNNAATCCGAAAGCAATCCCCTCGGTGATACTTAAGGTCAAGGGGATGATGGCAATCGTCAGAAAAGCCGGGATAGCCTCAGCCAAATCCTCCCAATTGATGAGTGTCACACACTTCATCATCAGGTAGCCGACGATGATGAGCGGTGGAGCAACAACAGGCTTGAGAGCCAGTCCGTTATGGATATACTCGCCGCCGATCATGGCAGCTAGGGGGCTGAAAAAAAGAGCCACCAAGAAAAGGACTGCTGTAAAGATGTTGGCCAGTCCTGTCCTGGCTCCTTGAGAAATACCTGTTGCACTTTCGATGTAACTGGTAACAGTGGATGTTCCCAAGAGTGATCCACCAACAGTGCCGATGGCATCGGAGAACATGGCTTTGTTCGCCCGCGGGAGTTTCCCCTTCCTTAAAAATCCGGCTGGGGCGCTTACCCCGATCAAGGTCCCCATGGTGTCGAAGAGATCGAGGAAGAAGAAGACAAAGACCACCGTGATTAAACCAGTGTTAAGGGCGCCTAAGATGTCCAGTTGGAAAAGCGTCGGTGTGACACTTGGAGGAGGAGCGATGATGCCATGGTATTTAACGACACCGAGTGGAACTCCCAGCAGCGCGGTCGCCAGAATACCGATCAGGATAGCTCCATGGACTCTTAAGGCCATCAGGACAGAAATCAGGACCACCCCGAACAGGACCAAGACGACGGGTTTACTCGTTAAATCACCGAGGCCGAGATAAACACCTGGAGCATCAACAACCAGACCCCCGTATTCCAATCCAAGGAGGGCGATGAACAGCCCGATTCCGACCGCGATGGCGTGTTTCAATGAATCGGGAACAGAAGCCACGAGACTTTCCCAGACTCCGAAAACGGAAAGAATGATGAATATCATACCTGAGATGAACACGGCTCCCAAAGCCACCTGCCAGGAATAGCCCATTGTTCCACATACGATGACGGCAAAATACACGTTGTGGGCCATGGCCGGCGCCAGAGCGATCGGGTAATTGGCATAGAGCCCCATAAGAAGGGTGGCCAGGGCGGCAGAAATGCAGGTAGCAAACATGACTGCCCCCCTATCCATCCCCGCCTCAGCCAGGATCGCTGGATGGACGAAGATGACGTAGGACATGGTCATGAAGGTGGTGATTCCGCCCACCATCTCTACGCGGAATGATGTCTTATGTTCCTCGAGCTTGAAGATACGGTTGATGAACCTCATCATTTTTTTCAATTATTCTATTTCTTAAACTGGATCAGAGAGAGAATGTCTACGTCTGGATGTGCTTTCTGTATGGATTCCAGTCCCTTCAAGAAAACAAGCTCAACCACAGAGGCAAAGCCAACAACCTGACCCCCCAATTTTTTCACCAGATCGATGGCACTAATCGAGGAGGAACCGGTAGCGATCAGGTCATCGACGATGAGCACCCTTTGAGAGGGGTGAATGCTGTCTGTGTGCATCTCAAAATACTCCAGGGCATACTCATTCGGGGCTCTGACAGTGACCGTCTTGCGAGGCAGTTTACCTTTCTTGCGGATAACGGCCACTCCCAGTTTGAGTTGATGGGCGACGGGAGCAGCGAACAGAAAACCCCTCGACTCGATTCCTGCAATGATTTCTGGTTTTTTCTTTTCTCCCCATGTGGCGAGCTGGTCGATCACATAGTTAAAACAATCGGAATCCTCTATGAGAGGCGTGATGTCCTTGAAACCTATACCGGGCTTTGGGAAATCCTTGACTTCACAGATTTTTTCCTTGACACGAGTGATCATCGTGACAACCTCTTCAATGGACTGCTCTAATTTAAGAATAAAAAAAAAACCTTGTCAATATAAACAGTTATTCCGAGACTCCGTAAGCTGGGGTCAGGCTTCATCGCGAAGAATGTATGAAGGACAAAGCATTTAGTTAAGGGCCCAACAAGATAGCGAAGCCTGACCCCGAGCGAAGCCTGACTGAGCATTCCTGAGTCACTGGGTCACTGAATCACTGCGTTACTGATTCAGTTGTCAACGATTGAATGATTCTGCTAAACTGCCTGCATAAAACATCAATCATAAAAGGAGGCCAGATGAATAGAAAGATTTTAGCGCTTTTTCTTATCGTACCCGTAGCCCTTCTTTGTCTCATGACTATATATTCTCTTTCTCAGAAGAAAAACCCAGCCAAGAAAATACTCTTCCTAACCGAAAAACCAACAGATCTCCCTTTCAGTCCCGCCATCCTCATCCAGGATGCGCTTTTTATCTCGGGGCAGTTGGCGGTCGATCCGTTGACTAGAAAATTCCAGGAAGGAACCATGGCCCAACAAGCAGAACGCATCATCAAGAACATCGAAATCCTGTTGAAAAAAGCCGGAATGGATCTCTCTCATGTGGTAAAGACGACCGTTTATATTTCAGACTTCGAAGAATTCGGCGAATTCAACACGGTTTTCCGGAAGATGTTCCCTGTGGATCCTCCAACCCGGGCTACTGTTCAAGTGGCTAAGCTGGCACGGAATGCCAAAATCGAAATTTCAGCCATCGCTATTAAATAGCCGATAATCTTTCCTTCCCTCTCTTCAATCCATGGGTTTGGTATAAATAGTCCTGGTCGGAAACGGAATCCCGATTTTAGCTTTGTTCAGAGCGTTGTATATGGCCTCTGTCATCTTAACGGAAGTCGAATAGGCCTGAGTGTATTCCGCCACCCATGCTCTGGCCACAAAATCCAGGGAAAAATCAGACATTTTTAAAAACTGAACCAGTGGCTCTGGTTCTTCAAGGACTGTGTCTATGTCTTTGATGGCTTCCATGACAACTTGCCGTACTTTTTCTGGATCCGAGCCGTATTCCACGCCGAAATTGACATTTGCGCGAATGGAAAGATCAGGGACTGTTAAATTCTTGACTTTCGCGTTGGCCAGATTACCGTTGGGTATGTAAATAACCTCGTTGTCGTAGGTTTTTAACTTTGTTGTTCTGAGCCCGATATCCAGGATCACCCCCAGCTCTCCTGATTCCAATTGAACTTTATCGCCAACTTTGAAAGTTTTATCTAAGACAAGCTGAAGCCCTCCAAGTATGTTGGCCAAGGAATCCTTCACAGCCAGGCCGACAGCTAAACCGGCAATCCCTGCCGTTGCCAGGAGTGGACTTATGTTGACATCCCAGGCACTAAAAATGAAAATTATGGCCAAAATTATGACGATGGCCTTTAAGATCTTCTCGATCAACGGAATCATCCTGTCGTCCGCTGTTGATTCTGTTCTGACTGCCCAATCTTCTATCCAATGAACTGCAAAATTATGGATAATCCTGATGAGCAGGATGGCGATCAGCAGGATGAGCAGAGACTCTATCAGATTATTGTAAATCCGTGTCTTGAATTCAAAAGTATCCAGGCCAATCTTAATGCCCACTGCGAGGATGATGTAAAAAATGATCGAAGATATGCTCTTGATGATCAAGTCGTCAATCTTGGTCTTGGTCTTGAGAGCCAGAGGCTTTAATATTTTCTTAATGATAATTTTGACTACGAAAGCAATAATAAAGGTAACAAGTAGTATCAACAAAAATTTCAAGTAGACATTCCCCAAAATAAACTGAATGATGTCGTTGATTAATCTCATTCAAATTTCTCCTGTGCCTCGATTTCTCATTCAAATTTATACCTAAACCACCCGATTATTTCAATCCATTCTGATATTCTTCTTGGTTCCGGAAAGCTCAGCGGAAAATACTCGCTCTGGAAAAAATCACTGGAATCTCTCTAAACGCCGGGGAGGAAGCATTAAAGGCAGAATAGCAGAGAGCCGATTATTTGGACGTCGGCCCTTTTTATCTGACATCCACGAAGAAAGTCTTAAGAGACGTTCTTGAATTGTCAGGTTTATGACCCCAAACCAGGGTTCATTCCGAGAAAAAAAAGAGAGGAAAATTCTTTAATAGATGATTCTGATTTTTCTTTTCTCTCCATTTTCTATCTTCAGTATCACTCGAATCGCTTTAAGATGAAATTTGATCTTCTCGGCCCACTCGACGATGATCACTCCCTGCCCGAGGTAGTCCTCCCAGCCAATATCCAAGATTTCCTTCTCTTCGCCCAGCCGATAAAGGTCTATGTGATAGATGGGATATCTAGCCTGATAGATATTGATGAGAATAAAGGAAGGGCTGCAAACCTGGTGAACGTCTCGTAATCCCAGTCCAGCCGCAATTCCTTTGGCGAAAACAGTCTTCCCTGCTCCTAATTCACCCTCAAGGAGGACAACCTCAGTTCCTTCAAAATCCTTGGCCAGATCTTTGGCTAGACTGATCGTCTCTTCTTCCGAGTGGGTGATATATTCCTCCGATTTTTGCAGGATGTGAGGCTTGGTGATTTTGTTTTTTTTCATCTTCTTTTCGAAACAGGCTTGAATGGGATCTTGTTCTTCCTTAACGAGAATCCGTTAAACCGGGGTTTTAACTCAGACTCTTCAGGGCAGAGGGAAGATGTGTTATCAGATTCCCGGCAGTGAGGGCTCTCTCGCCCCATTTCTCGACTCCGATATCCCCGCTTAATCCATGGACATACACCGCCGCCAATATGGCTTTAAGAAGGTCTTTCTCTTGGATCATCATCGAGGCGATCATCCCACTCAGGACATCCCCTACTCCAGCTGTGGCCATCCCAGGATTTCCGGTGGGGTTGATGTAGACGGCTCCCTCTGGACTCACGGTCAGAGTCCTGTATCCCTTCAGGACCAGGTAAACTCCGTATTCCTGAGCAAATCGGGGAGTCATCACAAGCTTATTCTTTACGATCTCTTTTGTGGAACGTCGAAGGAGGCGGGCAAATTCTCCGGGATGGGGTGTCAGGACCACTGGCTGACGTAAGGATTTCAGAAGCTGGGGCTTGGAGGCCAATATATTCAAGGCATCAGCGTCGATCATCATCGGCACTCGAACTTTTGGTATGAGAGAAAGGACAAGCTCAGCCGTAGAAGGATGGGTGGATATCCCGGGACCGATCATCAGGGCGTCCTTCCCTTCGAGGAGTTCAAGAATTCTCTCTAAAGCCTCTGAAGAGAGGGTGCCTTTGTCAGTTTCTGGAAGCGGCTCGGTCATCAACTCAACCATGGATCGAGCGATGATGGGGAGGCAACTCTTCGGAGTCCCGACCGTCACCAAGCCTGCGCCCATTTTCAGGGCTGCCTTGGCGGCCATAGCCGCAGCTCCCGTCTTGCCGATCGACCCGGAAAGGATAAAAAGGTGTCCATAGGTCCCTTTATGGGAATCCTTCTTCCTTGAGGCAAAGCAGGGCAAAATCCTCTGTTCCTCGACGAGCTCGAGTTTCAAATTCTCGTTTTTGAACAGGAAATCAGGTATCCCGATGTCAGCCACAACCAATTCCCCGACATACTCTTCAGCCGGGGGGAAAATATGGGCAATCTTGGGTGCAGCTAAGGTCACGGTTAAATCCGCTTTCACGCAGGGTCCGATGATTCGGAAAGTATCCGATGAAAGCCCTGAGGGAATATCGATAGCTATCTTAAAAGCCTTGGCTTTGTTAATATCCTCGATGACCGTCGAGTAAATTCCCGCGGCTGGCTTGATCAGGCCTGTTCCGAAAATGGCGTCAACAGCGAGTGTCGCCCCGAAGAGATCTTTTCTTTTTCTCTTCCAATCCTTAATAGTGGGAACATTGACTATGTTAACTCCTATCTTCTCTGCAATCCCCAGATTCAGGCCGGCATCTCCCTTCACATCGCATGTTTGCCCCAGGAGAAGCACTTTGGGATTGCATCCCCGATTCAAAAGGTGGCGAGCCACGACCAGGCCATCGCCCCCGTTGTTTCCTTTACCAGCGATGATTGTGATCCTCTCTTTCTGGATCTCCGGGAATCTCTCCATGATCGCCTGGAATATCTGAATTCCGGCATTCTCCATCAGGATGGGACCGATGATTCCGATTTCCTTGATGGCTTTCCTGTCAATTTCTTTCATCTGGCGAGATGTAAGGACTTTCATCAGAACTCCTTTAAGACGATGCGAAGATTACAGAAATTTTACCATAAAAAAGTAAGGATTTAGATGTTTTTCTAATTTCTTCCTCTTTTAGTTGACAAATACCTATTGTATTTTTTGTGTCATTCCTGCGGAACCTGTGCCCCGGTAAGCAGGTAGCAGTAGCGGGTGACCAGAGTAATAAATAGTGTCATTCCTGCGTAAGCAGGAATCCAGGGATAATTAAGATTTGCATCCAGATAGGACTGGATTCCTGCTTCCGCAGGAATGACAGAGGAAGATGGATTCCCTCTACCCACATTCACGGGAATGACAAAGTTGACATCGCCAGCTCTTATTTATAAGATTCTCATGCTTCGGAGCCTCCATGAATTTTCTGGTTAAGTTTTCAATCATCTTAATAGGCTACCTGATCGGATCGATTTCTCCCTCCTACATACTGGGAAAAATTCTGAAGAAGATCGATATCCGTGAACACGGCACCCAGAACGCAGGAACGGTGAACACCTACAAAGTTTTGGGCCTTTGGCCAGCGGTCATCACCGGACTCATCGACCTCTCGAAGGGCTTGTTGGCCATGTATCTTGTTCATCTCCTGGGAGCCTCTCCCCTCTTCATGCACCTGGTTGGTTTTGCTGCTATTGTCGGTCATTGCTTTCCTTTCTATTTGAACTTCAGGGGTGGCCAGGGTGTGGCCATTGCCACCTCGATAATGGTTTACTATCTCATCCTCTTCTATAAAAACGCCTGGCTTCCTTGGGAATCCCTTATTTTTCTTGCCTTCTGTGTTGGGTGTTTCGTTTTTATTGCGAGGAGGGGCGAAATAATTGGCCTCGTGATCCAACCGACTCTGGGGATCTTTATCCTTGTCTTCTCACCCCACCAGATTTATCAAATCTTGATTCTCACCGTTATCGCCTACATCCTGTTCATCAACATCCTGAATATCCGACAGGAACATCTTTTGCCGTCCTTATCCGGAGAAATAAAGAAAGAAATCAATTGGCGACTCTTCCTGAGGCCAGCTGCTGTGCTCCTGATCATCAACTACATGCACAGTGATAAAAAGGATACCCTCACGCTCATCGGGGTTATCGTGCTTCTCTTTTTGTCGCTCGACTTACTGCGTCTCTTCTCCAAGAAAATCAACATCTTCTTCTTCGAGAAAATCAAAAGACTGTACAAATCAAAGGAATACAAAAAATTCTCTTCGATCACTCTCTTCCTCGTGGCAAGTTTTTTAACTGTTCTTCTTTTTGAGAAACCAATTGCCATCCTGGCTGTGGCTTTCCTTATTTTTGGTGACTTCTTTAGTAAATTTTTTGGCCTCCATTTCGGTCGAACAAAAATTTTCGATAAATCTTTACAAGGAAGCATAGCCCACTTCAGCGCTTGTCTTTTATCTGGGTATATTTTCCTCCATTATATATCTTTCCCTATTCCGATCTTCCTCACAGGAGCTGCTGTGGCTACTGTAGTGGAATGCCTTCCTCTGGGTGTCGATGATAACTTCAGTGTTGCTCTAATCAGCGCTTCCACGATGTACGTCTTCCTCCTGTTTTGATATATAATATCAATCCTCCTTTGCGGTTAATATGCCGTTCAATATTTTTCTAGGCACTTAAAATTCGTGACGCAGATTTACTGGCTAGGATTGTTATAAAGGAGTAAGACATGGTTAGTGAGAAAGTCCCAGTGAGGACTGAGCGGGCATGGTTTCTATCCAAAGGAGATAAGAGCAAAGTCCGAACAGGAGCTGACGCCTTCCATCTTCGCCCGTATCACGGTGAATGAGATGTTGACAATATCCTCTATTTCATTGATTTAAAAAGGCAATTATGTTAATAGAGAGACTGAATAGAAAGGAGGTTAATCATGAGTCTAAAAGTCGGAATCAATGGTTTCGGCAGGATAGGCAGGAATTTTTTTCGGGCTTCTTTTGATGATCCTGATATCGATATCCTCGCCGTAAACGATATCACGGATGCCAAAACATTAGCTCATCTTCTTAAGTATGATTCTGTTCTCGGAATCTTCGGTGCGGACGTCGAAGACGCGGAGGATGCAATACTAGTCAATGATAAAAAAATAAAAGTTCTTTGCGAGAGAGACGTAGGCAATCTGCCTTGGAGAGATTTGGGTATCAGTATCGTTATCGAAGCCACCGGCCTGTTCCGGAAAAAACCTGATGCCCTCAAGCATATCGAGCAAGGAGGAGCTGAAAAAGTCATCATATCCGCCCCAGCCACTGATCCTGATGTAACGATCGTACTCGGAGTCAACGAAGATATTTATGATCCAGAGAAACACCACATCATTTCTAACGCTTCCTGCACCACTAACTGCTTGGCACCGGTCACCAAGGTTCTTCACCAGGAGATCGGTGTCGAAAAGGCGTTCATGACCACAATCCATGCCTACACGAACGACCAGAAAATACTCGACCAACCCCATAAGGATCTCCGTCGGGCTCGGGCGGCGGCCGTCTCGCAAATCCCGACAACAACCGGTGCGGCCAAGGCTGTCGGGATTGTCATCCCAGAGCTCCAAGGAAAGATTGACGGCATAGCCATAAGGGTACCCACGGCCAATGTCTCTGTCGTGGATTTGGTTGCTCTCCTTAAGAAAAATGTCACTGCCGAAGAGGTGAACCGAGCCTTCAAGGAAGCCGCGGATGACCACCTGAAAGGAATCCTGCAGTACACCGAAGAACCTCTTGTCTCTGTTGATTTCATGGCCAATCCTCATTCAGCGATCGTGGATGGGTTGTTCACCCGAATAACCGANNTCCTGGTATGACAACGAGTGGGGTTACTCCTGCCGCATGAAGGACTTAATCAAGTACATCTCCCGCTGAGCAAGATCATGCTTTCTCTAAAAGATCTAGATCTTGAAGGGAAAAAAGTCTTTCTTCGCGTAGATTTCAATGTCCCCCTGAATGAGGCCAGGGAGATCCGGGATGACACTCGGATTAAAGCGGCCCTGCCCACGATAAACTTCCTTACTGAACACAAAGCGAGACTCATCGTCGCCTCCCATCTCGGACGTCCCAAGGGACAATACAAACCCGAATTAAGCCTCAAACCCGTCGCAAAGAGACTTTCCGAACTCATTTCCAGAGATGTTGTGCTCGCTCCCGACGTCATCGGGGACGAGGTCGATCGTATGAAAGCAGACCTCAGAGAGGACAAAGTCCTTCTTCTCGAAAACCTCAGGTTTCNNGGAGAATGATCCTGAGTTTTCTCAGAAACTTGCCATCAGCATCGATTGTTATGTCAACGATGCTTTCGGCGCCTGCCATCGGGCCCATGCGTCGGTTGTGGGCATCCCCCCTCTCGTCCGGCAATCTGCCGCCGGTTTTCTCGTCGAGAAAGAAGTCGAATATCTGAGAAAAGTCATTCACTCCCCAGAAAAACCCTATGTCGCCATACTCGGAGGGGCAAAGGTCTCGGATAAGATACCTGTCATCGAAAGCCTTCTAAACCGGGCTGATGATCTTCTTATTGGCGGAGCCATGGCTTACACATTTTTCCGGTCTCAGGGATACGATGTTGGCTGCTCTCTCGTCGAAGAAGAAAAAAAAGAGCTTGCCCTCCAAGCCTATCAGACAGCCAAAGAAAAACAGGTCAACGTCTATCTCCCTTCAGATCATGTTGTCGCTGCTGAAGCCACTCCAGAAGCAGAATCCCAGATTGTGGAGGACTTTCCTCTGCCGCCCAATCTCATGGCTTTAGATATAGGTCCCAAGACCATCGAAGAATACACAGATGTCATCACCAAAGCCAAAACCATCTTCTGGAACGGCCCGATGGGAGTTTTCGAAATCGAGAAGTTCTCTCGAGGAACGATGGAAATCGCGGAGGCCGTGGCCAACACTTCCGCTCTCTCCATCGTGGGTGGCGGAGATTCTGTCGCTGCTACGTATAAAGCTGGCGTAAGCGATAAAATCTCTCATATCTCAACTGGTGGCGGGGCATCTTTGGAATTCATCGCTCACGAGACCCTTCCAGGGATCGAAGCTCTAACGGAGAAGTAAAATGAAAGTAACAAACGAAATACCTTTTATTGCCGGAAACTGGAAAATGAACAAAACCATTCCCGATGCCGTGGATCTGGTGAAGGCACTTCGGGAAGAAAGTACAGAACTGGAGGAAGCCGAACTTGTGGTTATTCCTCCCTTCACCGCCTTGAGTGAAGTCAAAAAAGAGATCGAAGGAAGCAGCATCCGGCTTGGCGCCCAAAACATGTTTTGGGAGGATGAGGGTGCTTATACAGGCGAAGTCTCCCCTGGGATGCTTAAGGATGCGGGATGCCAGTACGTGGTGATCGGACATTCCGAAAGACGTCAATACTTCGGAGAAACAGATGAAACGGTCAACAAAAAAATCAAGGCAGCCTTAGCCCATGAACTCCTTCCCATTATGTGTATCGGAGAGTCCATCGAAGAGCGAGAAAAGGGAGAAACCATCAATAAAGTCGAAACCCAGATTACAGAGGGATTAAAGGGCTTCAGCGAGGAAGAGTTTTCTCGTATTATCATCGCCTATGAGCCGATCTGGGCCATCGGGACTGGACTAACGGCCACTCCTGAACAGGCTGAAGAAGTTCACCGCTTCATCAGAGAAAAGCTCATAGAAAGATATGGAAATGAAAAGGCCTCCTATGCTATAATCCTGTACGGCGGTTCGGTGAAGCCGGACAACACATTTTCGCTCTTAACAGAGAAAGATATTAACGGCGCTCTGGTCGGGGGAGCTTCTCTGGAGGCTGACTCTTTTATCCAGATCGCCAAGGAATCCATAAGAGGTTATAGAGAAAAAAAGTGAGTGCAATCATTACAACGGTCCACATCATAGTCTGTTTTATCCTCATCATCGCCGTGCTCCTCCAATCGGGAAAATCTGCAGATCTTGCTGGAGCTTTCGGTGGCATAGGAAGCCAAACGGTCTTCGGCCCTCGAGGCGCAGGCAACATTCTCTCCAAAGCAACGACAATCAGTGCTATCCTCTTCATGGTTACGTCTATGGGGCTGTGGATCCTTTCAGCTAAAGGCACATCATCGGTCGTAAGAGGCGAGGAAGCTCCGCCTGTGACCGAAACCCAGAAAAAACCGCCCGAAGAGAAGACTCCTGCTGCCGCTGAACAGAAAAAAGAGCCAGAGGAAAAGAAACCTCCAGCAGAAGAGCAGAAAAAAGAAGATAAGAGCCCAGAAAAAGAGAAAAGGGATAAGAATTAACAGGGCCTTCTTCGAAGGCGAAAATGCATATTTAAATCAACCTCACAGATTTGAATGCCGAAGTGGTGGAATTTGGTAGACACGCATGGTTGAGGGCCATGTGAGCAGAATATGCTCGTAGGGGTTCGAGTCCCCTCTTCGGCATTATCTCTTTACTTTCAATAACTTACATTAAAAACCTATTAAGTCTAGAATATTGAATAATTAAGGTATTCAGGAAAATTACTGGCCTTTCAGCCAACCTCTTCCTGATATCCTCTACCTAAGGGAGACCCAGGTCAACGTCTATAGACCGTACCGAGCTATCGCTTCTTCCAAAATCCGCATAGACAGATATTCCACCCCTTTGCCTATTTCATCTGCCATTTTGGCCATAGGGCTAAATTTTGGAAATATACCGGGAAGGGTATTCACCTCAATGATCCAGGGA
>JABAOF010002142.1_pt2 | contig 15289 bp, 18 predicted proteins | sample 7062171 | NCBI WGS metagenome assembly JABAOF01 (sample SAMN14538628, study PRJNA623070) | marine sediment metagenome | biome: marine biome [ENVO:00000428]; feature: marine pelagic biome [ENVO:01000023]; material: deep marine sediment [ENVO:00002113] | place: India: Gulf of Khambhat ...
CTCATCTCGTTTCCCCAATGCTCTAAGGAGCACTTGAGGAATTACCATCCGGTGGAGCGTTGAGTTAGCCATCATTGCATTGGCTGCCTGATGACGGTTTTCCATTTTGCTGGATCGGCTTTCCTGATATCGCTTAAGTAGATTTCGTGATGCTTTCCAATTCGCTTGCCTCTAGAATCAATAAACTGATGGACTTTCTCAATGGTGGGTCCTTCTTCCGAGAATGGGCCGATATGAAGAATTTGTGCGCATTTCCCCTCTGACAGAGACTCAAAACGCAATCTCGAGATTGCAGCAGGGTTTTTCTTTTTCCTCACCTGCGAAATGGCGCTATCGACCATTTCTTTTGTAACGAAGTCTGGCTGCATGATCATAACTGTCCACTTCCAATTGGACTTATCCTCGATCGAGAATGTGGACATATCCTCTGTCCACCATAACCCCTCCAGTGGCATGACTCCGTAGTCTATCGCCGAAGGATCCTTCTTGACCATGAACTTTACCGCATAGCTAACAGCGAATAAGGCCTCAACTGCATCGGAGAATGCCTGTGAAGTGTTCGGGTCACCTTCACCGTCCACCATCAAGTAATTCATGGTTGGCACATCAACCTGAACAACCTCTTTCGCTGATGGCTGGTACAGATGCTTCAACTCCTTCTTGAGATCGATTTTATTCATGGTCCCACCTCCTGATGGCTAACGCTAGTGATTATCAGGTTTACCTGAGCGCAGCGAGTACTAAATCCGGTACATCACTTTGTCAGACCATTTTCTCCAGCCCGGACTGCATGAGAAAAGCCACCTCAACAAACACAGGCAACCGGTAACGGTTAATCTGGATGTAGTGATCCCCCATTTTTATAGGTCATGCCTATTTATCGGTCTAACGACCGCAGGCTGCCGAAGCCCGATGGGGTTTTGGCGCCAGCCTGCAGGCTTTCGTCAGCCGATGTGGCGGCACCCATTTTAGACCTTGATTTAAGGGAGAGTTCTTTGCAAGCCTAAGCTGCCTCCCGCTGCCGCAACAGGAACACCCCCATGACTGCAAACCATACCAAGGTTAGTATGAACGCCACAGAGTACACAACCGTGAATAACAAACTTGAAAAACCGAGGATGGGGTACAGAGGGTTGGTGCTCGCCACCAGCCCCCCGATTACTACGCCAACCCACCCTAGCCAGTGGCCTATCACATTGGTACGCAGGACACCGATATTGACAAGCAACACCCCAATGCCCAATGAAAGGAAAAGCCCTATACTATCCGCCCAAACAGTGGTTTCCAGCAAGGTTTTTGCCATCACCGCAAGAGCAGGTCTGTCGCTGAAACCTGCATCAGCAGTAGTCAGATGCCAACTGACGCACTATTCCAAGCGAGATTACTTGGGAAGTTAAGAGGAGTGTCACGCCCATCAGCGATGTTGCCAGAGCGACCCACAGGATGCCGCCTCCTTCACGGAGTGTCTGGTAGAATCCCAAAAAGATGGGTATCAGAAGCAAAAATCCAGTGACAAACACCCAATAACCGCTGGCGTATAGGGTATTATTGTGGACATTCTGTAGGTATGCCTCGATCTCCCCTGGATCTTCCTCTACACCCGTTGCACTANNTGCACTATAGAGAATAAAAGAAAAAACAAAAATCACCACAAATACGATGGCGCATACACCTGCAGCTTTCACAAGGCTGTTGTTCATGTTTACTACCTCCTTTTCATAGATACACAGCCCAGATGGGTTTCCCTTTTATCCCGATGAAACTCAGATTGATTACCACTTCTAACGAGACATATCTTGTATGAAGACTTTCCAGTTTTTGGTCTGGTAGAAGCGATGCACCTAGCCTCTTGTCCCGAAGCAAACTCCTTTAACTTATCACCTCTCTTGCGATATTTCTGATTACCGCTATTTTACCTAACATAAAAATCATCATCCTAAGGAGCCGCCGTAGGCGGCGAGTTAGGTCCTGTGGATTGATCTATTATATTTATTTTATTTTCCTGCAAATAAACATTACCTCGATACATTCTCCACTTTGTAACATAAAGCGATCATTTGTATTATTAAGATTAATTTTCATATAATGAGATGCTTATATGCAGCATTTATAGCTTTGAATGTATTTGACTTCTAGATTGAGTTTCTTGGCAATCTTTAACATTTCATTTCTTAGTCTACTCCCGTTACCTTGAAATGTCTCTTGAAAATAAAATCATTTTTTAACGATCTTTATGGTATAGCTTTCCATTTTCCTGTCTATACATTTAGTCGCTTCCGATACACTGCTTTTGAGTGCATAGTATGTTTGGGAATGTTATCTGTAATATCCAAGAAGTAAAGTATATCACTAATAATAGCAAGAAGCATTTTGTAAAATAGTGCAATAAACTCAATGCAATTCTCATGTATATACCAGTATCTGGAAAATCTTAAGGGAATGGACTTGCAGGATTTTTTAAACCGCCTCGCCGTTGTTAAGAGGATTTCAGCACCTGTTCAGAAACAGGTCTTGATTGTTCATGTCTTTGTCTCTACACATGCGCCCTTACATCTTTTAATCGGACCATACAATGAAAAGCACTGCGTTTATCGCATTGCTTTCAATCTGTCAGAGATGAGGTCGATGATCAGTGCCGCAGTCCAGGAGAAGCCCTTCGCTCCCAAACCCTTGCCAGTATTGGGATCATAGTACTCATAGTAGCCGAATCGCTCAGCAAGCGTGATCAATGAATCTTCAATCCAATCCGCAAGCTCCTCATCTCCAAACTTGCGAACTCCCTTTGCAAGATACCAGTTAATGTTTANNAATTGATGTTTATCCAAACGGGGCCTCGCCAGTAAAAATCCCCCTCAAAATCGGCCTGACACATATCGTAGCTCGGTATTGCCACGCAGTCCCCATCTGCAATGCAGAAGCAGTGTGTCTTGAGCCCGTCGAGGAGAACCTTTCCCTCCTCTTTCCCGGGCACCTCTGCAAAGAGGGGCAGGTATGAGAATATTGTGTCCCTGTTGATCATTTTTTTATTAGGAATATCGAAATTGCAGTAAAGCCCCTGATGTTCGACCCATAGTTTCCGGTTGAGCGCTTCTCTCACCTTCTCCGCACGCTCGAGGTGAACTGCTGGATCATGTCCCGTGATCTTTGCAATAGCTCCAAGATCACTNNCAGAGTATTGAGTTGAAGAGGACATCCTGAACTCTGAATGGATGAACCTCGGCGATGAGGCTCCAATCGTAATTATTACTGAAAAGGTTTTCCACAAGAAAGGAGTACTTTTCAATGTATGCTCTTTTCGGACGTTTGCCCTTCTCAGAGAGCCGGTCATAGGCCCTCTGCATCTGAGAAGCCCACCGGCTCGAATTTTTTATTGCTGCTAAGGACTCATCCCATAGGGGAGAATTATCCAGTCCCGATTCCCAGGGATGTACAATATAAACCAGATTCTCTGATTGGGGATCGCGTTTATTGAAGAAGAAATCATGAAATTTTTTCAATTTTGGATAAATCTCTTTTAAAAATCCTTCAGCCCTCTCTTTATCCTGATCGAGTTCAGCTGCACGTACCATCATACTGGCATGAACAGGAGGCTGACTGATACCCGAGGTATACATGCCATTTGGAAGCTTACCCGACCGCTCTGCCTTCCAGTATTCAGGTCCCGGAAAGTGATCGATATAATCGGCATTAAAAACGATGTGGGGAAGAAATCCGTCGCTCCACTGTCCCCGAAAAAGAGAATGCAGTTCTCTATATGCCCTTTCCGGCCTAAAATGCAGATAGCCCCGTGCTATAAATCCCGAATCCCAGTTCCAGAGATGAGGATAGAGCTCTTTTGAGGGCATGGTCCATCCACCCACCCAGTTGTCCTCAAGAGTAGCCCGAGCCTTGGTGAGGATGTGTTTCATCCTAACCTTGTCGATATCCAGGGTTATGTTCTTGTTGCTCCTTTCACCTAAACGTTCCTTCTCAGAACTGATACCAAGAGTTTCCCTCAAGGTCTTCGGGTTGAAACCGACGACAACCCGTCCATTAACCACAGTCACGGGGATTGTCATGCCTCCGGTAAGATTCTTTATTTCCAGACGGGCCGATTCTGACTTTGTAACATCGTGCGCTGTAAAGTCAATGCTGTTTGCATCGAGATAGGCTATTAGCCTTCTGCAATGTGGACAGGCTGTTNNTAACGTCGTGCGGTGTATAGTCAATACTGTTTGCTTCGAGATAGGCTATCAGCTTTCTGCAATGTAGACAGGCTGTTGAATGGTATACGGTAACCTTTGAGGATTTCTCGGGTCTATGCGTTCTTTCAGGGATTTGTACGCCTCCCTTCTCGACTGAAGGATCATCCAATAGTATGCCTATTCGGTGCAGTAGCTTCTGTACATCGGGAACTACTCCCTGCGAGAAGATTCGTTTGTTTACCGTCAAAATGGGCGCATGCCATCCCCCGCGCCATATTACGCGCCACCAGTTATCGAGCCATGGCACGAACCTGAGCGTAACCGGTTTATCGTGAAACCGCTCGGTCATGAGCTGCTGCAAAACAACATAAGATATATCGCATTCTCTGCAGCGCTCTTTGATCCTGAAAAAGAGAAATTTTCCCGCGTAACGGTATAAAACCAGGTTTACCCTTTTCTCTTTCATATCAAATCTATCGTTTCCTTGACAGGACCTGCAGCTCTCATCTCTGTCAGCATAAATAATAAATGGTGAATAATATGAAAGCAACAGGTCTTTTGGAAAGGGTCGACAGGGTGGTTTTTTCTACTTATTTTTTATAGATTACCCGATGGCGGCCTAACATTAAGTGAGTCATTGGAATTTTTGCTCTTGAGGTCTCTTTTATGTATCAGATTATCTATGATTGTGATAACACAATGGGCATCAGCGGTAAAGATGTGGATGAAGGACTTGCAATCCTCTATCTCCTCGGCCAGAGAGATGTACACCTGTATGGGATTACTACAACCTTCGGGAACAGCACTGTTGAGGATGTCTACCAAGCAACTGAAAGTTTGTTTCATGAACTGAAGATCACTGGGATCCCGATTTTTAAAGGCGCTGGTTCAGTCGCAGAGAGACAGAGTGAAGCATCCGATTTCCTTGTAAAATCGGTAATGAACAACCCGAACGAAATCACTATTCTTGCTACCGGTTCTCTCACCAATCTATACGCAGCATATAAGCAGGAACACCTTTTTTTAAAAAAACTGAATGGTTTCATCATGATGGGTGGAGTCACTAAAACTCTTTACATTGGCGGCAGAAAAATGGATGAGCTGAACCTTTCATCAGACCCTGAAGCGGCCTACAGAATATTCAATTCAGGCTGTAAGGTTACTATCGTGACCGGTAATCTCTGCCTGCAGGCACTTCTCCGTAGGGATGACTTCATCACCCGGGCCAGCAATACGGGCAGAGTGGTGTATCCTTTCCTGGAAAAAAATATAGAATACTGGTTTGAAGAGGTTGAGCGTCAGTTCGGTATGCCCGGTTTTCATGTGTGGGATGTGGTTGCAGCAGTTTATACAACTGACCCGGGACTATTCGCTAAAGGAGAGTGGAACCTCATCTCATCGCGGGAAGACCTCAAAACGGGATTCCTCCGATCAGAAAAACCTGAGACCGAAAGAACTATCGTGACAGTACTGTCACAAATTCATGATATGTCCCGATTCTGGAACAAAGTTTTCGAAGGCTGGGAAAATGCACCGGGATAAACTTGGTGACAAATTACTGAATTTAATTTCCGTGTACTGGAGTCGCGATTGAACTGTTTACTTCTATTTGATATCGATAATACCCTCTTGAAAAACTCTTCAAGTCACAGGAGGGCAATTGACTACGGGCTTTCAACGGTTTACGAAACAGATGCGCATATGGAGAGCATCAATCCCCACGGCATGACCGACAAACAGATAATCACCGAGGTACTAAAAAAAAATGGTCTGAGCATGCAAAAGATAGAAGAAAAAATGGAGCGCTGTATCGAGCTCATCAATCGATCATTTTTTCAGTTTGTCAGGGAGGAAGATCTCGTTGTTCTCACCGGGGTGCGTGAGCTCATCGTTGAGCTCTGGAATAAAAATCTTCTTCTTGGACTTGTAACGGGAAACCTTGAACCGATAGCATGGGAAAAACTCAGGAGAACCGGATTACGTCGCTATTTCACAATTGGCGGTTTCGGAAGTGACAACATCAGGAGATCTGCGCTCGTGCGAACAGCGATAATGAGAGCCCGTGAAAATGCGGGGTTTTCTCCTGATGGTAAAGTATTTCTCATCGGTGACACGCCCCGCGATATCATGGCAGGCCGGGAAGCAGGGGTTCGAACAATCGGTGTCGCAACCGGAACCTACTCAGAGGAGGAACTGCGTAAAGCCGGCGCAGACAGCCTATTAGGCGGATTTCTGCCAACCAGTAATTTCATGAGGATCATTGGGGTCTGATCACATTATCATACATCAAGCACCAGCTGGTCTAGATAACCGGTGATACGGTCCATCTCTTCATCAACCAGAGAGACCTCCGAACCTCGCATATTTTCTCGCACCTGCTTGCTGTTTCGCGCTCCGACCAGAACCACCGTTATGCCTGGACGGTTTAATGTCCAATGGATGACAAGCTGCGCGAGAGTAGCATTATGGTCAGAGGCGATGGGTCGAATTTTCTGAAGAAGATCGAGGATCCTCTTTCGATTTTCGAGGCTATAGTGAGGTGTTGAGGGACGGTGATCCCCCTCGTTAAAGGTGTACTCCATGGTAACTTTCCCGGTAAGTATCCCCCGCTGTAATGGACTGTAGGCGAGTATATCCAAATTTTCTTCGATACAGTAAGGTATGATATCTTGCTCTATTTCCCTATTAACCATGCTGTAGGCGACCTGATTTGAAGCCAGCGGTAAAACAGCTCTGGCCCGAACCATCTCCTCGACGGAGAAATTGCAAACACCCGCAGCCCTGATCTTTCCGTCATCGAGGAGCTTCTGAACCGCTTCCATAGTCTCCTCGATCGGCGTAGCAGGGTCAGGCCAGTGTATTTGATATAAATCGATGTAATCGGTTTCGAGGCGCCTCAGACTCTCCTCGCATTCCCTGATCACGCTCTCCTTTGCAGCATACTTGTGGATGTTTACCGGTTTGCCATGATTATTTTGAGATTCGAAAAAAAATGTTCCCTCAGCCTTGTCCCACACAAGACCATACTTGGTCAGAATTTGAACCCGGTCACGTATGCCCGAAATGCTCTCCCCGACTATTTCCTCACTCAATCCGAATCCATATGCCGGTGCGGTATCTATCGAGGTCATCCCAAGGTCGACTGCAGTTCTAATGGCTTCAACAGCGTCATTTCGATCGGCACCTCCCCACATCCAACCACCAATCGCCCAGGCACCGAAGACAATTTCTGAAACCGTAACACCGCTATCCCCGAGTTTTTTATACTTCATGCGTTCCTCCTCAAGATGATGGTACAAATCAAACCTATAATGCACTGACACTAATTATCATTTTTGCTATACTATATACTGAAAATGGATAAGCAACATAAAAATAAACTATTGTTGAACTCCTGTACAGAGGATAATGCATATGAAAAGGGTCGTTGTAACGGGAATTGGACCGATATCTTCGATCGGCATTGGAAAGGACAGGTTCTGGGAAAGCGCTAAAAAGGGCAAGGGTTACTTCAGAACCGTGAATTTCGGATCANNTCAGTACAGGTCCAGGATCTGTTCACCAGTCGACAACTTCGATCCAGCAGATTATGTCGAAAATGTGAAGAAATTGAAGCGGGCGTCCCGAGCAACAATCTTCACCATTGTTGGCGTTCTGCTTGCTTTGGATGACGCTGGATTCACCTTTGATTTGCCATCCCCTAGAAATAGTTACGACTCGCACCTGTACGCCCTTAGGGGCGTCGATCCTCTTCGATGTGGTGTAATAATCGGACAATCGGTCAGCAATATGGATATTATGATTCCCCAACACACCACCCTCATGAAAAACAAGGGACCCAGAAAAATCTATCCTTCAGCGCTCCCGGAATCAAATATAAATGTCGGTGCTTCGTCAACTGCGGAGTGGTTTCGGCTACGGGGCACTAATTTTACTATAGCAACAGCCTGTGCTTCCGCGACACATGCAATCGGTATGGCTGCCCTCAACATCAAAAATGGTATCGATGATATGATAGTAACAGGCGGAGCAGAGGCGACAGAGGAACCCTTACTCTTCGCGGGTTTTGATGTGATCCGCGCGCTCAGCAAAAGAAACGAGGAACCGATGAAAGCGTCAAGACCCTTTGATAGAGACAGAGATGGATTTGTTCTCGGAGAAGGCGCCGGAATCATCGTGCTGGAGGAACTGGGGCATGCGCAGAAGAGAAACGCTCGCATTTACGCAGAACTCATCGGTTTTGGATACAGTGCGGACGGTTACAACATCGTTGCTCCAGACCCTTACGGGAGATCATCGATTAACGCTCTTAGAAAAGCCCTCGCTATGGGAAATATATCCCCTGAAGAGGTTGAGTATATCAATGCTCACGGAACTTCAACCGTGATAAACGATCCCAATGAATCCTACATTGTGAAGCAGGTCTTCGGAGACTATGCCTATAAAATTCCGATCAGCTCTTCGAAATCCTACTTCGGTCATGCCCTCGGAGCTGCGGGTGGACTGGAATCTATCGTGACTTTGCTCACCATATTCAACAACACGATTACTCCGACGAACAACCTGGAAAATCCCGATGTGAATTACACAGACAGCAACTTTCCAGACCTGGATATGCGGTGTAACCTTGACTATGTACCGGAGGGTATGAGAGATAAACCTGTACACATCGCTGTAAACGAATCGTTCGGTTTCGGTGGTCAGAATGGTGTTCTTTTGTTTAAAAAGTTCGAGAAGTAATCCTCTTTTCTATAATTGCAATCGATCCTCACAGACCCGCAAGAGTAGATCGATGCATGCCTGTACATCCTCGAGCGCACACATCTCCCCGGATGAGTGAATATAGCGCGTCGGAATTGAAATGCCTCCTGAAAATGTTCCTTCCCCGGTCAGTTGTATCGCATGAGCATCGGTACCTCCCTTTTTTATAACATCAAGCTGATAGGGAACACTGTTCTTCCGGGCAAGCCCTACGAAATGGTCGACGAGCTTTTTTGGAACGATAACACTTTGGTCCATAACCTTGATTCCCGCTCCCTTTCCCATGATTGATGAACCAATAAGCTCACCTTCCGGTAAGTCAGAAGAATGGGTCACATCAACGGCAACACCTACGTCCGGTTTGATTCTGTAGGCGGAAGTTGTTGCCCCTCTTAGGCCCACCTCCTCCTGAGATGAAAAAACGAAATATATATCATTGGGGTTTCGCTTAAGATTTTCCAATGCTTCGAGGAGAATGAAACAGCCGATACGATCGTCCATCCATCCGCCCGTTATAACTCGATGAGTAACCGAATAGGGGGCATAGATCGCGCACATATCACCAATTTTCACTTTTTTCTCGGCATGGACACTGGAGTTTTCTCCGATATCTATAAACATATGCTCCTTGGAGGGCAACTTACCCTCCTCAAGCTTTTCAATGCCGATAACGCCAATAACACCACTTTCAAATATGACCCGTCTTCCAAGCATGTACGGTACAATCTGGTTGCCCACATCGGAAAACCTCAAGAAACCCCTCTTGTCTATATAGGTAACGATGAATCCGATCGTATCCATGTGGGCTGAAACCATGACCCGTTTAGGGGATTTACCCTTACCTTTTTTTATACAGATAAGTGATCCTGTAGTATCGTGTAGAACTTCATCGACCAGGGGTTCAACAAATCTCTTGATCTCCTCTTTGACCTTATCCTCCCTCCCCGAGACTCCGAATAGAGTAAATATAAAATCCTTATTCTGGATGTTCATTAGCATTCTCCCACTTCGGTATACCTGTACTCAATTCGTCACCGCCCACTAATGAGCTGGAAACTGAATGGCTTCCTTGATGACCGTCCTTGCAAGCCTAAGGTAGTTGTTGAAATCATCTCTGGAAATAATCCCCCATGGAGCATGGATATAGCGTATGGGTACCGCAACAGTCACAGCTGGGATTCCTCGCTCGGTTAAATGAACGAGCCCGGCATCGGTACCACCTGTAATGGTCTTTTTCAACTGAAAGGGAATGTCATGCTTTTTGGCCAGAGACAGAATCCACTCGAACAACCGTCTGTGGGTAACCACAGTACGATCCATGACCGTAACAGCAGGACCGTTCCCCATCACAGTGGAAGGGGAGTAGATTGGCTTCAACTCTCTGTCAGAGCAGGTCGTCCCTTCGAGGTTCAAGTTAAAGAGGATATTTTTTCTGCCAAATGCCGCGGTGGCTCCCCCTCTTAGTCCCACCTCCTCCTGGGCGGTATAGACGGCGATAATCGTGAGCTCCGGTCTGGATTCAGCATAATCGTTCAGGATGGACGTAATAGCAGCGCAGCCTACGCGGTCGTCAAAAGCCTTGCTGAAGTATCGGTTGCGCTGCGACCAAAACTTCGATCTGAAATATGCATAATCACCGGGTTCAACATTTTTCACCTCCTCATTACTCGACGCTCCAACATCTATAGCAAGATCCTTCGGTTCAGGTACCTTATCCCTTTCCTGAGGCGTAAGGAGGTGGAAGGATTTCAAAGCTATAATTCCCGGTATACCCTTTTTCCCTATACTTACAGAATTTCCGGGAAGGATCTGGGGCACGAGACCCCCGATGGGATAAAACTTGACAAGTCCGTTTTTTTCAATCGACCGTACGATAAATGCAACCTCATCCATATGCGCGGTAAGAAGCAACGCACGACCCCGTACCTTTCCTTTTTTTATGGCAGTAAGATTGCCAAGAGGATTTACCGTCTGTTCATCGACACAGTCCTCAATATCTGAACGAATGGTTTCACGTATTGTCCCCTCATCACCTGCTCCGGAAAAGATATCGCAGTATCGTTGTAAATATGAAACGGGCCTTCTTTTCATGTAGAAATCCCCAAAATATCTTCCTGCGCCGCGAGGTGCGTCATAAGCTTCGAAGCCCGGTAGATGTCTTTTACATCGATTATCTCGACCTGAGAATGCATGTACCGCAGAGGAATAAACAGACCGGCAGTATACACTCCACGTTTTGTAATCTGAAGATAATAGGCATCGGTTCCTCCAGGTCGCGGCTCTATCTCCTCCTGCACCGGAATATCCTCCCTCTTTGCTATGTCCCCGAGCATTTTCACAAGAGGCGGGTAGTAGTTCGGACCTTTTCCAATAACCGGTCCCTTACCAGTTTTTACAGAAATGGTTTTTTCCCCTGGGTCTGCGAACGTCGTATCACAGACAACGGCTACATCAGGGCTGATGCTGAAACCGCCCACCTTCGCCCCTCGCAATCCCACCTCTTCCTGAACGGCAAAGAGAAAACAAACATCATGGTACTGACGCTGAGAGAGCAGCAGCTCCGCAGATGAAAGAAGGGTCAATACCCCGGCTTTGTTGTCAAGTCCAGAACTGGTATAACTGTCTCCTAAAAGCTCGTCATAGTAGTAGTCAATGACTGCTGAGTCGCCCACGGTGATCCACTTTTGGGCCTCACTCTTCTTCGAGAAACCGGCATCGATGAAGATCTCATCCAGCGATTCAGGCTTCTTCTCCTCCCCTGAGATCAGATGAGGTGGCTTCATACCGATGATGCCCTGCGTCTCCTCTTTACCAAAGATCCTCACCTTTTTTCCATACACCGTAAGGGGATTGATTCCTCCAATTGCTGTAAACCTCAGTATTCCATTGTCCTCGATTTTTGTAATCATCAACCCTATCTGATCCATGTGTGCATCAAGGAGCAATTTCTGCGGATGAGCACCGAACCCTTTTTTATATGCGACTACATTGCCCAGGGTATCCCGTTCGGCACGGTCAACCTTGTCCTTTATAAACGAGAGGATGAGCTCAGCCATGGCATCTTCAAAGCCTGAAACGGAAGGAATTCTGCAAAGCTTCTCTAACTGGCTTTTCAGTATTTTCAATGATTTTTCCAAAGCATCAAACAGATAATGTTACTGTGTAGAATCGTTACTGAAAGAACCTGAATCGGAGGGAGAGAGTTTGCAAGCTTTCATGAATGGATTCTCGATACCTGCTGTAGATGGTGTACTCTCCCGCAGCCTCTACAATCAGGACCTTCTTCCCAGCGGGAATTATTGCGGTAAGAAAGATATAATCTCCGCTTCCGTATGGAACAACCCACTCATACAGTGTGCCCTGAGCAGTTGGGGTGCTGAAATCTTCACCGCTATTCAGAAGTCGATACCCTTCATCGAGAAGGTGGTTCCTGAGTGCCTCATTCCAGAAATCAAGCTCTTTGCGCGGATAATTCCTCACCGTGCGCACACGGAACCTCATCCCTTCAGGACTGACAGCACTATAGTGCCTCCTCGATCTCATTTGGGCGAAACCATCCGGGAGCTTCGCTTTGATAGCCGAACAGGAGACGTTTCCAATGAAAGTACAAAGCAGCAGGAGGATATACAAATTTTTAAACATTAATCGAATCCCTCCTGTATAAAACGGTAGAAGTCAATGGTATTGATCCACGCAAAGGATGATGGGATATCCTGGGGAAGTGTCTGTTCCTGAAAGCTCAGATACACTTCAGCATGGGCCAGTGCACGATCGATATTGAGCTTTCTCAATCTCCCTTTGAGATTCTCAATCTCCCCCATCAGCGACCTGATCTCTCTTTCTATGGCCAGGGTTCCGGCCACATCCGTTCTCCCCAGGTAGAGGAGGTTTCGCTGGAGGATCTCCTCTCTACTTTTTATCCCGGAGCGAAGGTTCACGATCTCCTCCCTAATATCCCTGGCTTCAATCCCGAGCTCGACTATCTGCTCAGCACTCTCCTCCACGAAAGCTCTAAAGCTTCCAATCTGGTCAGATGGGACACGAACACGCACCAGTTCTGGAGATTTATAGACAAAGTAGCCGCCCCTGTCCTCTGTCCATTGTGTAATCATCTCGGCTGTATTTGTGGGATTTGCGACCAGGATGCTCGCGTTCATACTGTGAGCCAGATAATCCTCAGCCCTAATCCCGCGTATCGACAAGCCCATGAACAGGTACATCACCAAAATAAATATGCGGATTCTATATCTCACCGTATTTTCATTCCGTCAAGCGATGTTTTGACATTCTCAAGCTTTCCCTCCAGTGCCTTTCGATCTGGAAAAAATACTTCCACCACGTAGAGTCTTCTCCCTCTGTCTCTCACTCCCACGAGATAATAGAAAGGCTCGGAATCCTTACTTGTGAAGAGAACCGCCTTCAGATAATTGATATCCAATTCCTCATAATCGCCGTAATACTTCTCCAGGTGATGGGAAATAGCCTTCTGCCAGAAGCTACTATCACCCTGCGGATCATTGGNNCTTTTCCTTTTGAAATAAAGCAAAATCGTCCTCCAGTTCGACGGAAACTCGCCCTTTGAGATCACGTATGCTGACATACAGCGGGTCGAGGTCCGAGATCCACTTGAAGGGTATTTTGTCCCTTTCTTCAGGTTCATAGGCAAGACGAGGAACAAGCTCCACGGTGATTCTCGAAAAGGACACCTGTTCCTCTAATAAGCGAAGGTTTCCCTTTATCCTTTCAATCTCATCGGTGAGCCTTTTAATCTCTCTCAGGATCTCTAACCGTTCCTTCACATCGGTCGTCTTTTTGAGAAGAGCGTACAAACGCTCACGTGTATTCAGTGCTATATCGAGCCTGGTTTCGAGATCACGAAATTGTTCCGTTACGTCAAAGGTCTCGATCCATTTATCGAGAACCTCACCAACACTCAGAATCTCCTCGAATATCAGGCTGAAATGTTGGGCGGGAACACGGACAACGATCCTGTTCTGATACACCGACTCGACATAACCACCACTATCCTCCGCAATGGTAATTATCTCATCTCTTCGATCCTCAACAGAACCGACGAGGAGCTTTGTGTATCCGGAGTAAACCCGCTTACGCTGCTCGATGGGTTCGGGTTTTTCTTCGGGAGGAAGCAATGCCGCAGTGGCCTCCAATCCTTCGCTCATCATCGGTTCTTCCAGGGTCGCATCACGCTCAGATGGAGCGGCCCTTTTCGCCTCTTCTGCAGGGACTCCCTCCAAAAACTCCTCTTCATAGAAATATTCCTCTTTCGCTTCCTCCCGGAACCCCCTGCTCCTCCCGCACGACTGGAAGAAACCACTGCCGACGAGTGAGGTGAGTAAGATCAGGAAGAGAAATATACTCTTCCACTTTTTCACATACAGCTTCATCGGATGAAGGTTCCTTTTCAGCAACAGATTTGACTCTACAGTTAAGGAGCTAATATGTCAAGAAAAAGCTAAACCAAAGGCTGTAAAAGATTATATTTACTCTATACAGAAGCTTAGATCCTCATTATGAAAATATATAGGATACTAATTTGAAAGATAGGAATAGCTTCTTTTTCGTCAGCGTAATAATGTTTGTGGGAATGCTGTTCCTTTCGACCTCAGTGGTCACGGCTGAGCAGAGGCCTTTTGCAATAACCGGAGCGCGCATCTTCGATGCAAGGGGGAAACGGGTCATTCCCGGATTGATCGATGCACATATCCATTTCTTCCAATCAGCCGGGCTCTTCACCCGTCCAGATGTGATCGACCTCACTCACATTGTGTCACACAAAACTGAACATCAGCGGTTTAGAGAGCGTCTATCCTATACATTCACAAGGTATCTCTGCAGCGGTCGGTCCTCTTATCTCAACATTCAGATCGTCCCTGCGGGACATCGAGGGGTCTCCAATGAGTATCATTCGAACGCCCGAACAAGCATGGACCGCGGTACTCAGAACACTGAAAAAGAAACCCGATCTGATCAAGATATGGTTTATTCGAGAGCAAGGTATAGAGCTTGTGGATCAGCTTCCGGTTTACTAAGCTGCCATCGAAACGAGCCATGCCCATGGTATACGTGTGCTCGCCCACGCAACCGAGCTTGATACCGCAAAGGCTGTGCTCAAAGCTGGGGCCGATATCCTCGCTCACAGTGTGTATGATCGCTTCGTTGACGATGAGTTTATCGGTCTTTTGAAAAACAGTGACGTAATCTACATCACCACCATTGTTGTCAACGAGGGTTACGAAGAGGTTTTGCAGAGAAGGTTACGCATATCTGTAATCGAAGAAACCTGTGGCGATCCAGAAATAATCGGTACCTGGGATTTATTAGGA
>JABAOF010015650.1_pt2 | contig 15287 bp, 14 predicted proteins | sample 7062171 | NCBI WGS metagenome assembly JABAOF01 (sample SAMN14538628, study PRJNA623070) | marine sediment metagenome | biome: marine biome [ENVO:00000428]; feature: marine pelagic biome [ENVO:01000023]; material: deep marine sediment [ENVO:00002113] | place: India: Gulf of Khambhat ...
CCGGGCCGGAGATCTGGGAGCAGACGCGGGGTCGCGTGACGCACCTCGTCGCCGGACTGGGCACCACGGGGACGCTGATGGGGGCCGGAAGGTATCTGAGGGAGTGCGATCCGCGAGTCGAGCTGATCGCGGTGGAGCCGGACGATGGCTTTCACGGGATCGAAGGGCTAAAGCATCTGCCGACCGCCATCCTACCGGGCTTGTACGATCCCTCCTTGCCGAGCCGGACCGTGAGGGTGCGGACGGAGGCGGCCTACGACATGACGCGGCGCCTGGCCCGCCGCTACGGCCTGCTGGTCGGCCCATCCTCTGGCGCCGCGGCCTGGGCAGTCGAGCGTCTGGCCTCGGAGCTCCAGGCAGGCTGCCTGGTCGCGATTTTCCCCGACGGCGCTGACCGTTATCTGAGTCTGGGGCTGTGGTCGGAGGGCGGATGATGGCGAGATCGAGGACAGGGCGCGGCGGTAAGGGACTGCGATTGGAACGTGGGGTGCTGGCGCGGATCTACGAGCACGCCGCCGCCGCCTATCCGGAGGAGGCCTGCGGCGGCCTGTTTGGCCAGGCCGTCGACGGGGAGCACGTGGAGGTGGTGGAGGCAGCGCCGGTCGCCAACACCAGGGAAGATGAGCGGCGCCGACGCTACCTCATCGGGCCGGAAGACGTGCTGGCCCTGGAGAAGCGGGCGGCGGCTGCCGGCGTTGAGGTCGTGGGGTACTACCACTCGCACCCGGACGCGCCCGCCAAGCCCTCCGAGTTCGATCGGGCACACGCCTGGCCCTGGTACGTCTATCTCATCGTGGGCGTCGCGGGCGGCCGGGCCCAGGACGTCAGGGCCTGGCGGCTAGCGAACTCACGCGCTGCCTTCGAGCCGATGAAGATCTGGAACGCAGAGGACAGCGACGACGAGTGACGGGAGATGAGAAGCGTAGAACGACGCGATACCTTCAGCAAATGAGGTCAGTAGCATGACCGCGATATCAGTCATCGTCCCCACGCCGCTGCGGCAATACACCGACGGACAGGACACTGTCGCCGTCGAGGCGCGGACTGTCGCTGAGGCGCTCGACCGACTGACGGAGCGCCACGCCGGCCTGCGACGCCACCTATACGCCGAGGACGGCAAGCTCCGCAGCTTTGTGAACATCTACCTGAACGAGGACGATATTCGCTACCTTGAAGGTAAGGAGGAGACCGGCGTGAAGCGCGGTGACGAGATCCGCATCGTCCCGTCGATCGCTGGCGGAGCCACGACCCTGTTGGGAGCCGAACCCGTGGAGCTGTCGCCCGAGGAGATGCGCCGCTATGCCCGACACATCATCATGCCGGAGGTCGGGCTCGAGGGCCAGAAGAAGCTGAAGCAGGCTCGCGTCCTGCTGATCGGGGCGGGCGGCCTGGGCTCACCGGCGTCTCTGTACCTGGCCGCGGCCGGCGTCGGCACGCTGGGGATCGTCGACTTCGATGTGGTCGAGTACAGCAACCTGCAGCGGCAGATCGTTCATGGCACGAGCGACGTGGGCCGCTCGAAGCTCGAATCGGCGCGCGCACGGCTGCTCGACCTCAACCCGGAGATCGAGATCGAGACGCACGAAGCCCGGTTGACCTCGGAGAACGCGCTGCCGATCCTCGAGGGTTACGACATCGTGGTGGACGGCACCGACAACTTCCCGACCCGCTACCTGGTGAACGACGCCTGCGTGTTGTTGGGCAAGCCCAACGTCTACGGTTCGATCTTCCGGTTCGAGGGCCAGGCGTCGGTGTTCTACGCGCAGGAAGGGCCGTGCTACCGCTGCCTGTTTCGCGAGCCGCCGCCGCCCGGGCTGGTTCCATCGTGTGCCGAAGGCGGCGTGCTGGGAGTGCTTCCCGGTATCGTCGGCGCCCTGCAGGCCAACGAAACGATCAAGCTGATCCTGGGGACGGGCGAGCCGCTGATCGGGCGCCTGCTGCTGTTCGACGCGCTGCGGTTGCGCTTCCGCGAGCTGCGGCTGCGCAAGGATCCCGAGTGCCCGATCTGCGGCCCCAACCCGACCGTGCGCGAGCTCATCGACTACGAGGAGTTCTGTGGTGTTCGGCAGGCGCAGGCCGAAGAGCAGCGGCTGCAGCGCGGCGTGCCGGCGATCACGGCCACCGAGCTCAAAGCCCGCCTGGATTCGGGTCAGCGGATTCGCGTGATCGACGTGCGCGAGCCTCACGAATGGAACATCTGCAAGCTGGACGAGGCCGAACTGATCCCGCTGGGCAGCTTCCCATCGCGGATGAACCGTCTCGACAGCGCCGAGGAGATCGTGGTGATGTGCCGGAGCGGCGTTCGCAGCGCCCATGCGGTCCGCCTGTTGCAGGAGGCGGGCTTTCGCAAAGTTTACAATCTGGAAGGCGGCATCCTGGCCTGGTCGGATGAGGTCGACCCGTCGCTCCCCAAGTACTGAGGCCGGCTGAGCGCCGCCGCCCTTCCGCGGCTGGGGGCGCTGAACCGTCGCTGATCTGTTGGCCGAGTCGTCATTGAAAGGGCACCCGTTCTTCAAAGGCGAGCCGATGGTGCTGGCACACCGCGGCGCCTCGGGCTACGCCCCCGAGCACACGCTCGACGCCCTGCGCCTGGCGCTCGAACAGGGCGCCGACGCCATCGAAGCGGACGTCCACCTGTCCCGCGACGGACACCCGATCCTCCACCACTCCGGTGACCTCTCAGAGAACACGAACGGCCAGGGGCCGATCAGTTACTATACGCTGGATGAGTTGCAGGACTTCGACGCCGGCTACCTTTGGTCGACCGACGGCGGCGGCAGCTTTCCGTTCCGCGGACAGGGTCACCGACTTCTGACGGTGGCCGAGGCGCTCGAAACCTTCCCTCGCGCCCGCTTCAACCTCGACATCAAGGAACGGCGCGCCGCCCGCCCGACACGGCGGCTCATCGACGACTTCGGAGCCGGCGACCGAGTGTTGTTGGCTTCCTGGTACTCGTGGCAGCGGGGCCCGGCGCTGCGAGGTTACCCGGGGCCTCGAAGCATCACGATGGATCAGGCCTTGCCCTTCATTCTGCTACATTGGACGCGGCTGGACCGCCTCTGGCCGCGGCGTCTGGACGCACTGCAGATCCCTGAACGCCACTGGGGCCTGCGCGTGGTGACGCCGCGGCTGGTCGAGCGGGCCCATCGGTTGGGGATGCGCGTCCACGTCTGGACCGTGGACCGGGAAGCGGATATGGATCGCTTGCTCGCCTGGGGCGTTGACGGCATCATCACCAAGAAACCAGACGTGGCCATCGGGGTGCGGGCCCGCCACGTCGGTCGATAGCCGGCGCAACGGCGGTACGAGAACAGCCCGAGATCGGCACCTCATGAATACACCTACAAGCCGCACGCGCCGGGCCGCGACCGCCGCTCTCTCCATCGCCACAACCTTGGTCATGGCCACTGAGACGAAAGCCCAGGAAGATCGGCCCCGGGCGCGAGACTTGGGGCTCGCCCCGGGCATCTTTCAGCCCGGCCAGTTCAACGCGATCACTGACGTGGAGGGGGTACGGGTGGGCCATACCACCGTGTGGGAGGGCGACTCGATCCGCACGGGCGTGACCGTCATCCTGCCGCACGGCGGCAACGTCTACCAGGAGCGGGTGCCCGCCGCCATCGTCGTGATCAACGGTTTCGGCAAGCTGCTGGGTCTGAGCCAGGTGGCCGAGCTGGGCGAGCTGGAGACACCGATCGCCCTGACCTGCACCCTCTGCGTCTGGCAGGTCGCCGACGCCCTCGTGGCTCACCTGCTCGCCCAGCCGGGGATGGAGGATGTCCGCTCCATCAACCCGGTCGTCGGCGAGACTAACGACGGCTTCCTGAACGACATCCGCGCCCGGCCGGTGCGGGCGGAGCACGTTGTCAGCGCCCTGAGGTCCGCCAGCTCGGGTCCCGTGACGGAGGGCGCCGTCGGGGCCGGAACCGGAACGATGGCTTACGGCTGGAAGGGGGGCATCGGCACCGCCTCGCGCCAGGTGCCGGAGGCGCTGGGCGGTTGGCGGGTGGGGGTGCTCGTCCAATCCAACTTCGGTGGGACCCTGCAGATCGCCGGTGCCCCGGTCGGCGTGGAGCTCGGCCGTTACATCTACCGCCGCTACGTCGAGCCGACCGAAGAAGCCGAGGCGGCCGACCCGGGCGACGGATCGATCATGATCGTTGTGGCCACCGACGCTCCGCTGTCCGCGCGCAACCTCAAACGCCTCGCCTTGCGGGCCGCCCACGGGCTCTCGCGCACCGGGTCGCCGAGCACCAACGGCAGCGGCGACTACGTCATCGCCTTTTCCACGGCCGCGTCGGTGAAACGCGCGCCCGGCGAACGGAACCTGCGGACCATCGCCGACCTGCCGAACGATGCGATCTCACCCCTGTTTCAAGCCGTCGTCGAGGCGACCGAAGAGGCGATCTACAACTCGCTATTCAAGGCCGTGACCGTGCACGGCCACCGGGGTACGGCCGAGGCGCTGCCGGTCGACAAGACGCTGGAGATCCTCTTCCGCCACGGCGCGATCCAAGAATAAGGGGGTGTCCGGCGCCCCAGGCGCGGTCACCGCCGCGTCTAGCGCCGTCTTACCGGCGGCCCGCTCAGGGGGCCCGCTTGAGCGCTTCCGGTGCGGATTCCGGCGTTGCGGCGTTCTGGGATGGCTCGGGAAGCTGAACCTGCCAGACGCCGCTCACTTCGGGTAGTGCCGCCAGCTTCTGAATGACCGAGCGGTCAACGACGCCGTCCACGGCGATGGCCGCCATCGCCTCACCGCCCGCCTCCAAGCGCGCCTGGTGATACTCGGCGATATTCACGCCGGCGTTGCCCAGAACGGTGCCGACCTTGCCAATCACTCCGGGTACGTCTCGGTTGCGCAAGACCAGGATCGTGCCGCGTGGCTGGACGTCGACGTGGTAATCACTGATGCGCGTGATTCGTGGATGACGTCCGCCGAGCACGATCCCCGCCACGCGCATTGAGTCATCGGCGGTCTGAAGCCGCAATTCGATCATCTCACCGACTCCCGAATCGGCACCCTGCCACACCCGGCTGACCGAAAGACCACGCTCCGCGGCCACGTGCAGCGAGTTCACCAGGGTGAGCGGGCCGTCGACGATGTCGCACAGGAGACCCTGTGCCGCGGCCGCTGTGAGCGCGCGCAACGATGGCTCGTGGGCGCCGGCGTAGTGCACCTCCAGCACCTTGTAGCTGCCACGGGTGAGCCCGCAGAGCAGCCGCCCCAGGCGATTGGCCAGGTCGATGAGCGGGACGAGCTCGCTGTGGTCTCGCACCGCCAGCTCCGGCACGTTCACGGCGGATCGGTAATCGCCGAAGATCAGCGCGTCGCGCACCGCCTCGCAGATCTCGATCCCAACGCTTTTCTGCGCCTCGCGCGTTGCCGCGCCGAGGTGGGGAATAACCACCACATTTTCCAGCTTGAGGAGGGGGTGGTTGGCGGGCACCGGCTCTTGCTCAAAGACATCGAGGGCGGCGCCAGCCAGCTTTCCTCCCTCGAGCGCCTGGGCCAGCGCCGCCTCGTCGACGACGCCGCCTCGCGCCGCGTTGACGAGGTAGGCGGTGGGCTTCATCAAAGCCAACTCTTTGGCACCGATTAGGCGGCGGGTCTCGTCTGTCAACGGCGTGTGCACCGAGACCACGTCCGCCTCATCCAGCAGGTCAGGCAGCGTCACCAGCTCGATCCCCAACTGCTCGGCGCGCTCGCGCGACAGGTACGGATCGTAAGCGATCACCCGCATCCCGAACGCCCGACCGCGCCGCGCCACCTCGGTGCCGATGCGGCCCGCGCCGGCAAGCCCGAGTGTCTTGCCGTGCAGCTCGATCCCTTTGAAGCGGCTGCGCTCCCACTTCCCACCGCGCAAAGAGGCGTCGGCTTGGGCGATATGGCGGACCAGCGCCAGCAGCAGCGCGAACGTGTGCTCGGCCGCCGACACCACGTTGCCGCCGGGTGCGTTGAGGACGACGATGCCGCGGCGTGTGGCGTAATCGACGTCGATGTTGTCCACACCCACACCGGCCCGCCCCAGCACTTTCAGGTTCGTGCCGGCTTGCATGATCTCGGCCGTCACCCGGGTGCGGCTGCGCACGACCAGCGCGTCGTAAGACCCGATGATCGAGCGGAGCTCCTCGCCGCCGATCCCCCCGCGTGCATCCACCGCCATCCCTGGAGTCCGCTTCAAGATCTCGACGCCCTCCGCCGCGATCTCGTCCGCAAGCAACACCCGCATCCGGGTGTGGGGTTCGTTCATGCTAACCTCGATCCAGTATGCGTTCGATCACGTCCGTCAACCGCTCGAGCAGAGAGTCGAGCTCGGCGACGGTATGGTCCCCCATGTGGCCGATTCGGAAGGTGGTCTCGCGCAACGGTCCATAACCCGCCGCGATCGTGTAGCCCAGCTCGGCCATGCGGCGCGTGACCTCGACACCGCTCAGCTCCTTGGGGGTTGCGACACAGGTCACGCTCGGCGACCTCCGGCCCTCGGCCGCGAGCACTCGGAGATCGATGCCGCGGCGATCGCGCATCTCGTCGACCCACGCCCAGGTGCGCGCCGCCATCGACTGATGCCGGGCCCAGCGAGCCTCGAGCCCTTCCGCTTCGATTCGTTCGAGCTGCGCGTCCAGCGCGTAGAGCAGTGAGACCGCCGGGGTGTTGGCGGCCTGGTTCTTTTCCACCGATTTCTCGAAGGCCTCGAAGCTGAAGTAGAGCCCCGACCCGGACACCTCACGGGAGCAATCGAACGCCCGGCGCGACGCGACGCCGAACGCCAGGCCCGGTGGCAGAGCGAGGGCCTTCTGCGACCCGGTCAGGGTGAAATCGAGTCTCCAGGCGTCCACCTCCACCGGTGTCGCCCCCACCGAGCTGACGCCGTCGACGAGGAGCAGGGTGTCCGGCGCGACTCGCCGTACCGCCGCAGCGATCTCGGCGACCGGATTGAGCACGCCGGTAGAGGTCTCCGAGTGCACGACCGTGATGGCATCGTAGCGACCGTCGGCCACGACGTCCGCGACCCGGTCAGCCTCGTTCGACTCGCCCCACTCGACGTTCAGCCGATCCGCTTCCTTGCCGCAGGCTCGGGCGATCTTGTGGAAGCGCTCGCTGAACGCGCCACACACCAGCGACAGCACGCGGCTTGGCACACAGTTACGGATCGCCGCCTCCATTAGGCCCGTGGCTGATGAGGTGGATACGTAGACGGGGCGCTCGGTGCGGAAAACCCGGCGCAGCCGCGGCGCCAAGCGCTTCATCAGCGCTTCCATGTCGGCGCCGCGATGGCCGATGACCGGCCGGACCATCGCCTGCAGGATCTCGGGCCGCACCTCGGTGGGACCCGGAAGGAAGTACTTACCGAATTCGGTCAAGACTGCGATGCCTGCTGGAGGTCCCTGCTTCTCTCGGCGAAGCCACCCTTCCCCGAGCCCTCACGCCGCCTAGATTATCGCCGCGTCAACCGAATACGCAACCTTTTGCTCTGACGGACGGATATTTAATGAGCAAGGAGAAAAAACGCCAACCTGCCGCGCAACGGCACCGCTGCGCGAGCTGCGGCACCGCCAGGGACCCTGGCGACCGATTCTGCCGGCAGTGTGGGGCCTCGTTTGCCGCTGCGGGCAAGAAGAACGGGCCGCTGCAGGGGCTGACCGGCCTCCGCGCCTTCGGGCTCGCCGTCATCGCCCTGGCGGCTGTCTCCGCCCTCATCTACTACGGAGGCGGCGCCTCGAGCAAGTCGCCGCCGCCCGCTCAGCGCATCCAGATCAACGAGGTCGGGGCACCGGGGATCGGCGCCGGCGTCCCGGCGGGCACACCTCTGCAGTCGGCGGATCAGTTGTTCAACGATGCGATGACCGCCTATGAGACCGGTGACAGCGTGACGGCCCGCCAGTTCATCCCTATGGCGTTGATGGCGTATCAGCGTCTCGACACCCTGAGCCTGGACGCGCGCTATCACGTGGCACTGCTCAGCCTGGCGGCCGGACGTCCCCAGGATGCCCTCGCCCAAACCGATACCATGCTGGCGCGGGTCTCCAATCACCTGCTGGCGCTCTCGGCCGCCGCCCAAGCCCAGGACGTCATGGGACGTACCGAGCGGGCGATCGATATGTACCGTCGATTCCTCGACGCCTACACCCCCGACATCGCGGCCTCACGCAGCGAGTACATCGATCACGGCCGCGCCTTAACGGGCCGGAGGGACGAGGCCCGGGCCTACCTTCGCAGAAAGGGAATTGGGACCGAGGGTCAATAGCGAGGCGAACCGATGAAATCCCACACCGAGTACAGAAGCTTCAAGACCAAGGCGCTCCAAGAGATCATCCACATCACACCCTGGGTGGAAGAAGGCGTCAAGAAGAGCGGGATCCAGGAGGGTTTCTGCCTGGTGAGCGCCATGCACATCACCGCGTCGGTCTTCGTCAACGACAACGAGTCCGGCCTACACCAGGATATCCTCGACTGGCTGGAGGGCGACCTGGCGCCTTGGAAGCGGCACCCGGCGCGCGGCGACGATTATCTGCACAATCGAACCGGCGAGGACAACGGCGCCGCTCACCTGCGCAACCTGACGATCGGGCACGAGGTGATCATCCCGATAACCAAGGGCGTACTCGACCTCGGCCCCTGGCAGCGAGTCTTCTACGGCGAGTGGGATGGGCAAAGGCCCAAGCGGGTGGTGCTCAAGATTATCGGGGAATAGCTGAATTCAGCCGCGCGGGTCGAGACGCCCGTTCTCTCGGCCTGTTGTACCCGCGCCAGGGCGTTTACATTAACGTGTCATGATTAGGGATCGCGTGAACCGGCGGACCGTATCGCTTCGGGATTGGCTCTACCCCGATCTCATCGCGCCCGGCCATCGCGTCCGTTGCCAGCTACCCGGTTGCCATGCCGTGCTCGGTCGAAGCGGCCATCACCTGCGCTTCCGATCGCTGCGGCNNCTGAGCGGCCATCATCTGCGCTTCCGATCGCTGCGGCAAAGCGACGCCGCCTTGCCGCCCGAGTGGGTCGGCTGGCACTGCAGCCGCTGCGGTCACCTGAACGTCTACTGTCCGGTCGCATAGCCTGCTCGCTCGGCGAACCGTGGATCTTCCGCCACCTGGCGGTTGAGTGGACGGACCCGCCCTGACCAGCGGCTAAGCGGCGTGGCCGGTCGAGGGAACAACATAACCGCTAAAGAAAGACAGATGCCCCGACCTTCCCGCCGCAGCCTGGGCGCTCCATTCGTTTTCCCGCTCGCCATCGCCGCGACAATCATCGTCAGCACCGCCAGCTTGACCTCGGCTCAGGACAAGCGGCCGATTCGCGCCAACGATCTCTACCGGCTTCGAACCGCCGCGGACATCGCCCTCTCGCCCGACGCCCGCCGGCTCGCCTACGTCGTGACGCAAATCGACTCTGCCGACAACGCCTACTACAGCCACATCTGGATCGCCGATACCGAGGCCGCCTCCGCCCGCCAGCTGACCCGCGGCAAAGTTCGAGATCGTACACCCGTCTGGTCGCCCGACGGTTCGCGTATCGCCTTCGTGTCCGATCGCGCCGGCGAGCGGTCTCAGATCTATCTCATTCAGGTCGACGGCGGCGAGGCGCGGCAGCTTACCCAGCTTCAGCGCGGAGCGACGGCTCCTGTCTGGTCACCGGACGGCCGGCGGCTGCTGCTGAGCTCGGCGCTGACGACCCGCGAACTGGAGGACGAGGAAGGCGCGACCCGGGAGCAGGCGAGTTCCGGCGGCCCGGGCGCCATCGCCGACACGGCGATGTGGGGTTCGCTGATTGCGATCCGCAACTGGCTGAACCGGAACGCGGAGGAGAACGAGCCGGCCGTGATCACCCGCCTGAACTTTCAGGGGGAGCGCGCGCTGCAACCTCAAGAGGAGTGGTCACACCTCCACATCCTCGACCTCGAAAACGGAGACGCCCGGCGAGTCACCTCGGGCCCATACGATTTCAGGGATGCCGACTTCGCGCCGGACGGCCGGCGCGTGGCCTTTGCGGCCGCGATAACGGAGGGCTTCCACCCCGACTACGCCTCGAAGCGGGACCTCTACATCCTGAACCTGGACACGGGCCTCTGGCGAAAGGTCGATGTCCCCAGCCACTCCGTTGCGAACCCCGCCTGGTCGCCGGCCGGCGACAAGGTCGCTTTCACCGCCCGTGACACCTCGGAGCTGACGGCCTCGAACACGCTCATCGGCGTCATCGAGGTCGGTGAAGAGCGGGGCGATGGCTCGGTCGCCTGGCTCAATCAAGCTCTCGACCGCAGCGCCCGGCAGTTCCGCTGGTCGCCGGACGGCGCGTCGATCTACTTCTCTGCCTCTGTGCACGGCACCGTCCCGGTCTATCGGGCGCGCTTGCGAGACGGTCAGATCCGCCAGCTCGTGTCGGGGGAGCGTGGCGCGCTGAGCTTCGATCTGCGCCGCGACCGCCTCGCCTACGTGATTACAGAGCCGGCGAACCCCTCGGAGGTCTACGTGGCCGCCGCCGACGGTTCGGACGAGCGGCGGCTCAGCGCCTTGAACACGGGCTGGCTTGCGGGGGTGCAGGTGCAGCCGCACCGGAGCTTCTACTACCCGAGCTTCGACGGCCGCCGAGTCGAGGCCTGGCTGATCGAGCCGGTCGGTCACGAGCCGGGCCGTCTGTACCCGCTTGCGGTCGAGATCCACGGGGGGCCGCACGCCATGTGGGGCCCCGGCGAGCCCACGATGTGGCACGAATTCCAGTTCCTCGCCGCCCACGGCTACTTCGTGCTCTACACCAACCCGCGCGGCAGCGACGGTTACGGCTACCAGTTCAAGTACTCGATCCAGCGAGCCTGGGGCGACGGGCCGATGCGCGACGTGCTCACCGCGGTCGACACGGTGGTGCAACGTGGGATGGTAGACGAGGATCGCATGGTCGTGACCGGTGGCAGCTATGCCGGCTATCTCACCGCTTACCTCGTGGGGCACGACCACCGATTCAAGGCGGCGGTGGCCCAGAGGGGTGTCTACGACCTGGCCACCTTCTTCGGCGAGGGTAACGCCTGGCGCCTGATCCCCTTCGAGTTCGACACCTACCCCTGGGACGATTACGAGACGCTGCGCGCGGAATCACCGATCACCTATGCACACCAGATCGAGACCCCGCTGCTGATCATGCACGCCGATCGCGACCTTCGGACCGGAGTGTCGCAGTCGGAGATGCTCTACCGCACGCTCGCCGTGCTCAGGAAGCCGGTGGAGTATGTGCGGTACCCGCGTGAAGGCCACGACCTCTCGCGAAGCGGCGAGCCGAAGCTGCGAATCGATCGCCTGTTGCGCATTCTCGAGTTCTTCGAACGGCACATCGGCGACCGAGACTAAGGGAGGCGAGCGCTCCGCGCCCTTCACCTTTCACTCGCGTCGGACGCTCAGGCCGTGATCGGCGAGATAGTCCTTGATTTTGCGCAGGGCGGTCCGGTTCTCCAAAGCTGAAGCCGCCAGGATCACTCCAGCGGCATCACCGATCATCAGCGCGTCGAAGACGGCCTCGGGGGCGGCGGCGCTCTCAGTCGCGCCGATCACCGGGATCCTCACCGCGCCGCTGACGACATCCAAAAGCTCGAGCGCGAACGGCTCGCCTGCTAAGCCGGGGCATGTGAGACGCAGCTCGCCACCGCCCTGCGCCTCGACCACGCGAGCCCAGTTGACCGCGTCCCACTCGGTCGAGCGGCGCTCCACTCCTCGCACGACACGGAAGTAGTCGCCCTCGCGCTGCACCTCGAAGCCGACCGAGACGGCGGCCGAGCCGAACCGCGTCGCGCTGGCCCGAATGAAATCCGGGTTATGAAGTGCCGCATCGTCAATCGCCACTCGCGTGGCGCCGGCGGCGCGGAGAGCCTCGAGCTCATCCAGCCCAGCGGACTTAGCGGCGACGGTTACTAGAACGGAGATCGTTTCAAGCAGTCTCGATACGACAGCGACCAGCTTCGTCACCGGCAGCGAAGCGGCCAGGTGAAGCTCATCGGCCCCCGCTTCGGCGACTGCCGTGGCCACGCGCAGCGGATCGTGCCGGCGTCCCGGCGGCAGAAAGGCGACGGGACGCGTCAGCCGCGCCTGTTCGTCCAGTGAGAATCCGACGATGATGCGCTTGGTCAGCGTGGCGTCTCTCCGCCACCCTCTGCTTCTTCGAGGGGGACGTTTTTGCGTATCCGGTGGCTGAACAGGGTTAGCTCGTTGAAGCCAGCGCGGCGCAGCAGCAGCTCGCCGACCTCCCAGCCTTGCTCGAAGCTGGTGGGAACGTGGCTGTCGGTGCCGATGGTCACGGTGGCGACCTGGACCTCGTTTGCGAGCTTGAGGATGTCGAGACCGGGGTAAGGCTCGGCCGGAGGCTGAACCACACCTGAAGTGTTGACCTCGAGGCCCAGTCCTTTGGCCGCCATCTTCTCGAGCAGCGCTCGAACCTGCGACTCGAACGGGGTGGGGTCGAAGGGACCGTAGTGTTTCACGCCGAATCGCTTGACCAGGTCCAGGTGTCCCACGACGTCGAAGCCGCCCCAATCGAGCATCTCGTCCACCGTCTCGAAATAGCGGCCGTACGCATCGGACATATCCCGGTCTCGGAAGTAGTCGCCGACCGCACCGCCCGATACCTGGTAGCCGTCCACGACATGAACCGATCCGATTACCAGGTCGAAGTCCACCGACTCGACCAGCGCGTTCAGCGTCTCCAACCACTCGGGGCGGTACTCGAGCTCTGCACCCAGCAAGATGCGCAACTCCGGATACTCGGGCTGCAGTAGCTCGATCTCATGCTGCAGCTGCTCGTAGCGCTCACGCGCCTCGACCAGATCGAGTACCCAATCGCCGTGCTCGGCGCTCAGCACCTCCGCGTGATTCGTGAAACAGATTTGCTCGAAACCAAGATCAACAGCGGTTCGAACGACATCCTGGGTGCTTCCGCGGCCGTCGCTCGAGTATTGGTTATGAAGGTGATAGTTGATACGCACAGTCGGTCTCCTGATTACGTTGCCACCCCCACCCGGGGCGCGCACTACTCGACCACCGCGATCGCCACGCCGTCGCGCGTCGGAACGACGATCGAGGTCAAGCGAGGATCGCGGGCGAGGCGTCGATTGAACTCGCGGATCCCCTGGACCTCTGCGTTCCGAGCGGAATCATCGACTACCTCACCCCCCTGGAGGGCGTTATCTCCGATGACCAGACCACCCGAGCGTACGACCTTCAGGCACCAGTCGAGGAACCGTGGGTAACTCTCCTTGTCGGCATCAATGAACACCGCATCGAACGGCCCCTCCGCCGCCAGAGAATCCAGCAGCTCTAGCGCCTCGCCCACGCGTACCTCCACGCGTGCCTCCAGGCCCGCGCGACCGATGTGGCGACGTGCCAGCTCCGCCCGCGTCGGATCGCGCTCCACGGTAATCAACCGCCCGCTCTCCGGCAGCGCCCTCGCGATCCAGACGGCACTGTAGCCGCCCAGTGTGCCCAATTCCACCACCCGCCGCGCGCCGATCGCTCTCAAGAGAACCTGAAGCAGCCGGCCCTCTTCGGCGCTGATGTAGATTTCTGGTAGACCGGCCGCTCTCATCTCGCGGCGCAGGTCCCTCAGCACCTCATCCTCGGGCGCGAAGAGTCCCTCGACGTAACGTTCGCACGCCTTTCGAACGCGCTCATTCATTACGGCCAACCCGGCTGACCAACACCCAATCGCGAAGCGTCTACGGGCTCTGTCTCCCTCGCGCTCAGTCCGAGCCAGCGGCCTCACGCGCCGCCCGCACCCACACCCTGACGCGTGAGGGGGAGGCGGCCCGCGGTCGCGACATCAGATCCTGCAGACTCGCGCTCAGTGCCTCGGGGTCCATCGAGGCAAGCTCCGCTACCGATCTCACTCCCGACTCCCAGAGGCGACGCGCGTTATCCATCCCGAGGCCGCGTAGCGTGCCGAGCTGGGCGGCCGCGACCCACTGCTCGGCGGCGGCCCGATCGACGCCGGCGACTCGCGCCACCTCCGCTGGCCCTACGCGGGCGAGGGCGAAGACGTCGTCGTAGCTCTCCGCCAGACGCTCGCGCTCCTCCACACCCGCCAGCCAGAGCTCCTCGAAACGCGGCCGCAGCGAGTCGGTCGTCCAGCGGTCGATCCCGGCAAGTATGGCGAGTGAGAACAAAACGGCCAGGCCGGCCGCTATCAGGGTGCGCCGCCAGCGAACCCTGACGCCACGCAGGTCGGGCGCCACGGCCACCCCCGCCAGCATCAGCGACTGGTAAACCACGAAGCAGTCGAGGGCGAAGATCGGGAACCCGCCGAACCCGAGCACGGGCATCTCGAACAGCTTGAGCTCCTCGAACCCCGGAACCGTGTAGATCCACTTGCTCCGGGACTCGATGTTATACAGCTCCCAGATGAAACCGACCGCCAGACCGCCCAAGATGAATCGCAGCCCCCGACCCGGACGCCCAACGGACAGATCACCCAGCAGAGAGCGGCTGGGGTCGCGCGAGTAATTGAACGGTTCCAGGAGCAGAGTGAGCGCGCCCCAGATCAACGGGAAGAACGCGCGAGGCCAGGCCAGACTCAGACCCGCAAAGATCACTCCGGCCCCGAAGATCCCCGAACAGATGGGTGCGCTTCACCGCGAAGCCGGGCCAACGCACGCTCGCGAAGGTCCCTCGACTCGCCAGCCAGCGCTCGGCTAAGAAGATCGCTGGAAGCACGGTCATGAACGAGACCGTCGTCCCCAACCAGCGCACCGGTCGATCCGGCGGCAGGAAAACGTAATACCAGTTGGCTACGCGGAAGTTGACCAGCTCGAAGAAGAACCAGAGCACGGCCGACCAGCAAAGCAGCGAGACGGCGAATCCTGGACGAGAGATCAGGTAGTAGCGGCCGCTGCGAACGGCAACGGCCGAGTCGAGTAAAAGGAGCGTCGGGTACCAGGCCGAAAGGTAGTACCAGTTCGCGAACGGCTCGATCCGGCGAAGCATCAGAGCTGTCGCCACCAGCAGGAAGACGAGGGCGGGCAGAGCGACGAGCCAGGGCGCCGGCGTCGGCCGCGGGACGCCCCGCCAACCTCGCAGTTCGCGGCCTCGACCCAGGACGGCCTCGGTCATCGGCTGGGAGCGGCTTCCTGCGTTGCGGCCTCGGGGCTCTTCAGCGCGGGATCGGCGTAGACGAGCCGCCCTCCCACGAGGGTGGCGAGCACCCGGACATTCTTGATCTCGGCGGGCTCGATCTCGAACAGGTCGCGGTCGACGATCGTGAAGTCGGCAAACTTACCGACTTTGATGCTCCCTTTCTCGTTCTCCTCACCGGCGGCGTA